>Ga0194128_10000705_pt1 | contig 59952 bp, 60 predicted proteins | sample TA2KigCa65mmetaG_FD_148650 | JGI IMG/M metagenome (GOLD analysis project Ga0194128, IMG submission 148650) | Freshwater microbial communities from Lake Tanganyika, Tanzania - TA2015037 Kigoma Deep Cast 65m | ecosystem: Environmental > Aquatic > Freshwater > Lake | place: Tanzania: Lake...
CTTCTCCCGGCGGCTGGCCCGCCTATACCTTTCCTGTACCGCCGTCACGTACTCTTCCACGCTGCCTCGGGTCATCATGTCTACCTCCCCTTCGGTAACACGCATTTTGAGGCAACGTATCCTCCTTAGGTAACTTTTATTGTGAGTCAATTCGCGTTTTTGACTTCCGGTTGCCGCCGTGCTAAAATTCAGCTATCAACTGAATACGTAATGTTCCGGCGGGAGCTTGGGGCAGCCAGGCTGAGAGGTCCCGAAACTTCGGGACGACCGTTAGTACCTGATCCAGATAATGCTGGCGCAGGGAGGAAAGTCCAAGGGTTGTTTACGACCGCCAGACCATTACCTGGCGGTCGCACGTTTATTAAGGCCGGTGCACAAGGAGTTGCAGCATGTCCGACGACCTGGTAATCGCTGGAAAGCATTTCAAGTCCCGCCTCATTGTGGGCACTGGCCGCTACCGGACCATGGAAGACATGGTCAATGCCCTGGATGCTTCCGGTACGGAGATGGTGACTGTAGCCATTCGCCGCCTGGACCTGGACGACCCCTCTAAAAAGACTATCCTGGATTACATTGACTGGACCCGCTACAATATTTTGCCCAACACTGCCGGGTCTCGCACGGCTGAGGAAGCTGTCTTTGTGGCCCGCCTGGGCCGGGAGGTCACCCGCACCGACTTCGTCAAGCTGGAGGTCATCCCTGACGCCCGCTACCTGTTCCCTGACCCTGCGGCCACGCTGGAGGCGGCGCGCCAGCTTATTGCCGAAGGTTTCATTGTGTTGCCCTACATTCACGCCGACCCGGTGCTGGCCCAAAAGTTGGAAGAAGCAGGCTGCGCCACTGTCATGCCTTTGGGTTCGGCCATCGGCTCTGGCCAGGGCATCCACACTCGGGAAGAGTTGCGCATTATCCTGGAGCAGGCCCGGGTGCCGGTGGTGGTGGACGCCGGTCTGGCGGTGCCATCGGATGCTTCCACCGCCCTGGAGATGGGCGCTCAAGCGGTGCTGGTGAATACTGCCATCGCCCAGGCCAAGGACCCAGCCTTGATGGCCGAGGCTTTCAAGCATGGCGTGGAAGCGGGCCGCAAGGCGTTCCTGGCGGGGCGCATCCCCACGCGCACTTCAGCCATTGCCAGCAGTCCCACGGCTGACGTGCCCCAGCCTGCGCCGGTGCGCAGCTAGAACCGATGCCTCGCCGACTGCCCCAGCCCTGTCTGTGCCTGGTGACCGACCGGCGCATTGCGGAAGGCCAGGCCCTGGTGGAACGGGTAGTGCAGGCCGTGGACGGCGGCGTGGACATGGTGCAGCTGCGGGAAAAAGACCTGCCTGGCGCCAGGCTCCTGGAGCTAGCCCAGTCGTTGAAGACGGCCATCGCCGGGCGGGCGCTGCTGGTGATTAACGAGCGGGTGGACGTGGCGGTGGCTTGCAGGGCCGATGGCGCGCAACTGGGCGAAGAAGCGCTTCCCGTAGCCCAGGCCAGGGCTTTACTGGGGCCGGACGCACTGGTGGGCCGTTCGGTGCACTGTGTCACGGGAGCAAAGGAAGCTGCTGCTCAGGGCGCGGACTTCCTGGTGGCAGGGACTATGTACGCCACTGGGTCCCACCCTGGCCAGCCGCCCGCCGGGCCGGAGTTGGTGCGCCGCATGGCCCAAGCCTGCTCCATACCCATCATCGGAATCGGGGGCATCACCGCCGCCAATGCTGGAGAAGTGGTGCTGGCAGGCGCCCAGGGCGTGGCAGTGATTAGCAGCATCCTGGCCGCTCCGGACCCTGGGGAGGCCGCCCGGAGACTGAAGCAGGTACTCACCGATGCCTGGAGGAAACAACGCAGCAATGATTAGTCTGACCGTCAACGGCAAGCCCCGCACCTTGGAAGCCGCCACCGACCTGGCCAGCTACTTAAAGTCCTTTGGGGTGAACCTCCAGTTTGTTGCCGTGGGCTACAACGGCGAGGTGGTGAAGAAAGACCGGTTTTCCGAGATTACTTTGTGTCAGGGCGATGTGCTGGAAATTGTGCGGCCGGTGGGCGGGGGCTAGGAATGACTGACCCTTCGCCGCCGGGCCGCGCCGGTCTGACGCCCAGCACCCTGGACGCCTTGCTGGAGGGCGTGGTGCGCAACCACAAGGCCAAGGTAATAGGCTGGCTGCGGGATGAGCCGGGCTGCTGGGGCTTTCTGGCCGGGCAAGCAGTCACCGAGTGCCGCCGCCAGTTGGGCAGGCCCCTGGCCGAAGCGGAGCGGCGCATGGTGTGGGACCGGCTGTGGTGGTGGCTGGAGCAGATTAAGGCTGGCGTTACGCGCTGAGGGAATTTACTCAGGGGCGGGTTTCAAACCCGCCCCTACTATTTTACTCTCAACCCTTGATGAGTATTGCCTCAAAGGTGCCCCGCAGGGCACTCGTTGTTCCGGCGCAAGTCGGAATCCAGTAAAGCACGTTTGCCTAGTGCATTTCTAGGCACTGGCTTCTGCACGTGTGACGAATAGACCTCTTATCTCCTGCAACCGTTGACAGCAAAATTGGGCGAGTTTTAAAGGGGTATCGTCTCGGTAAAGTTGCCGACATGGGTGTCCGCTCATGGTGAGCCTGTCGAACCATGAGCGCATGCAGCTGCATATTAAGGCCCCTCGTCCTTCGACAGGCTCAGGACGAGCGGGCGTGCCGGGATTCCTTGTGTCCCGTCTACTCCACCATGCTGCAACTAACCGAGTTGATGGGCAGCAGGTACTCAATCAGAGTCTCCCAGTGGTCGCCGTCGTCGCGGCTGTAAAACACCTGGCCATTGACCGTGCCCACGTAAATCCCGCAGGGGTCCAGCCGGTCCGTCGCCATGCCTTCCCGCAGGGTGTGCAGGTAGGCGTTATGCTGGGGCAAGCCGTGGGTCAGGGCCTGCCAGTCCTGCCCCTTGTTGCGGCTGCGGTACACCCGGAACTTGGCGTCGCTGACGTAGCGGTTGATGCCCCCGCCTTCGTCGCCCACCGCCGTGTCTTCCGGCACCACGTAAAGGGTGTCCGGGTCCTGGCTGTGCAACCCCAGCACATAGCCAAACCGGGATGGCAGCCCCTCCGAGATATCATGCCACTGCCTGCCGCCGTCGTCGCTGCGATAGACGCCGCAGTGGTTCTGCTGGTACAGGGTCTCTGGACGGGCCGGGTGCACCAGCAGCTTGTGGACGCACTGGCCGAATTCCGGGTAGCGGTCGGGCTGGAAGTCAGCGCGCACACCCTTGTTCAGGGGCTGCCAGCTCTTGCCGCCGTCGCTGGTGCCGAAGACGCCCGCCGCGGAAATGCCCACCCACATCCTTTTGGGATCAGTGGGATGGGGGACAATGCTGTGCAGGCACAGCCCGCCCGCGCCGGGATGCCACTGGCTGCGGCTGGGATGCTGGGTAAGGCCGGAGACCTCCTGCCAGGTCTTGCCGCCGTCGGTGGACTTGAACAGTGCAGCCGGTTCCACCCCCGCGTAAATGGTGCCTGCAGACTCGACCCGCCCCGGCTCCAGGTGCCATACCTTTTTCAGGGTCTCGCCCTCGGCGGCAAAGCGGGGCGGCTGGTCACTGGTGTTCCAGGTGGGGCCGCCGATTTTGTTCAGCAGTTCTGGCGGCAGGGGGAAGGCTGGGTCCTGCTTGGCGGCGTGCCAGCTTGCCCCCAGGTCGTTGGAATACTCCACGTGCGGCCCCCACACGGCATGGTTGGCCGCCGCCAGCAACTGGCTTGAGCGAGGCTCCCAGGCAAGATGAAATACTTCTGCGCCGGGGTTGTATGGGCCGGAAAGGCGCCAGTGTTCACGGGATGCGTCGCTGGTCAGGAGGAATGACCCCTTCTTGGTGCCAACCATCACCAGCACGTCGCCGGAATGAACGGACGCAGCTTGCACCATATGCTAGCTCCTGGACGTTGTGTATTGCAACACCAGTGTAGCAGCAAGGGAGCAACTGACCGTCAAGGGCAAAATGTCACTGAGAGGCGCCGAAGGGAACCCATTCTCCCCCTGCCAAGGGGGCTGGAGAGGCTCGTGCTACCACCCCGCCCTGGCCCTCCCCTTACTAAGGGGAGGGAATAATCCTGATGCTGCTTCCTGGCGCAACACCAGCATAGCAGTTAAGGCGTAAGGATTACCTTGCCGTGGCTGCCACGATTGGACAGGTGTTGGTGAGCCTTGGCCGCCTGGGACATGGGCAGCACCTGGTCCACTACCAGCCGAGCCTTGCCCTGGGCAACGAGGGGGAACAGTTCGGCCCAGGCTTTCTTGTGGTCCAGCTTGCCTGCCGGAGAGCGGCCCATGCTGAACCCAATGAAGGTCCGGTTGGCCGGGAACAGGTCCGAGGCGGGTATAGTGGCCGGAGTGCCCGAGGCGTTGCCGTAGGAGACCAGCCGCCCGTAAGACGCGACGCAGCGCACGCTTTTCTCCAGCACCGGCCCGCCCACGCATTCAAGGACCAGCTCTACGCCCTTGCCCTCGGTCTCCTTCTGCACCGCCGCCTCAAAGTCCTGGGCGGTGTAGTTGATGGTCACGTCAGCCCCCAGGGAGCGGGCCAACTCCAGCTTGTCCTGGCTGGAGGCGGTGGTGATGACTTTCACGCCGAAGGCCTTGGCCAGCTGGATGGCCACGGTGCCCACGCCGGAGGCCCCGGCCTGCACCAGAACCGTGTCGCCCCGCTGCACCTGGCCGCGAGTCTTGAGCAGGTGGTAGGCAGTCAAGAAAACCACCGGCATTCCGCCCGCATGGATGGGGTTTATGGTCTCCGGGTAGGGAAAGACGTAACTGGCGTTCACCGCCACGTACTCGGCGTTGCCGCCCGGCCCCATAGCCATTACCCGCTGGCCCACGGTGAGTCCGGTGACGCCCTCGCCCAGCTCCGCCACCGACCCGGCAGCCTCCAGCCCCAGGGTGGAGGGCAGGTCCGGGCCGGGGTAACCGCCCCGCCGCCGCATCACGTCGGCGTAGTTGACGCCGGAGGACTCCACCTTGATGAGCACCTGGCCCGCCCGTGGCTTGGGCCGGTGCGTCACCTCCCACTTGAGGACATTGACATCACCAAACTCGTGGATGCGCACTGCTTTCATGTTGTGACTCTCATCCCCCTGACCCCCTTCTCCCGCACACGGGAGAGGGGGAATTGTTGACTATTGGGGACACCCCAAACCCCGGCGGGGGCTGCGCCCTTGCACCCCCAATGGTCTTTCCCCATGATAGTTCCTAGCTATCACCTACTCCGCCCCCCGGAGCTGGGGCGTGTTCAGAACTTCGGTGTTCACCACCCGGATGGGTTCCCCACTGGCAAAGGCCCGCACGCAGTCCACCGTGCCGGTGTAGTAGGCGCGGTAGGCCTCCTCCGTGACGTAGCCGACGTGGGGCGTCAGCAGGGTGTTGGACAGCGTCAAGAAGGGGTGGTCCTTGGGCAGCGGCTCAATATCGAAGGTGTCAATGCCCGCCCCGGCAATGGCCTTGCGCCGCAGCACGTCCAGCAGGGCCTTCTCGTCCACAATGGGGCCGCGGGAGATGTTGACGAAGTAGGCCGTGGGCTTCATCAGCGCCAGTTCGTGTGCCCCCACCAGGCCGCGGGTGCGGGGGCTGAGGCGCACATGGATGGACACCACGTCGGCGTCCCGGAACAGGGTGTCCTTGTCCACCAGGGTGGCCTGGCACTCGGCGGCCCGCTGGGCGGTGAGGTTCTGGCTCCAGGCGATGACGTTCATGTCCAGGGCGTTGCCCACCCGCGCCACCTGGGAGCCGATGTGCCCCAGGCCCAGCAGGCCCAGGGTCTTGCCGTGCATTCCCACGCCTACGGTGGTTCCCCATTGCCCCTGCCGGGTCCGCTGGTCCTCCTGGGGAATCTGGCGGGCCAGGCCCAGAATCAGGCCCCAGGTCAGTTCCGTGGGGCCTTCCCCTGCGCCGCCGGTGCCGCACACGGTGATGCCCAGCTCGGTGGCGGCTTCGGTGTCAAAGGAGGCGTTGCGCCCGCCAGAGGTAATCAGCAGCCGCAGCTCCAGCAGGCGGGCCAGCACCGCCCGCGGGAAGGGCGTGCGCTCCCGCATCCCCATGACTACCTGGAAACCCTTGAGCCGCTCCACCAGCTTGTTGGGGTCGGCCAGGTGGTCGTGGAAGAACTCCACCTGGGTGCCGGGGGGCAGCCTGGACCAATCGGCCATGCTGGCCGCCACGCTCTGATAGTCGTCCAGAATTGCTACTTTCACTGGGGTTTACCTCCTATATCTGGGTCAACCCATCTACGGACAACGCCCAATATCCTCTCCCCTTGCTGGAGAGGCCTGGGGTGAGTCCCGATGCAATCGGGACGAAGAATCTAAATTTCCGGAATTTTAGACCCTTCGTCCTTCAGCCGAAGGACTCAGGGTGACAAGAATTGGATGAAAACCGTATTCTCCCAGCGAAATCGTTACTTTTGAAACAAGGCCTATCGAGGGAGAGGGGGAGAGCCGAGCATCAGAATCCTACTTAAACTCCGGCATCACCTGGTGGGTCAGAATCTTCAGACTGCGCATGACCCGGTCCGCTGGAATCAGCCCGCCGGCATTCAGCTCCGCCACCACGTTGTCCAGGCCCAGGTCTTCCTTGAGCTGGGTGAACCGTTCCACCAGTTCCTCACCAGTGCCAAAGGCCACCTTGGTCTCCAGCATCTGGTCGTAGCTCAGACCCGCCAGCCGGTCCGCCCGGCCCTGGCGTAGCTCGGTGGCGTCAATACCTGCCCGCCCTGCCGATTCCCGGTACAGGTTGCCCATGCGTCCAAAGTAGGCGTTGATGCTCTCCCACGGCTCTTCCAGGGCTTCCGCCGTAGTCTGACCGGCATAAACAGGGATGCGAAGAGCTGCGTCCCCATTGCCGGGATGTCCCGCCTCTTTCCAGGCCCGGCGGTACTCCTTGAGGCACCTCCGCAGTTCCGGGATGTCCATGCCCCGCAGTCCCACAAAGATGGGCCGGCCTTGGGCGCCAATGAAAGGGAAGCTCTCCGCGGTGGTGGCGGCGATGCGTAGCGGCGGGTGGGGTTTCTGGTAGGGCAAGGGTGACAGGGTGGCGTTGTCAATGTGGAAGTACTTGCCGTTGTAGGAAAAAGGCTCGCCCTTCCAGGCCCCCAGGATAATGTCCAGGGCCTCCCGGAAGCGGTCGCGGCTTTCGGCGTAGGAAATGCCGTAGCAGTCGTAGGCGCGGGCGAAACCGCTGCGGCCAATGCCCATGTCGAAGCGGCCTTCGCTAATCTGGTCAATGGTGGCCGCTTCCTCGGCGATGCGCAGGGGGTGGTTCAAAGGCAGCACGTACACCGCCATGCCCACCCGTAGGCGCTTGGTGCGGGTGGCGATGGAGCAGGCGGTCATCACCGGCGAGGACAGCACCGAGCGGGTTGGGTTAAGGTGCAGTTCCGCCAGCCACGCCTCGTCCAATCCCCAGGACTCTGCGGCGTCCACCAGGGCAAAGCCTTCGCGGAAGGCGTCGGCGTCGCTGGCCCCCTGGCGGCGTCCGAACTCCATGAACATGCCAAAGTCCATTTTGTCCTCTCCTCGCGTGCCGGACCGATCACCCTGAGATAGTGTTGCAATAACCCTTGTCGTTCTGGCGTATGCCGGAATCCAGGAAAGCTTCTTAACTCCGCTTGTTTCTGGACACAGGCCTTTGCCGGTGTGACGAGTGACCTTCTTTCAAAACCTGAGAGTGTGTGTGACCATAGCCTGCCACGGTTCGACAAAGCTCACCGCGAGCGGGAAGAACCGCTCGCCCTGAGCTTGTCGAAGGGTGCACATAGTAATATTAACAACCACTTAACATAAGTTCCTGGACGCAGGGGCGAGGCATGCCTCGCCCCTGCGGAGGAAGGAGTATTGGACACTACCTCACGCAGACCTACTTGAAGGCAGGCATCACTTCTTCGGTGAGCAGGCGCAGGCTGCGCTGTACCACTTCGGGAGGCAGCAGCCCGCCGGGGTTAAGCTCCGCGGCAAAGCCGGTCAGCCCCAGGCTCTCCTGGAACTGCTGCAACCGCTCGACCACTGCCTCGGGCGTACCGCTGATAACCCGAGTCTCCAGCAGTTCTTCGTAAGTCATCCGCGCCAGCCGTTCCGCCCGAATTTTCAGCGCGGCGGCCCGCTCGGCTGCTGAGCCGCCGCCCCCTTCTTCGTCCCGGCCCTGCTCGTACCGCTGGCGCATCCGGGTGAAGAAAGCCTCAATAGTCTCTCGCGGCTCCTCTTTGGCTCCCTCGGCGCTGGTGCTTATATACATCGGCACCCGCACGGAGATGTCGCCGCCCTCGCCGGGATGCCGGGCCTCCCGCCAGGCCCGGTGGTACTCCTTGAGGTTTCTCTCCAGGTCGTGCACATCCATGCCACGCATGGACAGGAAGATGGGAAAACCCAGGCGGCCTACCCGGCTGAAGCTGTCTTCGCCGGTGGAGGCCAGGCGGATGGGGGGATGGGGCTTCTGAAAGGGTTCAGGGGTCACGGTGGCGTTGTCAATCTGGTTAAACTCGCCGTGATAGGAGAATGGCTTCCCTTTCCAGGCTTCCAAAATAATGTCCAGGGCTTCCTGGAACCGTTCCCGGCTCTCGTCGTAAGGGATGCCCATGACCTCGTAAGCACGGACGTTGCCGCTTCGCCCCACGCCGACTTCAAAGCGGCCCTGGCTGACCTGGTCCACCGTAGCCAGCTCTTCGGCGATGCGCAGGGGGCTGATGAGGGGCAGCACCTGCACCGCCATGCCCACCCGCAGCCGTTGGGTGCGGGCAGCGATGGCGCTGGCCACCACGGTGGGGGCAGAAATGGGCCGGTTGGCGTTAAAGTGGGTCTCTCCCAGCCACATGGTGTCCAGGCCGGTGGTCTCGGCCAGGTCCACCAGGTCAAAATTTTCTCTGAAGGCTGCGGGCTGGGTGCCGCCCTGTCGGGTGCTGAAATCCAGGAACACCCCGAAGTTCATACGCTGCCTCCTGAAGTAGCGCCTGGCAAGTTGTCCTAGAGTATAGCCGCATTGAAGAAGTATGGGAAGGCACTACATTTACACCCGTGTCCCCACATGCTAGGATGCTGGAGGATTTACCCGGCGGCCACCGAGGCAGTATGGACTCCAAGCAGTACGATCTGATAATCATCGGCGGCGGCATCATCGGCCTGTCCACCGCCATGCAGCTCAAACGCCGCGCCCCCCGCTGGCGGGTGGCAGTGGTGGAGAAGGAAGCCGAACTGGCCCGCCACCAGACTGGCCACAACAGCGGCGTCATTCATTCAGGCATTTACTACCGGCCCGGCTCCCATAAAGCCAATTTTTGCGCCGGGGGCGCCCGCCTGCTGACCCGCTTCTGCGACGAAAACGAGATTGAATACCAGAGATGCGGCAAGACCATTGTGGCCACCAGCCAGGACGAAATACCCAGGCTCCAGACGCTGTACGAACGCGGCGTCGCCAACGGTGTGGAGGGCCTAGAGATGATAGGGCCGGAGCGCCTGAAAGAAGTTGAACCCCACGCCTTTGGAGTCCAGGCGCTGTGGTCGCCCAACACCGGCATCATTGACTACGTGCAGGTCGCCAAAGCTTACGCCTCCCGTTTTGAGCAGTCCGGCGGCGAGATTTTCACCAACGCCCCGGTGCAGCGCATCGCCCGCACCAGCGCCGGGCTGGAAGTGGAGACGCCCGGCGGCGCGCTCCAGGCCAAACACCTGATTAACTGTGCGGGCCTCTACGCTGACCGGGTGGCGCAGATGCTGGGCGAAAAGACCGATGTGCAGATAATCCCATTCCGGGGCGAATACTACACCCTCAAGCCGGAAAGCCAGCATCTGGTCAAAGGGCTTATCTATCCGGTACCCGATCCCAGGTTCCCTTTCCTGGGGGTCCATTTCACCCGGCACCTTAACGGCCCGGTGGAGGCCGGCCCCAATGCAGTGATGGCCCTGAAGCGGGAGGGCTACCGCAAACGGGATGTGGACCTGGGCGAGTCCTGGGAGACAATCACTTATTCAGGCTTCTGGCGCATGAGCCGCAAGCACTGGAAGACCGGTCTGGGCGAGATGCACCGCTCTTACAGCAAAGGGGTTTTTGTGCACGACCTGCAAAAGCTGGTGCCGGAAATCCGGGAAAAGGACCTGGGGACGGGCGGGGCTGGGGTGCGCGCCCAGGCAGTGGCCCGCAACGGCGCATTGCTGGATGACTTCAGCATCATTGAAGGCCGTGACGCCATTCACGTTCTGAACGCTCCTTCGCCGGGGGCCACCTCGTCTTTGGCCATTGGCGACCACATCGTCAGCCTGGCGGCCAAGAACTTTGGCCTGTCCAATTAACTGGCGGGACTTGGGCTGATGGCCGCCGGCGTTTCTCCAGAATCTATGGGCCAGTCCAAAATCCGGCTGGACTCCTGGCATCTGTCTCCTGACTGGATCGCCCAGTACCTGGCGGCGGTGGGCGACTGCTCTCCGGCCTATGCCCAGACTGGCCTGGCGCCCCCCCTGGCTCTGGCGGCGCGCACTCTTGGCATGTTGCTGCAAAAATTGTCGCTGCCGCAGGGGCCCATTCACAGCTTGCAAGAATTGGACACGCTTCGGCCTATAAAACAAGGTGTGACCGTGGCCGGGGATGCAGACCTGGAACAGCCCAGGCGGCGCGGGAATCTGGAGTTCAGGCGCATTGTCTACAAGTTGGCAGACCAGGGAGGCCAGTCGCTGGCTTCTGGCAAGACCACGGTTTTGAGGGTACATGGCGGGCCGGTCGAGGCGGCGGGCAGCGAATCTAGTGGCAATTCGGTGACCCAGGCTCCAGCCGCCAGCGGGCTGCCGGTGGTGGCCCGCACCGTTTCCCAAAGTCAGTTGGATGCTTACAGCCGCGTCTCCGGCGACTATAATCCCCTGCACTGGGACCCCGCCTTTGCGGCCACCACCCAGTTCGACGGGATTATCGCCCATGGCATGTTGACCCTGGCCTTTATTTCAGAGATGATGCTCCAGGCCTTTGGCAGGCCCTGGCTGGAGCAAGGAGCTATGTCGGTGCGTTTCAAAGGCGCGGCCCGGGTGAACTCTCCCGTGGAGACCTGGGGCAGCGTTGTCAAAGAAAGCGCCCTGGCAGGGGGCAGACAAGTGACGTGTTCAGTGGGGCTGCGGCACTCGGTTACCGGGCAGGAGCTAATCGGCGGTACGGCCAAAGTGATGCTGGCTGAAGCCCGGCAATGAAGTGAGGGATAAGAGCCAATGGTCAGCACAGCAAGTGCGCAAATGAAGGGCACCCCGGTGCGGGTGGCGGTGGATGTCATGGGCGGCGACTTTGGTCCGCCGGAGATGGTGCCAGGCGCGGTACGGGCCGCCGAGAGTGGGCGCGCCGCCGTGATTCTGGTGGGCGACGAAGCGCCAGTGAAGGATGAGCTGGCTAAGTATGGCGCGGCGGCCCGGCTGGTTAAAGTGGCGCCATCGGTGGGTAAAATCGGCGACGACGAGCACCCAGTCCACGCCCTGCGGCAGAAACGCCAGTCCTCCATTGCAGTAGCCACCGGGCTGGTGAAGGCTGGTCACGCCGACGCCATGGTCTCCCTGGGTTCCACGGGCGCATCCATGGCCGCGGCCACCATAGCCCTGGGCCTTATGGAAGGGCTGGAGCGCCCCTGCATCGGCGGGCCGTTTCTGGGCCTGGCCCCCCGCACTGTGCTGGTGGACTTGGGCAGCAGTATAGACTGCCGCCCGTCCTTGCTGTTGAGTTTTGCCGCCCTGGGTTCGGTGTTCGCCCACCATTTCCTGGGGGTGGAGAATCCCCGCATCGGCTTGCTCAGCGTGGGGTCGGAAGACGCCAAAGGCAACCGCCAGGTGCAGGAGGCCCTCAAGTTATTCCGTCAGACCCAGATGAATTTCGTGGGCAATGTGGAGGGTATGGACTTCTTCACTGACCGCGCAGATGTGGTGGTCTGCGACGGATTCGTGGGCAATATCTTGCTGAAATATACCGAGGGCTTTGGGGCCGCTTTGACCCACTACTTGCGTTCCCAGCTGACTGGGACGCTCCCGGCCCCGGCAGTGGAGCGTGTGGCTAACGACCTGTGGCAGTTGACCAACTTGCCACGGCGCGGCGGCGGCCCCCTGTTTGGCGTCAATGGCAACGTGGTGGTCGGCCACGGTTCGTCCAAGGCTGAGGGCATGGCAGGCGCCATTGATACCGCGGCGCGGTGCGTAGAGTTGGACATGGTGGGAAACATGCGCCAGGAGCTGGCCAAACTTAACCAGCAGTTAAGCTCAATGGCCCCCCAGTCCGGCGGCGGGTGACAACTGTGACCGAATTGGCAGGGCAGGGCATAATGCTGGCCCCAGGACAGGTGGCGCTGGTTACCGGCGCATCCCGCGGCATCGGTGCATCCATTGCCCGGCGGCTGGCTGCCGCGGGAGTAAAAGTGGGCGTCAACTACCATAGCAACAGCGATGCCGCCGCCCAGGTAGTGGCAGACATAACTGCTGCGGGCGGCGCGGCTGCCTCCCTGGGGGGTGATGTGTCCAGCGAGGCCGCCGCTGAAGGAGTGGTGAAGCAGGTGCTGGAGCAGTGGGGACGCATTGACATTCTGGTGAACAATGCGGGAATCACCCGGGACCGCCTGTTGCTGCGCATGTCGCCCGACGACTGGGACCAGGTGCTGGCCGTGGACTTGCGCGGCGCCTTCCTCTGCACCAAGTTCGTTATGCCCCACCTAATCCGCCAGCGCCGGGGCAGGGTGATAAACATATCGTCGGTGGTGGGCCTTAGCGGCAACCCCGGCCAAGCCAACTACGCCGCCGCCAAGGCCGGACTGGTGGGCTTCACCAAAGCCGTAGCGCGCGAAGTCGCATCGCGCAATGTTACGGTCAACGCCCTAGCCCCTGGGTTTATTGCCAGCGGCGGCATGGTGGACGCCCTGCCTGAAGAGACGCGCCGCCAAATTTTGGGCCGTATCCCCATGGGCCGGTTCGGCACGTCGGAAGAAGTGGCGGAGGCGGTGGTCTTTTTGTGCAGCGAGGCAGCAGGCTATATAACCGGCCAGGTTTTGACGATTGATGGCGGTCTTATCGCCTAGTATCCCCGTGTTCCTCATCCCATCTGCGCCCGTCCCGTTGTACCACCCTTAATCAGTCCGAATGTACCTGCCGTCCCCGCCTGCACGGATATAAAATGGCAAGGAAGGGTGAATGCCACCTGGCCGGAGCGTTCCATCCGCGCCAGGCCAGGCACAACCTTTCCGGCAGGCTGCCGGGACACAGATTTCCCCCTTGCCGCAGTTGGAGGGTAAAATCGTATGCGCAGCACATCATCAAAATGGCTGGTTGGGGCGGCCCTGGTAATAGCAGCCCTCATTATCGCCAGCGTGGCCGTGGCCTTGTTCAACCGCTCCCGGGAACAGACCCTATTCCCCGAGGATTCGCCCACTGGCGTGGTGCAGCGGTACTTGCTGGCAATCCAGGAGGAGGACACCCGCAAGGCTTACGACTACCTGGGCAAGGACCTGCGGAATCGGTGCACCTACGACCACTTCAGGGAGTCCACCAGGTGGCTGGTGCGCCAGGACTCCAACGACAGCCGGGATACCCAGGTGGCGCTGGAGGGAGAGCGCGCGGTCAACGATGGCATGGAGGTGCGAGTCCGCATTACCGAGTTTAACGTGTCCGCGCCCTTTAATGTGAATGAATACTCCCATAACGAGAACTATCTTCTGAAAAAGGAAGACGGCGCCTGGAAGTTTGTGGGCCAGCCCTGGCCAATGGGTTGGTGTCCTGAACCCCCAAAGACCCCATAAACGGCGCGATTTCGGCGCGTAGTGCGCAGCATTGCTGTTCAAAATCAAGGTGAGCCAGCAGGCTGTCATACCGGTGGAGTAATCCCGCCGGTCCTGAATGCTTTCAGGAAAGCTTCAAGAGAGTATTCTCATGGACGCATACGTCATGTTTTATCTGATTAGCGCCCTGTTTCCGCTCCTGGTCATCGTTGGCATAGTTGATGGGATTGTGGCGTTGGTGCGGCGGCGCGGCAAGGCCAATGGAGAGGACAATGGCATCGGCACCCTCAAGCGGGTGTACTTCTATGGGCTCGCCTTTATTGCCCTGGGGGTGGCCGCTCCGGGCCTGATTGTGCTGCTGGACTTTCTGCTGGACAGCGTGTTTGGGTCGCCCGCTTTGTATAGAAGCGAGACCCAGCTGGCGTTGGGGCTGGCCCTCACTGTGGTCGCCACGCCCATCTGGTTTATCCACTGGCAGCTGGCGCTGCGGGCGGTCCAGCGGATGCCCGGTGAGGCCCACACCCTGGCGCGCAAGATTTACCTTTATCTAGTGCTGGGGGTTTCTGCCGCGCTGGCGGCCTTCGGCCTGGTGTCTTTCCTCCGATGGTTGTTGGGCTGGGAGAGTTTCAACGGCCTTAACATAGCCTTTCCGCTGGTGTGGCTTGGCGTCTGGGCCTACCATTGGCACGTCCAGGAGGCGGAAGGCCGTGGCGCAGACACTTGGGCGGCGGTGCGAAGGCTGTACTGGTATGTTACTGCCCTGTATGGCCTGGCAATGCTGGCCACGGGAGTGGGCTTAGTGCTCTGGGTGGTCTTGCAGCAGGCCTATCAAGCGCTCTTTGACACCCAAATCCTGGCACCCAGTGTAGTCGGTTTTTGGAGCGCCATTTGGACTGGCGCCGCCCGCACTGGCATCGCTATTGCTTTGGCCGGCGGCCTGGGTTGGTGGTGGCACTGGCACCGGGCAGCTAAGGGCGACATAAACTCGGTGTTGCGGCAGGTCTTTCTCCACTTGTTTGCCGTATTGGGCGGCGCAGCTACGGTGGTAGTGTCCCTTAGCGTCTTGCTCTTTCTGGTGCTCCAGTGGTTTTTCGGCAAGCCGGAATCAGCGATGGCGTCAGCCCACTTCCGCAGTCTGCCGGGCGTTATTGCGGCGCTGGTGCCTGGAACTGTCCTCTGGGGCTACCACTGGGCGCTGGTGCAGCAAGAATCGCGCTTGGCCGCCCAGGGGTGGCAGGCGGCGCGGAGGGTGTACCGGTACCTGGTGGCGGCGCTGGGCCTGGGTACCCTGTCTGTGGGCCTCGTCATGGTCTTCCTGGTGGTGCTGGGTTTGCTAATTCCCCGACCAGGCACACCGTTGCTGGATACCCAGTGGTGGCGGAATTCCCTGGTGTTGGGTGTTACCCTGCTGGTGGTGGGAATCCCTGTTTGGAGTTACCACTGGTTCGGCTTGCAGCGTGACGTTTTGAAGGGTTCACCGCAGGAGCGCGCTTCCCTTTCCCGGCGGATATTCATTTACGGGGTGTTTGGCATTGCCACGCTGCTGGTGCTGGCCAACCTCAGCGCCTTCCTGTTCATGTTCTTGCGAGACTTGCTGGAAGGAGAGCTGTCGCTCAAGCTGATACAAGATGCCAAATGGAGCATCGGGACCCTGCTGATGGCCGGAGCCATCAGCGTGTACCACTGGCTGGTCCTCCAAGAGGACCGCCGGGCAGTTCCCCCGCCGGAAGAGCCGGCCGCACCGGCGATCCCAGTGTCCAAAGCCATAACTGCCCTGGCCTCAGAGCCTGCCCGCGCTTTAGTGGAGCAGTTGCAGTCTCGTATGGGCGTCACCATTCGCGTGTTGCAGCGCCTGGATGGCGGTGAGGCTCCCCGGTTAACCGATGTTCAACTGGACGAGGTGCAGGCAAGAATCGCAGCTTCGCCCGGCAGCCAGGTCTTGCTGGCCATTGACGCCTCTGGCGTCCAGGTAATTCCTTACCGGGAGCTGTAAGTAGGCGTGGCAATAGTGCCGCTCACGGTGAGCTTGTCGAATCATTAGCGCGGGAAGCTCATCCTGAGCTTGTCGAAGGACGAGCGGACTTGGCAGGATCTACGAAAGTGCCCTGTCCTGCTACTGGCCGGTCTTGAGGCGGCACTGCCCGCGCAGTATGATGTCTTGCGAAGCTCTTGAGCGAGGCGGCTAATGTCCGACGTTGTGCTGGTAGTGGACATGGTGCGGGGGTTCCTGGAGCCGGGACATAACCTTTTCTGCGGCGACCAGGCCCGCCGGATTATTCCCAAAGTGCGCCAGTTACTGGAACGGCAAACGGCCCAGGGGGGTGCAGTGCTGTTCATTTCGGACCACCATGACCCAGACGATCTGGAATTTCAGATGTTTCCAGTGCACTGTGTTAAGGGCACCTCGGAACCAGAAGTAATTCCTGAATTGGCCCCGTTTGTGAAGGCCGGCAACGTTATACCTAAGAACCGCTACAGTGGCTTTTTCAACACTGACCTGGCCCGGCGTTTGGAGGAGCTTAATCCTGACAAAGTCATCATCTGTGGCGTCTGCACCGATATCTGCGTGCTGCATACCACGGCGGACGCCCGCAACCGGGACTATGCGGTGGAAATCCCTGCCGACTGTGTAGCCAGTTTTGACCCCGACGCCCATCGCTGGGCTCTGGGGCATGTGAAAAAGATTCTTGGTGCGCGGGTGGTCTAATTCCGGGCCTATACTGGACCCATTCCCAAGACCCCCTAACAAAATGCCGAAGCTGTCGCCCTGAGTCCTTCGGCTGAAGGACGAAGGGTCTAAAATACCAGGATTTTAGATTCTTCGTCCCGATGCAATCGGGACTCAGAATGACATCCTTCATTTTGTTGTTAGGCGCTCTAAGAGGGTGTGTGACAATTCCCGCTCGTGGTGAGCTTGTCGAACCATGAGCGGGCTAAAAGCTACTCATCCTTCGACAAGCTCAGGATGAGGGGGCTGGGTAGACGGCATTTCTCACATACGCTCTAAGATAATTAGCCTCCCCCCGGCGATGGGGCGCGCTGGTCTTTTAGGGCTTGCATCTGCTCACGCAGGGTTGCAGCGTCAACCCCACTTGCCGGGTCGCCTCCCAGCAGAGCCACCTGCGCCGCATCTCCCTCGGCGTCCGCATCTTTGCCCAGGGTTGTGTACAGCAGCGCCCGGTGATAGTAAGCCAGAGCCAGCTTTGGGTTGATCCCTATGGCCCGGTCAAAATCGGCCAGCGCCTGGGCGGGCTGTCCTATGTCCTGATAGGCGAGGCCACGAAAGACCAGCACGCCGGCGGCGTAGGTCGTGTTGCCAGTAATGGCCAGCGCCCGGTCCAGGGCCGCAAGGGCCTGCTGAGGTTGCCCAAACTGAATATGCAGGGCGCCCAGCTTCACCCAGGAGGTCCATAAGTACGGCGCCATGCTGGCGGCTTTCTGGTGCTCTTGGGCCGCTTCATGCACCAGTTTGGAATCCAAGTCGAGGGCGGCCAGGGCAGCCGCGGAATCCGCCAGAGCCAAATGCGCCCGGAAATGTAAGGGGCGCCGGGCCACGCCTTCGCGGTTGGCCAGGTAGGCCTGCCGGGCAAGGCAAATACGGTAGCTCTGGCCCGCGGGCTCCCTGGCGCACTGGGGGGGCCGCTCTCCGCCGCTCCGGGACTGATATATGGAAAACAGCGTAGCCTGGTAATTGTAAAAGACGAATACGTCTGGAGCCAGTTCAATGGCTTTGTCCGCCGAGGCTAAAGCCCCTGCCAGGTCTCCTTGACGCACCAGGCCATTAACCGAGTTCACATCTCCAGCGGCCAGGGCATAATTGATGGTCTTGGCCCAGGTCAGCCATCCCAGGGCCAGCGCGGCCACCAGCGCCACTGCCAGCCGCGGCCAGAGGGTCCCGGCCGCCGGTGACAGCCTGTGCGTGGTGCGGGCTGCCTTGTTGCGTCCGGATTCGCCAGTCTGACTTAAACTAAGGGCCGCAGGCAGCGCAGTAGTTATGGCCAGCAGACTCCAGAACAAGGTCAGGTCTGAGACCCTGGCCACACCCACCAGTTGCTCCACGGAGCGTCCTGCCAATGCCGCCAGGACTCCAATGGTGACTATGTCAAGCATGACTGCGTTGCCGCGCTTGCGCTGAAACAGCGGTGCCAGCGCCCCCGGCAGCAGTGCGCCAAATAGCGCCAGCGCCGCTGCCAGACCCAGAAAGCCCAGTTCCACTCCCTGGTGAATGAAATAGTTATGGGCATGGCCGCTTAGCACCTGAAGTTCCGGTCCCACAGGCCGGCTTTCCAGCAGGTACGTGCTGCGGAAAAGCTCTGGGCCATAACCCAGCAGGGGCCTAACCCACCCCATGTGAAGGGAGTCAAACTCAAACCAAGGGTGATGCAGCATAAGCTGCCAGGAACCCGACCAGATTTGGAGCCGGTTATTCAGCCCGCCTTCGACTACTTCACTGCCAATGGACGCCAGGCGTCCCGCCACGTCTCCACCGCCCCCAGCAACATCAGTTCCTCCGGGAACGGGAGAAAGCTTCACCGGCAAATTTATCAGGAACACGGTGAAAATTACCGCCAGGGCCACCACAACTATTGTCCGGGCCAGAATGCGCGCAGGCAGTCGCAGCGCCGCCAAGCCCAGGAACACCGCCAGGGCTGCGGCTCCGCCCACCCAAGGGCCGCGGCTCAGGGTGAAGGCCATCCCGGCGGCCTGCACGGCCAGCAGGAATGACCAGGGAATTGCCTTGCTCCAAAAACGCAGTCCCTTAAGGGGAACATTTAGCGTAGCTACCGCTGCCGCCAGCGTCATGGGCATGGTCAGCAAAATACAGGCGGCCGCAAAGGTGGCGTTGCCGGTGGTGGAAGTGATCCTTTGGGTCCCTGGGTAGGCCATAAGACTCAGAAAGTCGTGGCCCAGGTGTTGTAACACTCCGTAGGCAGCTACCAACCCTCCGGAAAGGATGACAGCCCCCATGAGGCGGTGTACCTGGGATGCGGTCTTTAGGTGGGTGGCAATAACGGCAAACAACACCAGGTAGCAAGCCACGGTGTAGAGCGGGTAGCCGTCCTGGCCCGGCACCTCTCCCCACAGGCTCATGCCTGGGGAAGCGGAGAAGATGGTGCTGAGCAGCGTGCTGAAAAAGAATAGCCCGCCGGCCAAGTGCAACCAGCGGCCCGGCCGGTCCTGCAGCCACCGCTTGGTCCTGGGCAGGACCGATGCCAGCGCAGGGGGGCCAACGCGGAAAGCTGGAAAGCCGGCTTGCAAAGCCCACTCTGCCAGCCACAGCGCAGCCATCAGGGCAGCCCCTGCCCGCAGGAGCGCCAGCTTGGGCACTACGCCAAAGAAGATGACAGGAGAACCCAGGACATCGCCGCCGTGGAGGTAGGCCAGGGGTATCAGAACCACCAGGGCGAGCCACAGCGCTTCCAGTCCTTTGGTGATGGCCATCTTGGCTTGGGCGATGGAGTCAGCGGTGGAGTGAGGGCCGCTAAACCAACTGGAAGACCTGGCGCGGCCCATTCACGCTGCGGCGGGCTGCGACAAATCTGGCCTTAGAAGGAGATGCCTAGCGCGCATCTCTTTTTGACCGTTGCAGTTGCGGCTCCACGTGCTTTTCATAACAGGCGGGGCAGATTCCGTGGCTGAACTGTACTGTGGTGCGTGCGGAAATGTATGCTTCAACTTGTTGCCAGTAGTTTTGGTCGTCACGAATGCGCTTGCAGTAGGAGCAGATAGGGAGCAAGCCCTGAAGCTGCTTCACTTCCGCCAGGGCGCGGCGTAGTTCTTCGTTAGTGCGCCGCAGCGCTTCCTCACGATCCTCCCGCTGGGTTACGTCCCGCACAAAAGCCACCAGTCGCTGCTGCCCTTCGGTGTTGGTGTAAGCCGACGTGGCCACCTCTGCTTTGAACTGGCTGCCGTCCTTGCGCCGCAGGTTGAGTATGCCCTGAAAACGGCCGGTCTCCTGCCGCAATTCCCGGGCAGCGGACAGGCCAGGCTCGGTATAGTCGTTGACACCGTTGGCTCCCAGGGCCTGGAACTCCTCCAAAGTGTAGCCGTACAGGGCGCAGGCTGCGGGACTGGCATAATAAATGGTGCTGTCAGGATGGGCCAAGAACACGGCATCCAGGCTGTGTTCCAGCAATTCAGAAATGTCGCCTGGTGTCGGCATCGCGTGTTTACAGTACCTAGTTTGGAAAATGAACCGTAGGTGCGTCTGCGCTAGGCTGAAATTTCAACCCAGCGCGAGACTTGGTGGAGTAATGCTACTCTGTGAGGGGTATCACAATGGATACCCGTTCCTGGCTACCGACCACCCTGGTAGTATGGCCCTGGCCTGTCAAATCCTCAGCCAGCAGCACGGAGCCGGGACCAAATTGGCGTTTGGTGCCGTCGCCTACTTCTATCTCCACTATGCCCGTCAAGGTGATTGTGTACTGGCGACGTGGCGCGTTATGCCATTCGAGCACGTAACCAGGAGGAGCTTTGCGGAAGCTGATGCCGCTGGATTTTTCCCAAGGAGTTCCTTGCCCCCACGCCCCTTCACTATCTACAAAGGGCCGGAAGGAAGGGTCCATATCTTCGATGTGGGACTTGCCATCGGGGCCAGTATACACTCTTGCAAAAGTAGCCATGCAGCCTCCAGTAAGTGTAATTAGTTTAGACTGGGGCACTGAGAAAATCAACCGACATCGGCTTTTCTACCAGGGTCGGTTCATTCCCAGCCAATCGGAGGTGCGTCCCGGCATGGTCCTTCAACCCCAGGGCAGACACATAAGTCTGCCCCTACCCCACTGAGAATGAATCACGCCTGGTCTTTCTAATGTGCCCTGCCGGCGGGGCGGCTCCTTGGTTTCCTTAGTGCGCCAAATGTTGTAAGATGAATTCAATCCCATACGGGTGGCTTGAACGGTAGCCCTGCTCCAGCCGCCGCTCTGAGGAGTTCCATGCCCAGGATTGCCATCATTGGCACTGGATTGATCGGCACTTCCCTTGCCTTGGCTTTGCGTCAGGCAAATTTGCCCGACCTCGAATTGGTGGGTACCGATGCCGACCATCAGGCCCGCCGGGGCGCGGAGACTCGGGGCGCCTTTCACCGCGTGGAGAACCGCCTCATGAAAGCCGTGGAAGGGGCTAACATTGTGGTGCTGGCGGTGCCGGTAATGGCCATGCGGGGACTGCTGGAAGTCCTTGCTCCTGAACTGCCGGAGGGGTGCGTAGTCACAGACGTGGGCAGTTCCAAGCGTGAGGTATTGCAGTGGGCGGAGGACCTGCTTCCCAAGTCGGTGGAGTTTGTGGGCGGCCATCCCATGGCCGGGCGGGAAAAGTCCGGCCCGGAAGCTGCTGATGGTGCTCTGTTCCGCAACAAGACTTACTGTATCATCCCCGGCCAGCGCGCCCAGCAGAGGGCTGTTTCCGCAGTAGTATCCCTGGCCCAAGCCGTGGGTGCCAAGCCCTTGTTCATCGGCGTGGATGAGCACGACAGTTTTGTGGCAGCGGCCAGCCACCTGCCGTTTATTCTCTCGGCTATGCTGGTGCAATGCACTTCCAAGAGTCCCAACTGGGAGGACATTGCCCAGGTGGCTGCCACCGGCTACCGTGACATCACCCGGCTGGCTTCTGGCGACCCGGTGATGCACCGGGATATTTGCCTTTCCAACACCCAGCCCATTGTGGCCTGGATAGATACCTTTATCCGGGAACTATATGATTTCCGTAATTTGCTGGACGCTAAGGACGGGCCGGATCCGCAGGCGGTGGAAGCAGTGTTCCAGCGGGCGCTGGAAGCCCGCAACAAGTGGCTGGCGGGAGCAGTAGATCCCAGGGGCCGGGAATACAGCCCTCAAACTGAGATTCCTTCTTTTGCCGAGAGCATGGGCGAGATGTATGCCGGCCGCAAAGTGATCGAGGCTCAGAAGAAGGTCTTTCAGTTGTGGCGGGACCAGGGCCGCAAAAAGAAGTGATCTGTGGAGCTTATTGTTCCAGAAGCAAACCAGGCTCCCCCATTGCTGGTGGTGTTGTCCGGGCCTTCAGGCGTGGGCAAAGATGCCGCCCTGGCGGAACTGAAAAAGCTGGAGCGCCCCTGGCATTTTGCCGTAACTGCCACCACCCGCCCGCCCCGCCAGGGGGAGCGCAACGGCGTGGACTACATTTTTGTGGACGCCCCGGCCTTCCAGAAAATGCAAGAGCGGGACGAACTGCTGGAGTGCGCCCAGGTCTATGGCCGCTGGTACGGCGTGCCCCGCAGCCAGGTGCGCCAGGGCCTGCGCGCCGGGCAGGACGTAATCTTGAAAGTGGACGTGCAGGGCGCGGCCACTATCCGCCGTAAAGTTCCGGAAGCGGTTTTCATTTTCATGTTGCCCGCCTCCATCGAGGAGCTGAAAAAGCGTCTCAGCCAGCGCAAGACTGAAACCCCTGCTGAATTGGAAATTAGACTAAATACTGCCCGGGAAGAGATGGCCCAGGTCAGATGGTTTGACTACCGGGTCATAAACCGTGACGATTGTCTGCACCAGGCTGTGGCGGAGATTGATGCCATCATTTCCGCAGAGAAATGCCGGGTGGTGCCACGGATGGCGCAGCTTTTGTAGCTGCGGCGCCGGGCTTACCTGGGCAATGGCCACGCCCTGATTATGGAGATAGGATGCAGCCCCTGAGCAATCAGCCCGCGCTACGCCCCCGCCTTCCTGAATGGCTCAAGGTGAAAATGCCCGGCGGCCCCCGCTATATTGAGCTGAAGGAGCTGATGCGTCACCGCCAGCTTCACACGGTGTGTGAAGAGGCCCACTGCCCCAACATCGGCGAATGCTGGGAGCGGGGCACCGCCACCTTCATGGTGTTGGGAGATATCTGCACCCGTCGTTGCCACTACTGTGCAGTGACCACTGGCCGTCCCGCGGGCCTGGACTTGCAAGAACCGGCGCGGGTTGCGGACACGGTGCGGCAGATGGGGCTGCGATACTGCGTCATAACATCGGTGAACCGTGACGACTTGCCCGACGGCGGCGCTTTTATCTTCGCCGCTTGCATCCGGCAGGTGCGCGACAAGGCCCCTGGCTGCAAGGTGGAAGTGCTAGTTCCCGACTTCGCCGGTTCCCGCTCCGCTTTGGCAAAAGTCCTGGATGCCTGCCCCGACGTGCTGAACCACAATATCGAGTCGGTGCGGAGGGTGTTTCCGCGGGTACGCCCCAAGGGGGACTATCAGCTTTCCCTGGACCTGCTGGCCCAGGTGAAGGCGGCGCCTGGAGTGGTAACTAAATCGGGGATTATCGTGGGCATGGGAGAGAGCCGGGATGAAGTGGTGGAGACCATGTCCGATTTGCGGGCGGCCGGCTGCGATTTGTTGACTATAGGTCAGTATCTGCGGCCCTCGGCCAAGCACTTGCCCATTGACCGGTTCTACACGCCCCAGGAGTTTGACGAGCTGCGGGAAGCGGGCCTGGCACTAGGGTTCAGCCACGTAGCCTCAGGCCCGCTGGTGCGCAGCTCCTACCATGCCGATGAGCAACATGAGGCGGCGGCGACCATAAGGGTCTGAGCCGGTGGGAATACGTAGGGGGGGCTTCAAGCCCCCCATTCGCTACTTGTCTTGTGGTTGCCCCCCCGACGTTGAACGACGGGCCTGCCTGGGCAACCGAACTTGGCTAAGGTGTAGTTTACCAGTCTAGCGGCGCTGGCGGCGGCGGCGGCGTGCGGCGCGCTGGGCAGCTAGCCGTTCCTTTTGCGACTTGGAGCGGAAGAACCGCCGGTCTTTGAGTTCCCGCAGGATGCCTGCGTGCTGTACCGAGGCCCGGAATCGGTTAACCAGACTTTCCGGATTCTCTCCTTCGCGCGGTGTTACATAAGCCATCAAATCCCCCCTTTCAATAGTCAGTCCACTGGGCCGCAGGCTTTTGCCAGGGGCCTAATCGCTGGGGCTAATTTATCATAAGGCCAAGGGTGAGGCAACGGGCAAATCACCCTGCTTTTCTCAGGCCGTGTGCTTGCTGCCCTCCAGGGTCAGGTGCAAGACCAACGGCTGGGAGAGGTGGGAATCTCTCTCAGGGCGCCTGAACTTGCGCCAAAGGCGCGCCGTTCGTCAGTTGTTCCCCTGGGCCGCATGTATCCGCTGGCGCAGCAGCGGCGCCACCTGGGCGGCTGCCCGGCGGCACTCCTCCACATGGGGAAACCCGGACAAGATAAACTCGTCCATGCCCAACCGCCAGTAGGCCATCAACTCATCAGCCACCTGCTCTGGCGTGCCCACCAGGGCGCTGCCGCAGTTCACCCGCACTTCGGAAAGGCCATTCCAAAGGTGGGGCGCCAGCCGGTGGTCCTGGGCCTGGCGCGCCTGGGCCCGCTGCCCCACCATAGGAGTACCCACAATGGCCGCTTGCCGTTGGGCTTTGACCACCGGGTCAGCGTGGTCAATCAACTCATGTGCCGCCGCCCAGGCCGCTGATTCGGTATCCCGCACCACCAGATGAGTGCGCAGCCCCAAGCGCGGACTGCGTGCTGTCTTGGCCAAGTGGCGCTGCAAAGATTGGACGCGTTTCTCCATCTCCGGCAGCGGCTCAATCCAGGCCAGGTGCACGTCGGCTTGTCGCGCTGACAGGGCCAGCGCCCGGTCAGATACGCCGCCCAGGTAAAACTGAGGACTCCTTCCCTGTGGGGCAGGTGAGCAGAAGGCCTCTTCCAGGTGATAAAACTGGCCCTGGAAGGTTATCGGGCCTGGCCCCTGCCACAGCTTGCGGCAGGCCACCATGAACTCCTCGGCGCGTTCGTACCTCGTGGCGTGGTCGCTCACTTCACCCAGGCGCTCAAAGTCGTTCTGGATGCCGCCGGGGACAAAATTCAAGTCCAGCCGCCCGCCGGAAATCTGGTCCAGGGCAGCAGCCATTTGCGCGAACAAGCCCAGGGAAACAAACCCGGGGCGTACTGCCACCAGAAACCGGATGCGCCGGGTGACAGCGGCCAATGCGGTGGCAGTGGTCCAGGTCTCCGCCAGGGGAGCATCCTCGGCAAACAGTCCATTGGCGAACCTGGTGGGCACCAGCAGGGATGTAAAGCCGCAATCCTCTGCAGTCCTTGCCACCTGTGTCAAGTAATCGAAGGTGGGAGGGCGCTCGGCCCGGCGGGTGCCGGCCCTGGCCCCGTCCCCGTCAATGGGGATAAACCAGTTGAAAATTGGTTCTGGACGCATTCTGGTCGCTGCCACTGTTTCTTCCCGCCGCGAGTCAGTTTCCTACGGAGGTGCTGCCATTTGACATGCTAAGTGCCGCCCGGTCTCCGGTCAAGGGCGTTTTGGGCGAGGGCCGCAAAACTAGGCGGAGGCCGCCTCTTTGCGCTCCTTCTCCATCTCGCGCTGGTACCACATGATCATCACAATACCGGCGGCTATCATGTTCATCATATCTCCTGCTACCCAGAGCACCAGGCCGCCAAGCTGCTGGTCCAGCAGCAGGGATATGCTGGTGATGCGTTCAACTTCAGCATAGCCTGCGTAAAGCTGATTGGTATTGAAGGTAATGGCCGCGCCTAGCAGTGTGTTGGGAATTACCCCCAGTCCCAGGTAGAGGATGCGCAAGCCATAGTGCAGGCGGGAACGATGGGGTTTGGGGTCAATCACCACCCACCAAAACAACATGCCTGTGCTGAACATCACCAGGTGCATCACCTGGTGGAAGGCATCGTTGCGCAGTGCCAGGTTATGGGGACCGGGAACCTGGAACAAGTAGAGTGCGCCCAGGTACAGGGTAGTGGTGACTACGGGATTGGTCAGCCATTGGTAGCCGCGGCGCACCTTGGGACTGCCTACCACAAGACGCACCACGCTGCGCAACATCCCCGGAGGAAGGCCCCGCAGCATGGGAGTCATGGGCGCGCCCAAAAGGACTAGCAGCGGCCCCACCATGCGCAGCAGGGCATGCTGCGCCTGATGGACCGAAAACAGGTGGTCCGACAGGGCATCCACCGGCGACTGCAAAGCAACGAAGATTGCCAAAAGCCCCAGTACAAAAGAGACGCGCTGCCAGTTATTCACCGGATGGCTTGGGTTATTCCACCGGCTCAGACCTGTGAAATACAGGTATGCGGCCAGAAAGACGCCCAAGGCTGGCAAAGGGTCAGAATTCCAGGCGGTCCAAACGCTTTGTCCTGGCCCCAGGCCGCCGTGGGCTTCCGCCGGGCTTGCGCCTGCCAAGAAATGCCATCCAGAGGCCGCCCCAATGCCCGTCAGCAGCCATAAACTGAGGCTCAAGGCTTGCCTGCCTTGCCTGCGGTCAGGCTGCGTCTGGCCCGCACGGAACTCCGCCAGAGGTATAAAGAGCCGCCCAGCAGCACCAGGGTAACTCCAATGAAAACCCAACTGCCCGCGCTGAAGCGGCGGGTAGCGGGCACCTCTATGGGCGGCGCTTCCGCCAGGCCCACGCCCAGCGGTCCCAACACTTCCACGGCTACCAGCCATTGGCCTGGGGCATCAAGGTTCAGAGTAGCGGCATACCGCCCCGGTGCATCAGGGCCGCCTAGGGCCAGGGATTGGGTTCGGTCCGTGGAGCGGGGACTCTGGAGCCATAGGGCGACCCTGGCGTTGGGAACAGGGCGGCCCGTGGCTGCCTCCCGCACGGTGATGGTGAACTCGGCATGGCCTAAAGACAGGCTGGACAGCGACTCTTCCAGAAGAATTTCATAGGGTCCAGCCGAAATTGGCGAGTTCTGGGGCGCTGGCCCCTGGGCTACGGCAAGACCTAGCGTCCCAAGGGCCAGCCACAGCAGCGCCATTGCCCCTGCGGCCAGGCGGGAGATATGGGCCAAGGACCTCACGGCTGGAAAGTCTTTTGCCAGACGCCGGGCGAGCCGGGGGCATGGGTCATGTAAGACCGCATCCTGGGGTTGTTGGGGTTAATGTCCCGCTGCTTCTCCCACTCGGCGGTCTCAGAAACATGCACGTCCTTCAGCTCATACACCACCGCATATTTGGGGGCCCCGGGCGGCACCACGCGCCAGCGCCGGGCCTGGATGCAACCAGGCACTTTTTCGTAGTTAGCCGTGTACACTTCGTTGTACCACTTGTTCCACTCGGCATCGTGCTGAGGCGCTGCGTCCATGCGGCCAATTTGCAGGGCGGGAGCCATGCCTGACTGGGCAATCTTGGGTGTCAGCCGGGCTGGCCTGATCATCTCGTAAACATTGTTGATGAGGTTCTTGCCAATGACACGGGGGCCAACGCGTTGTGCCCAGGCGCTGCGAGGCCGGTCCTTCCAGGCCGAAGACTGAATCACCGCCGGGCTTTCCAGTTCGTAGCAGGCCAGGTGTTTGGGGCCGCTCTTCACCGCTTCGTAGCGGGCGGCGTTGAGCACACCGGGAATGGTCAGCAGCTCTGGGATATGCTCCTCGTTGTACCACTTGTTGAAGTCCGCTTCTTTGTCGGCGGGGACGTCACAGAAGACCAGCAGCAGTCCGGTGCCTTTTTTGTTGGGCATATTGCCTCCTTGCATCGCAACTAAATAGGGCTAAACATGGGTCTGGGATTCACGGCCTGGTATTGGTGCCAGCGTTGCCTACAGTTTACACTACTCTCTGCTCCTTGAGCTGCGCCAGCTCCTGGGAAGTCAGGCCCAGCAGCCCGCCGTAAATCTCCTGGTTGTGCATCCCCAGGGTGGGCGCGCCCGCCAGGCCCGGCAAGAGGCCGCCGGAGAACAACACCGGAAAGCCGGAGCCTACGCCGGGCACCGGCGCGTCCATTGAGCCGTGGGCCAGCTTCCGTAAGGTGCCCCGCTGCCAGAAATGCTGGTCAGCCACCACTTCCGCGGCGGTGCGCACCGGGCCGCAGGGCACGTCGTGCCGCTCCAGGCGTTCCAGGGCCTCCTGGCGGGTGCACTGGCCAATAAGCCGCTGCATTTCAGCCCGGCAAGCCGCCACGTTCACGCCCCGGTCCCGGTAGGTGGCGAAACGCCTGTCCTCCAGGAGTTCGGCCCCGCCCAGGGCGGTGCAGAAACGCCGCCATTGGTCGTCGCTGGTGGCGGTCACAATGATGTCGCCATCGGTGGTGTGGTACAGGCCGGTAGGCCCGCCCCGCACGTTGTTGCCCATGCGCAGGGGCAGGCCCTCTTCCAGGCTTTCCTCCAGGTTCTCCATGAACATGAGCGACACCAGGGTGTCCATCATGGAAACGTCCAGGTACTGACCCTGGCCGGTGCGCTCCTTTTGCCGCAGGGCCGCCAGGATGGAGTAGGCGGCGAACATGGGTGTCACCAGGTCGCCGATGTAGAACCCCACCCGCGTAGGCGGCCCGTCGGTGTCGCCGTTGATGTCCATTAGGCCGCTCATTCCCTGGATTTGTGGGTCATGGGCGGGCTTGGCGGCGTAGGGGCCTTCCTGGCCGTAGCCGGATATGGAGCAGTATACGATGCCCGGGTTGGCGGCAGCCACTTCTTGGTAGCCCAGTCCCATGCGCTTCATGGAGCCGGGGGCCAGGTTCTCAATCACCACGTCGGAATGCCGGGCCAGCTCCAGGAACATCTGGCCGCCCTGGGGGTGCTTCAGGTCCAGGGTGATGCTCTTTACACCCTGGGTGCGCTTGAGGAAGCGGGTGGACAGGTCCTGCTCCGTCTTTCTGGCGGCGTGTGTCCCTTGGGGGCCGACGAAGGGGCCGTTGCCGCGCACCGGGTCGCCCCGGCCCGGCGCTTCCACCTTGATGACCTCGGCTCCCAGACGTGCCAGGGTCATGCTCAAGAAAGGCCCGGCCAGGAACACGGTAACGCCCAGGACCCGCAGGTCACGCAATGGCTCCATGTCTACTCCCAGGGGGTACTCACCAGGTGTCAGCGCCAGTATACCTTGGCTGCTGGAGGCTGTATATCAGGAGAGCGCCAGCCGTATCGGTGTGGTAAAATCGCACCACAGTCTAATGCATTCAACTATGCACCAGGGAGGTATCGCCCGTGGCCTCTAACGTTGTGCTTTCCACAAAAGAGTTCAAGGTTGTAGGGACCCGCCCCGTCCGCCACGACGGTGTTGACAAAGTTACGGGCCGCGCTAAGTACGGCGGAGACTTGCAGCTCACTGGAATGCTGTACGGCAAGGTGCTGCGCAGTCCCCACGCCCACGCCCGCATCCGTTCCGTTGACACCAGCGCCGCGGCGGCTTTGCCCGGTGTAAAAGCGGTCATCACCGGCCAGGACATGCCCGTGGCTCAGATGGCCAAAGCTGATCAGGGTTCCAGGTTTGCCTCGGACAACCTTATGGCCCGAGGCAAGGCCTTGTACCGGGGCCACGCCGTGGCTGCCGTAGCCGCTGTCAGCCCCCACATCGCCGAGACTGCCCTGTCCCTGATTAAAGTGGAATACCAAGTGCTGCCGCCGGTGATGGACGTGAAGGCGGCCATGAAGGAAGGCGCTCCCTTGGTGCTGGAGGAGCTGACCACCACCGAGCTGGGGGAAAAAACTAGCAAGCACAGCAACATCGCCAACCACTTCCGCTACGAGCAGGGCGACTTGGCAGCCGGTTTTGCCCAGGCTGACGTGGTGGTGGAGCGGGAGTTCACCACCAGCACAGTCCACCAGGGGTACATTGAGCCGCAGAATGCCTCGGCCATGTGGAACGCCGACGGCAACATTACCATCTGGACCAGCACCCAGGGGTCCTTTACCGCCCGGGAGGCCATAGCTAAAGTGCTGGCGGTGCCCGTATCCAAGATTAAAGTTATTCCCATGGAAATTGGCGGCGGCTTCGGCGGCAAGATTCCCATCTATCTGGAACCGGTGGCGGCTCTGCTGTCCAAAAAGGCGAGCCAGCCGGTAAAGATGACCATGAGCCGCGCCGAGGTTTTTGAAAGCACCGGCCCAACTTCCGCCGCCTACGTGCGCCTCAAGATGGGTGCAACCAGGGAGGGCCGCATCACCGCCGCTGAGGCGGATCTGGCTTACGACGCCGGGGCTTATCCCGGCTCCCAGGTGGTCATGGGCGCCCAGTGCGTCTTTGCTCCCTACAGCATTGAGAACATGCGCTCAGAGGGCTATGACGTGGTAGTGAACAAGCCCAAGGTGGCGGCCTACCGCGCCCCTGGCGCGCCTATTGCCGCCTTTGCCGGGGAGCAAGTGGTGGATGAACTGGCCCAGAAGCTGGGCTTGGACCCCATCGAGTTCCGGCTGATGAACGCTGCCAAGGAAGGCACCCGCCGGGTGGACGGCCCGGTGTTCCCCCGCATTGGCAACGTGGAGTGCCTGGAGGCGGCCAGGGCCAGCGATCAGTACCGCAAGCCCCTCAAGGGCAAGTGGCGTGGCCGGGGCGTGGCCTCTGGCTTCTGGTTCAACATTGGCAACCAGTCCAGCGCCTGCATCGGCGTCAACGCCGATGGCACCATCACTCTGGTGGAAGGCTCCACCGACATCGGCGGCACCCGCACCTCCACGGCCATGCAGGCCGCCGAGGTGCTGGGCATCCGCGCCGAGGACGTGCGTCCCAGCGTAGGCGACACCGACTCCATCGGCTACACTTTCCTCACTGGCGGCAGCCGGGTCACTTACGCCACCGGCTGGGCAGCCTACGAGTGCGCCCAGGACATCAAGCGCAAAATGATCCAGCGGGCCGCCACCATCTGGGAGGTGGATGCCAAGGACGTGGATCTGGTGGACGGCGTGTTCCAGCACAAGTCCGACCCAGACTTGAAAATGACCTTTAAGGAGCTGGCGGGCCAGTTGAACAGCACGGGCGGCCCCATCACCAGCCAGGCCAGCGTGGACCCCCGCGGGGCCACCAACGCTTTCAGCACCCAGATTGCCGACGTGGAGGTGGACCCGGATACCGGCAAAGTGACCATTCTGGACTTCACCATTGTCCAGGACGCCGGCAAAGCCGTGCATCCCAGCTACGTGGAGGGCCAGATGCAGGGCGGCGTGGTGCAGGGCATTGGCTGGGCGCTGAACGAAGAGTACTTCTTCAACAAAGACGGGCAGATGGTCAACTCCAGCTTCCTGGACTACCGCATGCCCACGGCCCTGGACCTGCCCATGATTAACACTGTTATTGTGGAAGTAGCCAACCCCAACCATCCTTACGGCGTGCGCGGCGTGGGCGAAGTGCCCATTGTGCCGCCCATGGCGGCCATCGCTAATGCCGTCAGCCGGGCCATTGGCGTGCGCATGACCCGGTTGCCCATGTCCCCCGGCGCGGTGCTGGAGGCCCTGTGGGCCAAGAAGGGTCAGAAGGGCTAGGGAAGGATAATTGCTACCCCTAAATCCCCCAACCCCCTTTGCAAAGGGGTTGGGGGGATCTCCTCGGTAAGAAGCCGCCGTCGAGGTAAACAATCAAAGCACAGGAGCGGATATATGGCGCGAATGCCCATCACCAAGCGCGAGACCCATTCCCCCGCAGGGCAAAAGGTCTGGGACGAGATTCAAGCCAGCCGCGGCGGCGTGCAGCGCAACTACGCCGCCTTGCTGAACAATCCCCAGGCGGCGGGGCACTACGCAGCCCTGGGCGGTTACGTGCGCTTTGAGTCTCCCCTGGACAAGCGGGTCAAGTCCCTGGCGGTGCTCACCGCGGCGCGGGAAGCCGGCGGCCACTACGTCTGGACGGTGAACCAGCGGGGCGCTAAAGAGGCGGGCATTGGCGAGGACATCATCGCCGCCATCCGGGAGTTCCGCGCGCCGGTGGGGTTAAGGCCCCAGGACGCTTCCGTGGTGCAGTTCGTGCTGGAGCTGCTGCGGCAGCACCGAGTGTCGGACGCCACCTATAACACTCTGCAAAAGCAGATTGGCGACGCCGCCATAATTGATATGCTGGTGGCGGTGGCCTACTACCACGGCCTGGCCCACTGCCTGCAAGCCCTGGAAGTGGAGCTGCCCGAGGGCGTGAAGAGCGCGTTGACGTATTAGGGGGCCTCCCTAAATGTCCATCACCGAATATCATTTGTACTCGGATGAAAGTCGGCACCCGAAGCCGTACCTGATGATCGGGGGGCTAATCTGTACCTAGAAGCGTGCCCAACATCTACGTGAGCGCCTTAGAGAGGTACGTGCGGCCCACGCGCTTACCGCCGAAATGCGCTGGACAAAGATTTCGAGCAAATTCTTGGCAGCTTACACGTCTTGGGTGGATGTCTTTCTTCAGGACAGCTACTCAAGGTTCTGTGTACTGGTCATTGACACATCGGGTCTGGACTGGAGAGAGCTGAAGGCCGAATGTGCTGGCAAGACCAAGTCAGACCGCAAGCGGGCGTCAGCGTTCCATCAGTTCATGCTGGTCAGCTTTGGAAAGCTTCGGGACACCAAGCGTTGGTCGGTGATTCTTGACAGAGGACTCTTCAACCGGGATGAACGGGTTGACCAAGTCGAGTTCCTCTTCAATCGTACCTACAAGAAGGCCTTCGGACCCAAGGTAAGCCGTACCATTCGCATGGCCCGTCCACGTGATTCCAAACAAGAGGACCTTATACAGTTGGCCGATGTGTTGCTTGGAGTAGTTAGCCACAAGGTCCGCCAAGTTACTCCCGGGAGTATTGGAAGAAGAGGTGTATTCATTTCTTGCGACGAGCAACTCCGTAAGGCACCTCAGACCAAAACCGGCCTCAACAAGCTGGAGGTACACCAATGGGTACCACCAAGCCGTTTCAAGTACCCGTGAGTTCTGCGAGGAGGGTTCTCCTGAAAAAAGGAGCGGCCGGCCTCTTGCGAGAGGGGTCGCTGAAGGAGCGTCCCACAGCCGGTCGCTGGCCTCCTATGTTACTCTTCCCGCCGCCTGCGGTCAACTTGAACCTGGCAACGAGAGGAACTTCGCCAAGTCCGCTCGTCCTGAGCTTGTCGAAGGACTAACCTTGGGGGCGCACATGGTTCGACAGGCTCACCATGAGCGGTTAGCCAAATCCGGTTTACCGATGACAAGTTTATGGGAGGGCAGCAGCCGTGACCGGTTACATATACCTGGTGCAGATGGACATCCCCGCTAGCCTTGAAAGGGAGTTCAACCGGATTTACGATACCCAGCACGTGCCCAACATCCTCAAGGCCCCCGGCGTGCGAGGCTGCCGCCGCTACAAGCTGGTGTCCGCCGACGTGCCCGGTGTGGCCCGCTACGCAGCCGTCTATGAAATAGACTCGCCGGACATCCCGGAAAGCGCGGGCTGGAAAGAATGGTCCGAAAAGGGCGACTGGCCTGGCAAGATTCGTCCCCACACCACTAACCGCTCCCACATCATCTTCCAGCAGCTTGGCTGAAGTCCCCCAAGTCGCGGGTTCCCTTCGTACTCTCCACAAGTAGGAGCAGACCGGAGCCTGCCCTGAGCGCAGTCGAAGGGTGTCTGACCTTTGTTGGAAGGGAGACCCAGGACGCACCCGACAGGTCGGGGCGCCCCTACACAGATGCCGCAGCATTATCGGCCCTGGGTTCATTGACAACCCAGGTTGCCAACCTGCCCTTCTCTAGATAAAATGGCCTAAACGCCAGAGGCAGCTACGTTCAGGTGGCGGCGCCACAAGGCTTCAGGCCAGGTGTGGCCGTTGGCTGAATTGCCCCCGCCACCGTCGCGTGATGAAGGAGCAGGTTTATGCCAAGGATTGACGCAGCCAAACTCCGCAACGTGGCGCTGCTGTCCCACAGCGGCGCCGGCAAGACCTCCCTGTGCGAAGCCCTTTTGTTCCACACCAAGGTCATCAGCCGCATGGGCCGGGTAGAAGACGGCAACACTGTATCGGACTACGAGCCGGAAGAAGCCAAGCGGCGGGCCAGCATCCAGACTACCCTCATCCCCGTCAGTTGGGACGGCTACAAGGCCAACTTCCTTGATACCCCTGGCTACGACGATTTCCTCAGCGAGGTGGTCTGTGGCCTGCGGGCGGTGGAAAGCGGCGTTATTCTGGTGGCGGCCCAGTCCGGTGTGGACGTGGGCACGGAACGCTCTTGGCGCATGTGCGATGAGCAGGGTCTCCCCCGCATGTTCCTGGTGAACAAGATGGACCGGGAAAACGCCAATTTCTCCCGGTGCGTCACCGACATCCAGGCCAGCTTTGGCAAGAAATGCGTGGCCTTTCAGTTGCCCATTGGCGCAGCCCAGGGGTTCAAAGGGGTGGTCAGCGTGGTGCGGCCGCCCGCCAACGTGCCCGCGGAGCTGGCGGCTGAGTTTAAAGCCGCCCGGGAGCGGCTGGTGGAAGCCGTGGCGGAGACCGACGACACCCTGGCTGATAAGTTCTTGGTGGGAGAAGAACTGACCGCCCAGGAGGTTATCAATGGCGCCCGCGCTGCCATTCTCCAGGGCAAGTTGGTGCCCATCCTGGCCTGCTCGGCGGTTCAGGGTTCAGGCGTGCCAGAGCTTTTGGAAATGGTCAAGGAGTTCCTGCCCTCCCCCAAGGAAGGACGCAAGCCCACGCTAAAGGGTGTGGGCAAGCCCGATGCCTCCTTCGACGCCAACCCGGACGGCCCCCTGGCAGCCCAGGTGTTCAAGACCACCGCCGACCCCTTTGTGGGCAAGCTCTCCATCTTTAGGGTGTACCGCGGCACCCTCAAGAGCAACTCGGAAGCATGGAACAGCGTCCGCAACCAGTCAGAGCGGGTAGGACAGCTTTACATCCCCAGGGGCAAGTCCCAAGACAACGTTCCTGAAGTGGTGGCTGGAGACATCGGAGCCATCGGCAAGCTCACCGCCACCGCCACGGGCGATACTCTCTGCGCCCGCGACCAGCAAGTGACTTTTGAGCCTATTGCCATTCCCACTGGCTACTACAGCGTGGCCGTCTCCCCCGCGGGCAAGGCCGACCTGGACAAGATGTCCTCATCCCTGTCCCGCATTGTGGAAGAAGATCCCAGCCTGCGGGTCACCCGTGACGCCGGCACCAACGAAACGCTGCTCACCGGCCTGGGCGACGCCCAGATTGACGTGGCTCTGGACCGGATTCGCCGCAAGTTTGGCGCGGACCTCAAGTCCCGCCTGCCCAAGGTGCCCTACCGGGAGACCATTAGCCGAACCACTCAGGTTGAGTACCGGCACAAGAAACAGTCCGGCGGCCACGGCCAGTACGGTCACGTGCTGCTCCGGCTGGAGCCAGCTGCTAGGGATCAGGGTTTCGAATTTACCTCAGAAATTGTTGGCGGCCGTGTTCCCAAGGAATATCTACCCTCCGTGGAAAAGGGCGTGGTCAAGGGCATGGAAGAAGGGTCGCTGGCTGGGTTCCCCATGGTGGATATCAAGGCCGTGATTTACGACGGCAGCTACCACGACGTGGACTCCAACGGCATCTCCTTTGAAATTGCAGGCAACCAGGCCCTGCGCAAAGGCGTGTCCCAGGCCACCCCCATCCTGCTGGAACCCATTGTCAAGCTGATGGTCACGGTGCCCGAGTCCAACACTGGCGATGTTATGAGCGACCTCAACGGCAAGCGGGGCCGCATCCTGGGCATGACGCCCCAGGGCGGCTTCACCACCATCGAAGCGGAAGTGCCCCAGGCCGAGGTGCGCCGCTACTCCCAGGACTTGCGCTCCTTGACCCAGGGCCGGGGCAGCTACAGGCTCCAGTTTGACCACTATGAGCCGGTGCCGCCCAATATAGAGCCACGGGTGATTGAAGAGGCCAAGCGGGCACGAGAGGCCGAAAAAGTTTAGGCCAGATCTAGTGTCGGCGCGGGAGTTAAACAGAGAACATGAGTCATCGCAGAGTTTGACAGCAAGGAATTACAACTGCACCAACCCGGGCCAGGTCCAGGGCAACTATGTCGTCGTTCCGGCGAAAGCCTGCACCCAGAGTGGCAACTGGATTCCATCCTTCAGCCGAAGGATGGAATGACGGGGCCGTACCAAGTTGGCTCCTCTCCCTACAAATCTGGCCGAAAATTCGGGATGACTCATGTTCCTTCGCTTGCTGTCACCCAGAGCGAAGCGAAGGGTCTAAACTGCGAGGATTTTAGATTCTTCGCTTCGCTCAGAAGGACATTTAAGGCAATGTTCTAAAAGCCTGTGTGAGAAATGCCGTCTACCCAGCCCGCTCATCCTGAGCTTGTCGAAGGATGAGTAGCTTTTAGCCCGCTCATGGTTCGACAAGCTCACCACGAGCGGGAATTGTCACACAAGCTCTAAAAGCCCCAGGACGGCTGGTACTCCCCAAACACGTCCCGCAGCACGCCCATCATTTCTCCCAGGGTGGCGTAGGCCTTCACCGCCTCCAGCAGCGGCGGCATCAGGTTCTCTGAGCCACGGGCGGCCTGGGACAGGGCCTGGAGCTTCTGCGCCACGGCATGGTTGTCCCGGCTGTGGCGCAGCGCATTCAAACGGCGCAGGTGCTCGCGCTCGCCCGCTTCGTCCACCCGCAGCAGGGGAATTTCCAGGGAATCGCTGCTGGTAAAGGCATTGACCCCCACGGTAATCCGCTGTTTGTGGTCCTCCTCCTGCTGGTAGCGGAAGGCGGCCTCCGCAATCTCCCGCTGGAAGAACCCCAGTTCCAGGGCTGGAATCACTCCACCCAGGTCCTCCACTCGCCGGAAGTAGTCCCGCGCCGCAGCCTCCACCTGGTTGGTCAGTTCTTCCAGGAAATAGCTGCCGCCCAGGGGGTCCACGGTGCTGGTCACGCCCGTCTCATGGGCAATGATTTGCTGGGTACGCAAGGCCAGCAATGCCGCCTGCTCCGAAGGCAGCGCCCAGGCCTCGTCCTTGCCGTTGGTATGCAGGGACTGGCAGCCTCCCAGCACGGCAGCCAGGGCTTGCAACGACACTCGCACCACGTTGTTCTCCGGCTGTTGGGCGGTTAGTGTTGCGCCGGAGGTCTGGGCGTGGCAGCGCAGCCAGCAGGAACGCTCATTCCCAGCGTGGAAAGTATCCCGCAGCTCCCTGGCCCAGATGCGGCGTGCCGCCCGGAACTTGGCAATCTCCTCGAAAAAGTCGTTGTGCACGTTGAAGAAGAAGCTCAGCCGGGGCGCAAACGCGTCCACCGCCAGGCCCCGCTCCAGGCAGTGGCGCACGTACTCAAAGCCGTCGGCCAGGGTGAAGGCCAGCTCCTGCACCGCGGTGGAGCCAGCCTCCCGGATGTGGTAGCCGCTGATGCTGATGGGATTCCAGCGGGGCAGGTGCCGCGTGGCAAACTCGATGGTGTCCACCACCAGCCGCATGGAGGGCGCGGGCGGGAAGATGTACTCGTTCTGGGCCAGGTACTCCTTGAGAATGTCGTTCTGGATGGTGCCGCCCATCTGCTCCAGGGGCACGCCCTGCTTTTCCGCCACGGCGATATACATGGCCCAGATGATGGCTGCCGGGGCGTTGATGGTCATGGAGGTGGTGATCTGGCCCAGGGGGATGCCGTCGAAGAGAGACTCCATGTCCGCCAGGGAGGAGATGGCCACGCCGCACTTGCCGAACTCCCCTGCCGCCCGCGGGTCGTCGGTGTCGTAGCCGTAGAGGGTGGGCATGTCAAAGGCCACGCTGAGGCCGGTCTGGCCCTGGGACAGCAGGAACTTGAACCGGGCGTTGGTCTCCTGGGGCAGGCCAAACCCGGCGAACATCCGCATGGTCCACAGGCGGCCCCGGTAGCCGGTGGCGTGAACGCCCCGCAGGTAAGGGAACTCCCCCGGCGCGCCCGATTCCTGGGAGTAGTCCCAGCCCGCCAGCTGCTCCGGCGAGTAGACCGGCTGCACCGGAATCTGGGAAGAAGTCTTGTAGACCGGCTGGCCCTGGGCTGGGGTGGACATAACGCCTCCAAGCGAAACGGCAGGACTGATTCCAGTCTATAGGGCGGCGGAGGCCAGTGTCAAAGGCGGGGGTGATGGGATGCAAGCACCAGACCTGCAGGTCACGGGCAAGTGGTTTGGACGTGACTAACTCTCAAGCCTGTAAAGATGTTCCAACCAACTCCGCACAAATTGAAAATCAGACGCGTCCCAACTTTCACGCCTTAGAGGATGCATCACTTCGTTCCTCAGCGCGGTGAGCCGACTTACTCTCTGCTCCCAAAGTTTCTGTGAGAATTCCTCTTCCCAATTTAACTTGGCCAAGTCCGGTGAGAACAGCTTCCAATTATTTCTATACCCTACAACCTTTCCTAGATCTCCCAATGTTAAGTACAACCAGTCATGCAGCCTTTTAGGATCTTCTCCACGCCGTTTACCACATTCTTCCCGGATGTCTTTGGGAACATTCTGGACCCACCACTCTTTTTCGTCTTCACCATACTCCTCTCTTAACTTGGATATGATATATCCATGTAATCTTATTTCCAGATCTGCTAATAGAACGTAAGCCTGCCCATGCTGACCGGTTACATCGCCTTCTAATTCCGGTGGCAGTGGGCTGGTCGCTGCCTTGACAAAAGGACGAAGTTGGTGAGCAACTTTTAGCAGGGAGCCAGCCCATTCCCGGTCGGCCTTGGGCAATTTTGCCAATACCCAGTCTCCGTGTGGGCCGCCGTGTGTCCTCGACATGCCGACCAAATGACACGTCAGCGCCCAATCGCTCTGCCTTTTATCGCCACAGACCGGACACCGCCAAACCTTGAATTCCCTTACTTGACCGAGCATTCAGTTACCCCCAAGAATGAGTCCCGGATGATGACAAAGCCCATGCTCCCTTCACGATCAGTCATCACCGGTGAGAGATGGCTACTCCTTCACCACCCGCACAAACCTTCTTTTCCCTACCTTGATAACGTCCCCCGCGGCTAGCTGGCTGGCCGGGGCGTCGCCGGAAATGGCGCGGGAACCGCCGCTAGCGGCAATGACTTCCACCGCGCCCTGGTTCAGCAGCCGCTTGGCCTCGGTCACGCTGGAGGCCAGGCGCGTCTCCACCAGCAAGGCGCTCCAGCGGCGGCTGGGGGCGTCCTGGGGCAAAGCAAACTCCGGGATGTCCTGGGGGATGTCCCGCCCCTGCACCACCCGCTCAAAGTGCTGCCGGGCCGCGTCAGCCTCGGCGGCGGTGTGGAACTGGCGGGTAATCTCCCGGGCCAGCCGCTTCTTGATCTCCATTGGGTTAACTGAGTGGTCGCCCAGGCAGCGGGAGATTTCCCCCAGCTCGGCAACGGGCACGTCGGTCAGGTACTCAAAATAGGGGACAATCAATTCGTCAGGCAGGGACATGAGCTTGCCGAACATATCGTTGGGCGGCTCCTCCACCGCCACGTAGTTGCCCAGGCTCTTGCTCATCTTGTGGGCGCCGTCGGTGCCCACCAGCAGGGGCATGAGAAAGCACTGCTGGGGCTTCTGGCCCAGCATCCCCTGAAGCTGGCGGCCCACCAGCAGGTTGAACTTCTGGTCGCTGCCGCCGAACTCCACGTCGGACTGGATGGCTACCGAGTCGTAGGCCTGCAGCAGGGGGTACAGCAGCTCGGTGATGGCGATGGGCCGGTGCTCCTGGAACCGCTGGGCGAAGTCGTCCCGCTCAAGGAACTGGGCCACGGTGAACTTGCTGGTCAGGCGAATCACGTCAGCCAGGGTGAACTTGCCGAACCACTGGCTCTGCCACTCCACCTGGGTGCGGGTCCGGTCCACCACCTTGAAGAACTGGCGCATGTAAGACTCGGCGTTGGCCTTGACCTCGTCATGGGTGAGCATGGGGCGGGTCACCGACTGGCCGGAGGGGTCGCCAATCTGGGCGGTCCAGTCTCCCACGATGAGGATGACCTGGTGGCCCATCTCTTGTAGCTGCCGCAGCTTGCGCAGGCCCACCACGTGGCCCAGGTGGATGTCCGGGCGGCTGGGGTCAAACCCCATCTTCAGCCGCAGAGGCTTGCCCGCCCGCAGCATGGCAACGAACTCTTCCTGGGAAATTATCTCCCGCACTCCCCGGCGGATTACCTGTTCAATGGTCTCCTGGCTGATGGGCCGCTGTGTCACGTGTGCAATCCTCTACATTTCAAGAAGGTAAACCGGGGCCAGCGCCGCCAGCGCGGCAAGGACTTGCAGCGCCAACACTGCCATAGCTTGCTTGGGCCGATGGGGCAGCCACTTGAGGACGAAGTAGGCTACGATGGGCGCCTGGCCCGCAAGTAGCAACTGAAAGATGCGTGCCGCAGCCCCTTCGTCTGCTGGTGGCTGGTTACTGACGCCAAAGAGAGCCAGGTAGCCCGCAACCAGCGCCAGGGCGGCCAGGGACATGGTCAAAGGGAGCCAGGCGATGGGGTGTTTAATCACTGGTCTCATCAATGTCATGAATGGAACAGATTTCAGCAGTCTCGCGAGTCGCGCAACGAGTCCGCGACTACGGAGAGTCTGCCCCACTCGCGCTGGCCAATGCCACGCGGGCGTTGGCCACGTCGCCGTTAATTTGCTCCACCAGGGCGGCCGCGCTGGAAAATGTGGCCTGGTCCCGGAGCTTGCTCACAAATTCCACGGCCACTTCCCGGCCGTAAATATTCGCGTTGAAGTCCAATATATAAACTTCCACCAGGCGGCGGCTGGGGCCAAAGGTGGGACGGACTCCAATGGAGGTGGCTGCCGGGTGGCGCAGACCGTCCACGGTAGCCCAGGTGGCATATATGCCATCGGCAGGCAGCAGCATCTGGGACGGAATAGCCAAATTGGCCGTGGGAAACCCCAGTTCCCGTCCCCGCCGGTCTCCGGATACAACCTGTCCCCGCAGAGAGAACCAGCGGCCCAGCAGCCCGGCGGCCAGCGCCACATCGCCCTGCCGCACTGCCTCGCGCACCCGGCGGCTGCGCACCGACTGTCCGTCCAGTAGCATGGGAGGCACTGTCTCCACCCAGAAGCCCATTTCTGCGCCCAGCTTGGTCAAGCAGGCTGCGTCGCCCTCCCGGCCCCGGCCCAGGGCAAAATCCGGGCCAACCACCAATCCGCTGAGACGCAAATGCTCCACTAGGGCGCCGGTAAAGTCCCTGGCGCTCATGCCGGCCAGCTCTGGAGTGAAATCCAGCGCCACCACCAGTTCCATCCCCTGCTCCCGCAACAGCCGGACCTTGTCCTCCAAGGGCGTGATATAGTTTAGCTGGTAATCCGGGCGCAGCACTGTAATAGGGTGGTTGGTGAAAGTCACCACGCCGGGAATGCAATCGGGGCGGGCCTTCTCGGCGAGCTTCTGGAGCAGGTGGCGGTGCCCACGGTGAACCCCGTCAAAAACGCCAATGGTCAAGACCGTGGGACGGTCCGGGGCTGCGGAGGCGAGCCGCCCAAGAAAACTCATGCCAACTCTGTGTCCTGGAGCGCTTAGGTGCAGAAGTAATCGCTGCGGCGGCCCCTCCCGGCTGGAGTTAGGGCCGTAGCTAGAATTGCTGGGATGTTAACACAGGCTTCAGGGAGCGTCAACTTTGACTCCTTGCCCTAAAACCTGGGGAAAATTACCTTGACCCTGCCTGGAAATTTTTCCGGCAGTGTATGTATTATTATCCAACCGTGAACTCATGCGCGTGGTAGGCGGCAAAGCCAAAGGCAGGAGGCTGGCGGGGAGTACGTCTCCCGCTACCCGTCCTACCACTGAGCGAGTGCGGGCTGCCATCTTTAACATTTTGGCCCCGGAATTATATGAAGGCCGGCGGGTGCTGGACCTTTACGCGGGCACTGGCAGTCTGGGCATTGAAGCGTTGAGCCGTGGTGCAGCCTGGGCAGATTTTGTGGAACGCAGCCCCCGCCAGTGCGGGGTGATACGTTCTAACTTGCAGAACACTGGACTGGCCGGGCAGGCAAAGGTGCATTGCGCTGATGTGGCTCGGGCGCTGGCAACGCTGGGTGGAAATTACCGCCTGGTGTTGCTGGACCCACCCTACCAAGAGGTGGATGCGGGCGTGGCCATGTCCCGTATTGCGGAGACACCAGGCCTGGTGGCGCCAGGAGGGATGGTGGTGGTGGGGCACTCCAGGCACCTGGAGTTGACGGAAAAATATGACGCGCTGCGGCGGGCTTCCCTGCGGCGTTATGGTGACAACATTGTGGAGTTCTACCAGCAAGAGGGCGGTTGAATAATGGTAACGGCGTTGTACCCGGGAAGCTTTGACCCGGTGACGGTAGGGCATGTGGATGTGGCTGTAAGAGCGGCGGCGCTCTTTGAAAAGGTGGTGATTGGAATTTACTCAACGCCTTCCAAGAACTTGCTGTTTGACGCCGATACCCGCGTGGAGTTGTTCCAGAAATCGGTGGAACACTTGCCCAACGTGGAGGTCCGTAAGTTTGAGGGTCTGGTGGTGCGGTTTGCCCGGGAATTGGGGGCCGCCGTTATTGTGCGAGGCTTGCGCAGCGGCTCGGACTTTGAGTTCGAGTTCGACATGGCTTTCATGAACCGGAGGTTGGAGCCAACAGTGGACATGGTGTCGTTCATGGCCTCCCAGGACTACATGTTCGTCAGTTCCAGCCTGCTAAAAGAGGTAGCACGCCTGGGCGGGGATATTACCGGCATGGTGCCCGCCCACGTTGCCAAAGCGGTGTACGCAAAATTTGGTAAGCCGGTCTCAGACAACTGACCGGGAAGGGGGATGCCATAGATATCATAGACATCGTCGATCGGTTGGAAACCCTGGTCAATACCAGCAAAGTCATGCCCATGACTGGTGGAATTATTGTTGATAAAAGAAAGATTACTGAGCTGGTTGACCAACTCCGGCTGGCCGTCCCGCAGCAGGTTAAAGCTGCCGAAGAAGTGCTGAGCCGTAAGGACAACATTATCAGCACTGCCATGTCTGAAGCGCGGCGGGCCAAGGTCAAGGCGGAGGAAGAGTTCCGTGAGCGCCTCAACGCCAACGAGCTCAAGAAGCGAGGCGAGGAGGTGCTGCGGGAAGCGGAGCAGCGGGCGGCTCGCATGGTGCAACAGGCTGACGCCGATGCCCAAGCGCGCCGGGTGGAAGCCGACGTTTACGCCCTGCGGACCCTTCAGTCTCTGGAAAAGCAGATTAGCGAGTTGAGCGGGTCAGTCCGCAAGGGCATTGACCTGCTGGCCGCCAGCGCCACCTCGACCGTGTCCAGCGGTGCAGGTGTCAATGGCTTGGGTGGCCGGCAGCGGCCTGAACGCATGGAGCGGACGGAGAAGCAGGAACAACAGCCCGTAGCGGCGCGCTAACAGCCCTTTCCGCAAAAATCAGGCCTATAAAAAGTGTGCTTTGGGAGTCCTGGGTGAACTGGGACTCCCAGGTAATTTTCGGAAGTGGCTGTTTTTTACTGGTTGCCCAGCAACTCCCCAAAGTAGCCGCGCATACTCTGGTTAAGTTCTGTCAGCCGGCGGTCTACCAGGTAATTGACCGTTTCCGGCGGATGGCTTCCGTCGGGCTGGGTATCCCCGGCGGGACGCCCCATGAGAAGCTCTATGCCCTGGTCAATGGTTTTAATGGCATAAATATGGAATTTGCCGTCACGCACCGCCTCCACCACTTCTTCCCGCAGCATTAAGTGCCGTTGGTTGGCGTCCGGAATCATCACTCCCTGATCCCCAGTCAGCCCGCCGCGGCGGCACACTTCAAACACGCCCTCAATCTTTTCATTGACTCCGCCGATGGGCTGAATCTCCCCTTTCTGGTTCACTGAGCCGGTTACCGCGATATTTTGGTTGATGGGCAGCCCAGAAAGGCTGGAAAGGATAGCGTAAAGCTCCGCAGATGAGGCGCTGTCGCCTTCCACAATACCGTAGGACTGTTCAAAGCACAGACTGGCCGAAAGTGTTAATGGCCTCTGCCGCCCATACTTGGCCCCCAGATAGCCGCTGAGGATCAGCACTCCCTTGCTGTGAATAGGTCCGCTGAGAGCCGACTCGCGTTCAATGTTTATGACCTGGCTGCGGCCAGCAAAGGTTTGGGCGGTGATTCTGGTGGGCAAGCCAAAAGCAAAGTCGCCCAGGTCGTAGACTGACAGGCCGTTGACCTGCCCAACGGCGGAGCCGGTCATGGAAAGCAGCACCGTTCCCTCCGCAATCATGTCTTGCAGCCGCTCTTGGATCAGGTTTAGCCGGTAAAGCTTCTGCTCCAGGGCCTGCTCAACATGTTTTCCCAACACTGTGGAGGAATTCTCTCGTTTGGCCCAATGGTCAGATTCAATCACCACATCCTTGATTTGTCCAAACCGAGCAGATAACTTGTGTTGGTCTGCCACCAGCCGGGCGGCATACTCCAGTACCTGGGCCGCGGCGCTGGCGTCAAAGGGCAGCAACTTCTCCTCTTGGCAAGTGCGGCAGATAAAGGCGCAGTAGGCGTCCAGGTTCTCCTGGTTCAGCGCAATAATGGAATCAAACTCCGCCTTGACTTTGAAAAGGTCCCAAAAATCTTCCACGTCGGCGGCGGTAAAAAGGCGGTAAAGCATTTCGTCGCCGGTGATGATTACTTTCAGGTCCAGGGGAATAGGCTGGGGACGCAAGCCCTGGGGAATGAAGAACCCCGTCTGTTCCGATGGGTCTTCCAGGCTGACTGCCCGGTTGCGGATAACCCGCTTTAGCCCTTCCCACACGCCGGGGTACATGAGCATATCCCTGGCGTTGAACACCAGATAACCGCCGTTGGCCAAGTGCACAGAACCGGGCTTGAGCATGGTGTGGTCGCTGAAGTAAGTGCCCATGACGGCACGGCGTTCAATGCGGCCAAAGAGGTTGCCCCAGTTGGGATTAGGTTCAATAATCACCGGCACCGTGGCCACCGTGCTGTTGTCCACCAGCAGGTTTACTTCAAAGGGTAGAAAGGGATTGCGAGCCAGGGCTGCGCTCGTGGTGCCGGATGGAACATGGACTCCCGCAGGCGCTTCCTGGCTAGCACCGGTCTCCCGGAACAGCTGCAAATTGTCCAGAACGTATTCTATGAGCTGGGTAACAAATTCTTGAAGCTGTGGTATCTCCTGGTAGCTGGAGACCAGTTCTTGAAAGATGAAAGACACCCTCTCGTCCACTGCCACCCGTTCCAGGGCGTGTATTTTTTCGGCAGCGTCCCTCTCCACGTCCCTTACACGCATCATGGTAGCCTGGGTCTGCTGCATCAACTGACGGCGCACCTCGTCTAGGGCCTTGCGCCGCTCCGGGGGCAGGGCTTGGTACTCCTCGGGAGTCATAGGCCGCTCGCCGGACACAGGGAAAATGGTGATCCCTGCGGGAGAAATGTGGACGGCAAACCCGGTTCTCTGAGCCAACTCCTCTAACTCGGTGATGAGTTGCTGGGCTGCCTGGCGGCCTGATTCCTCCAGGTTGCGTTGTTGCTCTTGGAACTCTTCACTGCGGAAGACTTTCGGTATCTCTTCTCTAAGTTCCCGCAAAGTGTCCGTCAGGCGCGTCCGCAGAGTCCGGCCCATTCCCGGCGGCAGGCTGATGGCCTGCGGACGGTCTGGGTCGTCAAAGTGGTGCACATAGCACCAGTCGCTGATGGGCCGGTGGCCTTCCCGCTTTTGCAGTTCTTCCACCACTTGCTGGAGGTGGGAGCGTATGATGCTGGCCTTGCCTGTTCCGGTGAGGCCAGTGACGAACAAGTTATAGCCCGGTTTGTCCACTTCCAGGCCGAACCGAATGGACTCCAGCGCCCGGCGTTGGCCGATGAAATGGTCCAGGGGCGCCAATTCAGCGGTGCACTTGAAGTTCAACGCTTCGGGATCACAGGACCAGCGGGTTTTCTGCCAGGGCACTCGGAAGGCGTAAGCAGGGGACATAGACCTCCAAAAAACGGACCATGGCGCAACTTAAAAACGGCCAGGGTTGATTGTTCATTATATTCTTTGAGCGCCAGTATTATTGTTGCCGTTCATAGTGAGCCAGCTGAACCTGAGTTGGAAAACCGCTTTCCTTGAGCTGGCTGTAGAATGCGCAAAAGGTATTAGCCATCTTCCAACAGCATTTCTAAGAGGGTGTGTGACAATTCCCGCTCGTGGTGAGTCCCGACGTATCGGGATCCCGACCAGGTCGGGGCTTGTCGAACCATGAGCGGGCTAAAAGCTACTCATCCTTCGACAAGCTCAGGATGAGCGGGCTGGGTAGACGGCATTTCTCACACACGCTCTAAGAGGTTGTCTAAAAAGATTGTCTCTGGTCATTGCGAGTGAAGCGAAGCAATCTTGTCCTGGGCACGCGATTGCTTCGGGGCTACGCCCCTCGCAATGACTTTTTAAACACCCTCTAACAACTTCTCTAATATTAGGGCCTTCGTGTTTGGCTGTATAGCGGGGCAGGATTTGCAATTCCAGCGACAGGCTTTTGATGGCTGGGCGCGGCGGTTCCAGTTGGGTTGACTTTAGATTTCCGATGGGCATACAATCTCGCTCAGTGGGCAAAGCACGGAGGCCACGCCAATGCTGGAAATGACCATAGACAGCATACGGGTTAGCCCGATGAACTACCAGCGGGTGGTGATCCTGCGGGAGAAAAACGCCGACCGTTATTTGCCCATTTGGATTGGCCCGGCGGAAGCTGACGCCATTGCCGTGAAACTGCAGGACCTGAGCGTGCCAAGGCCGTTGACCCACGACTTGCTGCGCACAGTCATTGACACCCTGGGCGGGACTATCAAACACATCTACGTTAACGACCTGCACAACGACACCTTCTTCGCCAAAATCATCATTCAGGTGAACGGGGCTGAGAAGGAAATTGACTCCCGCCCCAGCGATGCCATGGCCCTGGCCGTGCGCGCCCAGGTGCCTATCTTTGCCGATGAGGCGGTGTTGGATAAGGCGGGAATCCTATTAGATAAAGAGACGGGGAAGCCTTTGGCCCCAGGTGAGACCGAAGCCAAACCAGCGGAGGGCCAGTCCCAGGTCAATGAGGAGGAATTGCGCCGTCTTTCCGCCTTCAGCGACTTTATTAACAACCTGGACCTGGAAGACTTCGGCAAGCAGCAACCCAACCGCTGAGGGGGTTGACCGTGAGCCAATCAGCTAATCACCCCAGCGCTAAGTTGCTGGGGTGATATTGTTTCTCCACCGGCGGGTTTCGTAACTACCCATACGAATTGACATTTGAATACCTGGATGATAATATGCCACGGGCTTGGTGGGAGGAATGAGTAGGTGGACCGTCGCGTTGCGGGTTACCGGGTTGGGCTGGTACGTCGCAACCTGTGTGGTGCTAGGCGTAGTCGGAGGGTACTGGTTGGACCGGCTGCTGGGCACCACGCCCTTGTTCATACTGGTCTTGACAGTTTTGGGCAGCATCGTGGCATTTTACGGAATTTATAAGATGATTGTGCCGGTCCTCTATGGGGACAAGAACTGGGGCGAAGACCGGCAAGGGTCACGGACTGAGTGAAGTCGCAGAAGCCTGGTAAGCATATTGCCCTGGGCGTTGGTGCGGCCCTGCTCATTTTCCTCTTTGTCGGCTGTGGCCTGGGCGCCGTAGGGTCTGCCATTCGCGGCGCATCCCCTCTGGTGCCGGAACCTGAAATCCACCTGCCGCCCCAGCCTGTGTTCCCTGCCGCCAAGCGGGACCAGCACCTTGGGCTGGGCAAGTCCCAGGCTGCAGACGGACATGCGGCTGAAGAACCTGCCAAAGCCGAAGCACCTAAGGCTGCCGATGACCACGGTGCCGCAAAAACGGTCCAGAACGGCGCAGCCCAGGTGGCCGAGGATCACGGGGCGGAAGGGGAAAAGCCCCACGCATCACCCTTGGGAGTGGGCGAGTTTGCCGTCACCAACACCATGCTGGCAGCATGGCTGGGCAGTGCAGTTATTATCCTGGTTTTCGCCCTGGGCGCGCGCAAGGCCAGCCTGGTGCCTGGCCGTTTGCAGAGCCTGGTGGAGTCCTTGATAGAATTGGTGCTGAACTTTGCTACGGGTGTAGCGGGCGCGGCTATGGCCCGCAAAGCCCTGCCCATAGTGGGCACCATCTTCTTCTTCATCCTCTTCAACGCGCTGCTGGCCTTGTTCCCCTTCTACCAGTTCATGGGCTTCAAGGTAGCAGGGGGAGACGAGATACAGGTCCATCTGTTCCGCTCGCCGGCCACTGACGTAAACATGCCCCTGGCGCTGGCCATTGTCTCCTTCGTATTCGTGGAGTTCTGGGGTCTGCGCGCCAACGGGATTGGGTACTTGAAGAAGTTCTTCGCCTTTGGCAAGTTGCTGCGCGGCAAGCCCGCCGGTCTGATTGATGTTTTCGTGGGCCTGCTGGAGTTGTTCAGCGAGTTTGCCCGGGTAATCAGTCTCACCTTCCGGTTGTTTGGCAACCTGACGGCGGGCGAGATTGTGGTGGTAATGGTAACCTACCTGGCTCCTTTCGTAGCCATCGAAATATTCTTTGGCCTGGAGCTGCTGGTGGCATTCATACAGGCAGCCATATTTGCGGCGTTGACGGTGGTATTCCTCTCCCTGGCGGTGACCAAGCACGAGAGTCATGAGGAACACCACTAAGGGAACGGCTTAAGAATCCGGAGTCCACTGGCAAAGTTCACATAAGTTGGAGGGTCTTGTATCATGGATCTGGTCCTATTGCAAGCAGCGAGTGAGGAAGGGGCCAAGTTTCTGGCCGCGGCCATCGCCATTGCGGTGGGCGTCATCGGGCCTGGTCTGGGCATTGGTTTCCTGGGCGCCGCCGCCATGACCGCCATTGGGCGCAACCCAGAGGCTACCGGCTCCATCACCACCAACATGATCTTGGCCATCGCCTTCGCCGAAGCCTTGGGCATCTACTCCCTGATCGTCGCGGTTATCTTGTTGTTCGTAGTGTAACCCAGGGCCAGCCAATTCCAGCTAGGGGTGTGCCGTGACCGCCTTAGGTGTAAATGTCCCAAGCCTGATAGCCTACCTGGTCAACTTCCTCATTCTCCTGGGAGCGCTCTACGTGCTGGCCTACAAGCCCCTGCTGCGGGCTTTGGACCAGCGCTCGGAGCGCATCCGCGAGAGCTTGGCGGCAGCGGACCGGGCCAAGGCAGAGGCGGCCAGTTCCCAGGCGGCGATTCAGCAGCAGTTGGATGAGGCCCGCCGGGAGGGCCAGCGGCTGCTGGACCAGGCGCGGGAAGCCGCTAACCGGTTTCGGGAGGAGGAGATGGGCCGGGCCCGCCAGGAGGCGGAGGCCTTTGTCACCCGGGCCCGGGCAGACATCCAGCGGGAGCGGGACGCTGCGGTTGAAGACGTGCGGACCCATTTCGGCGATCTGGCCATCACTGCAGCCGAGCGAGTCATCCGCCGGTCGCTGAACCGTCAGGCCCATCAGGAGCTTATCGCCCAGGTATTGGAAGAGGGCGATGCTCTGAAAAAGGCTTAGGAGAGCATGGCCAAGCGACCTTCCGGCAAGCGCTACTCCCAGGCCCTATTTGAACTGGCGGTGGATCAAGGTCAGCCGGACCAGTGGGCCGAAAGTCTGAAGTTTGCGGCGCAGACGCTGGACAACGCAGAGTTTCGCGCGCTGCTCAAGGACGCCAAAGTGCCCAGTGCAGAGCGCGTCAAAGCGGTGACGGCGGTGCTGGGCGACTTGCCGCCCATGGTGCAGAATCTGGTGTCGCTGTTGGTGGCCCGCGGCCTGATTGACTTGCTGCCCCAGGTGGCTGCCGCATATGAGCAGCTGCTGGACCAGTACCGGGGCCGGCAGCAAGTGGAGATTACTTCTGCGGTGGCCCTTACCCAGGGGGACCGCCAGCACATCACCCGGTTTGTAGGGGATCTGATTGGCCGCGACGTAGTGCTGACCACCAGCGTGGATGAGAACATCCTCGGAGGTCTAATTATCCAGATTGGCGACCGGTTGCTGGATGGCAGCACCCGCGCCCGTTTGGAAGGGCTTAGAAAACAACTCCGGTCTGACGTTCTGGCGTCGGCCGGCTAGACAGGGAAAACACGAGGGAGTCGCCAATGACGACTAGGGGTCAGGACATCGTTTCCCTTATCCGGCGCCAAATTGAAGAATTTGGCGGTGAGCTGAGTCTGGTAGATGTGGGCACCGTAGTGCAAGTGGGCGATGGCATCGCCAGCATCCAGGGCCTGCAGGGGGTTCGGTCTAACGAACTGCTGGACTTTGGCAACAACATTATGGGGCTGGCCCTTAACCTGGAATCAGACCTGGTGGGCGCAGCCATTCTGGGCGACCCCAACGCCGTAAAAGAGGGCGACCGGGTCCGCTCCACCGGCCAGATTATTGAGGTCCCTGTGGGCGATGCCCTGGTCGGCCGGGTGGTTGACCCTCTGGGACGCCCGCTGGACGGCAAAGGTCCCGTGGTTACTACTACCACCCACCCGGTGGAGCGGGTGGCCCCCAACGTGGTAATCCGCAAGTCTGTGGATACGCCCGTCCAGACCGGCATTAAAGCTATTGACGCCATGATTCCCATCGGCCGGGGCCAGCGGGAGCTGATTATCGGCGACCGCTCCACCGGCAAGACCGCCATCGCCCTGGATGCCATCATCAACCAGAAGGGCGGCGACCTCATTTGTATCTACGTCGCCATCGGCCAGAAGCAGGGCAAGGTGGCCCAGGTGGTGGGTACTCTGGAAGAAAATGGTGCCATGGCTCACACCATCGTGGTCAACGCTGGAGCTTCCGACCCTGCTCCCATGCAATACATCGCCCCTTATGCTGGTTGCGCCATGGCGGAAGCCTTCATGGAGCAAGGCAAGGACACCCTCATTGTTTACGATGACCTGACCAAGCATGCTTGGGCCTACCGGCAGATGTCGCTGTTGCTGCGCCGCCCCGCCGGCCGTGAGGCCTATCCCGGGGACATCTTCTATCTGCACAGCCGCTTGCTGGAGCGGGCTGCCCGCTTGGACCAGGAACACGGCGGCGGCTCCATGACCGCCCTGCCCATTATTGAAACCCAGGCGGGCGACGTCTCCGCCTACATTCCCACCAACGTTATCTCCATCACCGACGGCCAGATTTATCTGGAGCCGGAACTGTTCAACTTCGGCATCCGCCCGGCGGTGAACGTGGGACTTTCCGTGTCCCGCGTGGGCGGCGCGGCCCAGACCCGGGCCATTCGCCGGGTGGCTGGCCGCTTGCGCCTGGACCTGGCCCAGTACCGGGAGTTGGCGACCTTCGCCCAGTTTGGCACCGCCGACCTGGACGCCGCTACCCGCGCCCAATTGGCCCGCGGCCAGCTGGCCACCGAAGTCCTGAAGCAAGGCCAGTACAAGCCGTTGTCCATGGAGCAAGAGGTAATCGTCCTGTTCGCAGTCAACGCTGGCCTGATGGGCGACATACCGTTGCCGCGCTGCGCCGCCTTTGAGGAGCAGCTGTTGCGGTATATGTCCAGCACCCACCCGGAAATTGGACAAGCCATTGCCCAAAGCCGGGACTTGAATCAGGAGACCGAGACCAAGCTGACCCAGGCCATTAACGAGTTCAAGGCCACTTTCGCTACCCAGGGCAGCTAGGGCCTAAACTTAGCCGCTTGGTGAAATAATGCCCAGCATCCGAGACCTGCGCCGGCGCATCCGCAGTGTGCAGAATACCGGCAAGGTCACCAATGCCATGTCCTTAATCGCCGCCTCCAAAATGCGGCGCGCCCAAAACGCTACCCTCCAAGGCCGGCCCTACGCCCTGAAAATCCAGGAGGTAATTGCCGACCTGGCCGCCCAGCCGCGGGAAGAGGACGGCGCTATCCATCCCCTGCTGCAAGTGCGCGAGGTGAAGCGCATTGGTGTGCTGCTGATTACTCCCGACCGGGGACTGTGCGGCGGCCTGGCTTCCAATCTGAACCGGCGGGTGGCCCAGTTTATCCTGGAGCAGACCGTGCCTGTACGGCTCATTGTGGTGGGGCGCAAGGGCCGCGACTTCATGATTCGCTACGGCCAGGACGTCAGCGCGGTGTTCACCGACGTGGGCGACCGGCCCGCGTTGTCTGACACCACTGCCATTTCAACCCTCATCACCGACGCTTACACCAAGGGCGAACTGGATGAGGTGCATCTGGCTTACACCAAGTTTATCTCCACCATGAGCCAGGAACCCGCTCTGGAGCGTTTGGTGCCCGTGGCGCCCGCCGCTCTCACCGGCGCCCAGCGGGTGGGCTACATTTACGAACCAGATACTCTGGCAGTGCTGGGCAACTTGCTGCCCCGTTTCCTGGAGATGGAAGTCTATCACGCATTGCTGGAAGCCATTGCCAGCGAGCAGTCTGCCCGCATGGTGGCCATGCGCAACGCCACGGACAACGCCAAATCCCTGGTGGGCGACCTCACCCTGGACATGAACAAGCTGCGCCAAGATACCATCACCAGGGAACTGCTGGACCTCATCGGCGGCCAGGCGGCCCTGGAAGTCTAGATTAACCGCCGAGAGCGCGGAGATCACCGAGTTAGACGGTGGGAAAATCTCAAGAAAGTCTCTGCGTACTCAGTGGTCTCTGCGGTTAAACCGTTAACACTTAGGAGCAAGTAATGAGCACCGGCAAAGTAGTGCAGGTCATTGGCACCGTAATTGACGTGGAATTTCCCCCGGACCAGCTCCCCGCTTTGTTTGAGTCCCTGGAGCTGGACAATTCGGGACAAAAGCTGGTGCTAGAAGTGCAGCAGCACATAGGTAATAACTGGGTGCGCTGCCTGGCCCTGGGTTCCACCGAAGGCCTGGCGCGCGGCACGGAAGTAAACAGCACCGGCGGAAAAGTTTCTGTCCCGGTGGGGCCGGAAACCCTGGGCCGCCTCTTTGACGTGACTGGCACTCCCCTGGACAACTTGGGTTCCGTGGAGTCCGCCTTGCGGTGGCCCATTCACCGGGACCCGCCGCGGTTTGATCAGCAGAACCCATCCATTGAAATTCTGGAAACTGGCATCAAGGTCTTTGACCTGATTACCCCCTTCCCCAAGGGCGGCAAGGTGGGCGCCTACGGCGGCGCAGGTGTGGGCAAGACGGTCATCATTCAGGAGCTAATCCGTAACATTGGCGCAGTGCACAAAGGCGTATCGGTGTTCGCCGGAGTGGGAGAGCGCTCCCGCGAGGGCAACGACCTGTGGCACGAAATGCAGGCCTCGGGCGTGCTGTCCAGCACTGTGCTGGTGTTCGGGCAGATGAATGAGACCCCCGGCGTGCGCGCCCGTATCGGCCTCACCGGGCTGACTATGGCGGAGTTCTTCAGGGATGAGCAGCACCAGGACGTGCTGCTGTTTATTGACAACATTTACCGGTACATCCTGGCAGGCATGGAAGTGTCGGCGCTGCTGGGCCGGATGCCCTCTGCCGTGGGTTATCAGCCCACCCTGAGCACGGAAATGGGTGCGCTGCAGGAGCGCATCACCTCCACCAAGAGCGGCTCTATCACCTCCTTCCAGGCCATCTATGTGCCTGCCGACGACTACACCGACCCCGGAATCGTCACCACCTTCGGCCACCTGGACGCGGTGGTGTCGCTGGAGCGCTCCCTGGCGGCCCAGGGCCTGTACCCGGCGGTGGACCCCCTGGCTTCCTTTGCCCGCATCCTTCAGCCTGGCATCGTTGGAGAGGAACACTACCGGGTCGCCCGCGGCGTGCAGCAAGTACTGCAACGCTACCGGGACCTGCAGGACATCATCGCCATTCTGGGCATCGAAGAGTTGTCGGAAGAGGATCGGCTTACCGTGTTCCGGGCCCGGCGCATCCAGCGCTTCCTGACTCAGCCGTTCTTTGTGGCGGAAGCCTTTACCAACCAGCCCGGCAAGTACGTGCCGCTGCGCGAGACGGTGCGCGGCTTCTCAGAAATTCTGGAAGGCAAGCATGACGGCCTGCCGGAACAGGCTTTCTACATGGTGGGCACCATTGACGAGGCGGTGGAGAAGGCTGACCGGATGAAGGCGGCCACGTGAGGCCAAGGCATGCCAAAGGTCGAAACAGCCCAAGAGGCCACCGAACTGGCGATAGCTTTCCTGAAGCCGTACTGGGCCTTTGCGCGGCCCCTGAGGGCGGTCCGGCGCCCCGGCCTGTGGCACGTGGAACTAGATGTGGGTGTGCGTGGGGAAAGGCTCGGTTGGGCCGACGTGGACATGGAGACGGGCAAGATAGTGAATTACAGGATCCCCAAGGAAGCGTAGCCCCTAATCTCAGCATTAGCAATGACAGTTCAGGAAGGGGACTACCAGTCCCTCAGCATCCACTACCTAGAAAACAGCCTGCATCATTTGCAGGCCGGGGAGATTGCCAAGGCCGGAGAGTTTCTGTGGGGTAGTGTGGCCACGGCACTAAAGGCTGTTGCAGCCCGGCGGGATCGAGGCCTACGGTCCCACCGAGAGTTGCGAGCTTTCGCCCGAGAGCTAGCCAGAGATTCCGGACAACCCGACTTATGGGACAAGTACCTGACTGCGGAACACTTACACTCCAACTTCTATGAATCATTCCTAGAACGCGAGGACTTGGACGCCATCGCAGAGGACTTGCGCCCAACGGTGATGGTCCTGCTTGAGATGGCCGCCGAAGGAAGGTGAGGATTTCATGCCCACCATTCACCTGGAAATAATCACTGCCGAGCGCCAGGTGTTCTCTGACGACGTAGATACCGTGGTGGCGCCCGGCTCCGAGGGACAACTTGGTATTCTGCCCCGCCATGCTCCATTGATGACCGCCCTGCAGCCCGGCGAAATCATGATCCGCAAAAATGGCGAGGCCAGTTACCTGGCGGTGACCGGCGGTTTCATGGAGGTCATGGGCGACCGGGTGACCATTCTGGCCGACGCCTGCGAGCGGTCCGACGAGATTGATGAGTCCCGCGCGCAGGCGGCCGTGGAACTGGCCCGCCAGCAAATATCCCGGCGGGAATCCAACTTGCAGTTGCAGGAAGCTGCGGTGGCTATGCGACGCGCCCAGGCACGGCTTACCGTGGCCCGGCGGCGGCGGGCGCGGCCTGGAATGGGGCCTGGCCCCAGTGCAGAGGGCGGCGCAGCCCACTAACATCAGTGTGATAGGTTCATTGCCCCATAGCCGCTCACCCTGAGCTAGTTGAAGGATGAGCGGTTTTCCGTTCATAGCGGGCCTGCGAAATCATGAACGGGCACTGTTCCCACAGGCCCTCAGCTAGGCCTGGTCCAGGGCTTCTAGTTAGACCACAAGCGATCCTGCGCCAAGTAGTAGGTCATGGACTGGAGCGCCAGCACCGGGTCAATGTTCTCGATGCGGATGCCCTTTCTGACCAGGGGAGTAGTGGGTGCGTAGTTGACGATGGCCTTTACCCCGCAGGCTACCAGTCGGTCAATGACTTGCTGAGTTTGGCTGCTGGGCACCGCCACGATGGCAATGCTAATGCTATGCTGGCTTACTGTTTGGTCCAGTTCCTCCATGGGCTGGACCGTCAGGTTTCCGACTTGCTGTCCCACCAGAGCTGCGCTTGTGTCGAAGGCAGCCACTATTTTAAAACCCGCCGGGGCAAAACCAGGGTAGCTGAGCACCGCGCGGCCCAGCCTTCCTACTCCTACCACGGCCACGTTCCAACTGCGGTCCAAACCTAGTATCTGGTTCAGTTCGTCCAGCAGGCGGCGCACACTGTAACCCCGGCCCTGCTTGCCAAACCGGCCAAAATAACTCAGGTCTTTGCGGATTTGGGCAGGCGTAATTTGCAGCCGTTCGCCCAATTGGTCGGAGTTAACCACCTCCACCCGCTCCTCCAGGAGCTGGCTCAAAACGCGGGCGTACTGGGGCAGCCTGGCAACCACCACTTCTGGCACCTCGGCTGCGCGGCCCGATGGAGGTAAAGTGGTGCGTCCTGCCATGCTCCTAACCCGTTCCTGAGCAGCTTTCCAGCTGGGGCGCACTCGGAAAACTGCTATATACGTGGCTATAATCTATATGTCAGTGCTGGCCCAGTCAAGCCAACTCCAGGTAGTGTAGCAGTTTGCCACGAGCCTTAACTCGTCGCACCCCGACTTGTTGGGGTGCCCAGATACTTGCATGATTTAGGATCTTCTTAGGTTCCGGCTTTCGCCGGAACGACGAACGGCTAATTGATACACTACTCAACTCCAGGGTTTTTGGAGGCTCCCATTGCATATTGGATTTTGCCGGTTGACTTTGCACCTTCCCCATTCCCACAGCCTGAAAGAGCGGCGGCAGACCGCCCGGTCACTGACCGCCCGCATCCGCAACCAGTTCAATGTGGCAGTGGCGGAGGAAAACGATAACGAGCTATGGCAGCGGCTGATCCTGGGGGTCTGCTGTTTGAGTAGCGAACCAGACCATGCCAATGAGGTGCTGTCTGCGGTGGTGTCCTTTGTGGAGGAGACGCGGGGTGATCTGGAGTTGCTGGGCTACGAGACGGAGATCATTTCCGGTGTATAAGTTCGCAGGGACAGGTTTCAAACCTGCCCCTGCAACCATCGGCCAATTTCGAAAGCGTCCATGCCTCGCCTGGCTACCGGCGGCGGCGCGCCGCCACCACGCAGATGGGCCGGCCCGCGGCAAATGCTTCCAGATTCTCCACCGACATCTCCAGGCCGCGCATGGTGCCATTGTAAGCCATGCCTCCGGCGTGGGGGGACAGCACCACGTTGTCCAGCCGGGTGAAGGCATTTCCCAGCGGCAGCGGCTCGGTTTCAAATACGTCCAGGCCTGCCCCGGCGATGCGCTTTTGCTGCAAGGCTTCCAGTAGGGCGGCTTCGTCCACCACCGCGCCGCGGGAGGTGTTGACCAGGATGGCCGTGGGCTTCATCATCGCCAGTTGTTGGCGGCCAATCAGCCCCTGGGTCTCTGGGGACAAGGCCAGGTGCAGGGACACCACGTCCGACGTCCGCATTAATTCCTCCAGGGAGAGGAACTCCACGCCGTACTGCGCCGCCCGCTCTGGCGAAGGGTGCAAAGTCCAGGCCGCCACCTTCATGCCGATGCCCCTGCCCAGCTGGATCATGCGCTGGCCGATGGCCCCAGTGCCCACTACTCCCAGGGTTTTGTTGTACAGTTCGTCGATGAACCCGCGGGTCCACTCGCCCCGGCGGATGCGCTGGTCGTTGAGCACAATTTGCCGGGACACCGCCAGGGCCAACGCCAGGGCGTGCTCCGCCACGTAGGGCGCGCCGTAGCCGGGGGTGTTGCAAACGGTGATGCCCAGCTCCGATGCCGCGGCCAGGTCCACGTGGTCCACGCCGGTGCCCCAGATGGACAGGACCTGCAGCTTGGGGCAGGCGGCCAGCACTTTGCGGGTGAAGCGCACCGAGGAGCGGATGTTCAGCACCGCCTCGGCATCTTTGATGCGGGCGATGGTCTCCTCTTCGGTGGTAGGGCGGTCAAAGTGCCACTGCACCTGGCGGGCCAGGGCGCGGGCACGGGCCTCGTACGTCGTGCCGGCCAGCACCGGCGGCTGGTCGTCAGGGACTACCAGGAGAGAGAAGAGAGGAGTGGAAGGAGTGGGCATGGACTACCTCAGACCGGAAGCTCCAATTGGCGGGCGTGGGTGATGTCTCGGTGAGTAACGGTGCGCAACCCAGAGGCCGGTACAGTTGCGATGGCGGCGGTATCTCCGTCCAGTGTGAAGAACTCCACTTCAAAGGCGACACCGCCCCGGTGCACGTGCACAATAGTGCCCACGTCACCTGCCTTTAGCCTTTCCCCCGGGACATCATTCGTCAGGACAACCCGGTCATGCTCGTTGAACATATTGTCATCTCAAGGGGTATGCTGTAATCAGTCGAGGGGCGGCCCCACCAGTTTCAATGATCCAAACAGTCCTGACGAGTGGATTGCGTTCGTCAGGCGTTTCCAACCTTCCATCTACACTGTAGCGTGTGCCGTAAGGAGATTCTACTATACCGACCACCTGATTGCTGATGCCGTGCTTCCGCAAGGCTTCCGCCAGAACCTGCCAAGCTTCGGGCTGAAAACTAAAACCTTCCGAGGAACTCAGCCTTGGTGCGGCCATCAGGATGACTATCGGAGAGCAGATAATCAATTATTTTGTTCCGGTCTACTCTTGCCTGGGCTGCATTAGGCAATATCATTTACTGATGGATGCTCCCCTAGTCCCGCCTCTACTCCCCCAGGCTCTCCGCCAGCAGTTCCACCACGTCCTTGGCCTGCTTTTCCCCGGCCTGGCCCTTGGCCTGGATGCCTTCGGAGAGCATTTGCAGGCAGAAGGGGCAGGAGACGCCCACGGTTTTCGCCTTGGTCTCCAGGAAGTGGTCGGTGCGGGCGTGGTTCACCCGCGTGCCCTGGCTGTCCTCAATCCACATATGCCCGCCGCCTGCGCCGCAGCAGAACCCCCGCTGGCGGCACCGTGGCTCCATCTCCACCAGCTTCAGGCCGGGAATGGCCTTGGCAACGTTGCGGGGCTGGTCGTAGATGCCATTGTGGCGGCCCAGGAAGCAGGAGTCGTGGTAGGCCATTTCAGTGCTAATCATCTTCACGGGCTTGAGCTTGCCCTGGCGGATTAACTGGTCCACCAACTGGCTGTAGTGCAGCACTTCAAACTTGCCCCCGAACTGGGGATACTCGTTCTTCATGGTGTTGAAGCAGTGGGGGCAGGTGGTGACAATTTTTTTCACCTTGTACCGGTCCAGGGTCTCGATGGCCTGGCGGGCCAGCATCTGGTACAGGTACTCGTTGCCCATGCGGCGGGCCGGGTCGCCGGTGCAGGTCTCCTCGTCGCCCAGGATGGCAAAGTCCACGCCCGCAGATTTCAGCACCTTGACCATGGAACGGGCGATGCCCTGGCTGCGCTGCTCCAGGGCGGCGGTGCATCCCACCCAGAACAGGTACTCGGCGGTGGGCTTCTGGGCCAGGGTGGGCACGTCCAGTCCTTTGGCCCAATCGGTGCGGGAGAACTGGGTGCCCCGCCAGGGGTGGCCCCGCTGCTCCAGGCTCAACAGCGCGCCCATACCCGTCTCCGGCACTTTGGACTCCTCCAGCACCAGGTAGCGGCGCATGTCCATAATGGTGGGGATGTGCTCCACCACCACCGGGCACTCCTCCATGCAGGCCCCGCAGTTCAGGCAGTCCCAGATGGCCTGTTCCGGGATGGCCTCGCCGATGAGCGGTTTTGGCTCCTTGTGTTCCGGGTTGCGCGGCCCCTGGTGGCCAATCTCCACCATGTGGCCTTTTAAATTCTCTACGATGTGCATGGGTGAGAGCACTTTGCCCGTCAAGTTGGCCGGACAAGAATCGGTGCAGCGGCCGCACACCGCGCAGGCGTAGCCGTCCAGGAGCTGCTTCCAGGTAAAGTCCTGCACCCGCCCGGCGCCGAACTTTTCGCCCTCCTTTTCCAACTCAATGGGCGCCAGGGTGCCGCGGGGTTCCAGGGAGCGGAAGAAAGCATTGAGGGGCGCGGCCACCATGTGCATGTGCTTGGAAAAGGGTATGTAAATGGCAAAGCCCAAAATGATGCCCAGGTGCACCCACCAGAATGCGTCCCGCCATATGACGGCGGCATCTTGGCCCACCCCCAGGTCAATGAACCAACGGCCCAACAGCCCGCCAAGAATCACATGGGACTCTGGCCCCTGGCCTCCCTGGGCGATGTAGAAGCCGTGCACCAGCAGGGTTGTGACCATCAGGGCCATGATGAGGCCCACGATTATCACCGAGTCCAGGTTGCGGGTCAGATCAAAGCTCAGGCGGTGGGGTTTGCCCACCCAGCGCCGCAGCAGCGCCCAGACCAGAATGGCCAGCAGCAGCCCGGCCAGCAGGTCCAGATAGGTGGAATAGATGCGCACACCCAGGGGTGTCAGCAATGTTTCAGAGAAATGGGGCCAAATAGAGTTGCCAAATATGAAGATTACATAACTTAGCGAAAAGGACAGGAATCCCCAGAAGATGAGGGCGTGGCCCAGCCCGGCTAAGTCCCGGCCCTTGGATGGAGGGTTGCTGGCGCCCACCCGCTGCAACACCTTGCGCTGCCCCAGCACAATGGCCACGGCGCCCTTGAGCCGGAGCCAAGGCTGGTCAAAGCGGGCCACCGGCTTGCCCTGCCTGATTAGCCGGAACACCCGCCGGTATAGCAGGTAGCCGGCTAGAACCTGGGACAGGACAAAGGCTAAATACACTCCAACCCACACGGGCACTGGACCGATGAAGCTGGCTGGCGGAACCATTCAGGAAAACTCCCTAGAAAAGCTTGGTAGTGTATCAATTTGCTCGATAACTCAACACGTCACACCGGCGAACGCCGGTGTCCAGGTACAGATATAGATGATGCGCTTTGCTGGATTCCGGCTTCCGCCGGAATGACGAACGGCTAATTGATACCCTACCAAAGGCTTGACAGAATAGCCAGATTGGCGCAGCCAGTGTACCATGCGAGATTGACAGTAACTAGGGGTTATTTGGCCAGGGGGTTTTTGCAAAGTCCGCCCGTCCTGAGCTTGTCGAAGGACTCCCAACGGATGCTCGCGCATGGTTCGACTAGAGAGTGTCGTCAAATAAGGAGGGTAACACTGCTACGAGATTTGGCTGAAGATTCAGTAAACTGGCGGGATGACAGCATCCCATCGTCGCCATGACATCTCAGATCGGGTTTGGGAATTATTAGAACCCCATTTGCCTGGGGAGCGGGGTAAGGTGGGCAGGCCGGCCTTCGACAACCGCCGGTTCTTGAACGG
>Ga0194128_10000706_pt1 | contig 59949 bp, 50 predicted proteins | sample TA2KigCa65mmetaG_FD_148650 | JGI IMG/M metagenome (GOLD analysis project Ga0194128, IMG submission 148650) | Freshwater microbial communities from Lake Tanganyika, Tanzania - TA2015037 Kigoma Deep Cast 65m | ecosystem: Environmental > Aquatic > Freshwater > Lake | place: Tanzania: Lake...
CCGCGTATGCGTTCTACGTGCCGACGAACCTCGTGCTGTTCTGGTTCCTCCACCCGGAGATCGAGCGGCCGCCCGTCTTCGGGATCCTCGTCTATCTCGTGATCGCGCTCGGCGGCTCGATCGGCAGGGCGCTGTTCCTCGCGCGGCACCGCGAGCTCCTGCGCTGAAGCCTCGCGTCTACTGCGTCTTCGCCTTCAGCGTCGTCTCGTCGTTGCGATCGAACGGCGGCTGGAAGTCCGCGCCCCAGCAATTCGAATTCGTGGAGTTGTGGACGCGGACGGAGAGGGATCCGCCTTCACTCACCGGCAGCATCGGCGTCGGCAGCGTCGCGTCCTTCCCGCGCCACTGCACGACCGTCTTCGGTGCGATCGGATCTCCCTTCAGGAGGATCTTCTGGGTGCCCGCCTGCGAAGCGCTGCTGTCGGTGAACTTCCAGCCCTGATTCGCGATCGGCGACCAGCAAGGCTGCCCACCGCACGTCCCGCCTGCGGAGACGCCCGCTTCCGCGATCCGCTCGGGGTTGTCGCCGGCGTAGAGGCAGAAGAGGTAGTCCGTGTCTTGCGTCGGAGCGCCGAACTCCTGCTGCGTCGTCGCCGGTCCCTTCACGAAGTTGAACGAGAGGCGATCCTTGATGCTCGGGCCCATGAACAGGCGATCGCGGATGATCAGCGAAGCCTGGTCCGGCTCGTCGCAGTCGTCCGCCGGCTGGTCCGGACATCCGGTGACCGGCGGCGTGGGATCCTCGATGCGGTAGATCGCGCTTCCCGTCGCGACGTAGACCTCGCCGTTCGCGTCCTCGCCGAAGGTGCGCGGGCCTCCCGGAACGAGCGTCGAGTACAGCGTCTCGACGTAGGCGTTCCCCTCCTTGCGAAGGCTCCACATCTGCCGGGAGCAGAAGTCGGCGTAGAAGTACTCGCCGACGAACCCCGGCTGCGCGGAGCCGCGATAGACGAAGCCGCCGGTGATCGAGCAGCGCCCGCCGTTGTGATCGTATTCGTTGACCGGCTCGAACCCGTTCTCGACCGGGCAGACTGCCTCGGTCGAGCAGCCGGAGATCGAAGCGTTGGCGGTGCCCTCCTTGCAATCCCACTCGTAGTTCTCGCCGCCCGGGCTGTTGCCCGGCCGGTGGTTCACTTCCTCCCGCTGCCCCTGGCCGACGTCGGCGATCCAGATGTCGTGCGGCGCCTGCCGGTCGAAGGCGAATCTCCACGGGTTCCGGAGGCCGAGCGACCAGATCTCGTCGAGGACCTCCGGGTCGCCGACGAACGGGTTGCTCGCCGGAATCGCGTACGGCGTGCCGCCGTCGACGTCGATCCGCAGGATCTTGCCGAGGAACGTGAGCGGATCCTGGCCGGCGTCGGACGGGTCGCAGCCGGAGCCGCCGTCACCCGTCGCGATGTAGAGGTAGCCGTCGTCGGGACCGAAGTTCAGGTCGCCGCCGTTGTGGTTCGAGAACGGCTGGTCGTGGTCGAGGATGGGCAGCTCGCTGTCCGGGTCAGCGACGTTCGGATCCTCGTCGCTGACCGAGAAGCGGGAGATCTGCTTGTCCCCGTCGAGCTTGTTGTAGTTGACGTAGAAGTAGCCGTTCGTCGCGTAGTCCGGGTGGAACGCGAGGCCGAGGAGGCCGCGCTCGCCGCCGCCCTGGTGCACGCGGTCCGCGATGTCGAGGAAGGGCGTGCTCACGATCGTCCCGTTGCTCTGGACGATGAAGATCCGCCCGCGCTGCAGGGCCACGAAGAGGCGCGAGTCGCCGGCGTGCGCGATGTCCGTGATCGACGACAGCGGCGAGCCCGAAGCGAACGGAGTGAAGGTGACGCCTTGCGCCGCGGCGACGGCCGGGAACGTCCCGGCGGCCAGCGCGATCCACGTCGCGATTCTTCCCGTGCGATACCGGCGTCGTAGCCTCTTCCGCTCTCCCATCGAACTCCCTCCCTCGGGGCTGGCCCGAGCTCAGTCTAAGGTAGAGCCGGACCTTGAATCCAGGGGTAGGCCCTCAGCATCGTTCGCGTGCGCGCCGGCCGTGAGTTCCGCCGTGTGATCCGATGCGCGACCCGTCGAGGAGGGGGTGCTCGTTTCTCGCCTCCCGCCGTGTGCTCCGGTACGACGCGGAGGAACGATGCTGAAGCGCGTTCACCTCGGCGCTCTCCCTTCGAACCGTCTGCGAGCTGCTTTCGGAGTGGTCGGGACGGCGCTCGCTCTCTTCGGCGTCGCGTGCATCTCGCCGCCGGCCGAGTCGCCGTTCGACGTCGTCGAGTTCGAGCTCGTCGCCGCGCCGTCGACCGTTCCTCTCGTCGACGGAAGGCAGATGGAGGTCTGGGCGTACGATGGACAGGTACCCGGTCCGACGATCCGGGTCCGGCGCGGCCAGACGCTCCGCGTGCGGTTCACGAACCGCTTGCCGCAGCCGACGACGGTGCACTGGCACGGCGTGCGCGTCCCGAACGCGATGGACGGCGTGCCCGGAGTGACACAGCCGCAGGTCGAGCCGGGCGAGTCCTTCACGTACGAGTTCGCGCCGCCAGACGCCGGAACCTTCTGGTTCCACCCGCACGTCCGCTCGAGCGAGCAGGTCGAGCGTGGGCTCTTCGGCGTCTTGATCGTCGAGGATCCCGAGCCGCCACCGTTCTCGCGCGAGGAGGTCTGGGTGCTCGACGATCTCCTCCTCGCGCGGGACGGCCGCATCGCACCGGAGTTCAATACGCGCCACGACCTCGCTCACGACGGTCGTTGGGGCAACGTCGTGATGGTGAACGGCGAACGAGCTCCGACGCTCGAGGTGAAGCCGGGGGAACGCATCCGGCTTCGCTTGCTGAACGTCGCGAACGGCCGCGTCTTCGTGCCCGACTTCGGCGAGCTCGAGCCGCGCGTGATCGCGGTCGACGGTCTCTACGCCAAGGAGCCCGTCGCGTGGGGCGGCTTCGAGATCGCGCCGGGAAATCGCGTCGACCTGGATCTCGTCGTGCCTCCCGACGCAGGTGGGCGGCGCTTCGCCGTGCAGGATCGGTTCACGCGCCGGCCGTTCCCGATCGCCGAGATCGCGGTGTCGGGAGACCGCGTGGAGACCCCAGCGTTTCCGGCGCCCGCGCGCGCCGCGGAGCCGGCCTGGGGAGCCTTCGGCGAGAGCGCGCCCGCGCGCGCCGAGCTGCGCCTGAACGCGCGTCTCGGCGGTCCGCTCGGCATCGAGTGGACGATCAACGACGAGGTGATGGACCACGCGCACGACCACGCGAAGACGGGTCGGTACGCGCTTCCCCGGAACGAGGCGAGCCGCCTGCGCTTCGTCAACGACTCGTACCGGCTGCATCCGATGCACCTCCACGGGATGTTCTTTCGCGTGCTGTCGCGCAACGGCGTCGCGGTCGACGAGCCGTTCTCGCGCGACACGGTGCTCGTGCATCCGAAGGAGACGGTCGAGGTCGGCGTCGTCCCCGCCGACCCGGGCCTGTGGATGGCGCATTGCCACGTCCTCGAGCACGCCGAGGCGGGGATGATGACTCTGGTCGAGGTCCGCTGACGAAGGCGGCCCTGCTCACCCCTCGCTCGCGCGCGCGGGCTCCAGAGCTCCTTCGTTCGGCTCCGCAGCACGCCGCGTCAAGAGCGGCGCGGCGAGGTGATACAGCGCCGGGAGGACGAAGAGCGTCAGAGCGGCGCTCGAGACGAGGCCGCCGACGACGACGGTCGCGAGCGGCCGCTGCACCTCGGCGCCCGTCCCGGTCGCGAGCGCCATCGGGATGAAGCCGAGCGACGCGACGAGCGCCGTCATCAGCACCGGCCGGAGACGCGTCACCGCGCCGGAGACGATCGCGTCGTCGAGCTCGACGCCCTCGTCGCGGAGCTGGTCGATGAACGTGATCATCACGAGGCCGTTCAGGACCGCGACTCCCGAGAGCGCGATGAACCCGACGCCCGCCGAGATCGAGAACGGCATGTCGCGCAGCCAGAGGCTGACGATGCCGCCGCTCAGCGCGAGCGGTACCGCCGTGAAGACGAGCAGCGCCGGGCCGATCGATCCGAACGTTCCGTAGAGCAGCATCAGGATCAGGAGGAAGCAGATCGGCACGACGAGAAGCAGGCGCTCCTTCGCTTGCACGAGGTTCTCGTACTGGCCTCCCCAGGAGAGCCACGTCCCGGTCGGGAGATCGACGTCGCGGTCGATGCGCTCCTGCGCCTCCTCGACGAACGAGCCGATGTCGCGCCCGCGGACGTTCGTCTGGACGACGATGCGACGCTTGCCGTTCTCGCGGCTCACCTGGTTCGGTCCGTCGGCGACCGAGATCTGGGCGACCGCCGACAGCGGCAGATAGCGCAGCCCCGCGCGCTCGCCGTTCTGCAGCGCGACCGCCGTCGCCGGCGTGTGCTCGTGCGAGACGGGAATGGGAAGGTTCCCGAGCGCCAGGGGATCGTCGCGGAACTCGTCGTGCAAGCGCACGAGGAGGTCGAAGCGCCGATCGCCCTCGAACACCTGTCCCGCGCTCCGTCCTCCGATCGCGATCGAGACGACGTCGTGGACGTCCGCGGCGCTGAGCCCGTAGCGTGCCGACGCTTCGTGATCGACTTCGATGCCGAGGAACGGAGCGCCGCTGATCGGCTCGATGCTGACGTCCGCGGCGCCGGGGATCGCGCGCAGGATCCGGGCGATCCGCTCCGCGATCGGCTGCAGCCGCTCGAAGTCGTCGCCGAAGACCTTGATCGCGACGTCGCTGCGCACGCCCGCGAGGAGCTCGTTGAAGCGCATCTCGATCGGCTGCGTGAACTCGTAGGCGTTCCCCGGCACGCGCTCGATCACCTCCTCGATCCGCGCGCGGACGTCCTCCTTGGTGTCGCGCGGGTTGGGCCACGCTTCGCGCGGCTTCAGGACGACGAAGGTGTCCGACATGTAGACGGGCATCGGATCCGAGGCGACCTCGGCCGTGCCCGAGCGGGAGAAGACCGAGGCGACCTCCGGGACGCGGTCGATCGCCTTCTCGAGCTCCCGCTGCATGCTCGTCGCCTGCGTCAAGCTCGTTCCGGGGACGCGGAAGGCGTGCACGACGAGGTCGAGCTCGGCGAGCGTCGGAGCGAACTCCTGCCCGAGCGTCCGGAGGAGAAGCAGGGAAGCCGCGAACAGTACGGCCCCCGTCGCGACGACTGCGCCGCGCCAGCGAAGCGACCAGCGCAGCGCCGGCGCGTAGAGGCTCTTCGCGAGCGCGACGGCGACGTTCTCCCGCTCGCGCACGCGCCCGGTGATGCAGAGCGCCACCATCGCGGGCACGAACGTCAGCGAGAGCACGAAGGCCGCAGTCAGCGCGAAGATCACCGTGAGCGCCATCGGCTGGAACATCTTCCCTTCGACGCCGGTGAGCGTGAGGATCGGGAGGTAGACGGTGATGATGATCGCCTCGCCGAACGCCGCCGCCTTCCGCACCTGGCGGCTCGCGTCGAAGACGACGGAGAGGCGCTCCGCGCGGGTCAGCGGACGACCGAGCTCCGCTTGTCTCTCGGCGAGGCGGCGGAGGCAGTTCTCGACGACGATGACGGCTCCGTCGACGATCAGCCCGAAGTCGATCGCGCCGAGGCTCATCAGGTTGCCGCTCGTGTGCGTCTGCGCCATCCCGATCGCGGTGAGGAGCATGGAGAGCGGGATCGCGAGCGCCGTGATCAGCGCGGCGCGGACGTTCCCCAGGAGGAGGAAGAGGACGACGATCACGAGGACCGCGCCCTCGGCGAGGTTCGTCGCGACGGTGTGGATCGTCGCGTCGACGAGCTGCGTCCGGTCGAGGACGGTTCGCGCGCGGATGTCGGGCGGCAGGCTCGTCTCGATCTTCCGCATCCGCTCGTCGACCGCGGCCGCGACCGTCCTGCTGTTCGCACCGAAGAGCATCATCGCGGTGCCGACGACGGCCTCCTCGCCGTCCTTGCTGGCGCTGCCGGTGCGAAGCTCTCGCCCGATGACGACCTCGGCGACTTCGCCGACGCGGATCGGCTTGCCGTCGCGCTCGACGACGACGACGCGCTCGATGTCCTCCAGGTTCGCGAGGCGCGAGGCCGCGCGCACGGCGTAGCTGTCGCCGCCGTGCTCGAGGTAGCCCGCGCCCGTGCTGAGATTGTTTCGCGCGAGAGCGCCGAGCACGTCCGCGAACGTCAGACCGTACGCGGCGAGGGCGCGCGGCTCGGGCTGCACGTGATACTGCTTGACGTAGCCGCCGATCGTGTCGATCGCGGCGACGCCCGGCGTCCCGGCGAGCTGCGGCCGTATGATCCAGTCCTGTACCGTGCGGAGGTATGCGGCGCGCTCGAGCTCCGTCCGCAGGATCTCGCCTTCCGGCGTCAGATAGGAGCCGTCGGATTGCCAGCCGGGCTCGCCGTCGACGTGCGGCGCACCGACGCCGTCGGGATGCTCGTACGCGACCGTCCACATGTAGATCTCGCCGAGGCCGGTCGAGATCGGCCCGAGCGTCGTCTCGACGCCCTGCGGGAGGTCGTCGCGGATCGTGCCGAGGCGCTCGGAAACCTGCTGTCGCGCGAAGTAGACGTCGACGTCGTCGTGGAAGACAGCGGTCACCTGCGCGAAGCCGTTGCGCGAGAACGATCGCGTGTAGTCGAGCCCGGGGATGCCGGCGAGCGCGGTCTCGATCGGAAACGCGACCTGCGTCTCGACCTCGACCGGCGAGAGCGAGGGGGCGACCGCGTTCACCTGCACCTGGCGGTTCGTGATGTCGGGAACCGCGTCGATCGGCAGGTTCGCGAGCGAGAAGGCGCCGTAGGCGGCCGCGACGAGGACCGCGAGCACGACGAGCCCGCGGTGGTCGATCGAGAAGCGGAGGATTCGCTCGAGCACGGCGGCGCCTAGTGCTGGTGGCCGGCGATGCCGGCCTTCGCGAGCTCCGCCTTGACGAGGGCCGCTCCCTCGTCGGCGTACGTGTCTCCGGCGGCGAGGCCGGAGACGATCTCGACCTTCGAGCGCCCGGTCCGGCCGAGCGTGACCGCTTTCGGCTCGAAGCGCTCGCCCTCGGTGACGAAGACGACCGGGTGGCCGCCGAGCCGCTGCACCGATCGTCGCGGAACGACGATCGGCGCTTCGACCGGATTGAACACGGTCGCCGAGACGAAGAGCCCCGGACGCCACGCACCGTCCGGGTTCGGGAGGACGACGCGCGCGGTCGCCGTGCGCGTCGCCTGATCGATGATCGGAGAGATGTACGAGACGACGCCCTCGGTCTCGAGCTCCCCGGGGCGGCTCGAGATCCAGACGGATTGCCCCGGACGGACCTGGTCGAGGACGTGCTGGTAGACGCCGATGTCGACCCAGACCGTCGAGAGGTCGGCGACGATGAAGGCGGCGTCGTCGGGCTGGACGGTCTCACCCGGCGCGATGTGCCTGTCGATCACCGTGCCGGCGATCGCGGTCTCGAGAGGGTAGGCGGCGAGGTTCTCGCTCTCGACGACGGCGAGCGTCTCGCCGGCTTCGACGCGATCTCCGATGCTCTTCTTGACGCTGCGAGCGACGCCGGGGAACCGCGGAGCGATGTGCGCGATGCGTTCGCCGTTCGGGCGGACCTCGGCGGGGAGCTCGACCGCGACGTCGACCGCATCGGGCCCGGCGGTCGCGACGCGGACGCCGAAGCGGGCGAAATCGTCCACCGTGAAGCGGCTCTCCTCGTGATCGTCGTCGTGCGGCTCGCCTTCGCCGTGTGTCGCGCCTTCGTCGTGTGTCGCGCCTTCGTCGTGCGGCTCGCCTTCGCCGTGTGTCGCGCCTTCGTCGTGTGTCGCGCCTTCGTCGTGTGTCGCGCCTTCGTCGTGTGTCGCGCCTTCGTCGTGAGGCGCGCCTTCGTCGTGTGTCGCGCCTTCGTCGTGTGTCGCGCCTTCGTCGTGTGTCGCCCCTTCCTCGTGGGCCCGGCTCGACCCCGGGGCCGCCGCGCCGGAGAGCGAAAGGAGCGCGCAGATCGCCACGATTCGCGTCCACGTCGTCATCGGACGTCCTCCGCCGCCGGCAAGCCCGCGAGGAGCCGGCCGCTCATCTCGTCCACGTCGGCACGCGCGAGGTGATAGGCCGCGAGCACGTCGACCTCGCGTGTGCGGAGCTCGAACCACGTCCGGTGCGCGTCGAGCACGTCGAGCTGCAGCAAGCGGCCCTGTCGATAGCCGCTGCGTGCGCTCTCGTACGCCGCCGCCGCGTCGGGAAGCACCTCTTCGTGCAGGAGCTTCGCCTGCTGATACGCCGAGAGCAGGTCCTCGTAGCGTCGGGCGAGCTCCGTTCGCGACGTCAGCTCCGCCGAGACCTTCTCCGCCTTCGCCTTGCCGATGTCGCGCTGCGCCGCGAGGACCGTGCCCTGGTTGCGATCGAAGATCGGCAGCGGCAACGAGACCTCGAACACGAGGGCCGTGTCGCCGTTGTCCTCGAAGCGCCGTCCGCCGACCCGGAGCGTCGGATTCGGCACGCCCCGCGCTCGCTCGAGTGCGAGCGTCGCCTTGCGGCGATCGAGCTCGCTCGACCAGCGCGCGAGCTCGGGCGTGCCCGCCATCGACGACTCGAGCTCGGCGAGGGGCGGGGGCGGAAGGAGCTCGTCCAGGTTGCCCTCGACGGATGTGAAGGTCGGCCTCGCTTCGCCCCAGCTCGACGCGAGGGCATGGCGGCTCGCCGCGAGCTCGTGCTCGACTCGCGTCCGCTCGAGCCGCGCGCTCGAGAGGGCCACCTCGAGCCGCGCCCGCTCGACCGGCGACGCCGCTCCTTGCTCGATACGCTCGGCGACGCTTCGCACCGCATCGCGTCCGATGCGCTCGATCTCGTTCGTCAGTGCGAGGCGCTCTTGCGTGGCAAGCGTCGCGACGAAGGCTCTCGTCGTCTCGGCGAGGACGTGCAGCCGTGCGGCCTGATAGTCCCATTCGGCGAGGTCGCGTTCGTGCTCGGCGACGTCCCGCTGCTTCCCTGGCTCTCCCAGGATGGGGATGCGCTGCGAGAGCCAGATCGTCGTCTCCGTCTGCTCGAATGCTTGACGATCTCCCGAGCCGCCGACGTTCTCCGCCGCGATGCCGAGCTCGGGATTGGGCAGCAGGCCCGCTTGCAGGGCGTGCGCCTCGCGTGCGCGGATCTCCCACGAGTACGTCTCGAGCGATGGGCTCGAGACGAGCGCCGCGGCGAGCGCCGCGCGCAGCGTGACGACGCCGCGCGGCGGCTCGGTCGCGGGCGGTGGATCCGCGGCAGGTGCGCCGCGTGGAGCGGTGAGCACGAAGGCGAACGCGATCGACGAGAGAGCGACCGAATGAAGCAGCATGGAGCAGCCATCCTCGTGAAGGGAGTGAAGTCGGGGTCGCGGCGCGTGCGTGCGTCGGACGCACGGGGGCCGCGGACGACGGAGCGAGGACGGCTCGGGTCAGAGGACGAGGACGATGCCGCGCCGCTGCCGCTCGAGCGACTCGAGCGCGGTCGCAGCATCCGCGATGTCGCCGACCGTCACGCGGATCGCCGGCGGCGCGGTCGCGGCAAGCGCGACCGCCACGAGAGGAGGTGCATCCATGCGCACGTACGGCGACGCCATCCAGCTCGTTCGCTGGGTCAGCGGCCGATCCTCGCACGGATGGTGCGAGAGCTCCCGAGCATCGAAGGCGGCCTCTTCCGGATGATGTCGCTCGACCTCGAGGGTGCACGGCGCGTCGGCGTGCGAGAGCTCGAGCGAGGCGTGCCCGTCCTTCGCGATGCAGAGGGAGAGACCGAGAGAGGTCGCGACGCTCACGGAGAGCAGCAGGGAGAGGGCGAGCCACGTGGCCCGGACCCGGGTCGGTCGCGAACGCATCCTCATTCGATATCGGTCCCGCTCGTCCCGACCTTAGCACGCCGCGCCGGGCGTGGTACGCCAGGCGGCCGAGCGCTCGATGACCGCACCGCCGCCCCTTCGCACCGCGAAGCTCCCTCCGCGGCCCGCCTTCCTCCGTGCGCTCGGCCCGGGAGTCGTGTGGCTCGCTCTCGCGCAGGGATCCGGCGAGCTCATCTGGTGGCCGTACCTGATCGCGAAGTACGGCCTCTGGTTCCTCTGCTTGCTGGTTCCGGCGTGCCTGCTGCAGTGGCCGCTGAACGTCGAGATCGGCCGCTACACCATGCTGACGGGCGAGAGCGTCTGGCAGGGGTTCTACCGGCAGAGTCGCTTGCTGTCGCTCGGCCTCTGGCTCCTCATGGCCGCTTCGTTCCTCTGGTTCGGCGGCTTCGCGTCCGCCGGCGGAGAAGCGATCGCCTCTCTGACGAACGTCCCCGCCGGGCTGTCGCCCGAAGGGCAGAAGCTCTTCTGGGGGTTCGCGAGTGTCGCCGTGTCGTTCGTGGCGCTCTTCTTCTCGAAGACGGCGTACACGCTCGTCGAGCGCGTGATGATGGTCGTCGCGATCGTGACCGTCATCGGGCTCCTCGCCTCGTGCTTCCATCCGGACGTGCGCGAGCGGCTGCCGGCGTTCGCGGCCGGGCTCGTCGCTCCGGACCGTCCTCCGGGTGCGGTGTTCGATTTCGGCGATGCGACGCGGCTTCTCACCGCACTCAGCTTCGCCGGGCTCGGCGGCTTCTGGGCGCTCTTCTACTCGTCGTGGCTCCGCGAGAAGGGCTTCGGCATGGCGGCGTACATGGGCAAGGTGACGAGCCCGATCACCGGCAAGGGCGAGTTCGTCGAGGACTCGGGCGCGGCTCCGCTCGACGAGCCCGGCCTCGCCGCGCGCGTGAAGGGCTGGACGCGTCTCCTCTGGGCAGACTCTGGCGTCGGCGTGTTCGGGAACATCCTGACGACGCTGATGATGTGCTTGCTCTCGTACGCGCTTCTGTTCCCGCACGGGAAGGTGCCGACGGACGATCAGCTCGTCACGCTGCAGGCGCAGTTCTTCGAGTCGTCGTGGGGCGACCTCGGACGCATCGTGTTCCTCGTCGTCGCCGCGGCGTTCCTCGCCGACACCTGGCTCGGCACCGCGGACGCGGTCGCGCACACGCACACGGAGATGTTCCGCTCGTTCTCGCGTCGTCTCCGCGAGCGCTACTCGTATCGCGCGATGTACTACTTCTTCGTCGTGGCCTTGACGGTCGTGACGTCGCTGACGATGGCGGCGCGGAGCCCTTCCGCACTGATTCTCACGTCCGCGGTGATCGGCTTCTTCGGGACGGTGCTCTACTCCGCGGCTCTGCTGCATCTGAACTATCGCGTGCTGCCGCCGCTCCTGCCGCCGGCCGCGCGGCCGTCGCCGCGTGGCGCGCTTCTACTCGGCGCGGTCGTCGCGGCCTATGCTTCGCTCGCGGTCGCTTACGTCTTCGTCCAGCTCAGGTGAGCCGTTCCGCAAAATGCGATTGAAAGAGCGGCAGGGCCGTTATAAGGGTTGGGCACTTGCCCAAGAGGAGGACGTCGCATGGTCGCTCGCACCCTCGTTGTGATCGCTTTGACGCTGACGTTCGCACCGGCCCTCGCAGCCGCTCGGTCTCGCTGCGACGAGGACGGGGCGCATGCCGCCGCCCTGGCCGCCGCGGAAGACGAGGTGCGCGAGCGATGCGATTGCGCAGCCGCCACGACGCACGCGAATCATGTCGACTGCGCGCGCGCGATCGCCCGCGAGCTCGCCTTCGCCGGGGAGCTCCCGCGGGCGTGCGCCGGCCGCGTGCGGCAGTTCGCGCGCCGATCGACATGCGGGCGCGACGACGTCGTCGCGTGCTGCCTGGAAGGGCGGAAGGGAAAATGGCGCGGCGCCGTGCGCGCCGCCGGCGAGGGCTGCGTCGCTCCCACCGAGGGATCCGCCTGCGAAGCGCCGTCGCGGTACTTGAAGGATTGCTCGTCCGGGGATGCCTGCACGCCGAGCGAGTGCGGTGACGGCGTCGTCGATCCTCCGGAGGAATGCGAGCCGCCGTTCTCGTTCACCTGCGGCGGGGCTTGCCGGCGACGCTGCGGCGACGGGGTCGTGGAAGCCCTCTTCTCCGAGGAGTGCGAGCCCCCTGGCACGGCCACCTGCGACGACGCCTGCCTCTTCATCCACACTTGCGGGAACGGCGTGATCGAGCCGGGAGAGGAGTGCGACGGTCAGGCCGCGTGCGGTCCCGCGTGCGCTTTCCCGCGCGTCGCGTGCTGCGACTTCGGCGACTGGTGCATCGGCAGCACGGTGTACGACGACTTCAGCGCGTACTTCAACGTCTTCAAGCCGTGCTTCCTGGCCCTCGGCGGCCAGGGGTCGTTCGGCGTCTGCGAGGGGTCGCCGTGCCCCGAGGCCCCGGAGCGCTGCAGGATCGGATCGTGCAGCGACCACGCGATCGATCCGCTTCCTCTCTGCTGCAATCAGGCGGCGGGGGGCTGTCGGGACGCGATCGTGACCACCGCCGGCGGAATCGGGGGCTTCGGCTGCGGGTCGTTCCCGCCGCCGACGGAAGGTGACATCGACCGGCTCGTGCTCGGCACGTGCGGCGACGAGGGACGCTGCGTGCCGGTGGAGTGACGCGTCGACGCCGGGCCTGCGCTCGGCGTTCCCGATCTGCTAGGCCGGCAGCAAGGAAAAGGGATCGGTCATGACGGGTCACGGAGGAAAGCTCGCGGCGCGCGCCCTGAAGGAGGCGGGCGTCGAGGTCATCTTCACGCTGAGCGGCGGCCACGTGATGGCGATCTACGACGGCTGCCTCGACGAGGGGATCCGCGTGATCGACGTGCGGCACGAGCAGGCCGCGGTGCACGCGGCGGACGCGTGGAGCCGTCTCCATCCCGGCAAGATCGGCGTCGCCGTGCTGACGGCGGGACCGGGCGTGACCGACGGCGTGACCGGCGTCGCGAACGCCTGGCGCGCGAACAGCCCGATCCTCGTGATCGGCGGACAGGGCCCGTTTTCGAACCTGCGCCGCGGATCGCTGCAGGAGATGGATCACGTCTCGCTGATGCGCCCGATCACGAAGTGGGCGGACGCCTGCTACGACACGCGCCGGATTCCCGAGTACATCGAGATCGCGATCCGCCACGCGGTCTCCGGCAATCCCGGTCCCGCCTTCCTCGAGATCCCGATGGACGTGCTGAGCGGCGTCGCGGACAAGGACGTCGAGATCCCCGCGATCCGTACCGAGCGCTACCGGCTCGCACCGCCGGCGGCAGAGATCGAGCGCGCGGCGGCGCTCCTCGCTTCGGCGAAGCACCCCGTCGTGTTCGCCGGCACCGGGATCAAGTGGTGCCAGGCCGCGCGACCGCTGAACGCGCTGATCGACCGTCTCGAGCTGCCCTCGTTCGTCAACGGCATGGGCCGCGGGCAGATCCCGCACGACTCGCCGCAGCTCTTCTCGCACGTACGGAAGGACGCGCTCACGCGCTGCGATGTGTTCGTGCTCGCCGGATCGGTCCTCGACTTCCGGCTCCGCTTCGGCCGTGCGATCGCGCCGGAGGCGAGGATCATCCAGCTCGAGATCGACAGCAGCCAGATCGGCCACAACCGCTCGCCCGAGGTGGCGCTCGTCGGCGACCTCGGCGTGTCGCTGGAGATGCTCTCCGAGTCGCTCCGGAAGAGTGCTCCCTCGCTCCGCTTCGGCGCGTGGCGCGACGAGCTGCGCGAGACGGAGCGGAAGCTCGAGGCGAAGCTCCACTCGCAGCTCGACTCGGACGAGGTTCCGATCGATCCGATGCGCCTCTGCCGCGAGATCCGCGACTTCGTCGACTCGGACACGATCCTGATCGGCGACGGCGGCGACATCGTCGCGCAGGCGTCGAAGATCGTGCCGGTGATGCGCGAAGGCGCCTGGATGGATCCCGGACCGCTCGGCACGCTCGGCGTCGGCATGCCGTTCGCGCTCGCCGCGAAGCTCGCGAACCCGGACAAGAAGGTGCTGATCGTCTACGGCGACGGCTCGTTCGGCTTCAACGGGATGGAGTACGACACCGCGGTGCGCTTCAAGCTCCCGATCGTCGGCATCGTCGGCAACGACGGCGCGTGGGGACAGATGCTCCGCCCGCAGGTCGCGTTCTACGGCACCGAGCGGACGGTCGCGACGCTCCTCGAGTACACGCGCTACGACAAGATCGTCGAGGCGATGGGCGGCCACGGCGAGTACGTCGAGGAGCCGGGCCAGATCCGCCCCGCGCTCGAGCGCGCCTTCGCCTCGGGGAAGCCCGCGCTCGTCAACGTCAAGATGCGCCGCGACGTCGACACGGGGATGAAGGGCAGCACGTACGTCTGAGCGTCCCGCGCGCGTGGATCAGCCGCGGTAGGCGCAGCTCCCCGTGCAGGTCTCGCCCACCTTCACCTCGAAGAGCCCGGGGAGGGTGGGCGCGAGGCGTTCCCAGATCCAGACCGCGAGGTTCTCGGACGTCGGGTTCTCGAGGCCCTCGACCTCGTTCAGATAGTGGTGGTCGAGTCTTTCGAGGAGCGGCTGCATTGCCTTGCCGATCTCCGCGAAGTCGACGACCCAGCCGAGTGTCGGATCGATCTGACCACGCACGCCGATGCGCGCGGAACGAGTGGCCGTGGAGGCGGCTATACTTGTAGGAAGAGGGCAGGTTCGGCAGGCGATGGGCCGCTTCGAACTGGACCTCCTTGAACACCTCGACTTCTCGCGACACCGTCTCGGCCTAATGCAGCGCGACGTGAGCGGGCAAGGTCTCGGGTCGAGAGTTCCACAGGGTGGGCGGAACGGCTCGCGGGCGGCGGAATCTCGTTGCGAGTGGCGGCCTCGCCGACAACGGCGACCTCGCGATCCTCGCCGACACGAAGCCGAACGGAAGCGGCGGCTGCGCCAACCTGGCGATCGACCCGATCGAGTCGGTGCTGCACGTGAGCGGCGCGACGATCACCGACGTGGCGCTCGCCGGAGGCAACTCGCCGATCGGCGGGTCGGTCTACGACGACTTCCGCTTCACGCCGCTCGTGAACGCGAGCGGCAACGTCGCCTTCACCGCCAAGCTCACGGGCCTCGTCCCGACGACGGCCGTGTTCCTCTGGGACGGCGTGACGACGACCACGGTCGTCCAGCAGGGCGACTTCTCCCCGCAGACCGGCGGATCGTTCGTGCGCTTCTCCGATGTCGCCTTCGCGAACGGGGATGTCGTCTTCGTCAAGTCGAAGTTCAAAGGAACGACCAACAAGGAGGGCGTGATCCGGTTCGACCCGACGTCGTCCTCGGTCCAGACGAACGCGGACACCCCGCCGACGCCGTTCGTCGGTGCGGCGTATCGCGCTTTCGGTGATCTCCTCGGCGTCTCGCACGACGGCGCGCAGGTCGCTCTCGTCCCGAAGGTCAAGGACGGCGCGCCGCCGACGGGCAAGGAGGGCGTCCTTCGCTGCGCGGAGTAGCCGCTCGGCTTTTCATCGGATCTCGCCGTGCAGGAAGCGGGCGAGGGCGCGTCCCGCGTCCTCGAGCACGGCGTGATAGCTCCCGCCGAACGTCCCCGTCGACACGCTGCCCTCGATGCGGCAGCGCGCGATGTCGTCGCTCGTGGCGGTGCGGACACGCCAGGCGGTGACGAAGCTCCCGGTGCCGAGGCCGTATCCAGTCAGGAAGCGCAGTGGACGCATTCCGCCGTCGAACTCGAGCACCGCTCCCTCGACGTTCGCGGCGCCGGGCGCGGACGCCGGAAGGACCCGGATCCGCGCCGCCTCGAGCTGCTCGACGAAGATCTCGCGCAGCGCTTCCTGATCCTCGGGCGACATCTCGCCGCGCGACCGGTCGTGCAGCGTCAGCGTCACGGCGTGGAGCGGGATCGGCACGGGGCGGGTCACGTCGAGCTCCGCCGCGGCACACCCGCTCGCCGCCGCGGCGAGGAGCAGCGTGCGCCAGCGCCGGCGGAGCCGCCTCATCGGCTCGTTGTACCGCAAACCGGGCGCGATGGCGCTGCCCGAAGGGTGAGCCGGCTCAGAGTCTGTGAATCAATCCCCTCCCGTCGCCGGAAGGCCGATGCATCCCCGCCTGCTGCGTTGCTCCTCCCCGGCATAGCCTACGGCTATGACTCGTCGTCGCGCCTTGCAGGCGGGGCGCCTCGACCTTCCGGCTCGGTCCGGGGATTGATTCACAAACTCTCAGTCGACGTAGCCGAGGGCGTCGAGCTTTCTGCGGGTCGCGTCGTCGATCGGGAGCGCGCGCGCGCTCGGCGGGCTCGCCTCGGCACCGCCGCCGAGGGCAAGGTAACGATCGATCAACTTCTTCCCCTCGAGGGCGAGCGCCGGATCGCGGAGCGGCTTCTTCTCGCCCGGATCGCTTCGCAGGTCGTAGATCTCGCCGGGCTCGCTCTCGCCCTCGCGCCAGATCCACTTGTGGTCGCGCGTGCGCGCGGTGACGAGCCGTTGCGGTTTCGGTCCCGGGGTCAGGCCCTCCGCGAAGCGCACCTCGTCGCCCTCCGCGCTCTCGCCGCGCAGAGAACCGGCGAGGCTCCGGCCGTGCAGTCCCGCAGGAGCCTCGATCCCGAGCATCTCGACGAGCGTCGGAGCGACGTCGACGAGCGACACCTGCTCCTCGATCGTCTTCCCCGCGGGCACCCGACCCGGTCCCCAGAAGAGCAGCGGTACGCGCAGCACCTCGTCGTACACGGTCTTCGCGTGCCCGTGCAGACCGTGCTCGCCGAACTCGTCGCCGTGGTCGGAGGTGACGACGACGATCGTGTCGTCCGCGATGCCGAGCCGCGACAGCTCGCCGAAGAGCTTCTCGAGCGCGCGGTCCGAATGATGGATCTCCGCGGCGTAGCGACGCAGCATCCGCTGCCAGCGCGTCTGCTTCTTGCCTCCCGTCCCTTCGGTGTCCGGGAACCGATCGAGCGAAGCGTCGGTCGGCACGTAGGGAGCGTGCGCCTCGTAGGTGTGGAGGAACAGGAAGAAGAGCGTGTCCGGGTGCTTCTCGATCCAGCGCACGCCGCGCGCGAAGGTCTCGTCGACGGCGCCGGCGCGGAGCATCGTCGCGCGGTTCTCCGCGTACAGGTCGAAGCCGCGCGCGAAGCCCGAAGCCGCGGAGATCATCGCGTCCTCGGTGACCGCGGTCGTCTCCCAGCCGGCTCGTCCGAGGATCTCGGCGAGCGTCGGGATGCCGTCGGCGAGACGGTGCGCGGGATGATTGACGCGGTGGAGGACGGGATACGTCGCGGTGAAGAGGCTCATGTGAGACGCGGAGGTCGAGTTGTAGGGTGCGACGGCCTCGCGAAAGACCGTTCCCTCCGACGCGATGCGATCGAGCCACGGCGTGATCGGGACGTCCGCGGCGCGCGCGTTCACGTGGTCCGCGCGCACCGTGTCGAGGGAGACGAGGATCAGGTTCGGCCGCTTCTCGCGCGGACGCGGCGCGATCACGCGCGGCGAGCCCCACACGGGGAAGGCGACGCTCGGCTCGTCGCTCCCCGTCTGCGACGCGGTCGAGAGAACGAACGTGACCTTGCGACCCGCGAGCGCGGCGAGATCCGCTGCGTGCGGATGCCACGTGCCGCCTTCGCTCGCGGCGATCGTCTCTTGGAGGATCTCGTGCCGGCCTCCGTTCGGATCCCCTCCGATCTCGGCGTCGACGCGGAACTCCGTCGGTCCGCTGCCCGCGACGGCGGCGAGCTTCGAGACCGCGGTCGCGACGTGGAGAGTCGCACTCTCGGGGATCGCGATCGGCTCCGTGCGGAACACCTGCCGCGGCGGTGGCAGGACCCAGGCCGAGACCTGCACGCGCCGGCCGGCTCCCTCGATCGACCCGAGGAGCGGGACCTGGACGCGCGGCGGCGCCTGCGCGACCACCGTCGGCGGCAGGATCTCCGGCTCCTCGGTCTTCTCGGGAGGCGGCTCTCCGCGTCCCTTCTTGCCCTTTCCTCCGGTGCGCTTCCCCGCGGTGACCGTCGGGACGAGCGCCAGCGCTCCGCCGTGGAGCGCGCGCGGGATCTCCACCGTCACGGCGGACGTCCCGTCCGCGGAAGGGATCGCGTTCGACTCGACGGGGAAGATCCGCGGGCAGCCCAGGGCCGGACGGAACTCGTCGCCCTGCGCGCAGAAGGTCGGCGCGTCGCCCGGCGGTGCCGGGCTCGCGAGCCTCTGATCGAGTCGGGCAACCGGCTCGAGCACGCGCTCGGGCGGGGAGGAGCACGCCGTCCAGAGGAGCGCGGCGAGCCCGACGAGGAGGGAGGTCGGGCTCGGCGCGGGGCGCATCGGCCGTCGAGCCTAGCGCAGCCGTGCGGATTGCGCCGCTCGGCCCCAGGTTACCGGAGCGTGACGTTTCGTTTGCGTACGCTCGTACCGAGCGGGTACTTTGACGCCGCGCGGCGGAAGCGCGTTGCAGCGCGGGAGCGTCGCGGGGAGCCACGGTTGGATCTGGTTCGTCTCGTCTCCATGTCCGGGCAGCCGGTCGCGTCGTTTCTGGCGGAAAGCTGGGCGGCGTACCGCGGCGCCTCGCAGTGGAGCGACGTTCCGCCGCTCGAGCCCTCGCTCCGGCTCGTCGCCGAGTCGATGATGGATCAGACGTTCGGCGTCGTGGTGAGCCTCGTGACCGGTGTGCCCGCGCCGGAGCAGGTCCGACGCGCGCAGCAGGACGTGCGCTCGATGCACGAGTTCCTCGACGCGCACGGCTGGCTGCAGAGCCCTCTCGGGTATCACCGTCGACCGTCCACTCCCGACAGCTGGGAGCTGCGCGACGCGACGTCCTGGCTCGGCAACGGCATCCGCTGGCTCCGCTATCGCCACCTCGAGCTCGACAGCGGCTACGCGCCGCACCACGACGAGCCGGGCCGTGACGAGTGGCTCGCGAAGTCGCACAACCATCGCTTGCACGCGTGGGTCCTCGAGCATCCCGGTCCGCCGCGGCCGTGGCTCGTCTGCGTGCACGGCTTCGGCATGGGGACGCCGCTCGTGAACTTCCGCGGATTCGACGTCGGCCGCCTGCACACGGAGCTCGGCTTGAACCTGATCATGCCGTGCCTGCCGCTGCACGGCGCGCGGAGCGCGACGCGCATGAGCGGCGGCGAGCTGCTGCAGCCGGACTACCTTGCCGTGATCCACCTGTTCGCGCAGTCGATCTGGGACATCCGGCGGACGATCGCGTGGGTGCGCAATCGCGGCGCGCCGAAGATGGGGCTCTACGGGATCTCGCTCGGCGGCTACAACGTCGCGATTGCGTCGGCGCTCGAGCCGGATCTCGACTGCGTCGTCGCCGGAATTCCCGCGGTCGATTTCCCGAGCCTCGCGCGCGACAACGAGCCGTGGGTATTCCGGCGCTACAGCAACGAGTTCGAGGTCGACTGGGACACGGTGCGCTCGATCTCACACGTCGTGTCGCCGCTCGCGTTCACTCCCGCCGTGCCGGTGGAGCGGCGCTTCATCTACGCCGGGACCGCGGATCGCGTCGTGCGTCCGGTGCACGCGCGCGCTCTCTGGCGGCACTGGGACCGCCCGAAGATCCACTGGTTCTCCGGCGGCCACGTGCTCGGCGTGATGAACACGGGCGCCCGCGACTTCGTCGCCGAGGCCCTCCGAGAATCGGGGATGACGAGCGCTTCCTGAGCTCGATCGCCGAGCCGGCTACTCGCCGTACATCGCGGACCGCAAACGAACGGCCAGCGCTCGCCCGTCGGCCGTTACTGATGCGGCAGCGGGTAGCCCGTGCCGAACGTCCCGAGGGATTGGACGAAGAAGATGAGGCGGTTGGCGTTTTCCGTTCCCCCACTATCGATGTCGAATCCGCCACCGCCCGAAGCACCGTTCACTTCGGTGCCGAGGATGGACACGAGGTCGTGCTCGATCATCAACGATACTTCGTCGCGGAGGGGTCGCACGAACTTGGGATGATACGGCCCGCCTAGCCTGCATTTCTCACCAGATCCCTACTGCGGCGGCCGATAGCACCGAATCTTCGCGAGCTTCTCCCTCCGGGCTCCTCGACGTACTGTTCAAGTACGCCTGCGTCGCCCTCCGGTCCGAGGCTCGCGAATCTTCGGCACTCTCGACCGCCTCGCGACGTGATCTGGTGAGAAATGCAGGCTAGGCGGAGTGGCATGCGCTTCCTGCGAGGACCGAGTCGCGCAGCTCGAGGAACGCGTTCGAGAGCCCGGTCGCGAGCTGGCGGAGGTCCGGCAGGAGATCGAGATCCCCCGAGAGGCCCCAGAAGAGGCGTCCCGCGTAGCTCAGCACCGCGATGCCGAGCCCGTGCCCGTCGCGCAGCGGCACTTGTCCATAGGTTTCGAGAAGCCGCGCCCCCGCGAAGTAGAGGGGTCCGCTCGGTCCCGGGACGCTCGTCACCGCGAGGTTCACCGGCGTGTGGCTCGCGAGCGCGCGCGCCCCGAGGGAGAGGATGCGCGCGTTCCGCCACGGCCCATCCCCGGCGATCCGGCGCGCCGGTAGCGCCCCCTCCGCGTGTGCGAGTGCGCGCGTGCGCGCGGCGATCATCTCGAAGCGAACGCGCGGATCGCGTTCCCACACGGGTAGGTCCACGACCCACTCGGTGATCGCGGACCGGTGTCCCGTCGACTCGGGCGTGTCGATGGCAATGGGCGTCGCGATCCGCACGTCCAGCGCTGCGGGGCTCACCAGGCGCGAGGCGAGGAAGCTCCGCAAGCCCGCGGCAACCGTCGCGAGGACCACGTCGTGGACGGTGCCGCAGAGCTCGCGCGCGACTTCGCGGGCCTCGACGAGAGAGGTCGAGAGCGTCGCGAAGTGGCGGTGCGGGCCGATGCGCCCGTTGAAGGGAGCCTCGACCGGACGGCGGATCGTGTAGCCGAGAAACGCCGCGAGCCCGCGCGCCGCGCTCCGTACCTCCCAGTCGAGTCGCTCCGGGTTCTGCAGCAGCTCCCCGAGCCGCTCCAGATAGCGGCGCGGAAGGCGCGCTTGACGCACGATCTCGTCGAGCCAGAGCTCGCGCGCGGACGGCCGCGGGCGCGGCACGAACGGCAGCGGCGTCGGGTCGGCCTCCTTCGGGTCGTCCGTCAGGATCACCTGCAGGAGGTCGGCGCCGGACGAGTCGTCGACCATGCAGAGATGCACCTTCAGGAGGATCGCGAAGCGTCCGCCCTCGAGTCCTTCGAGGACCCAGCATTCCCAGGGCGGACGCGATCGATCGAGACGCTGCGCAAGGATGCGCGCGGCCGCGTTCTCGAGCTGCTCGTACGTTCCCGGCCGCGGCAGGCTCGTGTGGCGCAGGTGGTAATCGAGCCGGAAGTCGCGGTCGTCGACCCAGACCGGATGCTCCTCGAGCGGGATCCACGCGAGCTTCTGCCGGAAGCGCGGCGCGCGATGCAGCCGCGACTCGATCGCGCGGCGGATGCGGGCGAAATCGACGCCCTCGTTCGTGCGCGCGAGCGGACCCGGCTCGAACACGAGGACGAAGCCGGTGTGCGCGAACAGACGCGGCGTTTCGCGCTCGAGGAAGGACGCGCTCTCGGAGCTCAGGCGTTCGTAGCTGTAGTCGGCCATGGGTTCGCGAGGAAGGAGCCTACCGCAAGCACTGGTCGCAGGCGACCGTTTTCCGACCTTTACGGTGACGACCTACTTGCCCTCGAACCGGGTCTTCCTTTTCTCGCGGCCGGCGGCGTAGCCCTCGACGAGGTCGTCCGAGATGAAGCAGGTCGATGTGCTCATCGCCTCGAACTTGAGAGCGTCCGAGAGGCCGCGCTTGCTCCAGAGATTGATCGCCCGCTTCGTCCCCTGCACCGCGAGCGGCGCGTTCGCCGCGATCTCGCGGGCGAGGTCGAGCGTCTTGTCGAAGAGCTCCGCGTCGGGATGCACCTCCTGCACGAGGCCGATCGAAAGCGCCTTCTTCGCGTCGAAGCGCCGTCCGCTGAGCGTGATCCACTTCGCCCAGCCCGGTCCGACTTCCTCGCAGAGACGCATGTCGAGACCGCCGTCGATCGCGACGCCGATCTGCACCTCTGGTGCGGCGAACACCGTGCTCTCCGCAGCGAGACGGATGTCGCCGAGGAGCGCGATTTCGAGACCCGCGCCGAAGCAGTAGCCGTGCAGCGCGAAGAGGACCGGCTGCGGCAGGTCCTCGATCGCCTGCGTGCGCCGGTGCGACATGCGGAAGCGGAGGTAGGTGTTGCGCACGCGCTCCGCGGGCGAGCGGCCCGTGATGCGCTCGCGCACGTCGCCCTTCAGGTCGAGACCGGCGCAGAACGCGCGTCCGTTCCCGCGCACCACGATCGCGCGGACGTCCGCGTCCTCGGCGGCTTCCTCCATGCGGCGCGCGAAGACTCCGCCCATCTCCCAGCCGTAGGCGTTCAGCCGATCGGGACGGTTCAACGAGACGATCGCGACGTTCCCGTCGCGCTCCAGCGTGACGAAGTCCTCGGACATGGCGGGGATCCTGGCGGGCTTCACGGCGGTTGTCGACCCTGTGCGAGCGCACCACGCGGCTTCGGAACGAATTCCGCCGGGGAGGATCCGCTGATAGACTGCTTCCGTGGCGACGCTTCTCGAAGAGATCGCGAGGCTCAGTGCGCGCGAGCGTGTGCTGATTGCTGCCGCGCGGGGAGAAGGAGCTGGCGTGGATTCGTCCCCTGACAAGCTGGCTGCGCTCCATTCGGTCGTGGAGGTCTTCGAGACGCATTCCGTTCCGTACGCTTTAGTGGGTGGCGTAGCCGTGGGCATTCGGTCGGGTCTTCCTCGGGCGACGGTCGACACCGACCTCGCCGTCGCGACGACGGTCGAGCGTTCTCGTTTGATCGAAATGCTTCGATCGGCCGGATTCGAGCTCCGTGGGCAGTTTGCTCACACCGTCAAATTTCGACACGCGAGCGGCGAGCCGATTCAGGTCATGTTCGACCGCGCGTTCGATCCCATGATCGAGCGTGCCCAGGCGGTGGACGTGAATGAACGTCCGATCCGAGTCGTGATCACCGCCGACCTGATCGTCATGAAGGAGCGCGCTGCCAGCGACCCGGCTCGCCGGCGGAGCAAGGCCCTGCGCGACTTGGCAGACGTCGCGCTGCTGCGCGGGGATGTCCCCGATCCCGAAGAAGGGTGGTAGCGCAGGCCTGACGGGCGCTTGCGCAGCGTGGACAGACCGCGGGGCGCATGTTGTATTCCTGCGTCCGCGCCGCGTGCCGTGTTGCAGCGCGTCGTCGGGCGCCCACGCAATCACGAGCCGAGGTTTCGCGATGAGCCAGATCGAGAAGGCGCTTACCGCGCCGCACGTCATCGAGTACACCTACAAGCGCTCGCTCGGACCGGTGCTGTCGCAGTTCTTCACGGCGCTCCGGGAACGGCGGGTCGTCGGCGTGCGGCGGAAGGACGGAACCGTCCTCTGCCCGCCGAAGGAGTACGACCCGGACACGGGCGAGTCCCTCGGCGACATGGTGCCCTTGAAGGACACCGGCGTCGTGACGAGCTGGGCGTGGGTCGCGAAGCCGCGTCCGCAGCAGCCGCTGCAGAAGCCCTTCGCGTACGCGCTGATCCGGCTCGACGGCGCCGACACGCCGCTCCTGCACGCGGTCGACGCGGGCAGCGAGTCGCGCATGAAGACCTCGATGCGCGTGCGTGCGCGCTGGGCGGACACGACCACCGGCGCAATCCGTGACATCGCCTGCTTCGAGCCGGTCGACTGAGGAGAGAGGGGCATGAGCGACAAGAAGCCCGAAGAGAAGGAGGGACCGGTGCAGGTGCTGCAGACGCCGGTCCGCCTGGAGTACGTGTTCTCCGCCGGTCAGTCCGCTTCACGGCTTCTCGGCGCGATGGCCAAGGGAAAGCTCCTCGGACAGCGCTGTCCCGTCGACGGCCGCGTGTACTTCCCGAGCCGCGGCTCCTGCCCGCAGCACGGCGTGCCGCTCGACGGCGCGCCGGTCGAGCTCGCCGACAAGGGGACCGTCGCCACGTACTCGATCGTGCGCATTCCGATCGAGAAGGTTCCTCTCGAGCTGCCGTACGTCACCGTCCAGGTCGTACTCGACGGCGCCGACACGGTGCTGATGCACCTCCTCAAGTGCGACGTCGACAAGGTCCACATGGGGATGCGCGTCCAGGCGAAGTGGAAGCCCCGCGAGGAGTGGACGAGCTCGGTCGAGAACATCCTCTACTTCGAGCCGATCGACGAGCCGGATGCGCCGTACGACTCGTTCAAGGAGCACATCTGATGCGAGACGTCGCCGTCGTCGCGTTCACGCAAGCGCCCTCGGTTCGTCGCGACCTCGATCGGAACGAGGTCGAGATCCTGATCCCCGTCATCCACGAGCTGAAGCAGAAGACCGGCCTCAAGAACGAGGACGTCGACTTCGTCTGCTCGGGCTCGAGCGACTACCTCGCGGGGCAGGCGTTCGCGTTCGTGTCCGGCCTCGATGCGGTCGGCGCCTGGCCGCCCGTCTGTGAGAGCCACGTCGAGATGGACGGTGCCTGGGCTCTGTACGAGGCCTGGGTCAAGATCCAAATGGGCTATGCGCAGGTGGCGCTCGTGTACGGCTTCGGGAAGCCCTCGATGGGCGACCTGCCGATCACGATGGCGCTGCAGCTCGACCCCTACGTGCTGACGCCGCTCTGGCCGGACGCGATCAGCTTGGCGGCGCTGCAGGCGCGGATCTGCCTCGAGAAGGGCGTCTGCACCGAGCGCGACATGGCCGAGCGCGCCGTGCGCGATCGGAAGAACGCGAAGGACAATCCCTTCGCGCAGGTGAAGGGCGACTTCACCGTCGACGGGATCCTGAAGGACCCGTTCGTCGTCTCGCCGCTTCGCAAGCACGACTGCGCGCCGATCTCGGACGGCGCCTCCGCGGTGATCCTCGCCGCCGGCGACCGCGCGAAGGAGCTCTGCAAGCGTCCCGCCTGGATCCGCGGCTTCGAGCACATCTGCGAGCCGCTCGACCTCGGCGTGCGCGACCTGACGCGCTCGCGCTCGACGGAGATCGCGGCGGACCGCGCCGGTGTCGGCAAGAAGAAAATCGATGTTGCCGAGCTCTCCGCGCCGTTCACGCACCAGGAGATCCTGATCGAGCGCGCTCTCGGCCTCGACGACGGCACGCGCATCAACCCGTCGGGCGGCGCGCTCGCTGCGAATCCTCTGATGGCGGTCGGCCTCTCGCGCATCGGCGAAGCGGCGAGCCGCATTTGGGACGGCAGCGCAAACCGTGCCGTCGCGCACGCGACCTCCGGGCCGTGCCTGCAGCAGAACCTCGTGTGCGTCCTGGAGGGAGACTGATCATGGCCGAGCTCACCGCCGTCATCGGCATCGGACAGACCAAGCACGCGGCGAAGCGGATCGACGTCTCCATGGCGGGCCTGATCCGCGAAGCCGCCGAGCGCGCGCTCGCGGACGCGGAGTGCACATGGGCCGACATCGACGCCGTCGTGATCGGGAAGGCGCCCGACATGTTCGAGGGCGTCATGATGCCCGAGCTCTTCCTGAACGACGCGGTCGGCGGAGCCTACAAGCCGATGCTGCGCGTGCACACCGCCGGAAGTGTCGGCGGCTCGACGGGCATCGTCGCCGCGAGCCTCGTGCAGGCTGGGATCCACGACCGCGTCCTCTGCGTCGCGTTCGAGAAGCAGTCGGAGTCGAACGCGACCTGGGCGCTCTCGATCTCGATGCCCTTCTCGGTCGCGACGGTCGTCGGCGCGGGCGGCTACTTCGCCCCGCTGATCCGCGGCTACATCCGCCGCTCGGGTTGCCCGGAGGAGATCGGCATCCAGGTTGCCGTCAAGGACCGCCTGAACGCGCTGAAGAACCCGTACGCGCACCTCCAGCTCGCGGACATCACGCCGCAGATGGTGCGCGACTCGCCGATGCTGTGGGATCCGATCCGCTACCTCGAGACGTGCCCGTCCTCCGACGGCGCCTGCGCGATGGTGATGGCGAAGGAGTCGATCGCGAAGCGCGCCTCGAAACCGGTCGCCTGGATCCACGCGACGGAGATGCGGAGCGAGCCGACGATGTTCTCCGGCCGCGACCAGGTGATGCCGCGCGCGACGCTCGACAACGCGAAGTCGCTCTACGAGAAGGCCGGCATCACGAACCCGCGCAAGGAGATCGACTGCGCGGAGATCTACGTCCCGTTCTCCTGGTACGAGCCGATGTGGATGGAGGGGATGCTGATCTCCGACACGAACCAGGGCTGGAAGATGACCGAGTCGGGCGCAACGGCGCTCGACGGCGACTTCCCCGTCAACATGTCGGGCGGCGTGCTGTCGTCGAATCCGATCGGCGCTTCGGGTCTGCTGCGATTCGCCGAGGCGGCGCTGCAGGTGCGCGGCATGGCCGGGGAGCACCAGGTCGACGGCGCGAAGAAGGCGCTCGGGCATGCCTACGGCGGCGGCTCGCAGTACTTCTCGACCTGGATCGTCGGGAGCGAGAAGCCGTAGTCACTCCCGGAGGAACGTGGTTGCGGCGAGGTCGACCATGGCGTCGTCAGGCGTTCCGCTCCGGCGGAAGATCGCGTAACCGCGACACGGCGTTTCCTTTCGTCGCCGGATGCCGATGGAGCAGGGGCAAAGGGGGAGATTCCCATGAAGAAGACTGCAATCATCGCCGCACTCTCGATCGCCGCAGCGCTGCTGCTCGGCACGCCTGCGCAGTCGCAGGACATGGAGCAGATGGCCAAGATCCCGCCGCCCGTGCGCGCGAAGGCGCAGACGGCGTTCCTCGAGAAGAAGCTTCAGCTCAACCCCGAGCAGAAGTCGAAGGTCGAGGCGATCAATCTGAAGTACGCCGAGAAGATGCAGCCGGTCCTCGACGGCTCCGCGGGCGGCATGTTCGCGCGCATGCGCGAAGGGAAGAAGCTCGAGGGCGAGAAGGACGCCGAGCTCCGGGGCGTGCTCAATCCGCAGCAGTTCCAGACCTACGAGGCCTCGAAGGACGAGATGAAGCAGAAGGTGCTACAGGAGCTGAAGGAGAAGCGCGCCGCGGGGCAGTAGGAACGGCTCCGGCGCGGCGAGTCCGATGTCGGTCTACATCGTCGCGAGCATCGCCGTCGAAGACTGGGAGGAATACGCGAAGTACCAGGCCGGATTCCTCGACGTCTTCGCGCGCTACAACGGCGAGCTTCTCGCCGTCTCGGACGAGCCGCGCGTCATCGAGGGCGAGTGGCCGTTCACGCGTGCCGTCGTCCTCCGCTTCCCGAGCGAGGAGGATGCGCGACTCTGGTACGAATCGCCCGAGTACCAGGCGATCGCGCAGCATCGCTGGCGCGCGTCGAAGGGAACGGTGATCGGCTTCGAGGCGCTGCCCGAGCCGATCGTCGGCAGCGGACAGAAGCGAGGCACGTGATGAAGCGAATCGCTCTCCTGCTGGTGGCCGCTCTGGTCGTCGTCGGAGCGTCTCGTGCGATCGGCAAGGAGGCCGGCCAGCCCTGGCTCCTGGAGGAGCCCGATGCGATCGAGTGGCGCGCCTCCGACTCTCTTCCGCCGGGCGCGATGGTGGCTCTTCTCGAGGGCGATCCGAACGCCGAGGGCTTCTTCACGATGCGCATCAAGATGCCCGACGGCTACCGCGTCCCCGCGCACTGGCACTCGAAGCAGGAGCGGGTGACCGTGCTCTCCGGCGTCCTGAACCTCGGCATGGGAGACTCGTTCGACGCGAGCGCGACCAAGGCGCTCTCCGCCGGAGCCTACAGCTCGATGCCTCCGGGGATGAAGCACTTCGCCTGGATGAAGGGCGAGACGATCCTGCAGCTCAGCACGATGGGTCCGTGGACGCTCACGTACGTGAATCCGGCCGACGACCCGCGCGCGAGGAAGACCTGATCGACGACGTCAGCCGCGCTCGTTCGTGACGATGCAGTCGAGCTGCTCGTCGACGAACGTCCGCATCTCCTCGCGCGAGGGTGACGGACCGGCCTCGAGCTTCGCGGCGTACGCGAAGAACGGCTCGAAGGCGGGCTTGCCCTCGCACGTCGTCGAGATGCGGAGCGTCTTCGAATCCGACAGCCGCTTCGCCCATGCTTCGCGGACGACGACCCAGAACGGCCCGGTCGAGCCCCAGTAGGCGTCGGCCACCGAGAAGTCGAAGCCGGACAAGCGCTCGTAGCGATTGACGCCGACCTCTCGCGCCTTCGCACCCGGTCCTTCGAGCACCACCTTGACGTTGTCCTCCTCGTGCACCCAGCCGGCGGGGAGGATCGTGTGGCGATTGACGGCTTCGAGAAGATCGTAGTCGTCGCGCACGGTGTGCTCGCGGCGCGGCAGCGGCCTTCCGGTACGTCCGCCCGTCCACGCGGAGAACGACGGCCGATGCTCCCAGCGCCCGACCGAAGCGTAGCGGGGCGAGTCGTCCACCTGGTAGACGGACTGGCTCCAGGCGCCGCGCCGCTCGCTCGCGGAGAGGTCGCGACGCTTCCACTGCTCCTTGCCGGCGTGCTCGTGGATGCTCTTCGGCTCCCATTGCCAGTCCTGTCGCCAGTGCTTCTGGACGAACGGTCCCTGGACCTTTCCGTCGTCGTCCACGAAGAGCATCAGGAGGACGTGCTGCAGCGAGATGAAGTCGCCGCGATCCTCCGCGACGTACACCCGCTCCGTTCCCCAGGACCGATAGGGCTTCGCCGGCTGGTACGGCGGCGCGAACACGACCGTCTCGAGGAAGTCGAACGAGGCGCGGTAGTCGCCAGCCATCGCGAGGATCGCGGCGCGATCCCGGTCGAAAGCGGAGAGACCGGGTTGCCGGAGCTTCTGCCAGTCCTCGGTGGGACCGTTCGCGAGCGTGACCGGCGCACCGCGCGTCGTGCCGCCTCGCGGCGCGAGATCCTTGGTGTCGACGAACGGCCAGGAGAAGACGTAGCGAGGAGCGGTCGGCTCAGGCTCGTTCGCCTGTCGCGCCGAGCACCCGAGAGCTCCCAAGGCGAATGCGACGATCCAGAAGCGCCGACTCATCCACGGAGGCTAACACGGCGAGCGCGTAGCCTCCGCACGCAAGTCTGTCGCTTCAAGCGGGGGGCGGAGAGCTGCAGTGTTCTCCCGGAGGGGTCGGCGGCGTCTCGCTCGTGCGCTCGAGCGAGTACTTGCAAGTCGAGCTGACGTTGCCTCCGAGCCCCGAAGCCGAGATGAAGACGCCCGTTCCCGTCAGCTTTCCCGTGACGCCCTTCGCGTTCGCCGCGCAGACCTTGACGGTCGAGAAGTCCACCGCGAACGCCGCGGCGGTGAGGAAATCTCCGCCCGCGACCAGGCCGGCGCGCGCCTTGTCCGGCCTCGCCGGGTCGACGACGACGGCGCCGCACATCGGCTCGATGCCGAGAGGAAACGCGAAGTCGGGATCGTCCGCACTGAGGGACGCCAAGAGCGCGTCGCCCGATGGATTGATCTCGAGCGTCGCCTCCTTGTCGGTGTAGTTGAAGCTGCCGAACAGGAAGGGCGAGTCGCTGATGCCCTTGCAGCTCACCTTCCCGGTCCACGTACCGATCAGGACCGGCACCGGAGGTGCTCGCCGGCCTGCACGAGGCTTGCCGAGCCGATGAGAGCCGCGACGAGAGCCGCGCCGAGAACGAGCGCCGAGAACGAGCGCCGAGAACGAGCGCCGAGAACGAGCGCCGAGAACGAGCGCCGAGAACGAGCGCCGAGAACGAGCGCCGAGAACGAGCGCCGAGAACGAGCGCCGAGAACGAGCGCATGGGATCCTCCGTTGCCGTGACTCGACGGAGATCAATCCAGGCGCCGGAAGACGAATCAACGGAAATTTCGGCCCGCATCGTGAGACGCCGCTCAGACCGACAGCCAGCAATCGACCTTCCTCTGCAGCGCGCCGTCGCCGTAGAAGCGCTCGCTCCGGCCGAGCTGTGCCCAGCCGATCTCGAGGTCCGGCTCGAGGATCAGGATCGCCGGCTCGATCTGGTCCTCGCCGAGACGGAGCCCGAGCCGGCCGGCGATCGCGAGATCGCGATCCTCGACGAAGGGATCGGGGGAGCCGGTCTCGTCGCGGAGCTTCCTCAGCTCCTCGCGCGGGCCGGGGCCGAGCACGACGAAGCTCACGCCGCAGCGCTCGAGCTCCGTGCGCTTCTCCTGGATCCGCTCGAGCTGCCGGCGGCAGACGGGACACCACGTCGCCTTCACCGTCACGACCACGAGCGTCTTCGTCTTCGCGATCGCGGCGAGATCGATCGCCTCGCCGTCGATCGTCTCGACGTGCTCCGGGAAGCGCGCGCGGTCCGCGGCGGAGATCGCCGGTGGTGCGCCGGCAAGCGTGCAAGCCGCGGTCGAGAGCACGAGGGCGAGAAAGCTCTTCGCTGCAACGCGCATCGTCACGCGATCGAGTAGCCGCCGTCGATCGGCAGCGTCTGCCCGGTGATGAAGCCGGCCGCCGGGGACGCGAGGAAGAGGACCGCGGGAGCGACGTCCTCCGGCGTTCCCCAGCGCGACATCGGCATCCGGGCGAAGTCGGCGCGGACGAACTCGGGCAGCTCCTGGATCCGCGCCGTCATGTTCGAGCGCGTCAAGCCAGGCGCGACGGCGTTCACGCGGATTCGCTCGCGCGCCCACGCGGCGGCGAGGGTCTTCGTCATCTGCACGATCCCGGCCTTCGCCGCACCGTAGCCCGGGACGAAGACGATTCCGAAGTACGACGCCATCGAGGCGAGGTTCACGACGCTGGCACCTCCCTCGAGCGCGCTTCGCGCGAGGAGCGGCTTGCACGCGGCGGCCATGCGATAGGCGCCGAAGAGGTTGATCCGGACGGACTCCTCGAAGACGTCGGGCACGTACTCGTCGCGTCCGCCCGGCAGGTTCGCGCCCGCGTTGTTGACGAGCACGTCGAGCGAAGACAGCGAAGCGGCGAGGCTCTCGATCGCACCGCCGTCCGTGACGTCGAGCGGGTGGTAGGTGAAGCGCGAGAGGTCGCTCTCGTACTCGGATGCAAAAGCGCGCCGTCCGGTGATCGTCACCGCGGCACCGGCTTCCGCGAACGCGGCCGCGATGCCGAGCCCGATCCCGTTCGAGCCGCCTGTCACGAGGACGTGCAGGCCGGAGTAGTCGAAGCGGACGCGCGTGCTCACGCGAGCTCCTCGAGAGCGCTCTTCGCCCACGCGATCCGGTGTCGGAGCCAGCCGACCTCCCAGAAGTTCACGCCGCCGCTCTCCTCGAGGAGCCGCTCGTGCGCCGCCGCGTACACCTCGAGTGCTGCGCGCGCGGTGGGCTCGAACGCGAGCGCCATCTCGGCGAGGTGCACTGCCGCGACCGCCTCGCCGCGCGCGAGTCGTGCGCGTGCTCGCCGTGCGACGACCTCCGCGCCGCCCGCGAGCTCGACGACGTCGGGATACACCTCGCGCGCCGGCACGGGATAGAGCTCCGTCGTCGAGCTCTGCTGGAACCAGCCCGCGTAGCCTTCCCAGATCGCGCGCACGCCCCACGAGACGCGGCCGTAGCCCTGGCCGAGCTCGAGCGCTTCGGGGAGACGGATCTCCCGCATCAGCGTGTGCAGGTCCTTCCCCTCGTTCATTCCTTTCACGGTCTCGTCGTGCACGAAGCGGACGCCGTCGTGGAGGCGCGTCAGCTCCTCCCGGATCCGCGCCGCACCCTCGATCGGACCGAAGTGGCCCGTCAAGAGCAGCTCGGGCTCGAGCGCGCGCACGCGCTCGACCGCGGCGAGGAACGGCGGCACGAAGCGCAGCCGATCGCCGCGCAGGGTGACGAGGTTCGGGAAGTGGCCGAAGAGGGCGCTGAACACGTTTCCGACGAAGACGATGCGGTGCTCGGGGAGCCAGACGCACATCGAGTCGATCGTTTCGCCGCCGGGCGTTGCGAGAAGCTCGAAGCGGACGCCGCCGAGCGTGAAGTCGAACCGGTCCTCGAACGTGATCGTCGGCTCGGGGCGCGCCTGCACGGCGAGGTTCTTCTCGGCGCGGTCGACGGCGATCGGGAAGAAGGGAGCGCTGTGTCGCACGCGGAAGCGGTGGATCCTCTGGTCGTCTTCCTGGCAGGCGCGGTTGTTCGCCTGCGCGACGATCTCGGTGCCCGGCTCGCGGAACAGCTCGACGCCACCGACGTGATCGACATGCGACTGCGTCAGCAGGATGTAGCGGACGGGGCCGCGGTCGACGGCGTCGAAGTTGCGCTTGTGCACCGGCCCTTCGAACCCCATGCCGGTGTTGATCACGACTCGGCCTTCCGGCGTCACGACGAGGTACGAGTTCGAAAGTCCTTCCGACAGCCAGACGAAGTCGTTGATCCGCGTCGCCTCTGCCTGCGAAGCCGGCTTCAGACCGAAGCCGCCCGGACGGGAGCGGTAGATGGGCTCGGACATGCGACCGACGATAGCTGGTCCGGGCGTCGGACGGCCAGCTCGGACAGGGCGGCCGTTTCAGAACGGTAGCGCGAAGCGCGTCCCCGCACGCCGGCAGCGTCGCCGGCCGCGGCTCCCACCCGGGTGCGGCGAGATCGCGCTCCCACTCCGCGTCGCGCGTGGCGAGGGCGTCGAGAGTCTCCGGCTGCTCGGCCGCGAGGTTCGTCTGCTCGTTCCGGTCCGCTTCGACCTCGAAGAGGTACGAGAACGCGCCGTCGCGCTCGGCCAGCGCATGAGGAACGGCACGCGGACGCCGCCCTCGAAATAGGGTCCCCCCGCCGCCGATGTTTCCGGCGGAGTTCGTCGATCGCGGGTCGTGCGCTCCGGCTCCGTCGCGTGAGCGCAAGCGTCGTCGTTGAGCGGCTAACCGCGAGCGAGAATGCGCGCGAACCAGCGGTCGGTCTCCTCCGCCCAGCGCCTCGAGATCGCGCACGGGAAGAACATGAAGCCGTGCGGCATGTCGGGCGCGACGAAGAGCTCGACCTCGCTTCCGGCCGCGGCCCAGCGCGAGGCGAGCATCAGCGTGTCGTCGAGGAGGTGGTCCGTCGTGCCGACGCTCATCCGCGCCGGCGGCAGACCGCGGAGATTGGCGAAGGCCGGCGAGATCGAGGGATCGCGCCGCTCGTCGTCGGTACGGCCGGGCAGGTAGCAGTCCGAGAAGAAGCGGATCGCGGCGGGATCGAGCACGTCCGGACCGTCGTGCGGGCGGAGGCCGCGCTGGCTTGGCGAGCGTCCGAAGTCGTAGACGCCGAAGACGAGGTTCGCACCGGCGAAGCGCTCGATCGCGCGGAGCTCGTCGCGTACGCGCAGGAGCACCGCGGCGGCCATGTAGCCGCCTGCCGATTCGCCTCCCGTCAAGAGCCGCGCGCTGCCGAGCTCGCGCTCCGCGTTCTCGAGGAGCCAAGCGGCAACGGCAACGCCATCGTCCGGCCCTGCCGGGAACGGGTGCTCGGGTGCGAGGCGATAGTCGACGGAGACGACCGCGAGCCCGTGGGAGCGCGCGAGCTCGCGGTTCGAGATGTCGTTCATGACGGCGGCGCCCGTGATCATGCCGCCGCCGTGGAAGTGCAGGTAGACGCCCTTCGGAGGTCCGTCCGGGAGGAAGACGCGGCACGGGACGCCGGCGATCTCGCGCTCGCTCCCCTCGGCGAGGACCACGAAGCGCTTCGCCATGTGCTCGCGTCGCTCGAGCGCGATCCGCAACGGATCGGTGGACGTCGGCTCCTTCGTCGGTCCGAGGTACTCGCGGAAGGCCTCGATCCCGCCGGCGACGGCGGCTCGCGCTTCGGCGCGCTCCTTTTCGATGTCGTCCGACCAGAGCTGCATCGGCCTCCCTCCCGCGTCAGAATGGGGTCCGGTTCGATTCGGCGCATCTGCACCCAGGCTCATTCAGTCTCGTTGCCGAGCCCCGGTCCAGATGCGCGGTAACGAACCGGACCCCCCTGGACGAGGGCCCCCTAGACGAGGGCGAGCTGGCGGCAGAGGCGCTGCGCCAGCACGAGCTTTCCCTCCCACTCGGCGGCACCGGCGTCGGTCGCGAGCCAGGCGATCACCGCCGCCGCGACTTCCGGCGGAGCACCGCGGAGATGCTCGTCGAGATCGGTCGCCGCGCCGCGGAGCGCGCGCATCGCTGCGGTCTCCGTGTATCCGGGATCCACGTTGAAGACGCGGATGCCGTCGCCGCGGTGCTCGACGTGGAGGATCCCCGCCATGCGATGGAACGCCGCCTTCGAGGCCGCGTACGCGAATCCCCAGCCGCCCTTTCCGACGGGGCCGGGCGGATCCATCTGCCCCTAGCCGGAGGTCAGGTTGACGATCGTTCCGCCGCCGCGCGCGATCATGCCGGGGAGCACGCGCTGCGTGAGCTGCGTCTGCGCGACGCCTTCCCCCTCCTTCATCGTGCGCGCGGCGAGGACGAGGTCGAAGCCCTTCTCGGCGAGCGCGATGCTCGTCGCGCAGCCGATCCCGCGGCTCGCGCCCGTGACGCAGGCGACCCGAGGTTGCACGCCCGCCAGTCCATCAGAAGCGGTGACTGATCTCGATGCCGAGCGACCGCGGCGGCTCGTAGTCGCGGATGATGTTCCCGAGCGTGCTCGCGGTCGGGAAGACCTGCTGGAAGTACTCCTGGTCCGTCAGGTTCTGTTTCCAGAGCGCGAATTGCGAGCGGTCGTCGTTGAAGTCGTAGCTGATGCGCGCGGAGCCGACGCAGAGCCCAGGCCCGACGCCGACTCCGGCGTACGGCTCGACGGCGCGAGCGCTCGTCGATCGTCCGGGCGGCCTCTTCTAGCTATAGCTAGAGACCGGTCCGGTCGGGTGAAACGAAGCCGGCGCCGTCCCTCATCGGGACGGCGCCGGCTCTTTTTTGGCCTTTACTCAGCTCGGGTCGGCGGGGCAGGGCTCGCCCCCGCACACGTCGACGACCGCGCCGTCGGGGCGGAGGAACTCCGACTTCTGGACGCGTGCGTCCGGATCGGAGCGCGGGTCGCCGTGGGGATCCTCGCCCGCACGCGGCGCAACGTTCTCGAGCGGAGGAACGGGCGCGCCGCTGTCCCAGATCACTAGCGCGGAGCCGTTCCACGGGTAGCTCGGGATCGCGGGAATGTCCCAGTAGGGCTCGACGTCCGGCAGCCGGCCCGGCGTGACGGCCGGCGCGTGGATCCGGGCGCCGATCGTGCGCGCCTCGATCTCCGCAGTCGCCGACGCGACCTGATGGTCGCCGAACGCGACGTGCATCAGGACCGTGTGTGCGGGCGTCCCGGGCAGAGGGTCGTCCGTCAGGTGATGCGCGTAGCCGCTCGCCTCGCCGCGATCCCAGAGCATCTGCACCATCTGGATGCCGAGGATCCTCTCGATCCGACCGAGGTACGTCGTGACGTACACCTCGTTGAACGGATCGAAGTCGACGCTCCGATCCAGCAGGATCGAGTAGTTCATTCCGGGTACGCCGAGGACCGCTCTCGTCCAGTCGATCGCGACCGCCGTCGCGGCGCCGCCCATGATCCCGCCCTGGCTGTTGCCGTCGTAGTAGAGCTCGCTCCGGTCGATCACCGAGACGCCGTCGCTCCCCTGGAACGACTCGTGCGATGAGAGCCCGTTCTCGTGGATCATCAATCGTCCGAGGAACAGCGTGTTCAAGATGCCCTGCTGCGTGCGGTCCGCGAGCGTCGGGAACTTCGAGAAGTCGGTCAGGATCGAGATTGCGTTGCCCACGTCCTGCTCCGACATGCCGATCCACTTCGTCGCGCAGAAGACGAAGTTGTGCTCGTTCGCCATGCTCCGGACGTTGCTCGCACTGACCTCGCCCTCGGCGCCGAGGAGACCGTGGCCGTACAGCGCGGGCCGCGCCGGAACGGCGGCGCCGTTCGTGCCGGCGAGCGCCGCGAACGGGACGATGCAGCGGAAGTCGGCCGTGTACGTGCCCGTCCAGGCGGGGAGACCGTCCGCGCCGTAGCTGATCCGTGTTCCGGGGGCGCCGCCACCGGTCATGTAGAGCGGCACCTCGAACGTGCCGCTGATCCGCCGCGACACGCGGTCGTCGAAGTTCTCCTCGACCTGCGTCACCGTGAACGACGGCGAGGCGTCGCCGAGGCGCGCGAAGGCATCGTCGCGCATGCGAAGGATCCTCTCGGAAAGGTTCCGCTCGCTCGCGATCGTGAAGTCCCACGCGAGATGGAGATCGCCCCGCGCGACGCCCGCATCCTCGAGGTCCTCGAAGACGTCCTCGAAGGACTCGCGCCGCGCCTCGAGTACCTCGTCGTTCGTGTTCAGGCGATCGCGGTACGCGCGGAACGCGTCCGGCGGCGGGATCTCCTCGCCCGCGGCATTGCGCAGGCCGCGCAGCGCGACGACATAGCGATGTCCTTCCGCGAGCGCCACGGCGGGACGCACGAAGAGCACGCGGTCGGTGTCCGTATTCGCGTCGAGCTCCGTCCAGTGCGGCACACGCTTGCCCCCGTCGACGTCCCAGATCACGACCGGAGAATCCCCGGCGAGCGAAGCACCGATGTCCGTGATCGGAGCGGCGCCGGTCTGGGCGAGGTCGAGGCCGGGAACGAACGTGACGATCTGCGTGCCGGGCGAGAAGCCGTCGTTCCGGTTCCACTCGGTCGGATCGACGTGCACGCCTTCGCGATTCGCCGGCGTCCCTTCGGCCGGGAGCTGGATCCGTCGTCCCGTGTCGGTCGAATCGTCCGCGACCGTGAAGAAGTCACTCGGGAACGGAAGCAGGCACTTCTTCTGATCGAGCGGATCGCAGGTCGCCGCGTCCGGCGCGTCGACGTCGATCGATCCGTTGAAGGAGTCGCGGTCGTCGCTGCTGCCGCAACCGAGGCTGACCAGCAGCGAAAGGAGGAGAGCGGCCGAGAACGATGAATGGGCTCGTTGCACGAGGGAGGTCATCCCGCCCCCTTACACCGGCCGGGTGGATCGGGCGACCGGATTTCGCCCTCGACGTCGGGTGCGGCGGCTTCCGTCCGGCGGACCGGCCCCGGCACTTGCGCGGCGGTCCCGGAATCGTTCTGTTGACCCGATCCAGGCGGAAACCAAGGAGGAAATGAAATGGGACTGCTGGACGGTAAAGTCGCTGTCATCACCGGCGCGGGCGGAGGTCTCGGCCGCACGCATGCGCTGCTCTTCGCGAGCGAGGGGGCTCGCATCGTCGTCAACGATCTCGGCGGAGCCCGCGATGGCACCGGCGGCGGCTCGGCGATGGCCGACCAGGTCGTCAAGGAGATCAAGGCGGCCGGCGGCGAGGCGGTCTCGAACTACGATTCGGTCGCGACGCCCGAGGGCGGCGCGGGCATTTTGAAGACGGCTCTCGACGCGTTCGGCCGCGTCGACATCCTGGTCAACAACGCGGGTATCCTCCGCGACAAGACGCTGATCAAGACCGAGGAGCCCGACTGGGACGCGGTCATCTCCGTGCACCTGAAGGGGACGTACTGCGTCACGCGTCCGATCTTCACGCACATGAAGGAGCGCGGCGGCGGAGGCGTCATCGTCAACACGTCTTCGACGTCCGGCCTGATCGGCAACTTCGGACAGTGCAACTACGGCGCCGCGAAGGCGGGCATCGCCGGCTTCACGCGCTGTCTCGCGCAAGAGGGCTCCAAGTACGGAATCCGCGTCTGGGGTCTCGCTCCGGTTGCGTTCACCCGCTTGACGGAGGATCTGATGGGCGGCGCCGCGGCGGAGCAGTCGAAGCAGGCGCTCGATCCGGCGAAGGTCTCGCAGGCCGTCCTCTACATGGTGAGCGATCTCTCCGGGAGCCGCACGGGCCAGTTCCTCTTCGTCAGCGGCGCGCGCGTCGCCGAGCTGAAGATCGTCGGCCCCGAGGGCATGAAGAAGGAAGGCTTCACCGCGCGCGACATCGCGGACAACGAGGCCGCCGTGTTCTTGCCGAAGGAATCAGGCTTCAACATGTACGGCTGAGCCGGCGTCGCGCGGCGGGGCGGGCCGTCCGTAGAGGACTTCGAACATCGTGAGACCCTCCTCACCGCCTGCGCGCCGGCTCCTTGCCGCGGGGATCGGCTACGCCGTCCTCGTGGTCGTGCTCTCGTGGCCGCTCGTCACGCGGCTCGGCACGGCGTTCATCAAGCCGAGCCAGCCGGGCGGCTCCGCGATCTGGGGTCGAAACGACCTCGACCTCCTCGCCTGGATCCTCGCGTGGACGGCGCACGCGCTCGTCGCGGCGCCGATGGCGCTGTTCCAGGCGAACATCTTCCATCCCGCGCCGGACACGCTCGCTTCGTCCGAGCACCTGATCGGGCTCCTGCCGATCAGCGCGCCGGTCTTCCTCGCGACCGGGAACGCCGTCCTCACCTACAACGTGACGACGCTCGTCGTGATCTGGCTCGGCGCGGTCTTCACGTACCTCCTCGCGACGGAGTGGAGCGGGCGCGCAGCCGCGGGCTTCCTCGGCGGAGCGATTTTCGCGCTCGGCGAGGCGAACGTCCTCTCCTTCGTGCGCGTGCACGTGAGCGCGGTCGCGTTGTTCCCCCTGGTGCTGCTGCTCGCCTGGCGGGCCGTCGACGACCCGCGTCGCTCGCGGCTCGTTGCCCTGGTGCTCGTGACGGCGGTCCAGCTCCTCGCGGGGATCTACGTCGCGTTCGAGCTCTTGGCGCTTCTTGCGGCCTTCGTTCCGGCGCTCGTCTGGCACGCGCGCCGCCGACGCGGCTCCTGCGTTGCACCGCTCGCGGCGATGGCGCTCGGCGGGCTCGTGCTCGTTCCGGTCGCGCTGCCGTATCTCCGCGTCCGCGCGGCGGGTGTGCTGCCCGATCTCGAGACCTCGCTCGCGATCGTGCCGACCTTCACGCCGCCGGTGGGACGGCTCTGGGACGCGATCCTGGCAGACATCACGTGGCCCGGGCTCGTGCTCGCCGCGCTCGGGATCGCGTCGCGGTCCACGCCTGCGGAGATCCGCGCGGCGCTCGTCTCGATCGGTCTCGTCGGATTCGTGCTGTCGCTCGGACCGACGTTTCCGGGAAGCCCGTACGAGCAGCTGATGCGTTTCGTTCCCGGGTTCGCCGGAATGCGCGCCCCGTCTCGGTTCCTCGTCTTGACGCACCTCGCGCTCGCGATCGCGGCCACGATGGGTGCGGCGCGTCTCCTGAGAGCGATCGAATCGCGGTGGAGGTCGCGCGAAGCGGCACCGGGCGGGGGGCGGCGCCGGCTCGCTGCCGGGTTTGCCGCTTCGACGGTCGCGGCGGCGCTGCTCCTGGTGTGGGTGCGCGCCCGTCCGCTGCCCCTCCCGATCGTTCGCGATCCGTTGCACGGCGTGTTCATGGCGCCTCACCTGTGGCTCCGCGACCATGCGGCCGATGGTCCCGTTCTCGACGTGCCGGTCGCGAACTCCGCCCTGCACGCGGGGCTCATGCTCGCGACGACGCGCGCGATGCTGGGCTCGACGCTGCACTGGCTGCCGCTCTTGAACGGCTACTCGGGGCACGCCCCGGCGAGCCACCGCTTGCTGATGACGCTCGCGCAGCGCCTTCCGGACGAGGAGGCGTTCGCGGAGATCTGCGCGCTCGCCGCGCCGCGGTGGATCGTCGCGCATACTGCCTTGATGGACGACGCGGAGCGCGAGGCGTGGCGGAAGGCGGACCGGCGTCTGCCGCTGAAGCGTCACGCCGAGTTCGACCGCAACGTCATCTACGAGGCCGACTGTCCGCCGCCGACGCTTCGCGGAGCGCTCCTCACGGAGCTCTCCGGCACTCCGTCTGAAACGAGTCTGCTCGGAACGCCGATGACGCCGCTTCCGACATCCGCTCGGCGGGCGGAGCTGCGGGCGGAAATTCCCACCACGTTGCTCCGCGGCGAGCTCCGCTGGATTCGGGTCGACGTCGAGAACGAGGGCGATCGAGCGTGGCCCGGTCTCAGCTCCAGCTCGTCCGGCGTCGTCCGCCTCCAGGGCCGCTGGCGGAATCCCGACGGGACGGTGCGAGCGACTGGGGAGCCGTATCCGCTCGCCTTCGATCTTGCGCCGGGCCGGGCCGGCCGCGCTCAGCTCGCGGTCCTCGTGCCGACGACTCCCGGCGAGTATGACCTCGAGATCGGAGTCGAGCAGGCGGGCAGCGGCTGGTTCGCGGAGAGCGGCGGCAGCGGCGTCTTGCGCCGGAAGATCCGCGTCCAGGAACCGGTCAGGACGGATGCCGCGCCATCGGCCGAGCGTGCGGCCTGACGCGCGAGCCGATCTCCCACACCACTCCGAGCGCGCTGATGACCGCGGTTGCCGTGACGATCATTTGAAGCATTGGATCCAAGCCTCCTTTCGAAGACCTCGATGCAGCAAGGCCTATGCCGGTTTCGGAGGGTCGCATCCGTTGCGATTCCAGTGCGCGAGGTGATGGGACTGTCCACCGTGGAGGACAAACTGTCGACGGATTGCAGCTCGTTCTTCGTCGATTGCTTCGAAGCATCCCCGAGAGATTCTTGACGCTACGCGCCAAGTCGAAGCTTGCGCGCGAGCCGCACTCGTGGCCAACGAAAGGAGAGGAGGGACTCATGGACTCTCGACTCGCCGTCGCGGCTTCCGCGGTGCTCCTGCTCGGGATGGAGACGCCCGGCGAAGCCGCCATCGATGCGGTCTGGAAGAAGCACGAGCTGAACGTCGGCTACCAGGGCTTCACGACGTCGTACTCGTGCGAAGGCTTGAAGGACAAGGTGAAGGCCCTGCTGGTCTTCTTCGGGGCGCGTGAGGAGGGGATGAAGGTGCGCGCCTACGGGTGCGGGGCCGACCCGTACCGGCCCGCTCCGGCGGTGAATCTGCATCTCGAGTTCGAGACGCTCGCCCCGGCGGACGGCGCGCAGTCCGGCCTCGTCGCCGCGACCTGGGCCCTGCGGGACGTCTACCCCGAGGTGAAGGTCCAGCAGGAAGCGCCGCAGCACATCACACGCGGCGACTGCGAGATGGTGCAGCGGTTCACCGATACGGTCCTTCCGTCGTTCACGCACGAGACGGTGCAGGACCTGACGACCTGCATCCCGCACCGCCTCGACGGGACGATCCCGAGCCTGCGCGTGAAAGTCCTCGTTCCGGAGCCGACGAAGAAGACTTGAGCGCGGGCTTCACTTGCCGGTGAAGCGCGGCTTCCGCTTCTCCTTGAACGCACGCGGGCCCTCGCGTGCGTCCGAGGAGACCATCACCGCGGCGGAGACCTCGTCCTCGATGCGCAGCGCCTCGTCGAGCGGTCTGCCGCTCGCGCGCAGGATGCCCTCCTTGATCTTCCGCACCGCAAGCGGCCCGTTCTCCGCGAGCTTCGTGGCGAGCTCGCGCGCCTTCGGCAGGAGCTCGTCCCTCGGGACGACGTAGTTCAGGAGGCCCATCGCGAGCGCGTCCTGCGCGGAGAACGGCTCGCCGATCATCAGGATCTCGACGGCCTTCGCGTAGGGCACCTGTCGGGGCAGCCGCGTCAGCGAGCCGCCGCCGGGGAGAAGACCGACCTTTGCCTCCGGCGTGCCGAAGATCGCGTGCTCCGCGGCGACGCGGAGGTCGCACGCGTTCGTGATCTCGGTGCCGCCGCCGAGCGCCTTGCCGTTCACCGCGGCGATCACCGGCTTGTAGAGCTCGAACCCGCGCAGGATCGCGTCGGCGAACTGCTGCAGGTTCGCCATCAGGCGATGATCCCACTCGGTCTCGGGCTGACGCGCACCGGTCATCAGCGGCATCGTCAGCTTCAGGTCGCCGCCGGCGCAGAAGTCCTCGTCGCCCGCGCCGGTCAGGATCGCGACGCGGAGGTCGTCCGAATCGCGGAACTCGTACCAGGCCTCGGCCAGGCGGACGAGCATCTCCGGGCTGAGAGAGTTGCGCGCCTCGGGACGGTTCAGCGTGAGCATCATCACGGCGTCCCGGCGCTCGACGAGGAGGTGCGGTTCGGTTTCGGCCATGCGGGACTGTCGCGCGGCGTTGCGGGCCGCGCAACGCGAAGCGAATCGTCGACCGTTGACCGAGCCGCAGCGAGGGCGCATGGAGCAGGTGTGGCAGTCGTGGGGAAGGCCACCTTCCAGGCGGCGCTCCTTGCGGCTCTCGTCGCGTGGAGCGCGGCGTGGGCCGGCGCGGAATCGCGACCGATCTCGGCCGACCGCTTCCGTCTGAGCGAATCCGCTGCGGGAGCGCGCTTCCTCTTCGCTTCGAGCGATCCGGGCTTTCCCTTCCCACCCGTCGGGCCGCCTGCGGACGGACCGACCGGGCTCCGGATCGAGGTCTTCGCCGCGAGCCAGGTCGGCGGCATCTTCGTCTCCCCCGGCGAGGGCTGGTCGGAATCCGGAGGGCTCGCTCCGCGGTACTCCTATTTCAATCGACGGGCGCCGGAAGGACCTTCGCCGCTACGGCGCGCGAAGATCCGGCAGGGCAAGCACCTCCGTGTTCGCGGCTTCCTTCCGGGCTTCGAGGTCGGCTCACCGCTCGGTCCGGTCGTCGTGCGGATCGAGATCGGCAGCGAGACGAGCTGCGCCTTCTTCGCTGCTTCGACGATCCAGCGCGACTCGGGCGGCGTGTTCCGCGCGGTCGAAGCGGACGCCGCGGGTCTTGCCGACTGCGCCACGAGCACGATCGTGAGCGTCCTCGGCACTTTCTGCGGTGATCCCGGCGATTCGAGCTGCGGCGGGACGTGTCCCGGAGACGGCGTCTGCACGTTCGACATCTTCGCGGGCTCGTGCCGGTGCGTCTTCTCGAGCGACCCGTGCGGCGGCACCGAGCCGGTCTGCAACGGCACGTGTCCGGAGGGCGAGGAGTGCGTCGCGGTCGCGACCGGGCTTCCGGTGAACGGCTGCACCTGCACGCCGGTCGGCGTGACGCCGTGCGGGGCGAGCGGCTTCCCCTCGTGCGGCGGCGTGTGCCCCGAGGGGAACGCGTGCGAGCCGGTCACGTCGGTCAACGGCTCCTACTGCGGGTGCTTTCCGCCGGGACCGTGCGGTGGATTCGGCGGGGCTTGCCCGTCTCCTCTCGTCTGCACTCAGTTTCCGGGGAGCTTGCCGTTCTGCCTCCCGATCATCTGCGGCACGCTGCCGAGCTGCGGAGGCGGCTGCCCGGAAGACTGGAGCTGTCACCGGCTGCGCATCTCCGGGGTCAGCTTCGAAACCTGTGCTTGCTCGCCGCCGGGCGCCGCGTGCGGGGGCGGAGAGGGGTTCGAGTGCCCGGAAGGCCTCGCGTGCACCGTACCGCTGGCGGGCGGTTCCGGGTCCTGCCTGCCCTGACGGGTATGCGGACGCGAGCGGGTTTCGCTACCTCGAGCGCTCGTGAGCACGGAAGGCGAAAGCGAATCGCTCCTCGCAGGGCTCCGCGTCCTCGATCTCGCCGGCGAGCCCGGCGCGATGACGGGACGCATTCTCGCCGATCTCGGTGCCGAGGTCGTGCACGTCGAGCCGCCGGAGGGCGATCCGCTGCGGCGGACGCCGCCGTTCGCGGCGAGCGACCGTCGCTCGCTTCGCTTCGGTGCGTGGAGCGCGGGGAAGTCGAGCGTCGTCCTCGCTTCCGAGGATCCGCGGCTCGACGAGCTGCTGCGCGGCGCGGACGTCGTGCTCGAGACGCCGGGCTTTCCGGATTCGCCGACTCTGGATCCGAAGCGCGCGCCCGCGGCGGTTTGGCTCCGCATCACGCCCTTCGGGCTCGCCGGTCCGCGTGCGGCGTGGCGTGCTTCCGACCTCGGCGTCATGGCCGCTTCGGGAAACATGTTCTCGACGGGCGAGCCGGATCGGGCGCCGGTCCGCTGCACGGAGCCGTCGGGGTACGCGCACGCGGGGCCCGAGGCGGCGTACGCCGTCTTGACGGCGCTCGCTTCGGGACGGCCGCAGGTGATCGATCTCGCGATGCAGGAGGTGGTGACGGTCGCGAACATGTCCGGCGTCGCCTCCGCGTTCCGCGGCGGCGGCCCCGGGAAGCGTCACGGCGCGAACATCGGACGCACGCGGGAGATCTGGCCGTGCAAGGACGGCTTCGTTTCCTTCGGTCTCCGCGGCGGACGGGCGCGCGTCCCGAGCCTGCAGACGCTGACCGCGATGCTCTTCGAGGAAGGTCTCGACACGCCCGCATGGACCGATCGCGACTGGAACGCCTTCGACCAGTTCAAGGTGTCGGACGAGGATCTCGCCGCGCTCGAGGAGCCGCTCGGACGTCTCTTCGCGCGCAAGACGATGACGGAGCTGTACGAGCGCGCCTGCGAGACGAACCTGATGCTCGCGCCGGTGAACACCCCGCGCGAGATGCTGGCCTCCGCGCAGAGCCGCGCGCGCGAGGTCTTCCGCGACGTGGGCGCGCTCCGTTCGCTGCCGGCTCGGATCGCAATCGTCGCGAGCCACGACGGCCGTGCGCGGTCGATCGAAGCGCGTGCGGATGCGCCGGAGCTCGGGCGAGATTCCGTACCGGCGTGGACGGCGCGCAGCGTACCGGCAGTGCAGGCTTCGCGCGAAGCGCACGGTACCCCGGCGTGGAGCGCGGCCTCGTCGGCGGGTGGTCCGCTCCGCATCGTCGAGTTCGGTGCCGGCGCCGCAGGCCCGATCGCGGCGCGCTACTTCGCGGAGCACGGCGCGATCGTCGTCAAGGTCGAGTCGAAGACGCGCCCCGAGTTCCTGCGCGCGATGTACGCCTCGACGAGCCCGCACGGTCTCGAGGGCTCGCAGCTCTTCGACGCGCTGAACGCGGGGAAGCGCAGCATCACGCTCGATCTGAAGAACCCGCGCGGCGTCGAGATCGCGCGACGGCTGATGCACTGGGCGGACGCGGTCCTCGAGAACTTCGCACCCCGCGCGATGCGCGGCTTCGGGCTCGACTACGAGACGATCGCGGCCGAGAAGCCCGACCTCGTGATGGTCTCGACGTGCCTGAACGGCCAGACGGGGCCGCATCGCAACTATCCGGGCTTCGGCGGACAGGGCTCGGCGCTCTCGGGCTTCAACGATCTGACGGGCTGGCCCGACCGCGAGCCGGCGGGTCCGTTCGGCACGATCACGGACTCGCTCGCGCCGCGCTTCGCGGCCACGGCGCTCGCGGCGGGTCTCCACTATCGACGTCGGACGGGCTGCGGCGTGCATCTCGACATCGCGCAGGTCGAGGTGGCGCAGTACGCGCTCGCGCCGTGGATCCTCGCCTACGCGGACGACGGTCGGATCTACGCGCGAAATGGGAATCGCTCCGAACGCACGGCGCCGCACGGTGCGTTCTCGTGCCGCGGCGAGGACCGCTGGGTCGCGATCGCCGTGTGGAGCGACGCGGAGTGGGCTCGCCTCGCGGCCCACCTCGGCTCGGAAGCGCGCGAAGCGAAGCTCGCTCGCACGGAGGATCGTCTCGCCCGCGAGAGCGAGGTCGAAGCGCTCGTCGCCGCATGGACGCACGAGCGCACGCGCGAAGAGGTCGCCGAGATCCTGCAGGCCGAGGGCATCGAGGCCGTACCCGTGCAGGACTTCGAGGATCTCCTGCGCGACCCGCAGCTCGCCGCGCGCGAGCACTTCGCGAATCTGGAACATCCGTACCTCGGTCCGTCGCCGTACGAGCGGAATGGATTCCGGCTGAGCGACGCCTCTTCCGGCTACGCGCGTCCCTCGCCGCTCCTCGGCGAGCACACGGACGAGGTCCTGCGCGACTTCCTCGGCTGCGACGCGGCCGAGATCTCCGAGCTCCGCGCTTCCGGCGGCGTGGAGTGATCCGACGCGCCTCGGCGCGCTCGTCGCGGGCCCCGTGCCCTGCCCGACGCGCTTCCTGGGCCGGGGACTCCGCCCTGGCGTAAGCGCCCGCGGTGGCCGGCCTCCCGCGCCGTGGCCGGAGATCGTTTCTTGCGATCTTACCGGAAACAATTTAGAATATTGCCCAGCTTTGTAGAAATTGGATACGCATTCCCGGCCGTGCGAACTGATTGCTTCCTAAACCACCGACCTAGACTGGGAGATCCCGCGCATGCCGAGGTGCCTCCTCGACCCGAGACACGCCTGTTCCCTCCTTGCGAAGCCCTCGCTCTTTGGGGTTCGCGCGCTCGTCCTGCTCTTCGTGCTCCTCATTCACCTCCCGGCAGCAGCCGGAACGTGCGGGGATGAAGTTCTCGAGCCGGGGGAGGACTGCGAAGCGCCTTTTGCCTCCTGCTGCGAGCCTTCCACGTGCCGCTTTCAGGTCTCGGGAGCCGTCTGTCGTTCGGCCGGCTCGAGCTCGTGCGACGTGGAGGAGACCTGCACCGGCTCGTCCGAGCAGTGTCCCGAGGATGCGGTCCGGCCTGCCGGTTTCGTCTGTCGCGCGGGCTCGGGCGACGTATGCGACCCAGACGAGGTCTGCAGCGGCGTGGCCGGGGAGGCGTGTCCCGCAAACGCCGTGGAGCCGGCGGAGACCGTATGCCGCCCTGGCTCCGGCGACCTCTGCGATCCCGACGAGCTCTGCAGCGGCGTCGTAGGCGAAGCCTGCGGACCCGACCTCGTGGCTTCCGCGGGGACGACGTGTCGCTCCGGCTCGGGCGATCTCTGCGATCCGAACGAGACGTGCTCGGGCGAGTCCGGTGAGGCGTGCCCGGAAGACGTCGTCGCCCCCACGGAGACCGTTTGCCGCAATGGCTCGGGCGATCTCTGCGACCCGAACGAGACGTGCACCGGCACTCCCGTCGAGCCATGTCCGGACGACGAGGTCGAGCCGACGACGACCGTCTGTCGTGCGGGCGGCGGCGATCCAAACGCCTCCGGACATGTGTGTGATCCGGACGAGCACTGTCCCGGAACGCAAGGCGACGGTTGCCCCGCCGACGTCTTCGCGCCGTCTGAGCAGGTCTGCAACGCCGGCTCTGGCACGCCGCATGGCGGACTCGAGTGCGACCCCGAAGAGAGCTGTCCTGGCGTCGCCGGCGGCGTCTGCCCGGCCGACACGATCGTCGCGTCTGGAACGATTTGCCGACAGGGCGCGGGCTGGAACCCGGAGGACGAGACCTGTGACGCGAGCGAGATCTGCGGCGGCGCCGCCGACGAGCCGTGCCCGGCGGATCATGGCGCGTCGGGCAACGGCGTCATCGTGCGGGCCAACGCCGACGCACGTCTCATGCAGACGCATCGAAGCTCGAACGATGGCGCCGCCGGCCTGATCTGGCTCAAGGCGAGCCCCCACACGCGCGGGCTCATCAATTTCGACCTCTCGTGCAATGCGGCCGTGACGCCGTTGCTCGATTGCGCGCTCCTCGGGCTCTCGATCCACGAAGGTCTGCCGAGCACCACCGGGACTTCGTTTTCGGCCCATCGAATCGATTCGAACTGGGCGGAGGGCAACCAGGCGTTCAACGACTTCTCCACGTCGTGGGGTCAGCTCGGACCGCACCCGGGCTCCGGGATCGGCTCCACGTGGGACTGTCGGATCGACACCGATCTCGCGGAAGGCGGCACGAGCAACTGCGAAGAGCCCGATCGCTGGGACGGTGGGGATTTTTGCAACGGCTCGCCTTGCTACGAGCTTCCCGGCGCGGCGGCGACGTACACGACGGACCCCTTCCAGGACCAGCTCCTCTGGGAGGTGACACCGGACGTCGTCGGCCGGGATGCACCGGTCAGCTGGCTTCTCAAGATGACCACCGACACCGTCACCGACGGCTCAGTGAAGCTCTATCAGCGCGACGGAGCGCGCTTCCTGGCGGAGCAAGCGCCCGGAACGACGGGCCTGCCGTCCTTCGAGCGCGCGCCGCGGCTCGTCCTCTTCGGGCCTGGAGTTTCCGCACCGCGAGCGACCTTGACCTCGCCGGTGGGCGGCTCGCACGTTTCGCCGGCCTTGGTTTCGATCGATCTCGTGGACGGGACGGCGGGTGCGGGCGCGCGCTGGGAGAATCGCACGACGGACGAATGGGGCTACATGGGACCTGGTGCGGGCTCCGACTGGAGCGCTTCGATTCCGCTGCAGCTCGGCTCGAACGAGATCGAGTTCACGGTGTACGACGCGTGCGGGACCGAGGGGAAGGCGACGTTCGTCGTGCCCCATGCGGTCGACGTACGCTGCGGCAATTCCGTGATCGATGCGGAAGAGGAATGCGATGACGGCAACGAAGAGGACGGCGACTGCTGCTCCTCGACTTGCGCTCTCGAGCCAGACGGCGCCCTCTGCCAGGGCGACGGTCTCTGCACGGTCGGTGGCCATTGCAGTGCGGGCGTCTGCGCCGGCGGCACGACCCATCCTTTCGGCTGCGAGAACGACTACACGTGCTACCAGGTCGCGACGACCAGCAAGAGCGAGCCGTTCGTGCCGGTCGCGGGGCTCGAGCTGACGGACCTCGTCGGCGACAGGAGCTTCCTCGCGCGCAAGATCGTGAACTTGTGCATGCCGAGCGCAGTGGAGACGGCAACGATCGCCCGGCACGACGCCTACCGGCTCGACTACCTCGTCGCCGAAAGAAACCGCCGCCGGCCACCGGAGACACTCACCATCAAGGACCGTCTGGGGACCATCACCGTGAAGCCTGGAAGGGCCGTCGGGATGATGACTCCGGCGAACATGGATCTCGAAGGACCGGCGTCGCCGCCTGCCCCGGACATCGAGGACTATCACCTCTGCTACAAGGCGAAGCTGATCGGTGATTGGCCGAAGGGCCTCCGTCTCGTCGTCGAGGACGAGTTCGAGAAACGGTTCCTGCGCATTCTCAAACCCGAGCGCATCTGTCTCGCGGCAGGCTACGGCGATGATCCCGTGGCGAACCCGGACGCGCACCTGATGTGCTACCGCGCGCGCGCCGGCGATCCGTCGCACGAACGCCGCCTCGGGACGATTCGTACCAACGACGTCCTCGGCTCGATGCGCCGCGACTCCCTGCGAGAGCACGAGCTCTGCTTGCGCGCGAGCCTCCTCGATCCGGCTCCCTGACCGCGGCGCGCCGCCACGAGGGCGATGAGGATGGGCGAGTGGCAGCGGCGGCATCATCGGACCGCGCGGGCCGCTTTCCCGCGCTCGCCGACACGAGATTCGCTTCGTCGCGCTCGTCGGTTGTCTGCTTCCCTTCCTGCTGACGAGCGCGCCGGCCGCCGAGCCAGGTGCATCTTCGCCGGCACGCTGGCGCCTCGCGAGCGTGCCGCTCGACATGCCGGCGGACGGCGGCCTCGACGACCAGGCGCTCGAAGGTTTCTACCAGGGCGCCTATGGCACGAGCTTTCCCTCGAACTTCGGCGGCGCGCTCGGGGACGGGTCGAGGATAGCGTCCTCACGGAGTCGCCCTCGCGGCGCTCGTCATCTCGATGTCGATGGCCGCGACTCCGCTCCTCGCGGCGCTCGCCGATCGGCTCGGCGAGCGCACGCCCGCGGCGTGAAGCGCCGCGAGGAAGGAGATCCGTCGAGCGCGATCGCCGCGGCGAGACACTTCGGTGCGGACGCCCCTCGCGGACGCGCGAGGCTCTCGCTAAAGCCGTGAGCATGTCGACGGAGCTCCAGGAGCTGCTGCAACCCGCCACGACGGCCGTGATCACGGTCGAATGCCAGCGCGGCGTCATCGGACCGAACGGACCGCTTCCCGTGCTCGTCGAGACGATCCGCGAGAGCGGCCTCGTCGCGCGTGCGGCGGCGCTGCTCGACGTCGCGCGCTCGTGCGGCGCGCCGGTCCTGCACGGGACCGTCGTGCGCCGGACCGACGGCGGCGGCGTCACGATGAACTGTCGTCTCTTCACCGCGGTCGGCAAGTCGGGCGCGCAGCCGCTCCTCGCCGGCAGCGAGGCGGCGGCTCTCGTGCCGGAGCTCGGGCCGGGGCCGAACGACTGGATCGTGCCGCGCTACCACGGCGTGTCGCTCTTCCACGACACGGAGCTCGACGCGATCCTCCGGAGCCTCGGGGTGAAGACGGTCGTGCTGCTCGGCGCGAGCCTCAACATCGCGATCGTCGGCACGACGATCGAGGCGGTGAACCGCGGGTATCGCGTCGTCGTGCCCGAGGACGGAGTCGTCGGCATTCCGACGGAGTACGGCGAGGCGGTCTTGCGCAACAGCATGCGGCTTCTCGCGACGATCACCCGCTGCGACGACGTCGCCGCCGCCTTCCGCGCGCACGCGAGCGCCTGAACGGAGACCGAGGAAGCCATGGGAGAGGAATCGGTTCTCCGCCGGCTCGAGGACGGCGTCCTCCTCGTCACCCTGAATCGTCCGAAGAAGAAGAACGCGTTCGACGAGCCGCAGTGGGACGCCTTCGCGGACGCATTGAACGGCGCGCGCGAGGACCTCGACGTGTCCGTCGTCGTCGTGAACGGCGCGGGGGGCGACTTCTCGGCCGGCGTCGACCTCGGCTCGTTCGGCGGTGTGCCGCAGCGGACCGACGGCTTCGCGAGCGGCTACCACAAGACGATGGACGCGCTCGTCCGCTTCGACAAGCCGCTGATCGCAGCCGCGACCGGCGTCGGCATCGGCTTCGGCGCGACGTTCCTCTTCCACTGCGACGTCGTCTACGTCGGCGAGAGCGTGCGCCTGCGCCTTCCGTTCGTGCGCCTCGGCGTCGTCCCCGAGGGCGCGAGCAGCTACATGCTGCAGGCGGTCGTCGGCGCACGGCGCGCCGCGGAGCTGATGTACACCGCGGAGTGGATCGACGCGGCACGAGCGGTCGAGACGGGAATCGCGACGCGCGCGTTCCCGGACGCCCAGCTCCTCGAAGCCGCTCTCGCGAAGGCGCGCGAGATCGCGCAGCACCCGGTCTCGTCGCTCCGCGCGACGAAGCGCACGCTCCAGCTCGTCCACGCGGACGGCATCCGTCGTGCCATCGAGGCCGAGGACGCGGGCATGAAGGCACAGGTCGGATCGCCGGAGAACGTCGAGGCGATCACCGCCTTTCTCGAGAAGCGCCCGCCGGACTTTCGCAAGCTTCGCTCGTGAGCCGGAAGGCGGAGTGCTCCGCGGACGAGCTCCGCGCGATCGGCGAAGCCTTCGAGATCCCCGGTGAGTGGCGTCGCGCCGAGCGGCTCGGCCGCGGCCACATCAACGACTCGTACCTCGCCGAGTTCGACGTCGACGGGCACGTCCGGCGCTGGGTGCATCAGCGCATCAACGAGAGCGTGTTTCCCGACCCGCTCGCGGTGATGCGGAACGTCGAGACCGTCACGCGACACCTCCGTGAACGTCTCGAATCAGGCTCGGCGGGCCGGTGGGAGGTGCTGACGCTCGTTCCGGCGCGCGCGGGCGGGTCCTGGCACCGCGACCCCCAAGGCGGAGTCTGGCGGACTTATCGTCACGTCGAGCGTGCGCGCACCTTCGAGACCGGCCACCAGCCGGAGATCGCGCGCGCCGCTGCGCGTGCCTTCGGGCGCTTCGTGCGTGAGCTCGGAGGTCTCGACCCGGGCACCGTGATCGAGACGATTCCGCGCTTCCACGACCTGCGTCTTCGCTGCGCGCGGCTCTTCGCGGCGGCAGACGAGGACCGCGCGGGACGCGCTCACGGCGTCCGTCGCGACCTCGACTTCGTCCGCGCGCGGGTCGGCGTGGCGGACCGGCTCGATCGCCTGCGGCGCGACGAAGGTCTGCCCGTCCGCGTCGTGCACAACGACACGAAGGTGAACAACGTCCTGATCGACGACGAGACGGGGGAAGGCGTTTGCGTCCTCGACCTCGACACGGTGATGCCGGGTACGCTCCTGTTCGACTACGGCGACTTGGTCCGCACGGCGACGAGCCGCGCGAGCGAGGACGCCGGCGATTCCGCGCCCGTACACGTCGATCTCGACCTCTTCGAAGCGGTGACCGACGGCTACCTCGAGGAGACGAGCCGCCTCGCCGACCCGGTCGAGATCGAGAACCTTCTTTTCGGCGCGGGCTACATGACGCTCATCATCGGCGTCCGCTTCCTGACGGATCACCTCGAAGGCGATCCCTACTTCCGCACGACCCGTCCGGGTCAGAACCTCGATCGCTGGCGCACGCAGCGCCGCCTCCTCGAATCGCTCGAGCGACACGAGGAGGATCTCCAGGCTCTGGTGCTCGACCTCGCGCACGGGCGGTGATCGCCGGCGGCACGACGAGATCGCGAGCTCCCTTCGGGCGCGTTGAGGCCGTTCGCCCCATCGGTCCGGAGGACTCGATGGAGCTCGCGAGCTTCGGGAATTGACCGGTTCGCGGCGACGCTGGTAGCGGGAGGCATGGCTCGTCTCGACTCCAGGCGTCGCCGCGCCGCTCGGCGCGTCCTCCTCCGCCGCTTCGTCCTGACCCTCGCCCTCCTGGTCGCCGCTCCCGCGGCCGCCGTCTCGCCCGTGTTCGACCCGGCCGGCACGTCCTTCTACGACCTGCCGTTCCCGTACGAGCTGCGCCGGGATCCGGACGGGACCGTCGCGCTCGCGAGCTTCCCGCGTCCGAGCGCGCTCGTGGACCAGTACATCGACACGATCGATCAGATCCCCGGCTTCGGGCAGAGCGCGGGCGTCTTCTTCAAGCTCGACGGCGATCTCGATCCCGCGACCCTGCCGCCGACCGCTGCAGATTCGATCGAGCCTTCGTCTTCCGTGTTCCTGATCGACATCGACCCGATGTCGAAGAACCGCGGTCGCCGGATCCCGCTCTGGACGGAGTTCCGCTCGGTCGGCGACGCGTACCGCGACGATCACCTGCTCGCAATGATGCCGGTGCCGGGCCATCTGATGGACGCGGATACGCTGTACGCAGCCGTGCTCCTCGACGGCCTCGTCGACGACGGTGCGCTGCCTCTCGTTGCTTCGCCGTTCATCGGGCGCATGATCGCCGAGACGCCGCAGAGCGTCTTCGAGGGCCGCTCGCAGCCGCTCTACCGCGCACTCTGGAACCAGCTCGAGCGGCACGAGGGCATCGACCGCTCGCGTGTCGTCGGGGCGACGGTCTTCCGCACCGGCACGCCGCTCGACGGCCTTCTCGCGACGGAGAAGTGGCTCCGCCACCGAGGCCCGATCCGCACGAAGAGCATCACGCTCGACGTCGCGCGCTCCGCGGGCTCGATGTGGGTCTTCACGGGCCAGTTCGACGCGCCGCAGTTCCAGAACGGCACGCCGCCCTTCAACGCATCGACCGGCGCGTTCGTGTTCGACGACGCCGGCCGTCCGGTCCAGCAGCGCACGGAGACGCTGACCTTCGTCTTGACGATCCCGAAGGAGAAAGCGGACGGCACCGTGAAGATGCCGCGGCGCGGCTGGCCGATCGCGCAGTACATGCACGGTACCGGCGGGAGCCGCTTCAGCGCGTACAACGGCGGGACGGCGCAGCTCGCGGCCGGCGTCGGCGTCGCGATGCTCGCGATCGATCAGCCGCTGCACGGCCTGCGCGCCGGCGCGACGGCGGACGGCTCGAACTTCTACAATCCGCTCCGCCCGCTCGCTCTGCGCGACAATCCGCGGCAAGCCGCGGCGGACTCGCTCGCCGTGCACCAGCTCCTTCGGAGCCTCCGCGTCGACGACGCGCTCGTGACGATCCCGCCAGGGTCGGGCTTCGCCGCGCCGAAGATGGACTTCAAGTTCGACGACGACAAGCGCCTCTACATGGGTCACTCGCAGGGCGCGACGACGGGGCCGCTCTTCCTCGGCGTTGCGCGGAGCGTCCCGGGTGCGATCCTTTCCGCCGGCGGCGGGCATCTCCTCGTCAACATCCTGACGCGCGAGGAGACCTTCTTCGCGGGGCTGAAGCTGCGCGATCTCGCCGCGATCCTGCTCGGCACGGACGTCGACCTCTTCCATCCGGGGCTCCATCTCCTCCAGATGGGAAGCGAGCTTTCCGATCCGATCCTCTTCGCGCCCGAGTTCGGGAAGGGGAAGGGCGGGCGTCCGCAGAGCATCCTCTTCACGCACGGTCTGGAAGACGGCTACGTCACCACGCCGATGACGACGGCGATGGTCGTCGCGGCCGGCTACCCGCTCGTCGCGCCGACGTTCCCGCCGCTCTCGTTCGACTACCTGCCGGGCTACTCGTACCAGGAGGCGTTCGACCTGGCGGGTCTGCCGACGCTCGTGCCGCCGGTCGCGGGCAACCTCTCGTACCGCTCGCGCACGGGGACGGGCGGGCTCGTGCACTTCGAGAACGAGGGACATTTCCCGGTGTTCGACAACCCCGATGCGATCGCGCAGTGGACCGAGTTCCTGCGGACGCTGGCGTACGAGGAGCTCGCGACGATTCCGGCGCGCTGACGAGGGCATCGTCGAAGGAAAGGAAGGGTACCCACTTGGGCTCTGGCGGAAAGATCGATCTGAAACGCTTTCCGGTGCACCTCGGCCGCGGCGCCGTGATCCAGCACCTTCCCGAGTTCACCGGCGCGATGGAGTGGTACGAGGCGTACGGAAAGAGCGTGGCCGCCGACGGCCTCGAGGGCCGGCTGGTGTCGCTGCACACGTTCTCCCAACCGTGGGACAGCTGGGAGATGCACCCGAGCGGCCACGAGCTCGTCGTCTGCGTGAAGGGTCGGATCACCCTCCACCAGGAGAGCGGTGGAGGGACGGCGACCGTCACTCTCGAGGAGGGAGAGGCCGTGGTGAACGATCCGGGCGTCTGGCACACGGCCGACGTGTCCGGGGCGGCAACGGCGCTCTTCATCACCGCGGGAGCCGGCACCCAGATTCGTCCGCGCTGAAGCGCGGGACGGGTCCGTCCCCGACTCAGGATCCTGTGCGGCCGAGCCGTCGCAGGTTCTCGTCGTGCGACTCGCGGCTGATGCGGTAGGTCGTCAAGAGCGCAATCGCGATCAGGAAGAGCAGTACGAGAGCCGGCGTGTAGACGAGCGCCAGCCCCTCGAGGATCGAGGGATCGACCTCGCCGGGCTTCGCTCCGCGCGGGAAGCCGATCGCGCGGAGAAGGAGCGTCGAGGCGAAGATCCCCGCGCCCGAGACCGCCTTCTGCACGAAGGCGTTCGCGGCGAAGAATACGCCCTCCGATCGCCGTCCGGTCGTGACCTCGCTGTCCTCGACGACGTCGGCGAGCATCGACGAGACGAGGATGCTCGCGATGATGAAGAGCGTGATCACGACGGTGTTCGCGACGGCGAGGATCGGGAGAAGAGCAGGTGAGCCGTTCTCCGGAAAGAGACCCGCGAGCCGGAGAACGATCGGAAGCGGCGCGAGGACGAGTACGGCGAGCGAAGTCCCGATCGCCGCCGGCTTCTTCCCCATGCGCAGCGACAGCGACGGCGTCACGCTCGCGGCGAGCGCCGCGGAGACGAAGTTCAGCGAGGCGAGGAGCGACATCCCCGAAGACGACAGCTCCCAGAAGTAGGTGTTGAAGTAGATCGCGATCGCCGCGGCGAGCCCGACGGCCATCATCGTGAAGATCGCGAACCCGAACAGGACGAGAAAAGCGTGGTTCGAGAGGGTCTCGCGGAGCTCCGCGATCGACCCTCGGAAGCCGAGACGGCGCTTCGGCGGCGGCGGCTTGAGCCGCGGGATCTGCGAGTGCGTGCCGGCAGCGGAGATCAGGATCGCGACGGTCATGATCACGGCGGCCGCGATGCCGTAGCGTCGGTAGCCGTCCGGGTTGAGCACGCCGACCGGATGATTCGCGTCCGGCACGAGGAACACGGAGTACGCGAGCACCGCGACGGCGAGCCCGCCCCACCAGCCGAAGAAGTAGCGGTAGCTCAGGATCGACGTCCGCTCGTCGTACGAATCGGTCAGCTCCGGCGCGAGCGAAGAGCTCGGGATCTCGTAGCAGGCGATCAGCGCGCGGACGAAGATCGAGATGCAGACGAGGTAGAGAAAGAGCTCGTTCGGCGAGAGCCCGGAGGGCGGGCTCCAGAGGAAGTAGTAAGCGGCGCCGACGGGGATCGCCGAAGCATACATGAAGGGATGGCGGCGTCCCCAGCGCGAATGCAGGTGGTCCGACGCCCATCCGATGATCGGATCGAAGAGCCCGTCGGCGATGAGCGCGAGCATGATCGCGAAGCCGACCAGCTCCTCCGGAAGGCCGAGCACCTGATTGTAGTAGAGGAGGAGGAACGTACCGAAGCCATTGTCCTTGACGCCGAAGGCGACCGACCCGAATCCGTAGAAGAGCTTCGTGCGGAGGGGCGTCCGTTCGTGCGTGGCCACGGCGAGACGACGTAGCTTCCCGCCGCCTTCGGGTCGAGGCCCGGCCGCCGGCCCTCGTGCGCATCGCCCGGAAATCTGAAATCCTGTCGCCAATGTCGGGCGAGGCGATCGAAGCGTACCGCGGGCGAAGCTTGGCGGACCGCGTCACGACGTGGATCGCGGTGCTGGCCGCGACCGCGATGCTCGCCTGGATCCAGCTCTCCTTCGACGGGCTCTACGACCTCGACAGCTACTTCCACGTGCGCGCCGCCGAGCAGCTCGCCGCGAACGGCGTGCAGAAACAGCTCCCGCAGGCGGTGTTCAGCACCTGGGCGGACGCCTACAGCGACAAGGACTTCCTCTTCCACGGGTTTCTGATCCCGTTCGCTTCCGGCGAGGACCTCGTTGCGGGCGGGAAGTGGGGAGTGATCGCGCTCGACCTCCTCGTGCTCGCGGCGGTCGCGTTCGCGATCGAGACCCTCGGCATCCGCTTCGGCGCGCTCTGGATCCTCCTTCTCGTCGCCGCGAGCCCGTACTATGTGACGCGTCTCCTGCCGCTCCGTCCGCACCTCGTCGGCCTGGCGCTGATCGCGGTCGAGATCTCCCTCCTCGTGCGCGACCGCTGGAAGACGCTCTTCGGCGTCGCGTTCGTGCACGTGCTCGCGCACAGCTCGTTTCCGCTCCTCCTCGCCCTGCTCGTCGCGCGAGCGGCGACGAGCCTCGTGCGAGGAGCGGCCGTTCCCTGGCGCTCCGCGGGAGCGGTGATCGCGGGAGTTCTGGTCGCGACGCTCGTGCACCCGTACTTCCCGAACAACCTTTCCGTCGCGTACTCGCAGATCGTCGAGCTCGCGGCGCAGCTCTGGACGGGTGCGGGAGGGATTCCGCGCGAAGCCTTCGGGAGCGAGCTCGGTCCGATGAAGCTCGACTCCTTCGTCAAGCAAGCTCCGGCGTGGATCCCGGCCGTCGCCGGCGTGATCGCCGTGCTCGCGGTCCAGGGGAGGCACGGATGGAGCACGCGGGATCTCTTCCTGGCTCTCGTGGCGGCGGGGTTTCTCGGGCTCGCGCTCGCCTCACGCCGCTTCCTCGACGTCGCCGTCCTCTCGGCGGTGCTCCTCGCGGGCGCGCTCTGGACGCGTCTCGCGGCGGGTCGGATGACGAGCGATCTCTTCCGCGCGAGCCCTCTCCGGGCGGGCGCGGCGGCGGCGCTGCTCGTCGCGTGCGTGATCGCCGGGCAGGCGCGTGTCTGGGCGGAGGTCCCGGCAGATCTCGCGCGACAGAGCTTCGGCGGCGTGTTCCGCGGCGACGTCGCGCGTCTCGACGAGATCGCGGAGCCCGGAGACGTCGTCTACCACCCGTCGTGGCGCGACTTTTCGTATCTCTACTTCTTCCGGCCGGACGGCCGGTACATCGTCGGGCTCGACCCCGTGTTCCTCTGGGGGAAGGATCCACGCCTCTTCCGCAAGAGCTTCGCGCTTTCGCGCGGGATGTCACAGAACCCGCGTCAAGTCCTCGCGCGCGACTTCGACGCGCGCTGGATCTTCGTCACGCGCGAGGCGCGCTCGCAGGCGTTCCGGAACCTCCTCGCGAAGACGCCGGGTTTCGAGATCGTGCACGACGGCTACGCCGCGGAGATCTGGCGCGTCCCGACCGGCCCGGTGCCCGCCCCGGCGCGAAGACCCGGCCGGCCCGCGAAGCGCGCGAAGCCGGCCGGTCCCGCATCGTAACGCGATCAGGCGCGAGCGCGGGAGCGCTTGCTCCGACGGGAGCGATGCGGAGCTCCTTCGGGCGGCGGCGCGAAGTACGTCCGCTCGCGCGAGCCGCGCCGGCCGCGCGACGCTGCGTTTTCGTTGCTGCGCGGCTCCGCGCTCGCAGCGCCACGCGGATGCGTGCTCGCAGCGCCGCGTGGCTGCGCGTGCGGGGCGCCCTGGGTGTACGCAGTCGTAGCGCCGCGCGGATGCGCGTGCGGGGCGCCGTGAGAGCTCGCGTTCCCCGGTCCGCGCGGATGCGGGCCGGCGCCGTTCCGCGCCGTTCCTCCGTGGCTCGAACCGTTCCGCATCTCCCTGCGGTCCGCCGCGACGCGCTTCTGCGCGCGCATCGCCGCGAGCCGGTCACGCAGCGGGATCTCGAGCTTCTCGCCCGGCTTCTCCGTGTAGTCGAAGTCGTCGAGCTTCACGCGGTCGATCCGCTGGCCGAGCTTCCTCTCGATGTCGCGCAGCTCGCCCTCTTCGGCCGGGGAGACGAGGGTCCAGGCGTCGCCGCTCGCCTGCGCGCGGGCCGTCCTGCCGACGCGGTGGATGTAGTCCTCCGACGCCTGCGGCACGTCGAAGTTGACGACGTGGCTCAGGCCCTCGACGTCGATGCCGCGGGAGGCGACGTCCGTCGCGATCAGCACGCGATACCGGCCCTCGCGAAAGCCGGACAGGGCCTTCGTCCGCTGCGCCTGCGTGCGGTTCCCGTGGATCAGGGCGCTCGGCTCCCCGTGGCGCTCGAGGGTCTGTGCGAGGCGATTCGCCCGGTGCTTCGTGCGCGTGAAGACGAGTGCGTTCGTGATGTCCTCGCGCTTCAGGAGCTCGATGAGCAGGCCGGTCTTCCGCTCGGCCGGCACCGGGTAGACGCGCTGCGTGACGCGCGCGGCGGGTGCTTCCTTGCTCTGGAGCCGGATCACGACCGGATCACGCAGGATCTGGCGCGCGAGGGACTGGATCTCGCCCGGCATCGTCGCCGAGAAGAAGAGCGTTTGCCGGTGATCGGGCAGCGCCGAAAGGATGCGGCGAATCGCAGGAAGGAAGCCCATGTCGAGCATGCGGTCCGCCTCGTCGAGAACGAGCACCTCGACGTTGCCAAGGCGGGTGTACGGATACTGCATGTGGTCGAGAAGACGGCCCGGTGTCGCGACGAGAAGGTCGACGCCGTCGCGCAGTGCGCGTTGCTGCGGACCCATCGCGACGCCACCGAAGATCGCGGCGGTGCGGAGGCGCGTCTGCACGGCGAGATCGCGAGCGTGCTCCTCGACCTGGGCCGCGAGCTCGCGCGTGGGCGTCAAGACCAGAGCGCGCGTCGTGCCGAAGCGCTTGCCCATGAGGCGGTGCAGGATCGGAAGAGCGAAAGCGGCCGTCTTGCCGGTTCCGGTCGCCGCGCAGGCGAGGACGTCGCGTCCATCGAGTGCCATCGGAATGGCTTTCTCCTGGACGGGGGTCGGCTCCTCGAAGCCGAGACGGGCGACGTTGCGCTCGAGGGCGGTGTGTAGACCAAAATCTGAGAACATTGGATCGGGGTTCTTTCGATGAGGCGCACCCCTGCGAGAGGGTCTCACGCCTCGGAACGAGCCGGCGTGGATGGGGGAACGGAGGAGCTGCCGGTGGGGCCGCCGTTCAGACCCGTCGAGTCTTCGGCGGGAATTCAGCGCGTCTCTCGGGCCCGCTCCAGGATTGGGCGGCCCGATCGCGCTCGATGCAGGCACGATAGCACGCCGCCGGGCTGCTTCAAGCCGCGCCGTTGTCAATTCGGGAATTTGATGAGGTCGCCGCCGTCGAGGACGAGCGTCTGGCCGGTGATCCACGACCCGGTGTCCGCGGCGAGGAACAGCGCCGCCGCGGCCACGTCCTCGGGCTCGCCGAGGCGCTTCAGCGGATAGGCCTGCGCGACCTTCTCGCCGCGTCCACCTTCCCACAGAGCGCGCGCGAAGTCGGTGCGGATCAGGCCCGGTGCGAGCGCGTTCACGCGCACTCCCGGCGCGAGCTCCGCGGCGAGCTGCTTCGTCAAATGGATCAGCGCCGCCTTCGACACGTCGTAGACGCCGAGGATCTGATTCGTACGAAGGCCGCCGATCGACGAGATGTTGATCACGCTGCCCCCGTGCTCCTTCATCCCTTTCCGCCACGCGACCTGCGTCCAGAGGAGCGGCCCGCGGACGTTGATCTCGAACGTCTTTTCCCAGCGCGGCAGGTCGACGTCGATGGTCGGCCCCGCATAGGGGTTCGTCGCGGCATTGTTCACGAGGATGTCGATGCTCCCGAAGCGGTCGAGCGTCTCCTGCACGCACGCCTCGGCGTCCTCCGGCTTGCCGGCGTGGCCCGAGCGCCAGGCGACCTCGCCGTCGACGCCGCGCGCCGCTTCCTCGAGCGCCTCCGCCTTGCGCGCGACCATCATCACGCGCGCCCCCGCGGCCGCGAAGGCTCGTACGATGCCGAGTCCGATACCGCGTGAAGCACCGGTCACCAGAGCGACCTTGCCGTCGAGGCGTTGATTCGGGGTCGTCGTTGCCATGGGCGCGGATACCACCGAGCGCGTCGCGGTGTCCACGCGGAGCGACACGTCGCAACGCGTCCCGGAGAGCGAGACGCGCGCTTGTCCGAGCGTCCTTACGACACATCGCGGCAAGACCAAACAATCGACATCGATGGTCGCTCGCACCCGCGAAGGCGCCTTTCGGCTTGTCGATGTCATGAAATTTGGCTCTT
>Ga0194128_10000707_pt1 | contig 59936 bp, 49 predicted proteins | sample TA2KigCa65mmetaG_FD_148650 | JGI IMG/M metagenome (GOLD analysis project Ga0194128, IMG submission 148650) | Freshwater microbial communities from Lake Tanganyika, Tanzania - TA2015037 Kigoma Deep Cast 65m | ecosystem: Environmental > Aquatic > Freshwater > Lake | place: Tanzania: Lake...
CATTTGGCAGATGCGACAGAACGGCGTCGGCTTCGAAGGTGACCACTTGCTGGCGAGTGCTTACATCCCAAAGCTCCGCGGCTTTTTGTTTCATCTTCAAGACGAAGATGCGTCCGTCCGGCATATCAACCAGGAATTCGAAGTTCTCACCTGGGAATGACGCGAGGTTCTCACCCGTCGTGCCGTTCCAGAGTGTGATCTGCATGGAGCTTTTCGAGCGTGGAAGAATGGGGAGGAACCCGCCGTCCGGAGCCAGCAGGATGGGTGTCGGGCTGCTCAGAACAGCCAGCGTCCGTCCTTGCGCGGAAAACACGGCGGACTGAGAGATGCCCGCCGGGACCTTGAACACGGCCAATTCCTTGCCCGTCGCAATGTCCAGAAGCGAGGCGACGCCGTTCGTGTCCACCAGGGCCATGGTTCGGCCATCGGGCGAAAATGCTCCGGTGAGCGACTTGCTCCCCGGCGCCGGTAGTGTCGCAAGCGGATTCCGCATGGTCGCGTTCCACAGCCGGACCGCGTGGCCAGGCTCGACAGTTAAGATCAGTTCTCGCTCAGGAGTTGTGCGCAACGCGCTGGTGAAGGTTGTTGGCGAGGCAAGATCTGGCTCGCGCTGCTCCGCATCGCGCGCTCTGGCTATCCGAAAGGCAGCGACCGGAGAACCGATGGCCACCGCGAGCAGCAGGATCAACATCGCCGAAGCGAAAAACGCAACCCGCGGATTGCGCCGGCACCAGCGCCAGATCTTCTCGGCCTGGCCGACTGGACGCGCATGAATCGGTTCGTCGCGGAGAAATCTCCCGAGTTCGTCGGCCAATTCCTGCGGCGCGCGATAGCGTTTCAGCGGCTCCTTTTCCAGACACTTCAGGCAAATCGTTTCCAGATCGCGCGGGATGCTCGGATTGAGCGAACGTGGCGGCACGGGATCGCTGGTCAGCACCTGGCGCAACGTCTCGGTTTGGGTCTCGCCATGGAACGGCGGCCGGCCCGTCAACAGGTGATAAAGGATCGCTCCCAACCCATAGACGTCGCTCCACGCCCCGACGCTCGACGCTTTCCCGCGCTCACGCTTCAAGCCTGCTTGCTCCGGCGGCAGATAGTTGGGCGAACCGATCACCTGGCCGGTCAAAGTCAAATCGGTAGGGACGGATTCCACTCCGTCCCTGATCTCTCCTTCACCAGTCTGGGTCGCGGTGGAACGCGGTGGAACGCGGCCCTGCCAACCGCTTCGCTAGCCCAAAATCGGTCACCCGCGGCTGGTCGAACGCGTCGATCAACACGTTCGACGGCTTGAGGTCGCGATGGATGACCCCCCGTTCGTGGGCGTAATGAATAGCTTCGGCGACGGTCTTCAGGTAGGCCGCAGCCCGCTTGGCCGGTAGCGGATTCTCGCGGACCAACTGCGCCAGATCCCTTCCTTCCACATAATCCATTGAGAAGTACGGCCGGCCTTCGAATTCCCCGACCTCGTGGATCGACACGATATTCGGATGCTGCAATTGCGCCGCTGGCTCAGCCTCGGCCCGAAAACGCTGGACGGATTCCTTACTGGCAAACGGGCCGGCCAGAATCATCTTCACCGCCACGACCCGATTCAGCCTCCTTTGCCGGGATTTATAGACCACTCCCATGCCGCCTCGGCCGATTTCCTCCAGTAGTTCATAATCGCCAAAGGATCGTGAATCCATAGGCCGCTCACTTCCCACCGGGGACTGCGCACTGGTCACTGACCACTGACGTTTGACCGTTGAACGGTCGCCCCCAGACTTCGGATCCAGCGTGCTTGCCCCCGCCCAATGCAGACCCAGCTCAAGAAGACAATTCGGGCAATGACCCGCGGGCGCATCGCTCATCAGGTCCGCACCACACCGCACACATTTTCGGAGCGCAGTCATTGGGGGGCACTGCTCGCACTTTTATAGCGCCTCCGGCACTCGATTGGAATCCTGAACCAGACTGTCGCCGTACCAGAAATTTGTTCCGTACGGAACAAATTTCAGGGCTTGCACCGAGCTGTCGTCTGGTTCATTCTCAAGGCCATCGAGGTTATGAACCGCAATACCAAGGAGTGGTTGTATCATTTGCTGTGGTTGATGGAGTCGCTCAGCCGCCCAACAATTCACAATCTCACCGACTCGTTCGAGGGATGGGCCTCACGCCGGGGCATTCTCCGGAAACTCCATCGACTCGAAATGGAGGAGTTCCTGGAAAGTCGGCCCGGTTCCGTGGAACAGCGAACTTACACCCTGACAGCCGAAGGCCGAAGAGTTGCTCTTGGCGGACGCGACCCGGAGGCTCACTGGACTAGGCGTTGGGATAACCAATGGCGGCTCGTGGTGTTTGATTTGCCGGAGATCAAGAACAGCCTCCGAGTTCGGCTGCGGCGATTCCTTAAGGATCAACATTTTGGTTTCCTACAAAACAGCGTCTGGATCACGCCGGATCCACTTGACTCCATCGCAGCAAATCTCCGCGCTTTTTCTGACGACGTGGAATCGCTGATCATCCTGGAGGCGCGCGCTGGCGGTGGCGCATCCGATGCGGCGATCGTCGCTGGCGCCTGGGACTTCGAACAGGTGAATGAGGCCTATCGCGCTTACTTGCGGGTTCTCGAACAAATCGATCAGCAAGCCACGCAGAGCCGACCGATATCCAAGCAATTGCGTTGGTACATGGAACGCGAGCATTCTCACTGGCTGGAGACCGTAGCAATAGACCCATTGCTTCCGGGAAGCCTGTTGCCAACCGGTTATCTCGGCAAAGAGGCATGGCAAGCCCGACGCCGGCTGACTGAGACGCTGGTCACTTCGTCCGTCACATCATGACCCGATATTTGTGTCCCAATATTTGTTCCGTACGGAACAAATTCTGTGCTCAACCACATGCAATCACGGTGAACAGATGCCGGATCTCGGCCTCGATTTCGTCGGGGCTGCTCACGGTATTCGCAATCTCCATGCGCATGAGTTCGCCGTAGCGGCGGCGCAAGCGATGGACCGCGACTTTCAGCGCGCCTTCGCTCATGCCGAGTTCCGCGGCGACCTCGGCATAGGGCCGAGCCGCCGGGCCGAGATTTGGGTCGCAACGCTGCATGACTGAAGGAGGCCGACTGGTTCAATGGCGATGCTATGGGCCAGAGCGGCAAGTGTCAACGCGGCGAAATGGCGAAATCCCGCGAAATCCCAGCATCCCAGCCGCAATTCCGATCAAACGGGAGAATCTTTTGACTTCAGTGATGGAACGAGCTTTCTTCAGGCGATGTCAGTCGTCTGGAATCTTGCGACGCTCGGAATGGGATTGACCTTCTCGTCCTTCGTGATGAGCTCAGGCGCAGTCCCGCAAGCGGGCACCAATCAACCGCCGCGAGCCGGACAGACAAACCTGACATCCCGAACTCCGGCCTTCCCGCTCCTCACCAACGATTGCGTGGCCTTCATCGGAGGCACGACCACGGTTGGCGACGCAAAGCACGCCTTCCTGGAAACGCTCCTCACGCGCCGTTATCCCGGACACCGTTTGCGGTTTCGAAACCTCGGCTGGGAAGCGGACACCGTGTTCCAACAGGAACGCCCGCTGAATTTCCCCGGCCTGACGGAGAGTCTCAAGGCGCAGCGCGCGACCGTGGTGTTCGCGAACTTCGGATTGATGGAATCGTCGCGCGGAGCCGAAGGTTTGCCGGAATTCGCGCGCGCTTACCGCACCTTGCTCGACCAACTCACCAACCTTACGCCGCGAATCGTGCTCCTGACTCCGTTCCGCCACGAGAAACTGCGCGCTTCGATCCGCGCGGTTGCCGAACGGAACAAGAATCTGGAAGCGTACGTCCACGCCATTCGCCGCCTGGCAGAACAACGCGGCTTGCCCTGGGCCGATCTGTTTCAACTGCAGAATCCGGAGTCCACTTCGGACGGCTCCGCCCAATTGACGAGCGACGGCATGCATCCTTCCGCTTACGGGTACTGGCGCATGGCTTACGAGGCCGAGCGCGGCCTTGGACTGTCCCAGCCGGAGTGGACCGTCGAAATCGACGCGCGCGGCCGCAGCTACCAGGCCAGGGGAACGCAACTCACCGATTTCCAGGTGTCCACCTCCACGGTGGGCTTCAAGTCGGTGGACGAACTGTTGCCCGGCCCGGTTTTTCGGAGGAGCGACGGCAGCTTCTCCGTTCCGGGATCGCGTACCTTGCGCATCTCCGGTCTGTTGCCAGGGCGCTACTTGCTCCGAATCGACGGCGTGCCGCTCTACGAACTGAGCCATACTTTTTGGGAACGCGGTCGCGTCTTGCCCCACGGCCCCGAAATCAAACAAACCGATGCGCTCCGGGACTTGATCGTCCAGAAGAACAGCACGTTCTTCAATTACTGGCGTCCCCAGAATTGGGCCTTCCTGAACGGCGATCTGACCAGTCAACCGAGCAGTCATCAGCACGATAACTTCGGCGTCCGCTGGTTCCCGGGCGAACTGCAAACCTTCGTCCCGTTGCTCGCGAAACAGGAAACTCAGATCGACCAGCTCGCGCGACCAAGTTCCCACGTCTATGAATTGCGGCGCATCGAGTAAGAATGTAGGGCAGACATCCTGTCTGCCGGTTGACGGAGCATCCTTGCTCCGTTGTTCGCGAGGCATGATGCCTCGCGAACGGGCAGGCTGGAAGCCTGCCCTACGTTTACTCCGATTACCCTCCACGCTCACGTTGTCGTTGGTTAGCTCCGCGTTCTGCGCGCCCGCCCAACAAACCTTCGATTCCCCCGAACACGAGTTGAGCACGTTGCGCGTCGCGGACGGGTATCAGGTCAATCTCTTCGCCGCTGAACCCGCCGTCGTGAAGCCGATTCAAATGCAGTTCGACGCGCACGGCCGCCTCTGGGTCCTCTGCACGACGGCTTATCCGCAAATCAAGCCCGGCGAGAAACCCGCTGACCGCATCGTCGTGCTGGAGGACACCAACGGCGACGGGAAAGCCGACAAAGGCACGGAGTTCGCCACCGGCCTGATGATCCCGACTGGCCTCGCCCTGGGGGACGGCGGCGCTTACGTCGGCCTGGGCACGGAACTGATTCATCTGAAGGACACGGATGGCGATGGTCACGCTGACCAAACCCGCGTCGTCCTTTCCGGATTCGGGACCGGCGATTCCCATCAGAACATCAATTCGTTCACCTGGAGCCCCGGCGGCGAGTTGTTCTTTTGCCAGGGGCACAATATCTATTCCCGGATCGAGACTGCCGAGGGCATCAAACGCCTGGACCGCGCCGGCGTCTGGCGCTTCCGTCCCGCCTCGTTGGAACTGGAAAGTTCTTTCCACGAGAGCAACGGGCCGCTCAATCCCTGGGGCATTGCGTTCGATGATTGGGGCCAGCCGATCGTGGTGGACGGATGTTGCATCGGCATCTTCCACCTTTTGCCAGTGATGGTCCCTAACAAACCCACGGAGAAATATCCGCCCATCTGGCAGGGCAAAAAAATCTGCGGCGCCGATCTGCTCAGCGGCCGGCACTACACTGAAGACGAACAAGGCATCCTGGTTGGCGGAACGTTTTTCAACAATTCGGTGGGCCGTTGGCGCCTCAGCGATGCCGGCTCCGGGTTCGCCGCCAAGGAACTGCCGCCGCTCGTCGAATCGACCAACCGATCCTTCCGCGTCGTCGATGTCAAAATCGGCCTGGACGGCGCGATTTACCTTGCGGATTGGTACAATCCGATCATCGGCCATTACCAGTACTCGTTTCGCCATCCGGATCGCGACAAATCCCATGGCCGCATCTGGCGCGTCACCAGGAAGGATCGCGCCTTGGCAGTAAAGCCAAAGCTAGTTGGCATTCCGGTTGAGCAATTGCTCGATCACTTGAAAGCGCCGGAGCACTACACGCGGAATCAGGCGCGCCGTCTCCTGGCCGAGCTGCCGCCGCAAAATCTCGCGCCGCGCCTTCACGAATGGGTTCACGATCTCGACCCGAAGGATTCGCGCTACGAACATCACCTGCTCGAAGCTTTGATGCTCCATGAATCCCAGGACGTCGTCGAAGCCGGCTTGCTCGTGCGTCTGCTTCGCGCCGAGGACTTTCGCGCGCGCGCTTACGCGACGCGAGTTCTGGGCCGCTGGCATTCCCGCGTCGAGGGCGCGTGGAATTTGTGGCGGGCGCAAGTCGAGGATGCGCACCCGCGCGTCCGTCTGGAAGCTGTCGTGGCGTTGAACTCCATCCCCAACGCGCGCGCGATGGAGATGGCACTTAGAGCCGTGGACAAGCCGATGGATCGGTTTCTGGACTATGCGTTGCGTCAGGCCGTCCAGGGGTTGAAGCCCCACTGGGCGCCCGCATTCAAGGCCGGGAAATTGCAGCTTGAAAACCATCAGCCGCGTCTGGAATTCCTCGTCCGCGCGGATGGCTCCCCGGACACCCTTCGACCTCTGGTCGCACTGCTCAACTCGGATTCCCTCCCCAATGAGCTCCGCGAAAACTTCCTGACCATCCTGGCGAACGTCGGCGGTCCGGATGAGTTGGCGCTCGCCTTGGAGGCTCGGACTTACCAAAAAGCCGGCGCGTACGATGCAAAACTCCAGGCGAAGATTCTCCCCTTGGTCGCGAATGCAGAGCGGCAGCGAAAAGTCCGCCCGTCCGGGGATCTGGCCGAACGGTTGCAATCTCTCGTGGGCCACGCCGACGAAGCCTTGCGCGCTGAGGCGCTCAAACTCGCGGGCGTGTGGAAACTGGAGCCGTTCCGCGCGCAAATGGAGCAAGCGGCGCGAGCTTCAGAGAATGGTGAACCCATGCGTGTGGCAGCGCTCGAAGGGATCGCAGCTTTGGGGGGAGTTCGAAGCCGGGATTTCCTCGCAGAATTGGGCCGCGCGAATCCTTCGGAAAAAATCCGGATCGGCGCCGTCGCCAGTTTGACCGGTGTGGATTTGTCCGCGGCGGCGAAGGAGGCTGCCGAGATTCTCGCTCGAAGTCCATCGGACAGCGCTCCGGCAGCATTGCTCCTTGCCTTCCTGCAAAGGACGGGCGGAGCGGCGGCCTTGAGCAAAGCGCTGGCAGAAATGCCGCCACATATCGATGCCGCGAAGCTCGGCGTGCGTTTCCTGCAATCCGTGGGCCGCCAGGAAACCAACCTCGTCGAGGCCTTGCGGCGCGCCGCAAAACTGGACGCGGAAATCAAAACGCTGGATGCGGCGGAAATCAAAACGCTGGTCGCGGAAGTCCGATCGAACGGCGACCGCCAGCGCGGTGAGGCCCTCTTCCGCCGGGCGGATTTGAATTGCCTGGCCTGCCACGCCGTGGGGAACGAAGGCGGGCGAATCGGTCCGGATCTGAACTCCATAGGCTCCGGACAACCGTTGGATTTCATCATTGGCGCCATCCTCACGCCGAACCAGGAAATCAAGGAAGGCTACCTGGCGTACGAGATCGCCACCAAGGACGGCGAGGTATTCCAGGGTTACAAGGTTCGCGAGGACGCGCGCGAGTTGACTCTGAGGGATGCTCTTCAAAACCAAGAAATTCGCATCCGCGCCGACCACATCGCCCGGCAACGCGCCCTTGGCTCGCTCATGCCGTCCGGGCTGGTGGATCACCTGACGCGCTCGGAGTTTCGCGATCTGCTCCGCTATTTATCTGAACTCGGCGCGCCTCAGTAGATTTTCTGCGATCACCGGGCGGAATCGGGCGGACAAATTCATGTTGCGATATGCAGCATGGATTTGTCCGTCACCCACATCAGTTAACGACGGTGGGGCGACGCTCCTGCGGAGCTTTTCTTTGATGGCATTTGGCTCGGCAGGAGTTTCGCCCCACCTTACTGTGCAGACGGTGGGATTGACGACAGATCGACCGGAGAACCGTAGCGCACATTTTCAATCTGCGGTATCGCCGATTTCCAATCGGCAGGGCGCCGGCAAGTCCCAGCGTGCTCGGACTGGGAGACGCCCCGCAGAATACAATTCTGCGATACGGCAGAGTGCAACTCTGCGCTACGAGCTTTGTCGTCCATCCTGCGGACCAAGCAGTCGGCCGCCTCAGCGCCGAACTCCAGAGCGGGACGGGCAGCCATCAACGGGTTCATGGTTCCCATGCGCGGTCGAAGGATCGTGGAAGCTTTCCACGAACCTGATTCAACCACGGATTACGCGGATAACACGGATAAGAGCGTTTCTTCATCCGCGAAATCCGTGGTTAAAAAATCTGTTCAGGGGTTCAATGCGCGAAGTTACCGTAGCGCAGATTTTCAATCTGCTGTACCGCCGATTTCCAATCGGCAGGGCGCCGGCAAGTCCCAGCGGGCTCGGACTGGGTGACGCCCCGCAGAATACAATTCTGCGATACGGCAGAGTGCAACTCTGCGCTACGAGCTTTGTCGTCCATCCCGCGGACCAAGCAGTAATACCTTAACTGATTTGTCCGCTCTATGACGTTGAGTGCCCTGTGCCCTGTCCAATTGCGCTAGAAGTCGGCGTATGACATTACAGACGGTGGGATTGACGACAGATCGACCGGAGAACCGTAGCGCAGATTTTCAATCTGCGGTACCGCCGATTTCCAATCGGCAGGGCGCCGGCAAGTCCCAGCGGGCTCGGACTGGGGAGACGCCCCGCAGAATACAATTCTGCGATACGGCAGAGTGCAACTCTGCGCTACGAGCTTTGTCGTCCATCCCGCGGACCAAGCAGTAACTACCTTAACTGATTTGTCCGCTCAATGACGTTGAGTGCCCTGTCCAATTGCGTTAGAAGTCGGCGCATGACATTAACCGCCCTGCGTCCCGGTCTTCGCGACGTCCTACGTTCCACCACGTTCATCGAATCCGCGCGCCTGAACCAACGGCTGGGCGTACGAGTGACCATCGCGACGGAATCATTTCAGCACACCGGCAGTTTCAAGTTCCGCGCCGCTTACAACGTCGCCGCGCAAGTGCCACAGGAGAAGATCATCGCGGCTTCCTCGGGCAACTTCGGCCAGGCCCTGGCGTATGCGTGCCAGCTTTTGGGCAAGTCCTGCATCGTCGTGATGCCGAGCACGTCGGCCAGCGTGAAGGTCGAAGCCGTGCGCGAATACGGCGGCACGGTGGATTTCGTCGATGTCAGCCAGAAGAGCCGCAAAGCGCGCGTAGAGGAACTGGCGCGAATGCATCCCGACGCTTACGTCGCCAGCGCGTACGATGATCCGCTGGTGATCGAAGGCAACGCCAGCCTGGGCGTGGAACTCGCCGCGTTGTCTGGAAAAATCGATGCCGTAGTCGCGCCGGTCGGCGGCGGCGGGCTCACAGCGGGAATTGTCCAGGGCCTGCGCGGCGCCGGCTCCAAAGTGCAGATTTTCGGCGCCGAACCATTGCTCGGCAACGACGCCGCCCGGTCGCTGAGGGCCGGACGCATCGTCGTCAGCGAAAGCGAGCCTCAGACTATCGCCGACGGCGCGCGCACGTTGAGTCTGGGCCAGCACAATTGGGCGATTCTGCGCGAGGGACTCGCGGGAATCGTGGAAGTGCCGGAGGACAAGATCAAAGAAGGCGTGCGGCTGGCCTTTGCGCTGGCCAATCTGAAAACGGAACCCACCGGCGCGCTCAGCCTCGGCGCCGTGTTGGTTCGACCCGAATTGTTTCGAGACCGCGCCGTCTGCTGCGTCGTGAGCGGGGGAAACGTGGATCCCGCCGTGTTCGCTGATATCCTGGCCGAGTGAACCGGAGTCGCTCTCACTCAGGTTTCCCAGGGTAGCTCATTCCGCGCTACGCTGGGCTTGGCGTCGGAATGTCAGTTCCATGAAGGCCCTAGTGATGTGTCTCACAAATGGCTGGAGTTATGTTGCGCCCGATTTGGCCTGGGTTTGGTTGGGCCACCGAGCTCAAGCAACGCAAGCTCGACTAGCCATCAAGCTCGCGGATGGTTTCGACCGTGCCTTTTTCGACCCCGACGGTCAAAGGGACTTCACGGATGGTCTGAACTCGCCGGAGGAACCGGAAAGCCAGGGCTGAAACACGGCTGTCTTGGCCATGGCCTTAACCGATATCCACAGCGAAGACCGGTTGGTCCAGAAAACGTTCGCCGATCACCTGCGCAATGTCCTCGGCTGGGAGAGCGTTTACGCACATAACGAGGAAACGTTTGGACCCAACGGTACCTTGGGCCGTGCGAATGAGCGCGAGGTTGTTCTGGTTTATCTTAACATGCGGGCGGGCTTCGACAACCGGGTTTTGATTCTCGACTCTCTCTACGGATCGCTGCCGCGGCCGCCGTTCACGGAGGAAGAAACTGATGCTTTGGCGGATCGCCTATACAGCTTCGCCTGGCAGCGTAGCAACGCTGGCACGATGTTCGCAGAGGCTGCTTGATCAACACTCGTTGCGTCGGAGCCGCTCTGAAGTGACCCGCTCGACAAAAGAGAAGGCGGGCTTTGGCTCACACACGGAATCGACGCCAAAGCCCGCCAGTGTTCAAGAGCGCAGGCCTATCCCTGCCTCTTGGAAGTCGCTCATTGTTTCAGGCGATAGAATTTCCGGCTTCCCGAGATGGCAATGGCCTTCCCGCTCCCGGCGCCAACGACGTCAGCCCAAGGCCCGGACACGTCGTCCGCCGCTTGCAGCACAGCGCTGCCGGCCCATTCCAGCGTGATGTTCTTGCCATCGGATTTGACGCTGCTGATCTTCGGCCGCTCCGTTGGCGGCGGCGCTGTGACAGGGACAAAGGCGAAGTAATCCTGGTCTGAGTTTGAACCTGCCGTGATGGTCGTGCGAAGCGTGACGTTGCCACCCAGTTTGACGGTAATTGGATTCCCATCGGCATCCGTCATGCGGAAGATCTCAAGCGAATCCCAACCCGCCGTGGCGCGCCCGGGTTTGAAGTAACCCAGGACCTGCTTCACCTGCTGGGCATCGGCCTGGCCTTGGCCGGAGACGATTTGATCGACCCGGATGTTGATTGCCGCGCCGCCCGAGGAGAGATGCCCATACACTTCGTAGTCCTTGGCCGGGGTCGGGAAGTCGCGTGTGTAATTATACCATTCGCCTCCGTCGTTCCAGCCCAGCGTCCACCAAGTCGAGACCTGGAACAAGCCGCGCTCAGCGCCGGCTGAACCGTCTTTCTTGCCGGCAGCGATGCCGGTATCGGGCCGGTAGGCCTGGCCGGCGTTGTCATTGGTGTTCCAGTCGAAGCCTTTGTCATCCGCCGTGCCCTTGGCTTCGTAAGCACCCCCCGGATAAGCTCCACTCAATCCGATGAGCTTCGGATCCTTGATGTATTTCCCGTGTTCGAAGTCCACATCCTCGGCCTCGATGAACAGTGTGCCGGTCACGAATGATTTCTCCGTAATGCGTGTGGTAAAGCCCCAGTTCACCGTGCGAGTTCCGGGCGGCGTGCTCGTGTCGGAGAAAGACAACGTGACGGTGTGTTTGGAGCCTTCCGCAAGTCCGGTGACCTGCGGCGCCGTCACGGTCGTCGTGTCGCCCGCTTTGGTTGCCGAAGCTTTGACGGCAGCGCCATCGAAGACCATCGTTACCGAGGCCGGATTGATTTTGTTGACGCCGTCCACGATGACGGCTTTGAGATCAACGGCTGAAGGTTGGTCAAAACCGTTGACGGGCGGCGTGACCGATGCGACGTACGCCGGCGTGGCGCCAGCCACCGGGCGATACGCTTTCAGCGCTCTGGCGTCGTTCGCATCATTGATTAAATGCCGCACGTTGTCCGTCGTGACGCTGTACCATTCGACGGCCGAGTCGCCGCCGCCTTCCTCGAAGATCATGCGGAACGGATAGATGCCGGCTTTTTCCACCACGAATGTGAAGTCCGTGTTGGCCACGCCGCGGCCGCCATCGAACTGGCCGAGCGTCGTGGAGAACCGGACGCGCGGATCCCCCGAAAAAGAAGTGACGCGGAATCCGTCATCGCTGTTCACGCCCAGGGTAACGGCGCCAGCGGGCAGGTCGAGGTAAGTGATGGCTTCAATGGAGTAATTGTCGTCGTTGCTGCCGTCGTTGGCCAGGCCCGGAGTGTTCTGCTCGGAGTTGTTCGTGAAGTTGTCTTGGCCTCCGGTGTTCCAGTAATCGATAACTTTGGTCTCGATGTAATAGGAATTTCCATAAACCTTTTCGGTGAACCGGGAGGTGTCGGCCTCGTTATCGCCGCGCAGACCGGCCAGTTGTTCCTCCGTCCAGGCTAAGTTGTTGGGTTGGCCGGTGGATTTCCAGGTGCGCACGAGGAATCCGCCCTTGCTCTTGTCCGCCGTGACGGTCGCCGTCGCCGGGATGATGTTGTAATTCGCCACGGTGAACGACCAGGTTTTGGTGAATTTCGCTCCGGTGCTATCCGCGTAGTTCACGGTCGCGGAATGCGTGGAAAGCAGTTTGAAAATCGAAGCCGGTTGAAACTTCGCGGTCGTGGTTGCCCCATCCGTGGTCACGGTTGGAGTTACCGTCGCGCCGTCCAACGAAAGGACGATCGAACCCGATGCGAGTTTGGTCGTGCCATCCACCAAAACGACCTGGATGGAAGAATCGAATCGCGCCGCCTTCACGCCGTCCGAAGGCACGAGCGCCGAGATGCTCAACGGCTGAGGTGTGGCTCCGACCACGGGTGATTCGGGAGGTCCCGGATCGGTTGGGGCCGGCAGGTTGGTGCGTTGCAGGATGAAGGCGTCGAGCGCATTGCCATCCTCGCGCTGGCTGATTCGGATCGTGTAAACGCCGGCTCTGGGGATGTTCCAAACAGCCGGCACTTCACCGCCATCACCACTGTTCACCTCCGGCGCGGCATAGCCATTCCATCCGATGGCCGTGTTTGCGTCGGCATTATCATTGCGAAGCAGAGAGAAATCGGTCGTATTGGGATCCGGACTGTGCCGGTACCAAGCCGGCGACGAAACCTCCACAATCTGGACGTAGAAGGAATCCGCGCCGCCATCCCAACCCACGTCGCGCATGTAGAGTTGGTATTCGCCCGGCGTATTGATCTGCACCTTGTAGTCGATATAGATTTCGGTCCCGACGACGCTGGCATCCGCATTCCGGTTCTGTCCGCCGTCCGGGATGTTCTGGACGACTTTACCGCGCATATTCGAAAACGATTTTCAGCTTGCTCCAATTGGCCTTGCTCCAGGAGGACGAGGCCCAGATTCCCGTGCGCTTCGTGGTTGGTGGGATTGAGCCGCAGGACGGTTTCATATTCCCGTCGCGCATCCGGAAGCTTTTTCTGCTTTCGGAACAGGTAACCGAGCAGAAAGTGAGGTTCCTCCAGATCCGGCCGCAGCGCCACGGCGGTTTGGAGGCGATGGACGGCCTCTGCCTCGCGGCCCAATCCCAGAAACGCTTGCCCCAGACCGCGATGAGCTTCGGGGTCACTGGGTTTGGTCTGGACCCGCCACTCGTATTGACGGAGGCGAACGAGGACTGACAGATCCTCTCGGCGCGGCAGGAGGACTTGAAACCAGAGCTCGGCCATCTCGTCCGTGGTCTCCGGGCCGTACGTCACTCGCCGAGGAGGCTGATGAGGATTTCGCACATTGGCGGCGGAATTGTCGTAGGTGAATTCCATCGAGAGCGTGGTTCCTTTCGGAAGCGGAATTGGCTGCGCATACTGGTAATCGCTCTGCCAGTTGAAATCCCAGTTTCTAATCAGAAGCAGGGGCTGTTTCGTGCCGTTGGCAAGCGTGGCGATCCCGCGCATTTCTTTCGCCAGGTAATGGGCATGAGGCAGCACGGCGAGCACCTCGACATCGACCGGAAGCATAAAACTGTCCTGCGCCCGATAGCTCGATTCGCCGGCAGGAATATCGAGGGCGCGAGACGTGAGCAGGATTTTGAACGGCGTGTGCGTTGCGGGGCGCTCGGTCCAATGAAACCCAACCGTGGCCTGGATGGACTCGGGTTTGCCCGTGGGCCGCAGGTGAAGCTGCAACACCAGGTCGGTGCCTTTATCCAAACGCCAGGCCAGCCCGTCCTGTTCGCGTGTGGGGAGGCGGCCTGGCGTCCAACTCAGGAAATGACCTTCGGGCATCTGTGCGGTCAGAGGCGTGATCATGAAACTGAAACCGGGTTCCGTATCCTGTTCATGGAGCCGCCGCGATTCCCGAGTGGGATCCACCTTGAGGAAAGCGTGGTGGACGGCTTTCAAAGTGCCCGCAAGAAACTCGACCGATTCGACGTATTTGGTCTCGGAAATCGGGAGCGGAATGACGAAGTTCCGATAAACGTCTTTTCCATCCGCTCGGAGGGTGTAGGGCTGAGGCATGGTCACCACCAGGTCCGGGGTCCCCAACTGCCAGCCTTCCGTCCAGGTTGGCGTCGGCGGCAAATCCGCCGCAGCGCCTTCGCGCGCTCCTTCACTCACCCACTGCTGGATCATGCCAATATGGTCCGCGCTCAATCGTCGCTCGTGAGCAAACGCCACGACTTCGGGTTCAGGCAGCCAGGGGGGCATGAGGCGTCTGGCCGTGACTTCGGCGATTTGTTTGGCCCGTTTCTTCACCTCGGCGTAGCTCAGCAGACTGAACGGCGCCGCCTGGTCAGGTCGATGGCACGCAGCGCATTTCGCGAAGACGATTGGGGCGATGTCTTTCGTGAACGTCAACGTGCCGGGCGGCCGAAGCCGATAGGTCCTGGCTGGCGTGGAATTTCTGCTTCGCGGCCAAAGCAGGATCCCCAGGCAAATCGAGGTGAGGATCAGGACCAGAGCCAGTCTGGCGGGGAATTTGCGCCGGGAGCAGTTTGGGTTTCCAGGGTTGGGACGGTTCGCCGAGTCTGGCGCCCGCGCTCGCTGGCCCGGCTTTTTCATGGGCAGCAAGTTTTGTGGCTTTTGGCTGCGGGCCTCAACCAAAAACTGAATTGCCTTGTAAAGCGAACCCTGTTTGCGGTTAATGACCGCCGGTGAATCTGGCCGTAAATTCAGGTCCCGCGCAATCAACCGTTCGTGAAATGACGTTTTTCTTGAAGGCATCCCATGGCTACTGACGGAAGCCCGACCAGCCATCCCTCTGAGTCCAATTCTCGTGCCTCGCCGGTGAGGACCGCGGGGGCCAGCGCCGCCGAAGCGATCCGCGTGGTGCTGCTCTACAAGCGGCACCTGCCCGCCGACCAATACGTGGTGGAACTCTTGGAGAAGGAACTGGGCACGCACGGGTACCAGGTCTGGATCGACCGTCATCTGACGCTCGGCGTTGAATGGGCCAAGGAGATTGAACAGAAAATCCGCGACGCCCACGCGGTCATCGGTTTGCTTTCCGAGGACTCGTCCCGCAGCGAAATGATCGCGTTTGAAATCGAGAACGCTCATGAATCCTCGCAGCAACAGCAAGGCCGGCCGCGCTTGCTCCCGATTCGTGTGAATTTTACCGGGCCGCTTCCGGAACCGCTCTCCGGCATTCTGGATCCGATTCAATACGTGCTCTGGGAAGATCCCCGCGATGATCAGCGGGTCGTCTCCGAAGTGCTCGCGGCGTTGAAGGGTTTGACGCCGTCCCAGCCGCCGGTGCGAATCGTCCCGACCAAGGGCTTGCGCCTGATGGCGCGGCCCGCGATTCAACCCCGACCGGTCGCGGTCGCTAAAGCTGCTGCTCCCACTATGCCGCTTCCTCTGGAACCCATCGGCGGCGCCGTTCCTCTGAACTCGGAGTTTTACGTGATTCGCTCCGCGGACGGGGAATTGCGCACGGCGCTCACCCGTTACGACAGCATCATCCTCATCAAAGGCGGACGCCAGATCGGCAAGACTTCCATGCTGGCGCGCGGCCTGCAATTCGCCCGCGAACGAGGCGCCAAGGTCGCGCTGACAGATTTTCAAAAGTTCAACGCCTCGAATCTGGAGACGGTCGGGAACTTTTACTTGAGCCTGGCCGAATCGCTCGCGGACCAACTGGAGGTAGGAACGCTCCCCTCTGACGTCTGGGATGAACGCCGCGGGCCGAACGTCAATTTCGAGCGTTACCTCCGGCGCGAGGTGCTGGCCAAGCTCAACGCCCCGCTCATCTGGGGGCTGGACGAGGTGGACCGGCTGTTTGTGTGCTCCTACGGCAGTGAGGTGTTCGGATTGTTCCGGTCCTGGCACAACGAACGCGCGCTCGATCCGTCCGGGCCGTGGGCGGGCCTGACCCTCGCGATCGCTTACGCCACCGAGGCGCACCTGTTCATCACGGACATGAATCAATCGCCGTTCAACATCGGCACGCGCCTGGTCCTGGAAGATTTCACGGGCGAACAAGTGGCGGATCTGAATCGCCGGAACGAAAGCCCGCTCAAAGACCCGGGCGAACTGGATCGATTCCGGCAGTTAGTGGACGGACATCCGTTCCTGGTGCGGCGCGGATTGCACGAGATGGCCACGAAGAAGACTGACATCGCCGCCTTTGAAGCGCAGGCGGACCGGGATGAGGGCATCTTCGGCGATCACCTGCGGCGGATTCTGGTTCTGCTGGCGAGAGACCCCGCGCTCACGGAAGTCGTCAAAGGCTTGCTCCGCGACCAGCCGTGTCCGACGCCGGAAAGCTTCTATCGGCTGCGGAGCGCGGGCGTGATCACCGGCGGCTCACAAGCCGAATCCAAGTTCCGCTGCCAGCTTTACGCCACGTATTTGAAGCGGCATTTGCTGGCGTGATTGGGGGAGCACACGCGCCCTCGCGTGTTTGGACCGGCGCCTCGCCGGTCGAAACCGTCACGGAATTCTGCCGGTGAATGACGACTTTTGCGAACGCATGAATGCAGTCGGCGAGGGCGCCGACCACGGCACGCGAGGGCGCGTGCGCTCCCCATTTCGATGGAACGATTACAGGCGACGGTCGCTACACTAGTCTTACACTAGAGTTCCCAACCTCTTCGATACTCGCGTTTGACAAACTGGGCGGCTTCCGGCGCGTTGGTGGCTTCCATGTGGGGGCCGTCCCAATCCAGTTTCTTGCCCACGCCCACGCGCATCGCCACGCAGCCCAGCAGGATGATTTCGGTGAGGTAGGCTGCGATGTCGAAGTTTGAGTAAGCGGGCGGGCCGCCTCGAATCATGCTCAGCCATTCTGCCTTCTGCCGCTGGTCATCTCCGCCCGGGCCCTCATTGCGCGCGATCGTTTGCGGGACGGTTTTGCAGGCTTCGTGTTGATTCCCCGGGGTGTATTTGTTCTCGGAATCACACATGACAAAGAACCGCGAACCGTAATCGTCCGGTGAAAACACCTTCCCTTTCTCGCCCAAAATCAAACAGCCACTGGCCGGCAAACTGCCGTACACATCGACAATCTCTTTCGTAATCTCCTCGGAGGGACGAAGCGGTTTGATGGATTTGTCCTGGGGACTGCCGTCGTACCACCAGAACTTGAGCGGCGGCAGGCCTTCGCGCTCTGGAAACTCGAACCGAAGGCGCGAGGTCTTGGGATAGGTGTCCGCGTGCATCTCGGAAATCTCTTCGCACTCGACGACATTGGGATAACCCAGTTTGAGCGCGCGAAACGGCATGTTAACGGTGTGGCAAGCCATGTCTCCCAGCGCCCCGGTCCCGAAATCCTGATAACCGCGCCACGCGAACGGATGGTAGCCCTTGTTGTAGGGCCGCATGGGCGCCGGGCCAATCCAGACGTCCCAATCCAAATTCTCAGGCACGGGCAGCGCGTCCACGGGGCGCTCAATGCCTTGCGGCCAGATGGGACGATTGCTCCAGACGTGAAGTTGCAGCGGTTTTCCAATGACGCCGCCCTGAATGACTTCCACCGCCCGGCGCAGGCCGGTGCCGGCGCTGCCTTGATTCCCCATTTGCGTGGCCAGGTTCTTTTCCTTCGCAAGCTGCCGGAGATAACGCGCCTCATAGACCGAATGCACGAGCGGCTTCTGCACATAAACGTGCTTGCCCATCTTCATCGCCATGGACGCCGCGATCGCGTGATGATGGTCCGGCGTGGAAATCGTCACCGCGTCAATCTTGTCGCCGATCTCCGACAGCATATCGCGGTAGTCCTGATACTTTCGGGCGTTGGGATACGTCCGGCCTTGTCGCCGGCGCGCGTTGCCGGAGGCGTCGCTGCTCGGCGCATTGGATGCGGTTCGCGATTCGAGTGTCTTGAGGTCCACATCGCACAACGCATAGATATTTTCCCCAAGCTCCGCGCAATTGTCGGTGTCGCTGGCCCCTTTGCCTCCGGCGCCGATGGCGGCGATGTTGAGTTTGCTGTTGAGGTTCTGTCCGCGAAGGAAGTATGGCCCGGAGAGCGCCGCCGCGCCAATCACGAGGGAAGATTTGGTGAGGAAGTTTCGACGGCTGATGGGAAAGGCCGTCCCGCTGGGAAGGGATGAATTAGGCATGGGTGTTTCCTACGCCCAACGCGTCTTGCGGACAAGGCAATTCTCCGACACGGGCCTGGCTCGGAGCAGTTCGCAGAGAAGATTAAGATCAAGATTAGGATTACGATTCAGCGAGTGCGAGCTATGCCTCAGTTGATGGTGGGGCGAGGCTCCGCAGGAGCGTCGCCCCACGTCGTGAATTGAGGGGATCCAGTGCGAGGCGCTTTTGGCTTCCTTTTTTCGAGCTTCTCGGCGTTCCTTCGCGGCATTCATGTTTGAACTGCTGAAAACGGATCCGCGTTCCAAGGCACGCCTGGGCCGGTTCACCACTCCGCACGGAATCATCGAAACACCGGTGTTCATGCCCGTCGGCACCCAAGGGAGCGTCAAAGCGCTGGACCCGCGCGAGCTGCTGGAGATGGGCACCCAGATCATTCTGGGCAATACCTATCATCTGAGCATTCGTCCGGGGCTGGACATCATCCAGGCTGGCGGCGGGCTTCATCAGTTCATCCACTGGCCGCATCCGATCCTGACGGACAGCGGCGGCTTCCAGGTTTTCAGCCTCGCGAAGATTCGGAAGATTCTCGCGCACGGCGTTGAGTTTCGGTCGCACGTGGATGGCTCATTGCTGAGCCTTGGCCCCAAGGAAACGATGGCGATCCAACGCGCGCTCGGCTCGGACATCGCCATGACGTTCGACGAATGTCCGCCGCATAATTGTTCGCCGCGGGAAGCTCGCGCGGCAGTGGAGCGAACGATTCGCTGGGCGCAAGAATGCCGGGAACAACCCCGCGCCTCCGGCCAGCAAGTGTTCGGCATCGTGCAGGGCGGCTCGAATCCGGCCCTGCGGGAGGAATGCGCCAAAGCAATTGTAGCGCTGGGCTTTGACGGATACGCCATCGGCGGAGTCAGCGTCGGCGAACCGGAGCCGGAGATGTTCGCCGCCGTGGAAATGACCGAGCCGTTCTTGCCGGCGGACCGCCCGCGCTACGCCATGGGCCTTGGAACGCCCGCTCAGATGGTGGAACTGGTCGCGCGCGGGGTGGACATGTTCGACTGCGTCTTGCCGACGCGCGTGGCTCGCAACGGGACGGCCTTTACGACAAAGGGCACCATCAGCATCAAGGCCGGCTACAACAAAGCCGATTGGCGTCCGATTGAAGAAGGATGCGTCTGTTACGCCTGCCGGAATTTCTCACGCGCGTATCTCCGGCACTTGCTGAACGTGAGGGAGATTCTGGGGCTTCGCATGCTCAGTGTTCACAATTCCCACATGTATCTCCAATTGATGAGCGATATCCGTGCTCATCTGACGGCGGGGACTTTCTCGGAGTTCCGGGAACGATTCGTCGCCGGCTACGTGCCGTCGCAAAAGGTGCTGTCCGCGCGCCTGCTCAGCCGGACCGCGGAGGAAGAACGGTGAGTCCAGGAATGATCAAATGCCGAATGCACGAAATGCGGCGGCCTGCGGGCGTGGGTTTCGAGTTTAGTCATTTGGAATTCTTTGGTCATTCGGATTTCGGCATTCGCCTTTCCTCGGCGGGCGCATCTCACCCTCTTGCACTGCTGTGAAATCGGTTGGTTCCCCCTCCCCCTCCCCCCGCTGGGAGAGAATTCTCCCAAGCAAAACTTCGCGCATTGAACCCCTGAACAGATTTTTTAACCACGGATTTCGCGGATGAAGAAACGCTCTTATCCGTGTTATCCGCGTAATCCGTGGTTGAATCAGGTTCGTGGGGAGGGCAACCGACGAAGTTTGGACGAACGCAGACGACGCGATTTCCTCACCCAGCGGGAGCGGACCAAGGTGAGGGAGAAGCCCCGGCACTCGCCGAAGGCGTTCATTTTTGAAGTGAAGCCTGCAAGAAAGTGAAATGCTCCTTCCTCGGCGCGCTACGCTCTTCCCATTTGTCCCGCGGGTGCTAAACTGAGGTCATGAAGCCGACCACTGATTCCTGCGCCTGCCCGGGCTTTCGCAACGTCAGTTTTTCCCGACGCCACCTGTTGAAGGTTGGCGGACTCGGCCTGTTGGGCCTGACCATGCCGCGCTTGCTGCGGGCCGCGGAGTCGCAGAAGAAAGGGCCGCTGGCGAAGGCGAAATCAGTGATCTTCCTCTATCAATTCGGCGGGCCGAGCCACATCGACATGTTCGACATGAAGCCGGAGGCGCCGGAAGCCATTCGCGGATCCCACAAACCCGCTGCAACGAAAGCGGACGGCATCGCGATCAACGAGCGGCTGCCCAGGCTCGCGAAGGTCATGGATAAGGTGACCCTGATCCGGTCGGTGCATCACCACATGAAGAATCACAATCCGGCTTCGTACTACGCGCTCACCGGCCATGCGCCGCCGGTGGATGACATCACCCTGCGCGATTCGCCGGAGTTGTTCCCCGCCCCCGGTTCGGTGATCGATAAACTGGCGCCCGCCGAAGGAGCGATTCCGACTTTTGTCGCGTTGCCGTGGGTGATTGGCGACGGGACGATTACGCCCGGCCAGCACGCCAGTTTTCTGGGCAAAGTTCACGATCCGCTGTTGATCACGCGTGATCCGAGCAAACCCGACTTCAAGCTGCCGGAATTGAACCTACCCGCTTCGGTCACGTACGAGCGTTTGACGCACCGCCGCTCCATTCAAAAGATCATCGACGGCCAGTCGCGCCTTCTCGAATACTCGGCCAAGGCGCGCGGGATGGACGCGTATTATGAAAAGGCCCTGGCCATGCTCGATTCCCCAAAGCTGCGCGAAGTGTTCAATTTGTCCGCGGAGCCGGATGCGGTTCGTGACAGCTACGGTCGCACCGCGTACGGGCAAAGCTGCCTGCTGGCGCGGCGGTTGGTGGAAGTGGGCACGAAGTTCGTCACGGTCCATTTTTCGGCCAACATTGGCGGAGACGTGGGCAGCGGGTGGGATACGCACGGCAACAACGGCAAGAAAATGTTCCCGATCCTGGAGAAATATCATTTGCCGATGACGGACCAGACCTTGCCGACTTTGCTGGAGGAACTCGACCAGCGCGGCTTGCTGGACACCACGCTCGTGGTTTGGATGGGCGAATTTGGGCGCACGCCTAAGATCAACGAGAAAGCCAGCCGCGACCATTGGCCGGACTGTTACACGGTGTTGCTGGCGGGCGGCGGCGTGAAACGCGGATTCGTCTATGGCGCTTCCAACAAGACGGCGTCGTATCCGGCGGAGAACCCCGTTCGGCCTGAAGATCTGGCCGCGACGATTTACTATTTGCTGGGAATCGACCCGCACACGGAAGTCTATGGCATCGATAAGCGTCCGCTTCCGATCTCCGAAGGCACGCCGGTGACCGCGGTCATCGCGTGAAACCTTGACCGCCAACTCCCTGGCTTAATCTCCCGCGCAACTCCTACTCTTCATCATAATCTTAATCCTAATCCCTAAGGGTAGGATTACGAGTTATCAAGCGGGAGGGGCGACGGCCACGACTTCACTGCAACCCGATAGCATTCTACAGCATCTCCCTTTTTCCTTGTCTTTTAGGCGGGGTTTGGTTCTATACCAGCGTTCCTAATCCGAGTGTCAGCGTTCACCAATGCATACTGGCCCAAAATTGTCGGTCGGAATCAACAACCAAGAGGAGTTTTGCCTATGTCAAACATCAACCGTTCTAACGGAGTAATTCCCCCTGCACGTCGCCTCGCGCTGATGTTAGGCGCTAGCCTTGTGTTTTTGCCCTGCGCGCTCAACGCGCAGGAGATCCTGTTTCAAGAAGGCTTCGAAACCGAGGGCGAAGGCACTCGCTACGTCACGGAAGGGAGCGATGTGTATGAAGTGCCCCGGATTCGGTCGGAGATCGGCAATCAGGATCAGGCGGGCCCGATTTACTGGGCGCGAAAATCGAAAGTCTCCATCGTGGGCGTGCCTGGGCCTACCCCGGCTCGCAGAGCGATCATGTATTGGCACCACAGCATCGAGTCGTCCCTGGTGACGCCGGCTTTTCTGGCGCTGTTCGAGTCAACCGTCAAATGGCTCGCGAACAATAAAGCCGGAGCAACGGTGATGTTTTCGCCCGCGCCCAATGGGCCTGGGGACGAAGTTCTTCGCGACCACCTGATGGCGAAGGGCTATAAAATCATCGAGGACGACGGCGCGGATTTGCCGAAGACGCCGAACTTCGATGTCGTCATCAAATCCAGCAACGGCAACACTGGCAATCCGAGCCGTTTCGCGCAATACGCTGCTCCGATGCTGACGTACAATGGCCCCGACCACGACGATGAACTCGTCAGCACCATCGGCGCCACCCAGGCGGATCTGGACCTGGGCGACATTACCATCGCCGCCGCAGGCCACGCCGCGGCGGGTGGCAAGACGGGTTCCTTCAAAGCGGTAACAGGCCCATCGTCCTTCGACAGTATTGGTAGCGATATTCCGGTTGGGGCGGTGACACTCGCGACTTTCGAACGCGCTTCCGCGGCGGATCCCAATGTAAAGCAGAAGGTGCCCTTTATCGTGCTGGTGGAAAGCGGCGCCAACGGCGGCTCGGTCTATGGCGGCGGGCCCTTTGGCGGTCACGAGGGCAACGACTTCTTTGCCGGATCCGCTCTGAATAAGTTTGCCACTGACGTCGCGGTCAAGACGTTGACCTTTACCAAACCCATCAATACTGCCGGCAAGCCCAAACTCAAGCTCACGATCGCGCTCGCCGCGACTTATCTGGACTTTGAAACAGGCGATTATTTCAAAGTGTTCATTGATCCAGATGGCGACGGTCCGCTCGAGATCGACACGAACGCGCCGCTGATTCACTTCACCGCCCCGAGCGCAAACGACAAATACTTCAATGACGTCACGACCAATGCCAAGAAGCCGACTCGGCTCGGCCTGAAGTTCGAGGATGTGACTTACGACATTCCAGGCAATCCTTCAAAGATCGGCATCCGCATCGAAGCGTTGACGACCTGGTGGAACGAAATTGTCGGGTTTGACAACATCCGCGTCACCTCAGGAGACCCAGCACCAACTTCACCCAGCGTTGGAAACCTGACGGGGTTGCTCGCGTATTGGCGCATGGATGAGTCGAGTGGCGACGTGGTCGCTGACTCCAGTGGCAAGGGGAACAACGGAAAAATCGTCAACAATACGGCCGGTTCGTGGGTGAAGGATGCCGTGCGCGGCAACGTCTATAAGGCCACCGGCACGAACGTCATCAACTTCGGAACCATCGTGCCCGCCATGACTCTGACGAGCGACTTCACGTGGTCCCTGTGGGTCAAATCGGACATGACCGGCACAGCTTCCGCGCCCAATAACAATATTGTTTTCGGTAATCGTTACAATGCGTCAGGGGCAGACTTCTCGCCGCGTGAGTTCATCAAATTTACTCCGAGTAACTTTGAATGGCATTTCAACGCGGCCCCCCAAAACATCAACTACACCGACTTCGTCACGAACGTGTGGGCGCACCACCTCGTGGTTAAAAAAGGCAACACGCTGACCTATTACCTGGACGGCAAACAGTCCGGCACGCCCACAACGATCACCGGCACGCCAAAAAACCCGCAGCCTCTGTACCTCGGCGGGCAGGGAACGCAAGAGCGCTGGCGGGGTTTGGCCGATGAAGTGGCCATCTTTGATCGTGCGTTGTCGCCAGCGGAAGCGCAGCAAGTCTATGACCTCGGCAAAGCAGGTTCGGCTTTGGCGCCGCCTCCGCTGAAACTCGGTTTCGAGCGGACGAATACGGGCCTCAAACTCACCTTCGAAGGCACGCTGCAATCCGCAGACGCGTTGACAGGCCCCTGGGCAGACGTGGCCGGAGCGAAGAGTCCCGCGGAGATCGCGTTCTCCGGTAACGCCAAATTCTATCGCATCAAGAAGTAAGTTACTGACACAGCCGGAGCGAAGAGGCCGGGCGAAAGCCTGGCCTTTTTTTTTTGAGACCGGTCCGGTAAACCATCCCGGTGTCGAGTGCGACTCCAGACCTATTGCTGCTGATTCCGGCCTACAACGAGGAACAGCGCATCGGGCCCGTTCTGCGCGCGTACGCCCAACATTTCCGCGAGCACTACGCCGGTAAATTCCAAATCGTCGTCGTCTTGAACGGATGCGTGGATGACACGATGGGCGTCGTCGAGCGGGTGGCCGCCGACTTTCCCGAAATTCGCGCGCTGAATTTCCCGGCGCCGATCGGCAAGGGCGGCGCGTTGATTGAAGGGCTGAAGCTCGCGCCGACGACCGATCTGATCGGCTACGTGGATGCTGACGGAGCAACGGCTCCGGCCGCGTTCCTGGACCTGGTGCGCCACTGCGGCAAAGGGGACTGCGTCATCGGCTCGCGCTGGCTGCCGGGATCGCTGCTCCACCAGAGCCAGTCCAAACAACGGCGAGTGTTCAGCCGGCTGTTTCATGCGTTCGTGCAGTTTCTGTTTCGCATGAACATCAAAGACACGCAATGCGGAGCCAAAGTGATGCGCCGGGAAGCGGTCGAGACGATTCACTCGGCTTTGCGGATCGCGGACGTGGCGTTCGACATCAACTTGCTCTATTCGCTCAAGCGGAGCGGCTATTTGGTGCTGGAAGTTCCCACGGAATGGACCGACCAGTTAGGATCGAAGATCAAGCTGAACAAAGGGGCGCTGGGCATTGTGCTCTCGGTGATCCGGCTCCGCGTGTTCTACTCGCCCTTCTATCGCTGGCTTCGCCCGTTGCGCCCGCTGGAAGCCTGGATCTACAAGAAACTCAGCGCGCCGCAACCGCTGCCCGGACCCGCACCGCCACCACCTCGGCACGAAGATTGACCGGAGTTGAACAGGAGTAAACAGAGCAAACAGAGGTAGATCAGTGGCAAAAGTGATTTCGTAATTTCTTAAAGATGTAAGGCAAACCTCTGGATTGCCAGGACGCCATCGGACGGCGTCAGCCACCTTTTCGGGAAGTTAAGTGACTCTCCCCTCTCTGTTGCCTCCGTTACCTCCTTTTCGAAGCAACTGCTCGCGTCAGCGCTGCGGGAAGATTTGATACAGGAGCAAGTAGATGATCACTCCAGTGACCGAAACGTACATCCAGATCGGCCAGGTCCAGCGCGCGATTCTCTTGTGCGCTTCGAATCGCCCGCGCAACGCGCGCGCGAGCGTCACCAGGACGAGCGGCAAGATCGCGACCGCCAGGACCGTGTGCGTCAACAGAATGGCCAGATAAATGGGGCGAAACCACGCAGGATCCTTGAATACCGTCCGGCCTGCGTAGAAATGATAGACCAGGTAGCAGATCAGGAAGAGCGTTGAAGTCGCGAACGCGCTTACCATGCAGTTGCGGTGGGCGGTCTGGTTCTTGCGCCGGATGAAATAGTATCCGGCGCTGAGGAAGATCGCGCTGAGTGAATTCAGGCAGGCGTTGACCGCGGGCAAATCCGACAGGCTCATTTTCAACCTTCGCGCAAGAGCCGGTCGATGTCATGGAGGATCTGCTTTTTCCATCCCGGCTGCGACGATTCGACCGCCGCCCGGATGCGCGACTGTTTGTCTACCACGACAAACAGCGTGCTGTGCGTGTAGAGGTCGAACTGGTTTGTGCGGAGGGCGGGCGGAGTTTCGACGGCGCTCAGTTTGAGGCTGTTGGTCAGCGCGTGCCGCACCTTGTCCTCCGGCCCGGTCAGAAACCACCACCGATCCGGATTTGCGCCGAACTGTTCCGCATAGCGTTTGAGGATTGCTGGTGTGTCATTCTCCGGGTCCGTGGTGAGTGACAGGAGTTTGACGGGCGCGTTCGCGGGCAGCGCCGCTTGCAGTTCGCGCATTCGCAGGGTCATGCCAGGACACGCCGTCGGACAACGGCTGAAAATCACATCGGCGACCCACACCTGTCCGCGCAAGTTTCCCAGGGAAACCGGGGCGCCCAACTGATTGGTCAACCCGCCGAAGTCAGCCACCTGGCCGTAAACCGGAAGGGGAGCGCGCGATCCCTTGATGTCGGTCCAGAAGAGAAGCACCGCCAGCGTGAGAACGCCGAGAGCGAGGCCGATCAGCCAGGTGAATCGGAATTTTGCAGGCAAATCGGCCACCTACTCGAACGACCCGGACGACGCGCCGCCCGCCTTGCTTTGCTGGGCGACCCAGTTGTCGAAGGCCTGCTGGCTTTCGATGGTGATGAATCCGCCCGCCATAGTCGCATGGCCGGCCCCGCAAAGCTGCGCGCAATTGATCTGGTATTTCCCCTCCTTCTTCGCCTTGAACCAAACCGGGATGCTCAGGCCCGGGATCGCATCCTGGCAGACTCGCAGCGCGATGACCTTGAAAGAGTGAATCACGTCCATCGAGGTCAGATGGATGATGACCGGTTTGCCCAACGGCACATGGACGTCGTTGTAAGTCATGAAATCGTCTTTGCCCTGGGGATCAACCGGGTCGGCGCCGAATTTGTTCGTCGAATTGACCAGGCGCGCGTCTTGTTTCCCGAAGATGTTGTCCTTTCCGGAGTAGCGCGCGTTCCAGCCAAATTGCTGCGCGACGACGCGCAAAACGACTGATTCGCTTTCGCTGGGAGGCCGATCCACCAGTTGCATCCACCAGGGCACGGCCAATCCGAACAGCAAAACCATTTCCACCAGCGCGACCAGTCCTTCGATCCAGGTCGAGCTATGTCCGCGCGCTCCGATATGGTCGGCCTTGGGATTCCGGGTTGTGCGGAAGCGCCAGACCACATAGACAAAATAGGCCATCCAGCCCACGAAGAGAACCGCCATGAGCCAGTGCATGTAAATGATGAGGTTGTCCACCCGTTCGCCGTGCTCGGAAGCCAGCACGGGCAGTCCTAAAAGTTCGCGAATCATCAGACTTTATGAGTTGTGTCAGCAACCGGTTGAGAGGCCGAAACGCTGTTCTCGGTGATCGAAGCAGACCGTTTGGCCAGGTAAATGAAAAAGACAGCGATGGCCGCAAGCACGGAGAGAACCACGGCCAGCAGACTGATCACGCCCCAGTGCAATCCTTTGGCCAGGGCGCTGTCGGATTTGCCGAAGCAAACCGCGCAAGCCAAAACCGGGGTGGACTGCGCCGTGGCCATGAGACAGGCGCAAATCAAACCGAGGCGTGGGATTCGGTGTTTCATAGGTAACTGACGTTTCTCAGTTTCTTGAGGAAATACACGCCGTAGCACACCAGAGCAAGCGCGGCCCCTATGGATACGATCCCCATCCATAAATCGGCTCGTGTGCCCAGGCCCTGGAAGTAGTTGTTCAGGGACCACGCGCCAAAGCCGATCGCGAGCAATGTCGAAGCGGTGATGAAAACGATGTGGATGGCCTTTAAGGACATGGTTCAGTGCGCAGCCGTCTTGGCGGGCGCCTCAAGTGTCTTGATGCTGCCAGTGTGCAACGATCCGTGCGGCATGTCGTCTCGAGCGTAGATCGTGAGATACATCATGCCCGCGAAGAAAAACGCGGTCGCGCCGAGAATGCAGTAAATCATTTTTTTCTCGGACATCAGGTGCATGAAGTAGCCGGCAACCAGAAAAGCCTTCACGGTTGCGATGAGCATCGCCAGGGCGATGGCCAGCGCCACGCTATCGAAATGGAGGTAATTCACCGCCACGGTGATCACCGTGCCGATGAGCAAGGCAATGCCGACGATGGCGTAAATCCGAACGTGTTTTGAAACGGCGTGTGAATCGTGACTCATATATTTCCTGGCAATAAATAAAGGACGGGGAATAGGAAAATCCAGACCAAATCGACAAAATGCCAAAAGAGACCGGAGACCTCGACGCGGTTGATATATCGCTCCGGATCGAGCTTCCAGAGCTTGGCGCCAGGACCCCAGATATAACCGATGACGATCGCGCCTCCGAGCACGTGCAAGGCGTGAAGGGCGGTCAGTGTAAAATAGATTCCGAAGTAAGTGCTGTGCGCCGGAACAAATGAGGAAAGCCGCTGAATCTCGTCGGTCTTGATTGTCAGCGGCTCATGAGGCTTGCCATGGGCCTCGTGTCTCGCGTGGGCCATTTCCTTCGAGGTCATGCGGTAATGATCCGGGTCCGGCAGGAATTTGATGGAGTCCAACTTCATGCTCTGGAGCTTTTGCAGGTTCCACAACATGGGATGTCCACCATTATGCTCAATATGTCCCAGGAGCCGGGTGCCGTCTTTCTTCCAGACTTCGTAGTGCAGGAATTTTTCCCGATATTCGAACGACTTGATGCCGAGGAAGCCCAGCGCGCACAGGATCGTGATGGCTTGCAAGACCCGGTACTTCGCGAAGTTCCCGACTTTGAGCGCCGACCACGACAGCACGACGGTGACGCTGGAAGCAATGAGCACAAAAGTGTTAAAGGTCCCGATCGGGATATTCAGCATCCCATGCACCCAATCTCCAGGCACCGCTCCGATGCGCAGGATGATGTAAGAGGAGAACAATCCCCCGAAGAGCATGACTTCGGACGCGAGGAACAGCCAGATGCCCACCTTCGCGTTGTAAAGGCCAGTGTCCTGGCGGGGGTGAACAATGTGTGGAATTTCCATGAAATGGGGGTATGGAGGTGGGGGGTAAGGTTTGGTTCAGGCCGGCTGGTTCTGCGGCGAGAAATCTTTCGACGAGCCGGGCACGCTGTAGTCGTACGGCCCGCGGTGAGCCTGAGGCGCGGTCGCGAAATTGCCGTGGGGCGGGGGAGTCGGCGTCTGCCAATCCAGTGTGGTGGCATCCCACGGATTGTCCGAAGTGACCTTCTGGCCGTGCTTAATGCTCCAAAAAAAGTTGATGATGAATGGAATTTGGGCCAGCCCAAGACAGACCGCCGCCCACGAGATGGTGACGTTCCAGTGCATGATGCTGTCGGTCAGCCCGCCGATCGCGTCTTTGCCGACCCTGGCCAGAGAGTATTGCGCGCCACCATCCGACATGCGCCGGAGCATGCCCGCCATGCCTTGCGAGAACATAGGCTGGAACACCAGGTTCATGAAGATCAGCGAAAGCCAGAAATGCACTTTGCCCCAGAATTCGCTCATCATCCGCCCGGTGATTTTCGGATACCAAAAATAGATTCCGGCCAGCAGGCCAAAGATCGTTCCCGGCGCGACGACATAATGGAAATGCGCGATCACATAGTAAGTGTCGTGGAGATGAATGTCGCTGTAGTTCAGGCCCAGCGGAAGCCCGGTCAGACCGCCGATGCCAAACATCGGCAAGAATCCCAACGCAAACAGCATCGGCGTGTTGAACCGGATCGATCCGCCCCAGAGCGAAATGAGCAAGCAACTCAAAATGATCACCGACGGGATGGAAATGATCATCGTCGTCGTCTGGAAGAACGTGCTGATCTTGGTCCCCATTCCGGTCAGATACATGTGGTGCGCCCAGACGATGAACGACAGGAACCCGATCGCGAGCACGGAGTAGACCAGGGATTTGTAACCCCACAACGGTTTGCGCGTGTTGTTGGCGATGATCTCCGCGACGACGCCCATCGCCGGCAAGATCAGGACATAGACTTCCGGATGTCCCAGGAACCAGAACAGGTGCTGCCACAACAACGGACTGCCGCCGCCACTGATGCTGGAGAAAGCGCCGCCCGGAGCCAGGCCGGAAGGCAGGAAGAAACTCGTGCCGGCGACCTTGTCCATGAGTTGCATGACCCCGGCGGCCTCCAGCGGCGGGAACGCAAGCAGCAAGAGAAACGCAGTGACAAATTGCGCCCATACGAAGAAGGGCAAGCGCATCCAGGTCATTCCCGGAGCGCGGAGTTGGATGATCGTGGCGATGAAGTTGACCGCGCCTAGCAGGGAGGAAGTGATCAGGAATACCATCCCGATTAGCCAGAACGTCTGGCCCTGGGTCGGAATGTAGGTCGCCAATGGCGAATAAGACGTCCATCCTGCTTGCGCCGCTCCACCGGGGATGAAAAAGCTTGTGAGCATGATGACGCCGCCGAGGACATAAGCGTGGTAACTCGCCATGTTCACGCGCGGGAAGGCCATGTCCGGCGCCCCGATCTGGAGCGGCACGACGAAGTTGCCGAACGCCGCAAAAGCCAGCGGCACGATCGCCAGGAACACCATGATCGTTCCGTGCATCGCGCCGAAGGCATTGTAGAGATCCTGCGACATGGAATAGCCGCGCACCGCGCCAGTGGCCTTGTCCACGACGGGAGATGCCATATCACCCAGAGCGGAGTGCAAAAGTGATCCAACCAGCGGAATGGGTTTGTCCGGATACGCAATTTGCCAGCGCATCATGAGCACCAGCGAAAAACCCACGAGCAGAAACAGCAGCGCCGTAAAACCGTATTGAATCCCGATGACCTTGTGGTCGGTGGAGAAGACGTATTTCCGCCAGAATCCAATGTCTTCGTGGTGAGCTTCATGAGCTCCGGCATGATGAGCTGCTTGAGTGGTCGGCTGCATGGACGAACTGGTTTTTGGTGTTAAAACTTTTAGGTCAAAAATTTTAAGCGCGCAAGTTAACTTCTCGCTCTGGACAGTGTCAACGGGAGAATGCCGGTTGCTCTTTCTACCGCACTTTATCGAGCACCATTAACGTCAACACGCCCGGCAGAAAAATGATCGAGGCAAAAAAAAGTTGCCGCGCGCGGGTTGTTGTCAGGTGTTTGCAGAATCGAATGGCCAATGTCACGAAGGCCAAATTGAGAACCAGCACGCCAGCCAGATACAGATTTCCCGTTACGTTCGCCCAGAATGGACTCAGGCTGGCGATCAGCAGCGCCAGGCTCGACGCCATGACGTGCCGGCGCGTCCGGCTCCCGGTCTCATCGAACACGGGCAGCATGGCGTAACCGGCTTTCTCGTAGTCATCCCTGTAAATCCAGGCGATGGCGAGGAAGTGAGGAATTTGCCAGAGAAAGAGGATCGCGAAGAGCGTCCACGCTCCCAGACTCTCCTCGCCCCGGCTCGCGGTCCAGCCCATGACCGGCGGAAGCGCGCCCGGAATCGCGCCGACGATCGTATTGAGCGTCGTGACCCGCTTGAGCGGTGTATAAACGAAGAGATAAGTGCCGAGCGTGATTGCGCCCAACAAACTGGTGAGCCAATTCACGGCTGTGGCCAGGTAGATCAAGCCCATGATTGAGGCGGCCACGCCGGCAATCAACACGGTTTCCGGCTGAACGCGGCCCGAAGGCAAGGGCCGCCCCGAAGTTCGAGGCATCCGGGCGTCATACTCGCGTTCCAAATGCTGATTGAGCGCCGCCGCCCCGCTCGCCACCAATCCCGTGGCCAACAGCGCGTGGAACAAGAGCATGTAATCCAGTGTGCCGCGGCTTCCGAGGTAGAATCCCACCAGCGTCGTGAGCAACACCAGCGAAGTCAAACGCGCCTTAGCCAGTTCCAGGATGACACCGAAGCCCGCTCGCTCAGCGGATGGAGATGTGGGAATGGAGGGAGCGGAAGCTTTCATGAAGAACTATCCGGTAGTCAGAGCCGTCTCGGTTCGCGGAGCGCGCAAAGCCGCACCAGACTGGCTGGGAAGGTCTTCGGCTTTGCTTCGCGCAAACGAAAATCGCCGCACCGCCAAGCAAAGCAGCCCTCCCGCCACCAAACTCGCCGCGCCAGCCATGACGTGAAGCGTCGCCACATCCGCGGCTTTCCGGCTGAGCACCGTCGCCGCGCCCAACGCAGCCTGGAACGCGATGAGGCCTAACCACGCCAACGAAGCCTTCGACAGCCCGGCACGCCCCCCGAGTTGCAGCCGGCTGAGCCACGCGCATGCCCCCACTGCGAGCAACGTGACGAGCGCTCCGAGGCGATGCGTCATGTGGAGCACAATTTGAAAAGCGGTGATCGGATTCGGATCCGTGAGGTCCATGCGCCGGGCGTTGACCGAATCAATAAACGCGGCGCCGGTCGGTGGCCAGAGCTTGCCGTAGGCCAATGGAAAATCCGGGACCGCCAGGCCGGCGTGCTGGTGCCTCATCGTGGCCCCCAGAATCAATTGCAGGAACACAAGCGACGTCGCGGCGAGCAGGAGATACCGCAAACCTTTGGAGGCGCGATCCCAGGTCTCGTTCGCAGCCATGTTCGCCCACGCCGCGGAGGTTACGAGAGCGATGATGCTGACCAGCAAGAGAAAAAGCTGAGCTGCCGTCGCGTGAACGAAGCCGAGCGAATTCTGAAGGAGCGTGACTCTCAAGCCGCCGAGAACGCCCTGAAGAACCACTCCGAAAAAGGCGGCCACGCCGAGCCAGCGCACCCAACGCCGCGGCTCTTTGATCCAAAGCCAGGCGGCAAGGATGGTCGTGAGCAAGCCGACGAACGAAGCGAAGAGCCGATGCGTGTGTTCGTAGAGAATTCCTCCCATCCAATACGACGGCGGAAAAAGGAACATGTTGTAACCGTAAGTGGTGGGCCAGTCCGGCACCGACAACCCCGCTCCATGACTCGTCACCAGCCCGCCGATTCCAATCAGAATCAGCGTTGCGAGCGCCGTGAAAACAGCGAAACGGTTCAGCCAGAGGCTGTGGTTTGACCGAGTCATTCTTTGCGACGAACGGAAACGCCGCTGCAGCCATGCGCCGCAGCGGCGACTAAAAAACGATGGGAACCGGGGCGCAAGTTACTGCGCTGGTACTTCGACAGTAAAGTCTGCCTTGGCTCCGTCTGCACCGACTTTGATCTTTTGCGTCAGGCCTTTGCCGCCCGCAAGATGAGTCTTGCGATGCACGGCTTCGATCGTGTACTCGCCCGGCGGGACGTTGGCGATTTTGAACGTTCCATCTTTGCCGGAAACCGCGAAGTAGGGGTGATCCACGATGCCCACATAGGAGAACATCCAGGGATGCACATCGCAGCGGAACCGCAAAAAGATTTCCGGGTTGTCGAACACAAACTCCAGCGGCGCCGCATTGGCCGGTTGCGCTTTGTTGTATTCTTTGTTGCCGGCAACGGTCGGCTGCGGATGCACGTTGTGCATGAGGGGATCCGAGTTCTTGACCAGAATCTTTTGCTTCGCCTGCAGGCCGACGACGTAAGGCGTGTACTGGCATTGCACCTGGTCGATGACGACCGGCTGAGCCGGAGGCGGGGCGGGTTTGGCGCCTTCTTTGATGTAGATGAACACATCGGCCAATCCTCCGCTCTTGTCCACGGCGTAAAACGGCATGCGCGGATTCGAAGCAGCGCCCGCGATTTCCGGAATCTTGCCGCAAAACGGGTCGGCCTTTAACGGCATTTCCGGAGCGGGAGGCGGCGTGCCTTTCAAGGTGACTTTCCCCGTGATGTCACCGGCGGAAGCCGTTTGAATCGTTCCCACGCAGGCGGCCACACCCAAAAAACCAATCAATTTCTTCATAGATCTGAATCGAGTATTGCTGCTTAAAATTTCGCGCGCACGATAACACCCGGTTTTTCGAGCAGCAAGCGATTTGTGAAAGTTTTCACAAAGTCGCAAGCGTGTCCATGGTGCGTGCCATTTCCAGCGCCGTGCCCGCGGCTTCGTCGCCACGGTTGTGCGTCTTGCTCAGGCACCGCGCTCGGGCTTGCGCTTCATTCTCCAGCAACAGAACTTCATGAATGACAGGAACGTGGTGAGCGACCTGAATCTGAACGAGCGCCTGGCTGACCGCTTCGCCGATGTGTTGCGCGTGCGTGGTCTCGCCTCGCAGGATGACGCCCAGGCAAATAATGACGGAGAAAGGCCGCCTCGACTGCGCCGCCAGCTTCGCCGCCACCACCGGAATCTCAAAAGCGCCCGGAACGCGCACCACATTGATCTCGCGCGCGCCGGCCCGGGCCAACGTCGCTTTCGCCGCGCGCAGCATCGCGTCCACATAACGTTGGTTGTACCTGGACGCGACGATGGCAAATCGGGCGCCAGGCGGCGCGAGCTTCTTGCGGTTTCGAAGACTCGTTTTCAGCATAGATTCAAGACCATGAATACGGTAGGGCGAGTCCGTCCCCGGCGAGCCGTTCGACGTGCTGGGAACACGTCTGGATCGGCTCGCCGGGGACAGGCTCGCCCTACCGGTTCCATGGAAACGCGTGCTTGCATTAAATCAAATGTCCAAGTTTGTCGCGCTTGGTTTGAAGATACTTTCGATTGTGCGGATTGGGATCCACTCGGATGGGAACTTGTTCCACAATTTCCAGGCCGTACCCTTCCAGTCCCACGACTTTCTTGGGGTTGTTCGTCAGGAGCCGGATGGTCTTGACGCCGAGATCGACCAGGATTTGCGCGCCCAGCCCGTATTCCCGCAGGTCCATCGGAAAGCCGAGCTTCAGATTGGCTTGCACCGTGTCGTAGCCGCGCTCTTGAAGCTTGTAAGCCTTGATTTTTGAAACCAGCCCGATGCCGCGCCCTTCCTGCCGCATATACACAATCGCGCCACAGCCCGCCTCGGCCACCTGGCGCATCGCTTGATGAAGCTGGGGTCCGCAATCGCAGCGCCGGGATCCGAACACGTCCCCGGTGAGACATTCGCTGTGCACCCGCACCAAAACGCCTTTTCTGTTCGCCACGTCTCCCATGACCAAAGCCAGATGATGCTGGCCATCCAGGCAGGAACGATACAAATACAGATCAAAATCTCCGTAATCGGTCGGCATCCGGATCACCTCGACGCGTTCGACCAATTTCTCGCGCGTGCGCCGATGGCCAATGAGCGCCTCGATCGTGCAAATCTTGAGCTTGTGCCGGCGCGCGAGTTTGACCAACTCCGGCAACCGCGCCATCGAACCGTCCTGGCTCATGATCTCGCAAATGACGGCCATGGAGCGCAAGCCGGCCAATCTCACGAGATCGACCGCCGCTTCCGTGTGGCCGGCGCGTTGCAACACGCCGCCCGGTTTGGCGCGCAGCGGAAACACGTGGCCCGGCTGGACCAGGTCGTTGGGCATCGCCGTGGGTTCCGCCATGACTCGGATCGTCTGCGCGCGGTCCGCGGCGCTGATGCCGGTGGTGATGCCGCGCGCCGCGTCCACACTCACCTGGAAATCCGTTTTGAACGTGTCGCGGTTTTGCACGACCATCTGTTCGATCCCAAGCTGTTTCAGCCGGTCGGAAGTCGTGGGCACGCAAATGAGGCCGCGGCCAAATTTCGTCATGAAATTGATCGCTTCCGGAGTCGCGTGCTCCGCGGCCAGGATCAAGTCCCCTTCGTTTTCGCGGTCCGCGTCGTCGATGACGATGACCATCTTGCCGGCGCGCAGGTCGGCGAGGATGGATTCGATCGAATCGAAGGGTTGCTTCATAAATTGGCGATGAAGCTAATGCTCCCTGGCGCAAATTCCAGCTTCGAAATCGAGCGACGCGCGAACGGATTATCCATTCGAAGTCGATCTCAACAGCGATCCTGAATGTCCGGACAAACTTTCAACAGGAGGCCACAGAGATAACAGAGATAGACTCTCGGTTACCTCCGTTACCTCCTGTCAAACAACCCGCCTCTCCCGCCCCGCACGCAATTCAGTAAAGCTTGACCATCGCCGGGCCGGTCTTCATGTTCACCCCCAATACTGAAGCGTCGTTCGGTCTGAGTTTCTCAAGGCGGCGCCAATCTTTTTTGTCTATGCTCTCGAATGAATTCCGGTGGAGCGACCTCCCCGCGCTGAGAAAGGTTCAACCTTACCTCGTGGCCGCAGGGTTGAAATCAGTTGCGTTGCTGTTCGTGCTGTTGGCGGCAAACGGCGCTTTTGCCGCGTCTGAGGAGCCGGAGAAATCCGTGATCCACATCAGCACGTTCAGCCAGCAGCCAGTCTGGAATGAGCCATGGCGATTCACAGGTGTGCAACGCAGCAGCGGTTCCGGGTTCGTCATCAAAGGCAAGCGCATCATGACCAATGCGCACGTGGTCAGTTGGGACCGGCAAATCCTGGTTCGCCGTTACCAGGACCCGCGCCCGTACCTGGCCCGGGTGAAGTTTATCGGACACGATTGCGACCTCGCCATTCTGGAGGTCGACGAAGAGAAATTCTTTGACGGTATGCAGCCGCTGGAATTCGGCGAGTTGCCCAAAGTCCGATCCACCGTGGTGACCTACGGTTATCCGGCCGGCGGAGAGCAGATTTCCTACACGCGCGGCGTCGTCTCGCGCATCGAATTGCAGAACTACGTTCACATCGGCAATCGCACTTATCTGGGCGTGCAAACGGATGCCGCGATCAATCCCGGCAACAGCGGCGGGCCGGTGATTCAGGATGGCCTCGTGGTTGGCGTCGCTTTCCAGGGCATGCCTGGCCTGGAAAACACCGGCTTTTTCATTCCGCCTCCCGTCATCGGCCACTTTCTGAAGGACATCGAAGACGGCACGTATCACGGGTTTCCGCAGGCGGGCATTCGATTGGTGACGCTGCAAAATCCGGCGTATCGCCGCTTCCTGAAGCTTCCCCCGGGCGAGCTCGGAGCGAAGGTCGATTCCATGCTCCAGATTCCGGCCACCCAAAAAGTGCTGAAGGAAGAAGACGTAGTCTTGCAGATTGGGCCTTATACCGTGGGCAGCGACAGCACGATTCTCTTTCAGGGAAACCGCGTGCACGCCGCGATGGCGTTTCAAGAAGCTCAACACGGCGAGAGCATTCCGCTCAAGATCTGGCGAAACGGACAGGAAGTAGAGGCGTCCATCCCCGTTCACGTTTACACGGGCGACCGAGCCATTGGGAATCTCTACGACACGTTGCCGCGCTATTTCATCTATGGCGGAATGATCTTCACGCCGCTCACCCTGGAATACATGAAGACTTTTGGACGCAACTGGGCCGACTCCGCCAACGCCGAATTGGTCTTCGAGCTTTATTATCGCCGCCACGAAGCGCCCTCCGACGTGCGGCCAGAGCCGGTGGTCCTGGTTTCCTTGCTCCCGGATGCCGTCAACGCGAACTTCACGATTCGCGGGCACACACTGGTGGACAAGATCAACGGCATCCGCATTGAGAAACTCGACGACGTGATCCGCGCGTTCGAGACGGCCAAGGCGGCTCAACACATCGTCGAGTTCGTCCCGCACAACACGTTCGAGTGCCTGGATCGCGCGGAGGCGGACAAAGCCAATCCGCGGATTCTCCAAACTTACGGTGTCCCCAACGACCGACGCTTATGAAAGCAAGTCTTTTCCTTGGAGCGCGGGCAGCTTGCCCGCGCGGTGGTACGGCGAGATTTTTGAAAAACTCGCGGGCAAGCTGCCCGCGCTCCTTTAGGGTCTGTGCAAAAATAACTTCCGGTTTTGGCGGGAGCGCCGCCTGGCCGGATGCAAGGCGCGAGGAGGGAGCATCCCCGTTTTGGGGCTGTGACCGACGAGCAACGCCGCAGCCGGCCAGGCGCCGCCCCGCCCCGGAGGGCTGGGGCGATTTCGCTTTCTGGCTTCGTTTCTCCTCAGTCGCAGAGCCCTGGCTATGCTCCTTCGTCGTGCCTCGCCAGAAAGCGAAATCACCTCCAGCAAAACCGGAATTTATTTTTGCACAGACCCTTAGCTCGATTCTTGAGTCATCTGTGCTGAAGGCGGCGCTCCATACCTCCATCTTCCTCATTGGGGCCATGCTGGCTCCCGCAAACGCCGCCCCGGCCGAAAACGGCAAATCCGACTTCGAGCGGTCCGTCGTTGTCCTTGATGTCACGCGCAAGCAATACGATTACTTCCAGCCCTGGACCAAGCGGACCAAGAACACGCACAAGGCGGGTGTGATTCTTCAAGACCGCGAAATCCTTACTACGGCCGATGAAATGTTCGACCGCACGCTCGTTCGAATCCAGAAAGGCGGCCGGGGCCGGTGGTGGACCGGGGACGTGACCTGGATTGATTACCACGCCAACCTCGCCGTCGTGACGCCGACCGATCCCGCATTCTGGGAAGGACTCCAGCCCGTGACGCTGCTCGACAAACCAGCCTCCTACGACGCGCTCCAGATTGTCCGCTGGCGCGAGGGCAAGCTGGAAAACCGCAAAGCCGAGTTCAACCAGTTCACGGTGGACACCGCCCGCCTGAGTTTTGTGTCGGTCCTGGAATTGGAAGTCAGCTCAGAAATCCAGGGCGTCGGCTGGGGTGAGCCCGTTGTGGCCGCGGGCCAGGTGATCGGCATCACCAGCCAGCAAGCCGGCAACAAGTGCACCGCCATCCCCGCCTCGTTCATCCGTCCGGTCCTGGAGACGCGGAAAAACGGCACGTATCGCGGCCTCGGTTTGTTCGACTTCTATTGGCAAGCCGCGGAGAACCCCGCGAGCCTGGATTTCTTGAAGCTGCCCGGCGAACCGCGCGGCGTCATCGTCATTCACGTCCCCACCAAGCCCGGCGCCACGCCCGTGCTCAAGCCGCACGACCTGATCCTGCAGATCGACGGCTTTGACATTGATACTCAGGGCGACTACGCGGATCCCGATTTCGGCCACCTCTTGCTGGAGAATCTATCGACGCGCCGCCATTGGGCGGGCGACGACGTGAAAATGAAAATCTGGCGCGAGGGCAAGGAACTCGACGTGACGTATCGCCTCCCAAAGGCCGAGTACTCCACGACGCTCGTGCCCGACGCGACTTACGATCAGGAACCCGAATATCTCATCGTCGGCGGACTCGTGTTCCAGCCTTTGAACGACTCGTTCCTGAAAGGTTGGGGACCGGAATGGAAACGCCGTTCGCCCTTCCGCCTGTACTACTACAACGAACAGGAACCGACTTCAGAGCGCCGTTCGCTCGTCTTTCTGTCGCAAGTGCTGCCGGACATTTACAACCTTGGCTACCAAAACCTGCAATACCTCGTGCTCGATGAGGTCAACGGAAAGAAGATCGCGAAGCTCCAGGACCTCAAAACCGCTCTGGAAAATCCGGTCGAGGGATTCCACCAGGTCCAATTTGTCCGAAGCGATTCGATGCGCCGCCTGGTTTTGGCCGCGGACGAAACCGAAGCCGCGACGCGGCGTGTGCTCCAGCGCTACGGCATTACGAAAGACTTCTACTTCGTTTCGACGGAGACGCCAAAGAGCGCCGGTGGCGGCGGCCAATAGCCACCGCAAGCCGCGTCGGTTAAGCCTTGGTACCGGAGTTGACACGAATTTCGCGAATTAGCGCGAATTCGACCGTGAGCGGAATACGTGTCGCGCCTCATTGCCTGCATCCTATGAAAACAGGCTTCACGATCTTGGTGATGATCGGAGCGAATTTGACTTCCGCCCTTGGCTTCACTGAGTTGCGGGAACATTTCAACTCGCTCGATCGCTGGGACCTAACTGTGTCGGGCACGGCACTGAATGTGAAGGTGTATGACACCGGCGGCGGCCTCTCGCTCTTGACGTCATCGTTTCCTGGCATGCTTGGGGCGGAGCAGCGGCATGACATCCGAACTCACTCGTCGGACTTCTCCTGGCTTACGGCAGATAACCAACCAGTCACTTACTCGTTTACGATCCGGCGGTTTCCTCCGCCGACAAAGGACAATATGAGGCGCACATCCTTCTTGTAGGTAACAGCGTAAGCCCGGGCGCCGTCGCAGAGACCCGCGAAAGGAACGTGATCTTCTTCCGCATGTTCGACGCGGGCGCGTCCTACGGAGTCGAGCTGTATTACAAAGTGAACCAGGCAGGCAAAAGCGCCTATCCACCGCGTCTGAATGGGGTGGGGACAGAAGTCGTGTCCGCATACGGTGAATCGTCTCCGCTCGGCGCATGGGGCTTCACGCTGCACGGGACAAACGTGACCCTCTTTGGTCCGGGTGGACTGAAGCAGAGTGGGCGGCTCGGTCCGGACGTTCTGGAGGCCTTCCAGAATTCGACCCATGTTTACGTAGGCGTAACCCCAAACTCAACATCCGTCGGGCCGGAGTCAGTGATCTTCTCGAACGTATCCGTCACCGCACCAGTGCCGCTGACTATCCGCAGGACGGCCGAGAACTTCGTGAAGTGCTCTTGGCCGAGTTGGGCCAAGGACTACATCCTCCAGGTCGCGGATTCATTGCCGGAAGCTGCGTGGACGTTTCCGCAGGTGGTCGTCGTTGAAGAAGACCGCAAACTCTCCGTAGTCTATCCCATCCTAGCCACGCCCCAATTCTTCAGGCTCATGCAAACCCCTTCGCCCGAATGAGGCGAACTTACGCATCGTTGTTGTTGGGGGAGTGACGCGAATTTCGCGAATGAGCGCGAATTCCACCCAATAAGCGACTGAGAGGATGCCAAGGCATGAATTCTTTATTCTCTCATTGCTTTCGGCTGAACTCTCGGTTCTGAGGCCTGATTCGCGCCAATTCGTGCAATTCGTGTCGGATCTCCTTTTTGTGGACCCGGCCCTTCCGCCAGCCCCAATTTGTCTCGTGACCCGAAGGAAGGTCTTCTGTTAGCTTCGTGTGGCAGCCAATTGATCTGTTTCCGGACGAAAATGAAGAAACACGTGACAACGCGAGTCTATTCACCCATGAAAAAATTCCTCGGCCTTCTCACTCTGCTCATCGGCGCCGGCGCGGCGGCCGGCGCGGAGAACCTCACGCTCAATAAAGGCGACCACATCTGCATCATCGGCAATACGCTCGCCGACCGCATGCAGCACTTCGGCTGGCTGGAGACGCTGCTCCAAGCGCGTTTCCCGAAGCACGAGCTGGTCATCCGCAACCTCGGTTTTTCCGGCGACGAGTTGGTCATGCGGCTTCGATCCATGGATTTTGGCAAACCGGACGAATGGCTCTCCGGCGTCTCTCCTCATCCGAACCAGAGGAAACACGACGCGGCGCTCTTCGATAAATCCAATCTGAGCGGCACCAATCGCTTCGAGTTGATTAATACGAAAGCCGACGTGATCTTCGCCTTTTTCGGCTACAACGAGTCGTTCGCGGGCGAGGCCGGACTGGGCAAATTCAAGAAGGACCTGGAAGCGACGTTGAAGCACATGTTGGCGCAGAAATACAACGGCCAGTCCACCCCGCGCATCGTCCTCTTCTCTCCCATCGCTCATGAGTTTCTGAAATCGCCCGACTTGCCGGATGGCTCGGAGAACAACGCGCGCCTGAAGCTCTACACCGCGGCCATGGCCGAGGTCGCCAAAGCCAATGGCGTGCTCTTTGTTGATTTGTTTGCGCCCACGCTCGACGTTTACGCGAAAGCAACCCGGCCGCTCACGATCAACGGCGTTCACTTGAACGAGCGCGGCGACCGGCAAGTGGCGCTGGCAATTGAGCGGGCGCTGTTCAGCAACAACGCCGCCACGGCCCTCGATTCCTTCGAGAAACTCCGCCAGGCGGTGCTCGACAAGAATTTTCATTGGTTCAACCACTACCGCGCCACCGACGGTTATTCGACTTTCGGCGACCGCGCGTTCCTGACCTTCGAGAAGGGCAGCGCGCGCAGCGTCAACAAAACTGACCCGGACCGGAAGCTCCCCAGCAATTATGAAGTGCTCCAGCGCGAATTGCTCATGCTCGACGTGATGACCTCCAACCGCGACAAGCGCATCTGGGCCGTCGCTCAAGGACAGGACCTGAAGGTCGATGACAGCAACCTCCCGTCCCCGGTGAAAACGGAATCGAACAAACCCGGGCCACTCCCCGGCGGCAAACATGAGTTCAACACCGCGCAAGACGCCATCAAACGCATAACTCCGGGAAAGAACATGACCGTCTCTCTGTTCGCTTCCGAGGAGCAATTTCCCGATTTGGCCAAGCCCGTGCAAATGGCTTTCGACACAAAAGGGCGTCTTTGGGTGGCGGTCTGGCCCAGTTACCCGCATTGGAATCCGAGAGAACCGTTGAGCGACAAACTCCTGATCCTGGAAGACACCGACGCCGACGGCAAAGCCGACAAACAAACCGTCTTCGCCGACAAACTGCACAATCCGACCGGGTTTGAATTCTGGGGCAACGGCGTGATCCTCGCGCAAGTCCCGGACATCATGTTTTTGAAAGACACCCACGGTGATGACAAAGCTGACGTGCGCGACCGCATCGTCCACGGCATGGATTCCGCCGACACGCATCACTCGGCGAACAGCTTCGTGCTCGATCCCGGCGGCGCGCTTTACTGGCAGGAAGGCACGTTTCACCAAACGCAAGTGGAGTCGCCCTGGGGTCCGCCCGTGCGCTGCTCGAATGCCGGTGTTTTCCGGTTTGAGCCGCGCACGTTCAAGTTCGACGCCTACGTGTCGTACGGATTCGCCAACCCGCACGGGCACGTCTTCGACCGCTGGGGCCAGGATTTCGTGACGGACGGCACCGGCGCGCAGACTTATTGGGCGGCGGCGTTCTCCGGGCACGTCGATTATCCGCAGAAGCATCGAGGCATGCAGACGGTCTATAAGCAACGCACGCGGCCCTGTCCCGGCACGGAGATTCTTTCGAGCCGCCATTTTCCGGATGAATTGCAGGGGAATCTTCTGGTGCCGAACGTCATCGGTTTTCTCGGCATCCTGCAATACAAGTTCGAGGACAAAGGCTCCGGCTTCGGCGCCACGGAGGTCGAGCCGATTGTCTCATCCAACGACCCGAATTTCCGTCCGTCCGACGTCGAGATCGGCCCGGACGGCGCGATCTGGTTCCTCGATTGGCAGAATCCGATCATCGGTCACATGCAGCACAATCTGCGCGATCCCAGCCGCGACCATTCGCACGGCCGCATTTATCGCGTGACCTACAATGGCCGCCCGCTGAGCAAGCCGGCGAAGATTGCCGGAGAACCCATCGAGAAGTTGCTCGACCTGCTCAAAGAGCCTGAGGACCGCGTCCGTTACCGCACGCGCATCGAGTTGAGCGGGCGAAAACCCGCCGACGTCATCGCGGCACTGAGCAAATGGATCACCACGCTGGACACGAAGGACAAGGATTACGAACACCACATGCTGGAGGCGCTCTGGCTGCACCAGAACATGAACGTCGTAAACCAGGATTTGCTCAAGCGCATGCTGCGATCACCCGAACCGCGCGCGCGCGCCGCGGCCACACGCGTTCTTTGTTACTGGCGCGACCGCGTGCTGGATCCGCTCGGCTTGCTCAAGGTGCAAGTGAACGACGATCACCCGCGCGTCCGGCTTGAAGCGGTGCGGGCGTGCAGTTTCTTCAAGACGCCGCAAGCCGCCGACGTCGCGCTCGAATCGCTGAACAAAGACCCGGAACAGAAGGATTACTACCTGAAGTACACGCTGGACGAAACGATGAGCACGCTCGACAAGGTGCTCAAGCAACCGAATCTTTGACGAGCGCCCGGGCGAGTCCGTCCCGGCGAGCCGCTCGACGCGCGTGAAACACGTCCGACTCGGCTCGCTGGGGACAGGCTCGCCCTACCGTCCGGTTCATGGCACGGACCGCAGCCTTCAGGCTGCTTCTGCGCGCTCTCCGGAGTCCAGCCTTGAAGCAGCCTAAAAAAAACTGCTGAGCACGATCCGGTTCATTGACGACAAGTCATTGGCTTGGTCAAACTCAGGCGATTGAATCGCTGCTATCCCATCCGACTTTGACTATGCCTCTCTCCGCATCATCTGCCATGGCCTGGATTCGCCCAGTGGTCCGGATGGTGATTGGGCTCTACTACTCCAAAGTGGAGGTTTCAAACCGCGAACGCATTCCGAGCCGCGGCCCTATTCTGCTGGTCGCCAATCACGCGAATTCTTTGATCGACCCCGTCCTGATTGGGATCGCCACAGCGCGTCCCGTGGGATTCTTTGCCAAGGCGCCTTTGTTCGAGGTTCCGGTGTTCGGCCAGGCTCTGCGAGCGCTGGGCATGCTCCCGGCGCACCGGGGGATGGACGACCCGTCGCAAGTCAAACGAAACGTGGCCACGCTGGCGTCCGGCGCCCGATTGCTCGTCCGCGGCGCAGCGGTCGGGATTTTCCCGGAAGGCAAGAGCCATGACTCGCTCAAGCTCGCCTTGATCCGGTCCGGGCCCGCGCGCATTGCGATGCAAGCGGTGCGCGATGGGGCGCGTGAGTTGAAGGTCATTCCCATCGGCATTAATTACGAACGGAAGGAACGCTTCCGCAGCGCCGTCTGGGTGCGCGTGGGGACTCCGATCGAAGCCGCTTCGTTTCTCGCTCAGTACGGAAGCGAGGAACGCCAGGCGTTGCGGGCGCTGACAACCGAGATCGAACGCCGCATCAAGGACGTGGCCATTCACCTCACGGAGGAGAACTGGGAACCTTTTCTGGGTTTTCTGGAAATTGTCTTTCCGCCTCCCGCCGCCGGCAACTCAGATCCAATCGCTTCCCTGCGCCATCGCAAGGCCGTGGCGGACGCGATCAATCATTTCCTCGCCCGCGATAAACCGCGCGCCGAAACGGTGGCCGCCGATCTGCGGCAACATTTCGCAGGCCTTGCGGAATTTGGATTGGATATGCATGCGCCGGTCATTCGGCTCCGCGGAACGATGCTGTTTGCTTCGTTGGTGGGAAAAGTGATTCTGCTGGCGCTCGGCTTTATTCCCGCCCTGCTCGCGACGTTGCACCATCTCGCGCCCTTCCTGGTGGTGCGCGGAATCGGACGGCGGGTTCAGATGCCCGGCAGAACGACGATCTCGCAAGTCCGGCTCGGCCTGGGCTTGCCGATTTACGCGGCGTGGTACGGAGTCGTGGCGTGGTGGATGGGAAGACAGATTTCTCCCTGGCTGGCGACTATTTGGGTGCTGGTGATGCCGTGGGCCGGCGTATTTTCGCTGAACTACTGGCGGCTGGCGCGCGATACGAGCCGCGCCTGGCGGCAGGAAATCCGCATGCTCTTCCGCGAAGGCGAACTCGAAAAGCTGCGCCGAACTCAGATCGAACTCGGCGAAAGACTTCAGTCTATGGCCGAGGAATACCAAAGTACTGAACGGGGCAAGACGGCCAATGTCGTTAAAACGTTAAGTGGTTAAATCGTTAAACCGGCTGAAGTTGGCCTCAGTGCATCCACGAGTTTTCTGCCGAGGAGCGCGGCGTTCACGCCGCTTCGCGTCGGCAATGCGAGACGCATCTCGCGAGACCGAAGCTTCGGTCTTGCGGACGCTGAAGCCGGCTAAAGCCCGCGCTCCTCACTTCACCAACCTATGAGTTTTTTTGGTTTTGATCCCGAAAGCGTCGCGGCTCGAACTCGAGCCTCGGACGGGTCCCACGAAATACCGACGCTGGCGCAGTCGCTGGTGCACGGGGGCGTCGGGTTCGGCTTCGTGAGTGTGGTGGTTTTCGCGGTCTGGGCGTTTGCCGGGAGGCGGCTCTCCGAAAACCTGGGCGAAGCGGGATTCTACAGCGTGTGCGCGCTTGTGTTCATCGGGCTGGCTGGATTTGATTTGCGCCGGCTTGTGATTGGTCCGGACGCGCTGGGGCGCTTCTACGGGTTGTTCGCCGCCGGGTTTGGAGCGTATGCCGTGTCGTGGTGTCTGGCGTGGTTTCTCGTGCGAGGCAAAGCGGGCGAATGGATCGGATCGCTCGCGGGCAGTGTGGTGTTGGCACTCGTATTCACGACCGCGTTTGCGGCAACCGGAAATCTCCTGCGAGTGGGCCTCGTCCTGTTCCTGGCTCACTCGGCCGGCTATTTCCTGGGAGGATTCATTTACGCCTCTTTCGGTGGAACACCCGGCATGCTGCTCTGGGGCGCCGCGTATGGCCTGGGGTTCGGCGCGGGACTGGGCTACACGTTGTATCACTGCCAGGAGCCGATTCGAACCAGACTCAGCAAGCCGCTCGATTCACACGACGTACCGCCAAGCAGCCGCCGGACGTTTTGAGAGACGAATTTCACGAATTTCCACGAATCCAGATCGCAGTGCTGTCTTTCACCAACGAAGCCTCGGTTGCCTGATGCCTTATGCGCCCTCCGTCGCGCCAATTTGTGAAATTCGTGTCTCCACACAACCACTTCCTGCCGCCCATCACGGATTCCGCGTGGGAAAGTCGCGCTGATACCGTTTTAGCAACTCCGCCGGATCGTTTTTCATGAAATAGAGTTTACCCCGCAGTTTCTTGGTCTTTCCCGCCTTCAATCCGCCGACTCGCGGATCGTTGTGAATGCAGACAATAACGCCCTGGAAAAGTTCCTGCGTGTGATCCCACGCCGTCGCGAGGAGATATTTGCCGTCCGCGGAAAAGCAGCCGATCAAGCCGTTCACCGGTTTCTCCGGGCTGATCGGCCGCGGGTTCACGTCGTCGAGATTGATGCCGGCGGGCACATAAACCTGGCCGCCGCGATAAATCGCTTCCTCGGTTCGCCGGGTCTTATCCAGCGTCGTCAGCCCGCGGTCGGTGAAGATGAAACAGCGCGCGAAGTAATTGCTTTGCTTGAGCCCGGTGAATCGATCCACCCGCATGCACGGCTGGAACCAATCGACATCGACAAACTGATCGCCGCTGTTCTTCAACGTGAGATCGAACGTGACGTCGTCCGCCCCGGCGCGGATTTCATGGAGAACTTCAACGCTCGGTTCGACCTTTGTGCGGAGGCGCAAACGTTTTCCATCAGCGTCCGCCGAGATCAATTCGCTCTTTTGCGGGATGGTGGTCTGGCGCCAGTCGCGCTTGGTGGAACCCGTGCGGCAGAAAGCTTCGAGGTACCAGGTGTCGATTTTTCCTCCCGGAATTTCCGGACCGGTGACGGTGAGCATGTTGTTCGTCCAGCCCATGGTGAGACCCGAAGCCGCATGCAGATTGGCGGTGTCGAGCCCGGCCAGGCTGAGAAGAGCCAGAATCAAGCGCGAGAGAATCTTTGGTGTCATGCCGCCGATTCGATCCCTCGGACGAACGTGCGTCAAGGTCGAACGGAATGATGGAGAGGGCCGCGAGGATTTGTTCCACATGCTGCTGGCGCCGTGCTTTCCGAAGCGGATCACTGGCGCGTTCGACGCCATGTAATAATTCAGAAGCCGTGATAGCCGCGATGACGGGGTCGTGGCGGCGTGCTGCGCAAGGAATCTCTGCATGTCAAACTTCCCTCGCTCTGACAACCGCATAGGGCCGCGCGCGGCGATTTCCCAGGCTTCGTTCAAGTCCTCCTGCGCGCTTCCTGGCGCCGCCGTGGCTCGCGCAGAACCTCACTCAATCGAGGGGAGTAAAGGGCGCGCTGCGGGCCAGGCTTAAGTCCTCTGCGGCAGGAGGCAGGGAAACCGTTCACACCGCCCACGCTGGCGAGTCCTTCAAGCGATAAAGCATTTCACCCGCTTTCGGCACGTGCAGGACTCCTTCGGCTTCGCGATTGGCGAAATCTTCGGCGCGGATGGTCTTGGGATCGCGGTAACTCAGGTTGATTCGCTGGCACACCTCCGGGGGAATCGCGGTCGCCAAAGTCACACGCGCACGCGGCTTTTCGACGCCGCTTTCATACGTCCCCTGGCCATAGACGTGCGTCGAATGCGCGAGCACGCCCCAGGGATAATGTTTGAACTTGTCCCATTGCTTCAGGAAATAGTCGCGGCAATGGTAGCCGACTTCCAGGAGCGCTTTGCCGTGCGTGACGCAGACTTCGGAAATGTGCGGCGCGTAGATGATCAGTTCGCCGCCGTCCGCCAGGATCGGTTCCAGCTTGTACATGCATTTGCCGCCGGTCCAGAGCTCGTCGTACATCTGGGGCGAGCAGGAGAGAATCGTGTGGAATGGTTTCGTTTCGTAAACGATGTGCAATTGCCGGGAAAGCTCGCTGGCGGCGTCCCACGCGGATTCTGGCGTGCCGGCAAAAAGCCCGACCAGCTTTGGGGAAGCTTCCGCCGCATCGACAGAAAGTCGGCTGCGCGGCAACGCAGCCCTACCGGCTTCATCAGAAAACGCCACCACCATGCAAAAGCAAAGCTTCGGAACGGTCACGAGCGACGCTGCGCGGTCCACGACCATTCGAACGGGCGTCCATTTGTTGCCGATGATTCTCGGATTGGTGACCACGGCCCCCAGCCAATGGAAGAAATTCAAAATCTCCGGCCCGCTGACGCCGGGAAACAGATATTTGTTTCCACCGGAAAAGCCGATGACCTCATGCGGGAAGACTGGTCCGGCGATGATGATCTGGTCGTAATCGAACACCAGCCGGTTTACTTCGACGGGAACGTCCATGGCAAACAGGCCGCCGGAGAGTTGCGCGATTTCGGCGGCGGGGATCACGCCGATTTTCTTCAATGCGCTCGGTTCATTCCAGGCGTGGTTGAAGAAGCGCACGCGGCGATAACGATCCGCGCGCTCAGCTTCGGCGATCTCCAACCGCTGGCAGATCGCCGCATCGCACATGGGCTGGTGGGTTCCGAGGGCGATGAGAACGTCAAAGGCTTTCGCAGCTTCAGCAATCTGTTCGTGGAGCGCTTTGAAAAGCAGACCGACCGGAGCGGTGCGCGTGCCATCGGGCACGATCAGCAGGACGCGCTTCCCGCGGTAATCTTTCGCCGGGCACGCTTGCACGACCACTTCGCCAGCCTGGCCGGAATTTAAACCGCCTCGCGTGTCTGCAATCCTTGAAATCATGTTTGTCGATGGCGGAACTCCAGGGCGGAGGCTGGCACGAAGCCGCGATGCGGATAATCCCGTCCGAGTTCAGAGGCATCGGGCCGGACAAACGTCCCCTTTCCCCTCACCCTGCCCTCTCCCCAAGGAGAGGGTTGGCCACTCGCGGCTTCCGTCTGACTGGATCGCGCCCGCTTTCTCCTGCGCAGAATTGTTTGCTCCCTCTCCCCAAGGGAGAGGGTCGGGGTGAGGGGAGAGGCGGCGTCAATGAGCATCTTGACTACAAAGTGCGTTTGATGGGCTGTGAAATCAATTCTGTGGGGGGCTTCAAATCGTCTGCGCCAGAAATCCCCCGTCCACGCGGATGTCCGCGCCGGTCACGTAGCTGCTGGCCGTCGGGCTGGCCAGGAAAACCGCCACGCCAATCAGTTCGCGCGCTTCGCCCATCCGGCCCATGGGCGTGTGGTCCAGAATCGATTTCGCGCGCGCAGTCGGGCTGCCGTCCGGGTTAAACAGGATGCGCCGGTTTTGTTCCGCCGGAAAAAAGCCCGGCGTGATGGAGTTGACGCGCACGCCGTTGCGCGCCCATTCACGCGCCAGAAACTGGGTCAGGTTGAGCACCGCCGCTTTGGCCGCCGAATAGGTGACAACCCGCGACAATGGAATATGCGAAGACACGCTGGCAATGTTGATGACGCTCCCCTTGCCGCGCTGCACCATCGCGGGGCCGAATTCCTGGCAGGGCAGCAGGACGCCCCCGACGACGTTCAAGTCAAAGTTCGCGCGCCAGTCCTCCAAAACGATCTGCTCGAATTTGCGGTCCGGGCTCACGGTGACTTTGATGTCGTTGCCGCCGGCGGCGTTGACGAGGATGGTCGGCGGACCGAGCTGTTTCTCCACTTGCTGGTGAGCCTGGCGCAGGTTTTCGCGGTCCATGGCGTCGGCCGAAAAGAAGCCGCTGTCGGATCCCAGCTTCTTGATGGCGGCGGCTCGGGCCTGACCGCGCTCGGCGTTTCGGCCCAGGACCGCGACGCTGGCGCCCGCCTGAGCCAGGCCTTCGGCAATGGCGCCGCCCAACACACCGGTCGCGCCGATCACGACCGCGACTTCACCTTTCAAATCAAATAAATCCATAACCTTCGCGTGACACAGCTTTTCCCAATCAAGGCAAAGCGTTTCTGAGAATTAACCACGAATGGACCCAGCGCGGCAAGCCACTACCAAGTCGTTACAACGTTAAACCGTTAAATGGGTAGAATCGGTTAAAGACAGGCCTCCGCAGGAGCGTCGCCCCACGCTCGATTGAATTGCCCTATTACATTCCCGGCTCAAGGCCTGAGTCCGTCCGGATCGACGTGCGCCGGCGGTCGAGGAGCAGCGCGACGGACACACGTTTCGCTTGCGCTTGCTCCAGAAGCTCCGCGCGTTTCCTGGGGTCGCTGATGCGCTGAACGGATTGCTGCAATTCCTCCGCCTCCTTCAGCAACTGCAATTCAGGAGGCAGAACACCGGCGCTCTTCAAAAGGGAAAAAATCATGCGATCCGCGACCGGCGTGTTGAAATAGTCCGTCAAATCGAGTGGACGGCCGCGGCCGGGCAAGTTCTCGAATTCGCCGTTTTCCATCGCTTCCTGGATCCGATTCTCGGCAATGAGTTGCGTCCAAATCATAGCGTGCCGCGCGAAAGGTCCGAGATCGAATGTCAGTCTTCGGCCAATGCCTGCTCTTTGTCTTTGAGGAGATAGACGGCGCCGTTGACCACCACCAGCAGAATTCCCAATTCCACACCGAGCTGCAGCAGATTGATTCTGGAGTTGGCCGCGGTCTGCTCGGATTCCACCGCAACCTCAGGAGTCGGCGGGTTCCAGAGCGGATGGAAGCCCAGCGAAGAAACTTGCTGCGCTCCGCCCTCGTCCACGATGAGCCGCCACGGCGGGAACAACGCGGCAAGGACGACAACGAGCATGCCGATGATCCGGACGGTCTTCTGTTTGGAGTTCATGTGGTCGGCGGCATCGTGGCGGCGCGGCGGGGTATTTCAAACAAAAATCACGAAATGAATGGGCCCGTTTCGACCGTGAACCGCACGACGCGGAGGGCCGTTCTCTGGCCCGGCGCGCTTTCAAAAACCTCAAGCCACGTGCCGGAATTGGAGTTCGGCGCTCCGAGTTCATGGAAAGCTCCCAAGGCCATCGAACCGTGCGCGCGGTCCATGACCTGGTAAGGGTCTGTGCAAAAATAACTTCCAGTTTTGGCGGGAGCGCCGCCCCGTCCCGGAGGGCTGGGGCGATTTCGCTTTCTGGCTTCGTTTCTCCTCAGTCGCAGAGCCCTGGCTATGCTCCTTCGTCGTGCCTCGCCAGAAAGCGAAATCGCCTCCAGCAAAACCGGAATTTATTTTTGCACAGACCCTAAGGACGCGTTTCACCGCGTCCCTGAAATTGTTTCTTCGATCGCCGAGTAAAGTCAGGGACGGAGTGGAATCTGTCCCTACCGGTTCATGAGAAGGCCGCGAATGTGGATCTGATGTTCTCAACGTACGGCGGCCTGATAATGCCGCGCTCTGTAATGATGCCGGTGATCAATTCCGGGGGCGTCACGTCGAATGCGGGATTCCAGCACTGCGCGTCCGGCAACGTAATCAGCGATTTGTTGAACACGCGCCGGATTTCATCCTCATTCCGGACCTCGATCGGAATCTCACTCCCGCTGGCAATCGCCAGATCGAACGTGGACAGCGGCGCTGCGACGTAAAACGGCACGTCGTGATATTTCGCCGCTACCGCCAGCGCGTAAGTGCCGATCTTGTTCGCGACCGAACCGTCCGCGGCGATGCGGTCGCCGCCCAGGATGACCAGGTGCACTTGCTTTTGCCGCATAAGCGTTGCGGCCATGCTGTCGCAGATCAACTGGCTGGGAATGTTTGCGGCGGCCAGCTCAAACATAGTGAGCCGCGCGCCTTGCAGGACGGGCCGAGTTTCATCCGCATAGACATGGATGTTTTTCCCGGAACGATGCGCTTGGTAAATCACGCCAAAGGCGGTCCCGATGCCGCCCGTGGCCAGCGCGCCGGTGTTGCAGTGGGTGACGATCCGCGCGTTCTGGGGCACGGCTTGTTGCCCGTGCCTGGCCATGGCTTCGCAGCGCTGCCGGTCGTCGTCGTGCAATTCGATCGCGAAATCGAGCAACCGCTGCGTCAGAAGATCGGGGTTGGTGTCCGTCAGCTTCTCCAGTTTTGAGCGAATCTCTTCCATGGCCCAAAACAGATTCACCGCCGTGGGCCGCGCTGCAGCGAGGTAATCGATCTTCTCTTTGAGCGTTTGAAAGAATTCAGTCCGGGAGCGCGAAGGCGCGGCTCGCATGCCCAGATAGAGTCCGTAGGCGGCAGTGATTCCGATGGCGGGCGCGCCTCGGACGCGGAGTTTCTGGATGGCCTCGAACGCTTCTTCGATGTGCCGCGTTTCGAGATACCGTGTGGTTTCCGGGAGCAGCGTTTGATCCAGGAGTTCAAGAAAGTCCTTCTTCCAGGCAACGGCACGGATCATAGGGAGCGTTGTTTCTCCCACTCGCGGTGAATTGGCCAGCAATTTTTTTTGGACCAAGGAGCGCGGCAGCTTGCCCGCGCGGGTTGCCTGAGGATTTCGCAGATGGTGGGGCGAGGCTCCGGCCGAGCCATGCCATCGAAGAAAAGCTCCGCAGGAGCGTCGCTCCACCATCGTTAGCCGTAGGGCCTGCACGGTTCACGGTTTCGAATATTCCAGTTGGCACTGCGCGCAGCGATGGATTACTGTGCGCCCGAATGTTCTCATTGCCCAAACCCGAAGTCATCGTCACTCATGAGAGCGATCTGGACGGCTTGGTTTCCGGGCTGCTGCTCAAGCGGCTCGCCCGAAAACTTTTCGCGGTCGATGTGCCCCTGGAGGCTTATCACAATCACAATTGGCGCCAGCGTAGCCTCCGCGAACAATCCGCCTGGGTCTGCGACATGACTTTCGAGGAACGCCTGGACCGGCCGGAATGGGTCGTCGTCGATCATCACGCGACGGACGCCGCGGCCAAGCACGCCACGCTCATCCACGACGCGGCCAAGTCCGCCGGCTTGCTGTGTTACGAACTTTGCCAGGCGCAAGGCCTGGGCACGCCGCAACTGGACCGGTTGGTGCATCTCAACAACGTCTCGGATTTGTTCCTGGAGGACGACCCGGATTTTATCATCGCCACCGACTACGCGAATCTGGTCAAGACGTATCAGTTCTGGAATCTGTGCGAACTGATCGAGGGCGAGATCGAACGCCTGCTCGGCCATCCGCTGTTGGAAGTGATGGCCGTGAAGCGCCGCGTGGAAGATCCCCTGGGTTATGCCTGGAGCGAAGCCAATGTCACCAAGTTGAGTCCCACCGTCGGATACGTCGATACCGTGGTGGGCAACATCAATCTGATCGTCCATCACCTCCTCGAACGGAAGGCGACGAAGTATCCGGTTTTGATCACGCTGTTCCGCAAGGCCAACGGCATGATCATCGCCAGCCTGCGGAGCCGCAACGGCGAAGCCATTAAGGTGGCGGAGAAACTGCAAGGCGGCGGCCATCCGAATGCCTGTGGCGCCACGCTGCCTCGTTCCGTGCAGCAAATCCCCGATGCGGTCCGTTATTTGCGCCAGGTCCTGAACCCGGCGCCGTTGCGGGAAGCTCCGCTCAACAGCCTGGAAAGTCTCTTCGACGGGATTGAATTGGCGAAGGGGAAATGAAGCTGCCGTTTGAGTTGATGCTGGCAGTCCGCTATTTGCGGCCCAAGCGGACGTTCGTTTCGGTGATCACCCTCATTTCGATCATCGGCGTCATGCTGGGAGTGGCCGTGCTCATCATCGTGATCAGTGTCATGGCGGGGTTCGACCGCCAGTTGCGCGAGAAAATCCTCGGATTCAAGTCGCATCTGCGCGTCGAGGCGAACGGGCCAATGACGGATTACGCGGCATTGATCCACACGATTTCGACCCATCAAGGCGTCAAAGGCGTCGCGCCACTGGTCATGGGACAAGTGATGGTGGAAACTCAGCCGGTGAATGGAGCGCCGCAGTACCTTTTCCCAGCCATTCGCGGAGTCGATCCCGACCCGGACTCGGAGAGCAAGATCAGTATTCTCCCCTCCAGTATCTCCACCGGCAACTATGACGTGCGCGGCAATCGAGTGCTGCTCGGACGGGAACTGGCCGCAAGCTTGAGCCTCAGTGTGGGCGATACGCTGTCCATCTATTCGATGGGCGATCTCCGGCGCGTGCAAAGATTGATCAAGAAAAGCCGGGCCAATGAAGAAGTCGATGAAGGTCTTCTGCCCACGGAATTCGAAGTAGGCGGCATTTTTGACGCCGGCTATTACGAGTTCAACAGTTTCTTCATCGTCTGCTCCATCGCCAACGCGCAAGACTTGTCCGGTCTCGATGATTCCGTGCAAGGCCTGACGGTGACGCTGCTCGATCCCAGCGCCGCCCGGCAAGTCCGGACGGAGCTGCAGGCCGTGCTCGATCCCGGCGTCAGGATCCGGACCTGGGAAGAGGACAACTCCGACATCCTCGATGCGCTGTTGGTGGAGAAGAATGTGATGTTCTACCTGTTGTTCTTCATCATGATCGTCGCGGCGTTTGGCATCACCAGTTCCTTGATCACCTTTGTGGTTCAGAAAACGCGGGAGATCGGAATCCTGAAGGCGCTCGGCGCGTCCGGCAGCCAGATCATGTCGATCTTTTTCAGCCAGAGCCTGCTCGTCGGCGCGATGGGGGTGACGGCCGGGTATGGGCTGGGAATGCTGGCGGTGGCTTATCGGAACGAATTTCTGCTGTTCTTGAGAAGAGCGACCGACTTCGAGCTTTTTCCTTCGCGGATTTACGGGTTCAGCCAGCTTCCGGCGTTGATCGAGGCGGGAGACATTCTAATCATCTGCGGCGGGTCGCTTCTGATTTGCCTGTTGGCCGGGGTGTTTCCGGCCTGGAACGCGGGCCGCTTGAAGCCCGTCGAAGCGCTGCGCCATGAATGAGAGCCGATGCAGGAAGCCTTGATCACTGCCCGAGGGCTGAGAAAGAGCTTTACGCTCGGCAAACGGCGCGTGGACGTGCTCCAGAGCGTGGACCTCGTCGTGCAGCGCGGCGAATTCGTCGCGATCCAAGGCGCGTCGGGCGCGGGCAAAAGCACCTTGCTCCATTTGCTCGGCGGACTGGATGCGCCGAATGAAGGGGAAATCTGGTTTGCCGGGCAGAATCTCGCCAGGCTTTCCGGGAGCGAACTCGACCGCTTTCGGAATCGCAAGGTGGGTTTCGTCTTCCAGGCTTATCATATCCTCCCGGAATTGGACGCGCTGGAGAATGTCTGCCTCCCGGCCCGGATGGCGCGAAGGGATGCCGCCGAAACCGTGAGCCGCGCGCGGCAGCTTCTGGAACGAGTCGGACTCAGCGACCGAATGGACCACAAACCGTACGAACTTTCCGGCGGCGAACAGCAGCGGGTGGCGGTGGCGCGCGCTTTGATCAACGAACCGGAATTGATCCTGGCGGACGAACCGACCGGCAACCTCGATTCGCACACCGGCCAGGAAATCATCGACCTGCTCTGCGCGCTCCGCAGCGAACGCCAGGCGACTTTGATTTTTGCGACGCACGACGCCCGGATTGCGGCGCAAGCCCCGCGCGTGGTCGAACTGGTGGATGGACAGATTCGCGGCTGACCCCAGGCCGGCACGACTGACCGGTAGGGCAAACCTGCCGGTTTGCCGCGCCCCACGGCCGGGAGTCAGTCATGCCCACGAAACACACAACACACACGAAATCGGAACGGGCGATTTCGTGGGCTCCGCGTGTTTCGTGGGATCCAAGTCCATTTCCAAAGTGACAGCTTGAACGCGGCTCCCATTCCGCTCACGCAAGATCAACATCAACGCGTCACGTGTTCGGCGGCGGCTTTGGAGAGCAGCACGTCCAACTGTCCCAAACAGAAGCGCGACCAGGATTCGTAGCCCGCTGAATCCTTCACCGCGTCCGAAAGCGAGATAAACTCCAAAGCGACAATCCCGCTGCGCCCTCGGGCCACATCCTCGTGCGGCACGCGCAGGACGTGCACGACTCCAAAGTGCACCAACCCGACTTCCGTGCTGTCGTCATTGATGAGCGCGACCGGTGTCTCCTGCGCTTCCTCAATGGCGACTTCCTCCATCAATTCGCGCCGCATTCCTTCCTGATACCCGCGGTCGGTGGAGAATAGCCCATGGTCTTCCTCCGAAATGTGCCCGCCGACTCCGACCGAGTATAAGCCGTGTAACCGCGTCTCTTGCCCGCCCTTGCCGCGGCGATACCGCAAGATGCGGTCGCGGCAAATGACCAGGACGTAAGGGATGAGCTGTTTGTAGCGCGGGTCGTGTTCGGCTTCGCTGCGGTTCAGGTAGAGAATGTTCGTGGAGGCCGTCAGCACCGGCAGATATTTCTCAATCTCCAGGCTCAGGCCCTGGAACACGCCCAGGCCTTCGAGCAGTTTTCGCTCAAAACAAAGCACTCGTTCTTCGGTAGCCATTGCGTCATTCGCCTTTCTGTAGTGTAGGGCAGGATTCCAGCCTGCCAGTTCGGGCGGCGTCCTACCGCTCGAACGACAGGGCAAGGATGCCCTTTCAACCGGCAGACAAGATGTCTGCCCTACATTCTCAAGCTCGTTCGGAATGGTGATGGCACTCCCGATTCCCAACGAGCAAAACATATTCTTTTTTGTTCACGGGCTGTTCAGACCTTATTCACAGGCCGTTGCATTGAAGATCATCCACGGTAGGGCGAAGCGTCCTCGCTGAGCCGAACAACCATCGTCCACTCAACGTCGGACCGGCTCGCCCTACCGGTGAAACGGCTCTATTCAATGCAGTTGCTCGGATCTCTCGGCCGGTGCCGTGTCCGGCGTTTCGGGCGGTTGCCGCACGGGGAAGAAGATCGAGAAGGTGCTGCCCTGGCCTTCCATCGTTTCGACGCTCAGGCCATAGCCCATCTGCTTGGCCAGCTCGTACACCATCGATAAACCCAGGCCCGTCCCGCGGCGCGTGGAAAACGCTTTGGTCGTAAAGAACGGCTCGAAGATCCGCGGCAAAACTTCCGGCGCGATCCCCGATCCGGAATCTTGAACCGCCACCACGACGTAACTCGGCGCTATCGCCGGCGCCAGCGCCAGCCCGGCCGGGAGTTCCAGCCGCATTTCGAAGCGCACGGCCAGTTCGCCCCTGCCCATCATGGCGTCGGCGCCATTGAGGATCAGATTGAGGAGCATTTGCTGGATCATTTCCCGGACCCCCGGCACGCGCGGCATGGAAGGACCGGCTTCGACCCGCACGCTCACTTCCTGAAGAAAGCGGTCACCCAGCAGCTTCAGCGTGTCGTCCACCATCTCCCGCAGATCGCACCACACCAGATTCTTTTCCGTGATCTGGCTGAGGCCCAGCATCGATTTCACAATGCCGCTGCCCTGTTCCACGACGGTTTTGATCCGGTTGACGCGGGTGCGAATCTTCTCTTTGTCTTCCAGGTGACCTTCGATGATTTGCGCGGAGCCTTTGATGATCGAGAGAATGTTGTTGAAGTCATGGGCAATGCCCGCGGCCAGCGTCCCCAGCGCTTTCATTTTCTGGCTCTGCAACAGTTCCTGATTCGCCCGTTCCAACTCGCGCGTGCGTTGCGCCACGATTTTCTCGACCTCCGCGTAGCTGCGAATGAGCTGGAGATGCCGGTTCACGGCCAGCCCGGCGAAAAACAGAACCAACACCAACCCGACGGTCAACGAACCCATGACTCGGGGTTCGCGGTACCACGGCACGACGACGGAGAATTCCACAAAAGAGAAGAGCGGGTCCGGGTTTCGATTGCGATCCATGGCGCGCACCTCGACGCGGTGTTTGCCCGCGCGGAGGTTGGCGAACGATTGCGTCAACGCGTTTGTGTAAGGCGACCATTGGCCTTCGTCGAACCGGTAGGAGAAGAGCAAGCGCTCCGCCGGAGTATAGCGCCATTTGTCGATCGCGTGAAATTCAAGCGTGACGGGGCTTTCGCTGGACGGCTGGCGGCCGTAATCCACGCGAGGCGGCAAGGTGCGCGGCGGATGCGGATCCGCATTCGGATGGTGCCGGCTGACGCCCCGGGCCGTGCCGGCCCAAATCCGTCCGGCGCGGTCTTCGCACACCTCGGAGACGGCTTCGCTCGGCAGCCCTTCCTCGACGCCATTCGCGACCCAGGAGCCGTCCGCGTAGGAGTACAAGCCGCTCGAAGTTGCCGCCCAAATCTTGCCGTCGCGCGCCCGAATCAAATTGGAAACGCGCCCCAGGCCGCCGCGCTGAATCGACCAGCGTTTGCCGTCGAACTCCCAGATCTTGTCCGCGCCGCCGCACCACAGTTTTCCGTCCGGCCATTCGAGCAGGCACAGGGCTCGCCCGCCAATCCATCCCTGCGCGGGATCGAAGGTTTGCCAGCGCCCGCCTCGGAAAGCGCTGACACCGCCCGTGCCTCCGATCCAGAGATCGCCGTTCTGGGTTTCGTGCGCGAAAAACAGGTCGCCGTTCAAACTCCCGTCGGGTGGCGCTTCGATTCCGGGAAGAAAATTTTCTCCGTCAAAAATCTCCAGCCGGCACACCTCGCCGGAAGCGGGATTGCCGGCGCTGGTTTGCGCCCAGACGGATCGATCTTTGTGCGGGCCGATCAAGCGGACGAACTGCCGGGTGGGATGCGCGACAAAGCGGAACCGCCCGGACGCCGGATCGAAGACGAGCGCGCGGCCATTCGCTGCCACCGCCAGTTTTCCCTCGCGCAACGGGTAAAGCGCGTCGGTGGGTTGAAAATCCGCTTCAAAGCCTTCCGGCCACTTCACCCGCTGCCAGCGCCCCTCTCGGAGGAACAGCAATAAATCAGCGGTCGCAAACCAAAGCGTGCCGTCCGCCTCTTCCAGCGCGGCGTGTGCGAGAGATCCCACACCGTCCAACGCCGCCGGCGTGCGCCACAAATAAGGGGCGCACCGCACCAGGCCTTCGCTCGTGCCCAGCCAGAACACGCCATTCGTATCGGTGGCGACATCGCTGTATTGGCCGAGCCAGATAAGATGGCGATGAAAGCTCCCTTCCGGCTCGCGCTCGAACCGCAGGAGCGAATTGATCGTGTACCCCCAGACGCTCTGGTCCCAGCCAGGCCAAGCTTGCCTAAGAATCGCGTCCTCTACGATGCGCTTTTGCCAGTTGGTGCCGTCGAATTGGAGGAGCACTCGCCGGTTGGAAGCTTGCCGATCCATCGCGACCGTGGTGATTCCGCCGCGGTCATCTTCGAAAGGGCGCTGCAGATTCTCCACTTGCAAGCGGCCACCAATAATCTGCGTTTGCCAGACGGAATCGCGGTTGATCTGCCGGAGCGGTCCGCTAATCTTGGCCAGCCCGTGCGCTCCGGTAATCCATACGCCCCCGTCGCGGGCCTCGGCCATTTCAAGAAACTTGCCGAGCCCGGTTTCGCTGACGTGTTTGATCTCGGTAGTTTCCCGCCGCGTGGCGTCGTATTCCATCAGCCGCGTCGAGAGCAAAAACAGCGTCCGGCCCTGGAAAACAGGGAGCAACGGGATTTGCCGAATCTGCCGCAGCACGTCCGACTGAATCTCCGCGCGGATTTCCGGAACGGGGTGGTGGCCCCATTGTTTTCCGTCGTACATGATCAATCCGTTGGTCGAGAGCGACCACAACTGCCGTCCCGTCCGGCTTTCGTAAACGCGGAAAGAATCGCGGCCCGGCGAAGCCAGACTCCGGAAAGTGTATCCGTCGAACACGCTGATTTCATCTGCGTCTGCGTGCTTGACCCAGACGTTGCCCCGCTGGCTGAGCGTGATCGCCACCGCGTGCGAATCCTTCAGGCCGTCCGACGCGCGGAAGATTTGCCAGTGGGCCGTCTTCTCCGCGCGGACACCGACGGCGAAGCACGCGTAGATCAACCACCGAGCAGCGCAAACATAACCCTTCAGTAATCGCTGGTGGAGCCTGCTCCTTACACGAATCTGTGGACGGTGGCCGCCAATCCCAAGGGGATTGCGCCCTCCAGCCCAGGGTTGCGTGTAAGGAGCAGCGTGGAGCGAGGTTCCCGCCAAGCCGTCCGTCGATGGCGATTGGCTCGCGCCTGCGCCGCAGGAGCGGCTTCGTCGTCGCGAAGGCGCGAAAACGCTCGCCCCACCTTCAGTGAGGGAATCAGCGCAGATTCGAGGTCGCTCTGTCATCTTACGAAGCATTCCGCACGTGCGAGGGAAGGGTTACTTTGGTTAAGTGGTTAAGTGGTTAAAAGAGCTAAATACTGTGCAGACCGTGGGATTGACGACAGATCGACCGGAGAACCGTAGCGCAGATTTTCAATCTGCGGTATCGCCGATTTCCAATCGGCAGGGCGCCGGCAAGTCCCAGCGTGCTCGGACTGGGAGACGCCCC
>Ga0194128_10000708_pt1 | contig 59881 bp, 38 predicted proteins | sample TA2KigCa65mmetaG_FD_148650 | JGI IMG/M metagenome (GOLD analysis project Ga0194128, IMG submission 148650) | Freshwater microbial communities from Lake Tanganyika, Tanzania - TA2015037 Kigoma Deep Cast 65m | ecosystem: Environmental > Aquatic > Freshwater > Lake | place: Tanzania: Lake...
CATTTCGGGTCGTATTATTTCCCCTGCCTGCTGCCGGGACGGGCGCCCGCGGGGCTCCACGGAGCCGAAAGACTCCTGCTGAAAAACCTATCGGTTCTATGCAGAATTCAATATGTGGGACCGACCCCTTTTTTGTGCTCGATCTTGATTGATTTCTACATCTAAAACACGCTCCTAGCCCGGTACGGTTAGGTCCATGCCCTTGAAGACCTCTAGCTGCTAACCTGACGATGAGATCGTTTTCAAATCCGCCCGGACGGTTTCGTAGCTGGTCGAGTAAGCCAGCACTTCCGCGTCTGGTTTAATTCCCCAACGCTGGCAAGCCTCGCGATAAACATCGGGCCACCAATTCCGATGCTCAGTTAGGCCCTCTTTCCGCCAGGTGGCCCAATCCATGAGAACCCTTGACCAGCACTCATCTCCGTAACGCGTCGCTTCGTGAGGATTTTTGAATTCTTTCAGATACCAATCGCGTCCGATTTTGGCGTGCAGCACTTCATCGGCCCAATCGTAGTCTTGAAAGAGCGCCGCGAGCGGGTTCTTCGAGGCTTGGCCGACTTCCCATTCAAAGCGTTTGCCGTTTTTGGGCATCAGCCCCTGTTCGATAAAATAAAGGACGGCATGGCGCTCGATTGGTTTGAGTTGCGTGTTCAGCGCCAGCGACCAGGTGAAGTTCACCATCACCTTGCGCCAGTCCACGCCGACATTAACGAAACCCACTTCGCCCATCATAGCGTGACGCGCTTCGTCCCACAGTTGGCGCGTCATATCGCGATAGTAATCCCATGGCTTATTCGAAGTTTCCGTGATGATGCTGGCCATCATTTCGGGCACGTCGATTTCCCGAAGCCGTTTGTAGAACATCATCAGCGTTTTGGGTGGTGGCGGAAACTTCGGATCGTACAGGAAGACTTCGGCGTTCACCCCCATGTTGTAAGGGTCCGGAAAGCGTTCGTCGCGTCGCGGGCGGCCATCATAATGAAAGGGCTTGGCGGAGTAATGGCGCTGAAGCGCCGTCGGTTCGGGAACCGCTGTCCCGTCCAAAGCCCCGGCTGCCCCCAAACAGCGGTCCAATAGCGCAAGCCAATCGCCAGCCGGGGCGCGGCACGTTTCGTCAATCAAGTTGGCCGTCACTTTCTCGCCGAATTTCACCATGTCGCTCAACTCAAGAAGAGCAAAACGGCAGACTCGGACCGACGGCTGATCCACCAGATGATTTGTCTCGGCGAGATGCCGTTGCAACGCCGATTGAAGGGCGGGTAAAGCTTTCTCGTATAGGCCCAGCGCGAGTTCTTCGGTCGCGGGCGCCGCAAGAATTTCATCAAAGAAAATCTCCAGGTGCGGATCGGGAACTTGTTCGAGGCCCAAAGGAGGCTCACGCATTTCGGCAACGCGTTTGCGAAGCGCGCTAACATGTTCGGCGCAAAGGTAAGCATGCAGACTGAACCCCATCTTCAACTCGTAAATCGGCTCGGCCGTGATGCGGGCAGTGAAAATTTGGTGCAACCGCTTAAAAGCATAATGATATCGCTTGAGCCGCGACACGCATTCATCCACGGCGAGACCCGGCTGCATGGCGCCGGCCATGGAACATAAGCCGGCCAGCGAGGGCAAATTACGGTAAGAGACGTGGTTCTCAGCGTTCATGATACGATTGGTTGGACCGGCGTCTGGCCTGTCTCGGCGCACCGAGGCGTTGCGAACAGGCGAGACGCCCGTCCTACGAGGCGCATGCTGAGGACATTAGGTTGCATTGGGCATAAGCTATCACTTCGGTTGTAATTCGACAGGAGAATCTCGATCCCTTGCCAGAGGACGGAATTGCGCCAAAAGTTTGCAGATAAGCCTGGCGTGCGCAAAAGCGGCTTCCCGTGTTCGACCTGGACCGATCGTTGCGTTGCTTGGCTCCAAAATCAGGGATGCTAAATTGAAGCGCAAAAGATGGGAACGCAGAATCATATTCCACGAATCGCCCGCAAGTTCGAGCGTCCCGCAAGGTGCGGACGATCTGCCGATGGCGAATCGGCGATACGGCAGACTGAAAGTCTGCGTTACGAGAAAGACGGTCCGTGCTCCCAAAGGTTCGTGCCTTGACAGCCGCTTTTTTCGGACAGTAGCGTGAGCTAATTGAACCGAACAAGAATTACGCACTCTTGGATCTTGCTGGTGCTCCTTTGGGCTCTTCGGGCCGGTCATACGGCGGAGGAAACGAGCGCTGCTTGGCAGGAGGAAGCCGGTTGTCGGTGGCGTCTTCTGAATATTTCAAACGCAGGCGCCGCGGTCGGTTTTAGCCACCTTCCTTCCAACCAAACGCAAATCCAGTTTACGAACCTGTTGGCCGAAGCGTCGATTGCGGCGAACCGAGTTTTGCCTAATGGCTCGGGAGTGGCCGTGGGCGACTATGATGCAGACGGTCTGCCCGATCTCTTTTTCTGCGGGTTGGAATCTCCCAATGTCCTCTATCGGAATCTCGGCAACTGGCAGTTCACTAATGTGACCGAGCAAGCGGGAATCGTCCGCCTCGTGAGACCATCTCGAGGCGCGGTGTTCGCCGATATTAACGGCGACCGCTCTCTCGATTTGCTGATTTCGACTTTGGACGCTGGGGTTGTTTGCTATATAAACGATGGCCGCGGAAAATTGATCGATCGAACGGCCGTTGCAGGAACGCGCAGTTCGTTCGCCAGTATGACGATGGCGTTAGCGGACGTGGATGGGAACGGGACGCTCGACCTTTACGTCGCGGATAATCGGCCGAATGACATTCGCGATCGCGGGCGCGTCCAAGTCTCTGTGGTTAATGGCAAACCGGTCTTGCCTGGCGGCGAGAAGAATCGCTTGCTCTTTCGGAACAATCAATTGGCGGAATATGGTCAGCCCGATCAATTGTTCCGCAACGACGGCACGGGCAAGTTCACTGAGGTATCCTGGCTCGACGGAACCTTTCTCGATGAACAAGGACAAAAACTCTCCGAGCCGCCTTTGGACTGGGGATTGAGCGCGACCTTTCGCGATGTTAACAACGATCTCGCTCCGGATCTCTACGTTTGCAACGACTATTGGACGCTTGACCGGTTTTGGATCAACGACGGCCAAGGCCGCTTTCGCGCCATCGACAAACTCGCTCTCCGGAAGATCAGCGCGAGTTCGATGGGTGTCGATTTCGCCGACATCGACCGCGATGGCCACGTCGACTTCTTTGTCGTTGATATGTTGAGCCGCGATCATCGGCTGCGCAAACGACAGATGTTTGCCGAGAATCCCGTGGCGGCTGTGATTGGGGCAATCGACGACCGTCCCCAGGCGATGCGGAACACGCTGTTTCGCAATCGCGGCGATGGAACATTTGCCGAGGTTGCGCACTATGCGAACGTCGCCGCGTCCGACTGGGCTTGGTCTAGCATCTTCACTGATGTCGATCTGGACGGATATGAGGATTTATTGATTTCGGCCGGGCATTTTCGTGATGTGCAAGACCTCGACGCCAACCGGGAAATCAACGCACGCCAGCGTTCCTGGAAAGACTTCAAGGACGACGCCGTTCGCCAAAAAGCCTATACGCAAGAATTGATGGCGCATTATCGGCTGTATCCGCCGCTGGACATGCCCATCGTAGCTTTTCGTAACACCGGCAAGCTAACGTTTGAAGAAGCCACAGACCGGTGGGGCTTGAATCACCTCGGCGTTCACCACGGGATGGCCCTCGGAGATTTCGACCTCGATGGCGACTTCGATTTAGTGGCAAACAACCTGAACGGCCTCGCAAGCCTTTATCGCAACAACTCAGCGGGCGCGCGCGTCGCTGTCCGTCTAAAAGGTTTGCCGCCGAATACGCAGGGAATTGGCGCCAAAATCACTTTGCTCAACGGAGCGATTCCCAGCCAAACGTTGGAAGTAGTTTCGGGCGGTCGTTACTTGTCCGGCTGTGAAGCGCTGGCGGTCTTTGCGGCCGGTTCGACCAAAGGCGATATGACCTTGGAAATCCACTGGCGGAATGGAAAACGAACTCTTGTCGAGAAGGTGCAAGCGAACCGTTTCTACGAGATCGACGAAGCCAGTGCCTTGGCTGCAGCCGTCAGGTCGAGGCCTAATTCCTCAACCGCCGTCAACGCGCTTATGTTCAAAGACGTCAGCGGGTTGATTGGTCACAAGCATCACGAAATCGAGTTTAATGACTACGCGCGCCAACCATTGTTGCCATTCAAGCTTAGCCAGCCGGGACCGGGCGCTGGCTGGTTCGACTTTAACGGCGATGGGCATGATGATCTTGCCATCGGCGCTGGATCCGGCGGAGTTCCGGCCATCTATCGCTCAGATGGAAAAGGCGGTTTTTCGCGCCTTGAGCCAGGACGGTTGCCCGCGGTTCCAAGTGACATTGGCGGACTAGTCGGCTGGAGGGACGCAGGCGGCATCTCGTTGCTGGCAGGACTCACCGGTTACGAAGCGCCGAGTAAGAACGGCATCGTTCAATATCATTGGACAGCGGAGCGCATTACTTCCGCCGATCCTATCGCGTCCGAAATGGCTAGTGCGGGCGCGTTGGCTTTAGGAGATTTCAACGGCGATGGACGATTGGCTTTGTTCGTAGCCGGCAGCGTGTCTCCCGGACAATATCCACTCGGATCGCCGTCCAGGATTTATCGAAACACCGGCCGCCAATGGCAACTGGACACTCGCAATAGCGTGTTGCTCGAAAATATTGGCATCGTCAATGGCGCAGTCTGGAGCGATCTAACTGAAGATGGCCTTCCTGAACTGATCCTAGCTTGCGAATGGGGGCCGATCCGCGTCTTCCGCAATCGAGGCGGTCTGATATTTGATGCCACCGAGGAGTTTGGCCTTGCCAATTTCAAAGGCTTGTGGAGGGGAGTGACGACTGGTGACCTGAACGATGATGGTAAAATGGATATCATCGCTTCGAACTGGGGACTGAACAGTCCTTGCCAAGCGAGTCCATCGAAGCCCCTTGCCCTTATACATGGCCAGTTGTCTCAGCCGGGAGTTGCCGACGTTATCGAAACTGAATACGACCTAGGTCGAGCGCTCGTTCCCAAACGCCACCTCCATGTGTTAGCTGCGTCGATGCCGTTTGTCCTCGAGCGTTTGGCAAATCACAAAACCTACAGTCAATCGACTCTGTCCAATCTGCTGGGTGATCGCACCGTCCTGGCGCGTAAAGTAGAAGTGAACACGCTTGCCTCCATGCTTTTCTTGAATCGGGGCGCGCGGTTTGAACCGGTTGAGCTTCCTCTCGAGGCTCAGCTTGCTCCAGCTTTCGCTGTTAACATCGCGGACTTTGACGGTGATGGCCGCGAAGATCTTTTCCTCAGCCAAAACTTCTTTGCCATGCAACCGGAAGTCCCGCGCCTCGACGCAGGCCGCGGACTTTTGCTTCGCGGCGATGGCGCTGGAAGACTTCAGCCGGTTGCGGGTTCAATTTCGGGCATCAAAGTTAATGGTGAACAGCGTGCCGCTGCCGTGTGCGACTTCAACGAGGATGGCCGCGCCGATTTGGCGGTAACACAAAACGGCGCGGACACCAAACTATACGAGAACATTTCCGCGACCGTCGGAATCCGAGTGAAACTAAAAGGACCGCCCGCGAACCCATTTGGAGTCGGCGCTGTGATCCGTCTTCAATCTGATGCAGGGCTTGGCCCCAGCCGCGAGATTCATTCGGGGTCAGGTTACTGGTCCCAAGACAGCTCAATCCAAGTGTTGGCCGCCCGCGCGAAAGCCGAGAGTATCTGGATACGCTGGCCGGGAGGGAGGATCACAACCACACCGATCCCTCCCGCCGCCAAAGAGATTACGGTCGACAGCGAGGGAAAACTTGCCGCAACCCAGTAAGACGAACGACCTCGCGGCTGCAAGCAAGCAATTACGACCGCAACCGAGCAATTCCTTTCGGCTTTAGCGGCTCTTTGCTTCCTCACTCAATTTGCTTCCGGTGTATTCCGAGGTTGTCGATACCGGCGGGGATCCTGCCTGCCGTAGAGGGCGTGCATCTTGCCGCCCGGAGCAACGCTTGAAACGAGGAGGCTGCGTTGGAGTGCGTGCGCGTGATCCGCCGGGCAAGATGGCTCGGCTCTACGGCAGGCAGGATGCCCGCCGCGACGATTGTGCCGACAACCTCGGGATGCGCCATTTGCTTCTGCATTGGGATAAAATGGTTGACCCTGAGACAAATTATTTACTAACCTTCGCGCCATGTTCCCAATTAACCGCTAGTACATCCAATATATGAGACCAAAACGTACCCCCAAACTCTGGCCAGTCGCCGCGGCCCTGTTAGCCGTAGCGGCTACGGCTGTGAATGCCCAACAGGACGTCACTCAGCCGGGTGACCCGATCATCGCGTCTTCGTCGAATAGCCCCGGCTCCGAAGGTGTCGCCAATGCCATCGATGGAAAGCCGACGAAATATTTGAATTTCGACACTCGAACGGGCGGAAAACCGTCCGGTTTTGTCGTTACTCCCTCGATCGGAACAACGGTTGTGACGGGAATTACGATGCAATCGGCTAACGACGCGGTCGAACGCGATCCCAAGATTGTTACCCTGGAAGGCTCCAACGACAGCACGGTCACCGCTTTCGGTCAAGGCAATTGGACGTTGATCGCCCGCCTGGATAACATTCCAGCGTACACGGCGCGATTCCAAACCCAGTCGTTCAATTTCGACAACGCGAAACCCTACAAGCATTACCGTTGGACAGTCCATGAAACGCAAACGGTTAATGGCTGTTGTTTTCAAATTGCGGAAGTTGAGTTGCTTGGAACCTTATTGCCCGGAGATGTGACGCAACCGGGTGACGCAGTCATTGCTTCGTCATCCAATAGTCCCGGCTCCGAAGGCGTTGCGAACGCCATCGACGGCAAGCCGACGAAATACCTGAATTTTGATACTCGCACCGGCGGCAAGCCTTCGGGTTTCATCGTGACACCATCTGTAGGAGTTACCCGTGTCATCGGCCTTACGATGCAATCGGCCAACGACGCGGTGGAACGTGATCCAAAGATTATCACTTTGGAAGGTTCCAATGATTCAGCGGTCACAACCTTCGGCGCCGGCAACTGGGAACTTATCAAGAGGATTGATGACATTCCTGCTTACACGGCACGCTTCCAAACCCAGACGTTTCTTTTTGACAATCCGAAACCTTACAAGCATTACCGCTGGACCGTTCTAGAAACTCAAACCGTGAACGGCTGCTGCTTCCAGATCGCGGAAGTTGAACTGCTTGGAAGTTCGCTGCCTCCGGACATTACTCAGCCCGGTGATCCGGTCATTGCGTCCTCGTCCAACAGTCCCGGTTCGGAAGGCGTGGCAAATGCGATCGACGGCAAACCAACGAAATACCTGAATTTCGACACACGCACCAATGGGAAACCCTCTGGATTCATCGTTAGTCCATCGATTGGACGAACAGTGGTCACCGGGATTACGATGCAATCGGCAAATGACGCTGTTGAGCGCGATCCCAAGATTATCACACTGGAAGGCTCGAACGACGCCACCGTGTCCACGTTTAGCGCGGGCAATTGGGAACAAATCGTGAAACTGGATAACATTCCTGCTTACACCGCTCGTTTCCAAACGCAGACCTTCGTTTTCGACAACCTAAAACCCTACCGGCATTACCGCTGGACGGTCCTGGAAACTCAAACTGTTAACGGTTGCTGCTTCCAAATCGCCGAGGTCGAACTGCTCGGAACAGGCGCCCCGACGGATGTCACACAACCTGGCGATCCAATTATCGCTTCGTCATCGAATAGTCCCGGTTCGGAAGGCGTGGCAAATGCGATCGACGGCAAGCCAACGAAATACCTGAACTTCGACACACGCACCAATGGGAAACCTTCCGGCTTTGTCGTCACTCCCTCGATTGGTTCGACAACAATCACTGGCATCACGTTGCAATCCGCTAACGACGCCGTGGAGCGCGATCCCAAGATTGTCACCATTGAAGGCTCAAATGACGCGGCTGTCACTACATTTGCTGGTGGGAATTGGGAACTGATTACCCGCCTCGATAACATCCCTGCTTACACCGCTCGCTTCCAAACACAGGAATTCTATTTCGCGAATAAAAAGGCGTACAAACACTACCGCGTTACGGTCCATGAAACGCAGACGGTAAATGGATGCTGCTTCCAGATCGCCGAAGTCGAATTAGTCGCGATCACCTCCGGAGCGGATTGCAACAAAGCGCGGTTCCTCACGCAACCGGTGGACACGCCGGTCTTGGAAGGGGCCAAAGCAACATTCACAGCGGTCGTCAATGGACCCTGGCCGCTGCAGTGGTATATGAACGGGCAACCAATTCCCGGGGCAAGGCAATCCAGCTACACCACTGATGCGATCACTCCCGCGAACGCCACGAACGTTTACCACGCCCAGATCGTCGGTTGCGAGAAGAGTGTCCAGGTCAAGGCCAACATTTTCAAGCCGAGCGCGACCAAGAGTATTGGTATCAGTTTTCGAGGCGGTGGAGCCAATGGCGCGCCGACACTCATGAACTCTGACGACATCGCGGGCATCCACCAACAGGCCTATTGGATCAATGGCGCTAACGCCGGCAGTGGATCACTGCCCGACGCGAATCTAGACCCGCCAGCACTGCTTCTGGAAAGCGACAACAAGGAGTCCACCATGACGGTCGAGTGGCAGGCTTCCGGCTCGTGGGGTTCCGGCACAGGTGATGGTTCCGCTACTCAAAGAATGTTAAACGGTCTCCTTTATGCCAATCGCGGTACGCCGGCGACAATCACCTTTGGCAGCGTGCCGGCTGGAACCCACACCGTCATTGCGTATATCGTTAATATTCCGCTTCAATTCCAAGAAGCGAATTTCACGATCACCGGTCAAAGCTCGCAAACTTATTATATCCGCTCGATGAATGCCGATGAATATAATGCCGCGCCCGGGTTCTACCGCGGTTCGAGCACCGATGCGAAGAATCGCACGGTCGCGAGCTATGTTCGTTTCGACAATGTTCGCCCAAACAATGGGACCATCACGTTAACTTGGGAAACTGTCGCGGGTGATTATGACCGTGGGTCGGCGCTGAACGCCGTTCAGCTCATTCTGAACGCTCCTCCGGCCGGCGATCCTCCTGCGATCACGAGCGATCCGCAACCTACGGTCGTCGCCTCTGGAGGCACGACGAGATTGTCCGTAACAGCCACCGGGAACAATCTGACCTACCAGTGGCAGAAGAACGGTCGCAACATTCCCAATGGCGGAAATATCAGTGGCGCTACGACGCCGACTCTGACGATTGCTGGCGTAAGCGAGGCTGACGCCGCCCTTTACAGCGTTGCAGTGTTCAACCCGGGCGGCAGCACAATTAGCAAGAACGCGTCGCTCCGGATATCGAAGTTCGATATCAATGACCAGTTGATCGGGTATTGGAAACTCGACGAAACGGCCGGATCGACCGCGGCCAATGCTGCAGCCGGTGGGAAGGCCGGCCAGGTTAATGGTACGGCTGCCTGGGCCAAAGGGCAGGTTGGCAACGCCCTCACACTGGACGGCGCGTCAACGTACGTTTTCGTCGATGATTACACGAAGGCTAAAAGACAAATCGCCGGTTCGGCGTGGGTGAATATCCGCGCTGGAGTCGCGTCAGACGTGGCGATTTTCCGGAATGCACAAGGAACGCTGGGTGTCGGAGTAAATGCTCGAGGCGCCAGTTTGGCCGGACAGTTTGAAGTGGGCTTGGTGTTCGATCAGGACGCCAATGTCGCGCGACTGTCTGGCGCCATTGGAGCCGGTCCCAACGTCGTTCGGGCCACTGCGCCGAACGCCTTCCCGCTCGGATCATGGCAGCATGTGGCGTTTAGTGGCGACGGAGCACAGCTCCGCCTCTATTTGAATGGCGTTGAGGTTGCCTCTACCGATTACATCACAACCATCAATCCGCCCGACATGAAGTATATCTCGATGGGCGCAAGGTTGAATTTGGCCGACACGGCAGACCCGACCAGTGCTCTGGGTCCCGACGCTGCCTCGCCCAATTTCTTGAGTGGCCAACTCGACGATGTCGTGCTCTGGACTCGAGCTCTTACGGGCGATGAGGTCTCGAAGGTGTACGACGCGGGCAAGGCCGGCCAAGCCGTCACCACGGTCAAAGTTACGCCGCCCGTGGTTGTCAGCCAACCCAAGGCTGGCGTTACGTTCGCGGCCGGCAGCGTGACGATCACGTTCGAAGGCGGCCGATTGCAATCGTCCGCAGCCGTAACCGGACCTTGGGCCGATGTAGCGAATGCGACCAGTCCGTTCAAAGAGGCAGCTTCAGGAGCCCGCAAGTTCTATCGCGTAGTTCCGTAAAAGACTGCTAACAACGTAAAGTCAGTTTACACAGAAACCGGACCGCCGTCGGTCCGGTTTCTTTTTTTGAACTACCTCTGTAGATCCAAAGCGGCGATTAGAACCGTGGATCTCGCCGATAACGCGAATGAATAAAAAATGAAACTGTAGACATCGCATCATTCACCCTACAGGTGACACGATTGGTTACTGTATCTGCTTCTCTTTCCGTGTTCATCGGCGTCATCTGCGGTTCAATTCAACCTGAAAACAGCAGCTGGGCCGAACAAGAGGGAACAGAGGCAACAGAGTTGGAGAGATTTGTCCAGAACAGCGCTGTTGTTTGAATCGCACCTGACCGGTGAACGTCCCTGCAAGCTCCCCTTCGAGTCCAAGTCTTTATCTTTCTGTTTCCTCCGTTGCCTCCTGTTCAGATCAATCGCCGCTTTAAGGTCCAATGCTTCCCTTTAAGGCAAAAGAGTGGGACAGCAGAATCCGAAATTGGATTTTCACCGCAGGCCACGGACAGTTTGGAGCACAAGAGGTCTCGGGCGATTTGTGGTTTCACGAATCGCTTACCGTAGCTTCGTGTAAGGTTCTTCCTCCCAATTTTGCGATGGCCAGATGAAGCTATCGACACTGCCATCATAGCGAAGGGACAAATCCTTGATCTTTGTCTGGCGGCTGCCCCAACCCGACGTGTTCGTCTTGGTCCAACCTTGCCAGAGATGCCGGTGCCACGGGCACGCCGCGACTATAAATCGCGCGTTCCACCGGTTGATCTGTGTCTTCAGCCACGTCTTCCCTTCCTGAGTCGTTTGCTGCCAAGGTCCCATGTGATACGCGTAGCTTGTCGTGAAGTCGCCGAAATATTCCCAGCCCAGATCAATCGGGATCCTGCCCCGTGTGCGATCCGATAAGCAGATGAAAGAGTTGGTGCTGCTGATGTAGCCCTTCTCGAGATATTCGTTCGTTCCACCAACGTAGCCGAAAGTTTTGCGTCCCGGATTCACCAAATAGAGCGGCGGACGATCATTGAAGTCTTCTTGATACATCTGAATGCCAAGCCCGATCTGGCGGAGGTTATTGATGCAATGCGTCCGACGCCCGCCCTCTTTCGCGCGACCCAACATGGGGAAGAGCATTCCCGCAAGAATCGCGATGATCGCGATGACAACAAGAAGCTCGATCAGTGTGAAGCCAACCGCACTCGGCCGATCCGAGGCGCCTCGAAATGAGCAACGTTCCCGTGGCATGCGAACAGGAATAACTCGCTGCGCAACTTGCTGTCAACAAGGCATTGTCCGCCGTGCTATTGCCACCGTTACGCCCAAGAGTGTGGATGCCTTTAGCGTAAACTCAGACTTTCAGTCTGCTGTATCGCCGATTGGTAATCGGCAGACCGTCCGGCCTTCCGGGACCTCGAACTTGTGGGCGGTTCGCAGAATACAATTCTTCCAAGTAGCAAGGTGAAGGTCGCCCCTCTCCCTAACCCTCTCCCCATCCGATGGGGAGAGGGCAGAGAGCTGTTGCGAACAGTCAAGGTCTGATGGCAAAAACGCGCACGACACCAACGTCTTTTCCCTCGCCCCATCGGATGGGGAGAGGGTTAGGGAGAGGGGCGCTGCAACTGTCAGCGACTGCATTCTTCCGCCGCCGAACGGTGGCTGATTGACTGCGATATGGCAGACGAAAGTCTGCGTTACGCGATACTCGTCACGTGCTCGGCATCCGTGCGCTCCGATGCTTCGCGATTTCCGCCTACAGCTGGTGATGCACTCGTGTGCAACTCTTCAAGAGTTTTTAGACTTTCCGACGTAAACTTCATGCCTTAGTTAAACAGTCAGCATCCATGAACTCTCTTCTCAAAGGCGTTCTCATTACCTTCACTTTCCTTTTGCTCACGACACGCTCCGGGTTTCCGGCTAACCCGGCCGTGCTGATCATCGATTCGCCGATGCCACCTCCGAATTGGGCTCTTCTCGAGCGAGAGTTGATTCGCGCCAACACAGCTGCCTGCCAAGAGTTCTTTGCCCGTTACTTTGATGAACGCGGATATTTGTTGTGCGTCGAGCGATGGGGTGGCGATGACGGACCCGATGATGCAATCGAGAATTGCAATGACTGGCCGATTCTGCACGCCCTCGGTGCACCGGACGTCGTTCTCGAAATGTACAAGAAAGCTTGGGAAGGGCATCTCCGGCAGTACACACAGGCTAAAACGTCCCAGGTTCCGTTCGCACGTGACGGCATGTACTACAAAGAGTTTCCGGTGATGTTTGATTGGGTTCACAATGGCGAAGGCCTCACCGTGTTCAATTTGCAAGGATTGTCCGATCCAAATGATTTGAATTTCCAGAAGCGTGTTCGGCGCTTTGCGGGGTTTTACATGAACGAAGACGCGGGCGCTCCGAACTACGATCCGAAGCACAAGATCATCCGCAGCATGTTCAATGGCAGCCGAGGCCCCCTCTTGCGCAAAGCGACCGCCTTAGATTGGGCTGGCGATCCGATCGAAGTCGAAAACCGTTTTCGGCTCGGACATGGCGAGCGCAATTATCAAGAGATGCTCGACCACTTCAAAGAGTACACCGACATCGTGGGTGATCATCCGCAGAATCTGCTGGCCACGTCGCTCGCGCTGAATGCTTACATGCTCACGGGCGAAGAGAAATACAAACACTGGCTGCTCGAATACGTGGACGCCTGGCGCGAACGCATGGCAGCCAATAACGACATCATCCCGACGAACATCGGTTTGGACGGCAAGATTGGAAGCGAATGCGATGGTAAGTGGTATGGCGGCGCGTACGGGTGGGGATTTACAGTGGTTGTGCCTCAGACCGGGAAGTTGGCGCACCGGAACACGCACCATCTCGGTTTTGTCGGCTTCATGAACGCCTATCTCTTGACAGCGGATGATCAATATCTCGACGCGTGGCGCAAACAAACGGCGAGAATCAATGGCCAAAAGAAAACGATCGGTGGAAGACCGATGCATCCGCGCATGCACGGCGACAAAGGCTGGTACGATTTCGTGCCGGGGGAGCACAATCAGAACGCGCTCGAAACCTACTATCTTTCCATGCGGCACGAAGACCGGTTGCGCGTGCCCAGAAACCCTTGGCTTGATTTCCTGGATGCCAAGAATGCGGAGTACCCGGAAACAGCTCTTCGAAGTGAGTTCGCTCGCATTCGTCAACGCGTCGAAAGCATGCGCGAAGACAGAACGACGCCGGACACGCGGCTTTCGGATGACCCCATGCAATTCAACCCGGCCAGCGTTTCATCGTTGATCGAACTCATGATGGGCGGCATTCATCCTGGGAATAAAGGTTCGGTATTGCATTGCCGCGTCCGATACTTCGATCCGGTGGCGCGACGCGCAGGAATTCCCGATGACGTTGCCGCCTTGGTGGAAAAGCTCAGCGCCGATGAAGTAACATTGAGTCTCGTGAACTTGAACCAGCTCACATCCCGTACTCTAACGATTCAAGCCGGTGGCTTTGCGGAGCATCAATTCGTCTCCGTCTCATTTCGTAACGAGTCACGAGAGATCAATGCTCCTTCGCTGGTTGTGAAGCTTGCTCCTGGCTGTGCTGGTCGTTTGAACTTCAAGATGAAGCGATACGCGAATGCACCGACTTTGAAGTTCCCCTGGGACCGCTGAGTGGTGGCAACCGCGCACCCTTTCAGCTCATTGATGTTTGTGCCAGAGTCTTTTGGCAGAATCCGATAGTCGCATGAGTTCCCCGCCCGCCCACCGCTGGCAAGGACGCTTTCCACAGCGTCCCTGAAAATTCATTCGCGCCGGAGAACAAGTCGGACGCTGTGGAAAGTACAGGGGGTCTGGCCTGTCCAGCATCTGTGTCCTACCACGTTCATGGGGCGCAATGCGCGAAAATCTGTTTCGGAGAGTCCTTGCCAGTTCGCGGGTTTTCCGGAGCCTCGAGGCTATTTCACACCAGAGACAAATTACTATTCGGAGACCGGAATCCTGAAGTAACACATCCAGCTCCCGACTGTGGCGCCAAGGCTGACCTTCTTTCCGTTGAACCATTCGACATGGCCATCTTCGAACAGGAAGTTTCCACCTTCTGGAGCGCCTTTCTGCATGCGATGAACGGCCGTGAAAACTTTCTTGTTTTCGTAATCCGTCGTCCAAGTCAATCGCGTGTCATACATGTTCGTCGTCTGCGGACCAATTCCCTGAAGGCGGTCGATCAAGACGGGAGCCTGCGAGTAACGGTCACCCAACTTGCGGCGCGTAAACCACGGCTCGGTTCCTTGCGGCGCCATGTCTGGGCCCTTGTCCTTTCGTCCGGGTAAATAGAAGTAGCCAATCAATTGCGGCACGGTGTCCACTGAGATCATCCCGCGTTCCGCCGCGCGATGCCAGACGTCGGTCGGACAATACAATACGTCGTTTCGAGGACGTTCAGACCTCGCGGTCGTGCGTTGATTGCGGATCAGGTAGTTGTTCCAAAAATTGCTCATCGTCGGGGTTATCCAACTCAGATGGTATCCGCCGGAATTGTCCGGAAACGAATTGTCCGCGTCACCGGCGTACATGTTCAGAGCGATGCCCCACTGCTTTTCATTGCTGACGCAAAGCGTCTTTTGCGCTTTGGCCTTCGATTTGGCGAGAGTCGGCAATAGCATCCCGGCTAAAATCGCGATAATGGCAATCACCACAAGCAATTCGATCAATGTGAAACCGAGAGATGCTCTAGGAGTTTGCCGAAGCGGGACATCGCTGTCGTGTGACCGGCGAACCGATCGAAGGAACGGAGTCTTCATAAGTTGGGTTTGGGTGAGGGTTTAATTGTGTTGATGCTGTTGATAACATGCTCCTAACGGCCGGTCAATCTGCCACATCGTTTGTGGTGCAAGTAAAACTGCTAGTCAGCGTCCCTCTCCCTAACCCTCTCCCCATCCGATGGGGCGAGGGGAAAGAATGGCTGGGTTTGCCTTCACGAAAAGAGTGATTCGAACAGCACATCGCAAGAAGAATTCCCTCTCCCCATCGGATGGGAAGAGGGGCCGCCCAGCAGTTTCAATTGCACCCCAGACTTGCTTGGAGCCTGCCGAAACGTTAGCTTCCGGAACATGAACGCGACGGATATCCGACAGGCCCTGGCTCAAAGGCCCTTTAAGCCGTTCCGTTTGACGTTGAGCACTGGTCGTGAAATCCCGGTTTTGCATCACGACACAGTTTTGTTCAACGAATCTGGGACCACGTTGCTGGCCGTTGAAGGTGATCGGTTCCATATTGTGGACTTGCACCACATTGTCGCGCTCACATCTGGCGGCCAGCCCACCGCCGAACAATTGACCAGTTAGAGTCAAAAGGCAGGAAGCAGCTAACTCATTTTCGGCCTTGCCGCAGACGAACTTGTCGCTCTTCTAACTGGAAATAATCTCCGTCAAAACCCGCCCATGAACGTCCGTCAAGCGACGGTCGATTCCATTGTGCCGGAAGGTTAATTCCGTGTGTTCGATTCCGAGCAAGTGGAGGATGGTCGCGTGGATGTCGTAGCAGTAGGTCGGGTTGTTGCGATCCGCGGGCTTGAAGCCCCATTCATCGCTCGGACCGCAGGTAACGCCCGGCTTGATGCCTCCGCCAGCCAGCCAATTGGTGAAGACGAATGGATTGTGATCGCGTCCTTTGCCGCTTTGCGCACAGGGCATGCGGCCAAATTCCGTTGTCCACAGAATGATCGTGTCATCCAACATCCCGCGCTGTTTGAGGTCTTTTATTAGTGCGGCCGTTCCGCGGGACATGCCGAGCGCCAGTGGACCGTGATCGCGTTTGATATCTTCGTGGGAATCCCAATTGCGGCGCGGAAAGCCGTTGTCATTGCCCGACCAGATCTGGACGAAGCGCACGCCGCGTTCGAGCAACCGGCGCGCAACGAGGCATTTGCGGCCGAAATAATCCGCTTCTTCAATTGGATTAATCTCTTTGTCGAACGTCTTAACGCCGTGTTTAAGGCCGTACATCTCAAGGATGTAGTCCGGTTCCTTGGAGATGTCCAAGGACTCCGGAGCGGCCAGCTGCATCCGGGCCGCTAGTTCGTAAGATCGAATCCGTGAGTCGAGGCGAAGGTCGCCGTCGCGTTGGCGAGCGTGCTCGCGATTCAAACGATTCATAAGCGCGAGGGCATCGCGTTCACTGCTCGGCGTAATGAAATCGTTCTTCGATGGAAACAAGTCGGCAATCGGATTCGTTGTTCCCGGATAAATGATTGTCCCCTGATGTTCTCCCGGAAGAAACGCTGAATCCCAATTCTTGGGACCGTTCGAACCAAACCCGCGATGATCTGGCAAGACCACGAAGGTCGGCAAGTTCTCGTTCATGCTGCCGAGCCCGTAACTGACCCAGCAACCGACACCGGGAAAGCCGGGGTCCTGAAAGCCTGTCGCCTGCAAATAAGTCGCTTGGCTATGAACGCCCGTTTTGCCAACGAGGTTGTGAATGAATGCCATGTCGTCCACGCATTCTCCGAGTGGCGCGACGATTTCGCTCAGGTGTTTGCCACATTGGCCATATTGACGCCATGACCAAGGCGAGGCGAAGGTGGCGCCGTGGCCGTTCTGGAAGAGTTCCACTTTTTCGCCAGGATCCCATTTTTCGCCGTTGTGTTTGATCAGCGCGGGCTTGTAGTCAAAGAGGTCCACATGACTGGCGGCGCCCGCCATGAACAACTGGACGACCCGCTTAGCTCGGGGCAAATGATTGGGAAGACGCGCGGCGGATTGACGCGGCTTTGCCGACGGATTCGCGGCCAAGAGACCGTGCATGCCGAGCAGACTCGACAGGGCGATTCCGCCAAGTCCACCGCCTGATTGCCAGAGAAATTCGCGCCGGGAAATCGCTCCGCGAGACGTCGGCATTCGATGATAAACGGATTTATTCATAACTCGTTCCGTGTTTCGCAACGCAGAGTTTCACTCTGCTGTATCGCCAGCTTGCAGTCGGGAGCCCGCTCGCAATTTCCACCGCTTCTGAACTTGCGGGAACTGCGCAGATTGAGAATCTGCGATACGGCAGAGTGAAACTCAGCGCTACGACCAAGGCACTGGCCCGCATATTACATTGGGAAACTTCGTTCATTCGTTGGTCCTTGTTCGGTCGCAGCTTTTCTCTCAATCGACAAACACAAACTCGTTCAGATTAAGAATCAATCGGCATGCATTGGCCAGCCCATGTTGCTCTGCGTAACTGGTTAAGCCGCCGATCTCATCGGCATTGGGATCGCGTGCTAAAGCCAGTCGAAAAGCCACGTTGACGCGATCTTTAGAGCTGCTCGCCATTGTTTCCACACGCGCTGCCATCTGTTTCGACATTGCAGTCATGAAAGGATTGTTCAACAGGGCCAAAGCTTGCAAAGCGGTCTGCGTCTCGTTGCGTTTGTCCACCATGAGCGATGGATCGGCGCAATCGAGCGTTTGCATGAACGGCTGCGGCTGCGATCGGACGATAAATCGGTAAATCGAACGCCGGTGTGCCCTTGGGTCGGTCGGATCGTGCAGATGATAGCCGTAATGCGGCGAGTGTTCGGGCTTTTCGACGACGAAGTCCTGAAAGCCGGGGCCGTACATCGCTTTGTTGAGTTTGCCGCTGACAAACAAGACCGAATCGCGGATGGCTTCGGCTTCCAGTCGTCTTCGGTTCATGCGCCAGAGGAATTGATTGCTCGCATCGACTCTTGCCGAGAGTTCGTTTGCCGCGGACGACTGCCGGTAGGTCGAACTGTTGACGATCATGCGATGGAGTTGTTTCAATGATTGTCCTCCATCACGAAATTCCGTCGCCAGCCAATCGAGCAACTCGGGATGTGTCGGCAACTGGCCCATCCGCCCGAAGTCGTTCGGCGAATCGACAAGGCCTCGACCAAAATGATATTGCCACACACGATTCACGATGGAACGCCATGACAGGGGATTATTTGAATCCACGATCCATTTCGCGAGCGCCACACGCCGTTCTCCTTCGGCGTGATTGGCGCCCAGGTTGAAGCGAGCTTCGGCCCCGAGAATAATCGGAACCGTTCCCGGCCCGACTTCCCGGATCGGACTCTGCACATCGCCTCGAGCTAAAATTTGAATCGACCTCGGTTTGCCCCCTCGATGTCCAGTGCCCGCAAAGGCTCCCTTTCCAGTATGAACAGTCCCAACGTACGCTTTCATCGGCTTGGGCAGTTTCGCGATTTCGGCGTTCACGGATTTGAGCCCTTGTTCAATCTCCTCTCGCTGTTGCTTCAGGGCGGCCGTCACGACGCGATCCAATAACTCCTTTCGTTGTTGCTCAAGTTTGGCAATATCCGCAGCCACAGCCGGATTTTCTTTCGCGCCATAATAATGGCCATCCACCAGATTCTTCATTTGCCAGCGCGCGGGCGCCTCGATCGAGTCAAGCGCCGTTACCGAAGCGGCACGCGCGACATTCTCACCAGAGCTATCGAACACACTCAACTCCGCCAGCGCGAAAATGTAATCGTTCTGGCGAGGAGCGAGCTTGGTCGCGGTCATGCGAATAAAGCGCGCTGGCTTGCCGTGTAAGATGATTGTTTGCGGTTCGACGCCAGGGTTCACAACATCGGCCTGTGTATGATCTGCCACGATTTTCACGCGCTCGTTGAAGGTTGGATCATCCGAAATCTCGACCTTAAAACGTACGGGAAAACCGAACCCCGCGCCGATCCCATTGAAATCATCGTGGCAACCAACATAAACCAATCGCTCGATTGCGACCGCCTTTCCGAGGTCCACCTGAACCCATTTGACTGAATTCTGGTCAGCCATGATTTGGCTGTGATAACCAAAAGCGTCGCTGTTGGCTTTCATTTTCTTGAGTTCAGCGACCTTCTTATCGAAAGCGGCTAATTCATCTCCACCCGCTTTTGCGATTCGAGCCTCGATCGTTTCTCTCTCTGCGGTCCATTTTGCTTGCGCTCGTTCGAGCGTTGCCCGCTTCTTGCCCACGACCGGATCGGCATCAAATATCTTGTCTGCGCGATCCAAGGCGGCAAAGACAGCCTGCAAGCTGTAGTAGTCTTCCTGCGTGACTGGATCGAACTTGTGATTGTGGCAGCGCGCGCATTGAACGGTCATGCTGACAAACGTGTTCATTGTGTTCGACACCATGTCATCGCGATCGAGATGCCGGGCAATTTGGCCATCGATCTTTTCTTCGGGAACCTCCATGTGCCCGATTAGGTCCCAAGGACCGGCCGCAATGAAACCCGTGGCGACAAGAGCCTCCACTGAGCCAGGGAATAGAACGTCGCCCGCAATCTGTTCGAGCACGAATTCCCGGTACGGTTTGTCCTCGTTCAGCGAGCGGATAACGTAGTCGCGATACGGCCAGGCGTTTGGACGCGGCTGATCTTTGTCGTAACCGTGCGTGTCGCCATAATGCACGACATCGAGCCAATGCCGCGCCCAGCGTTCGCCATATTCTGTCGAGGCCAGCAAACGATCCACGAGCCGCTCGTAAGCGAACGGGCTCGAATCGTTGACGAACTGCTCAACCGCTTCCGGCAACGGCGGCAGGCCCGTCAGGTCGAAATGCAGCCGGCGGATGAGCGTTTGCCGGTGGGCCTCAGGCGATGGCGTCAACCCTTTCTCGCGCAATTTGGCCAACACAAACGCATCGATCGGAGTGCTGCCCCATCGGATATCGTTGCTGGGAAACTGGGGAATGGGAGGGCGCTGGACAGTCTTGAGTGACCAAAACCCGAGCTTGTCCTGTGCTGCAAGCGGTCTCTCGGCGCCCACCAAGAGTCGATCCGACAGACCAGCGCAATAGATGAGAATTAGTCCGAGAGTGAAAAGGCGGTAACACGCCGAGCCGAGGGTTTCGCGAGAACTTAGTGACTGAATGCCTGCGCTGCGGCAAAAGGAAACTTCCCGAAAAGTCTTTAAGCGCATCGCCCGGATGAACCTCCCTGCAGCGGCGTCTCGTGCGAGCGCCGCCATTCTTAAACAACCCGGGTTTGCGGCGCTCTTGCGAGACGCCGCTAAAGATTGGCGGTTCAGAAGGCGATTCCAGTGTGTCATTTGGATTCGGGCTTTATCCTATCGATTTCGACCTGCGGTTACCAGTCGGATAATCACGCTTGGAATGCGGAAACTCTTAGAAACTCTTTGTGGCACTTTTGTGGCACTCTGATAGCTCTGATAGGGTATTGACTTTATATGTCGTTGCAAATATTTTGGCACGCAAGACAGCCAGCCTAATCTGGTTGTTCCGGTTGGTATTTGTGGCCGCCATTTGACGCAGCGAAAGCCAAGAGACTGAAAATATGATTAAGTATCCGGTAGCCCATATCAGACAAAAGGGCGTGGATTTAGTAATAGTCCTCTTAGACACTTCCTTCGGCAAAATGAGCCCGACTGCGAAGGCCGAGATTTTGAGGATGCTTCAGCAAAACGCTCAAGCGGCTGGATTGAGGGGCGCAGTAGTTCCAATTTGGGATAGAGGTGATGGGCGAGCTGAATTTTTGGCGGACAGGCAATTGATCCCGATAATTCAGAATCTCACGCTTCAGACCGTGCACGCGAACATTAATCGCGAGTTAATCATCAAGTCTGGAATACCCGCGGCGGCTATGAATGACAAGGCCGCCGTGGCCACGCCCGTTTCGAGAGCACAAGGCGGAGTCGTGTCGGTTGTGGCAGAGATCGCCGATTGCGCGGTTCAGATCGATGGCTCGTTCGTCGGCAATATTCCCGCGAAGGTTAGGCTCAAAGACGGGAAACATGTGGTCGAGGTTAAGAAGGACGGATTTAAGACTTACCGGCAGGAGATCGAGATTACCGACGGTTCGGAAATTCTTTTGCGGCCGGTGATGGAGAAGACCGATCCGCTCATGACGCCATTCTCCGAAAACGTGAATTTGCAGGGCGCAATGGATCAGCGCGGAAAGCTGGGGGAATCCCAACGCAAGCATCGGGTTGGTATGGTGACGTTGCTTTTCAGCGATTTGGTGGGCTCGACCAAGCTGAAGCAGGATTTAGGGGATCATGATGCTGTGGCGATCATGCAGCGGCATCATTCAATCGTCCGCGATATTCTGGGGCGTTTTCCGACCGGCGAGGAAATTAGCACTGCGGGCGATTCTTTCTTTCTCGCCTTTGCCAAACCTTCGGACGCCGTCAAGTTTTCGCTTCTCTTGCAAGCCAAACTCCGTGAATTGAATAAGGGCAGCCGTACGCCCATTCTCGATCGAATTGGAATTCACGTGGGTGAAGTGTTTATCGAGGAGAATCAAGGCCCTGGGAAACCCAAAGACATGTACGGCATCCAAGTCGATACCTGTGCGCGTGTGATGTCTTTAGGTGACGGGGACCAGATCTTGATGACGCGGTTTGCCTACGACAACGCACGCCAAGTGCTGAAGAATCAGCAAGTCGAAGGTGTCGGCCCCCTGGCTTGGCTGACTCATGGCGAGTACGATATGAAAGGTGTCGAAGATCCCTTGGAGATTTGCGAGGTAGGTGAAGTGGGCCGGGCGGTTCTGAAGGCGCCGGGGAATTCGGAGAAAGCCCAAAAACACAATTCCGGAGAACAAGTCGAGGCGCCGGCAGAGCAGCCTCACGTCGTGGTCAGCACTCGATCATCCGCCCCAATCTCACCATTTCGCAGGCAAGGTTGACGCCGCAGTTTCTCGATTGGGGCCAAAAGAGCAGGGCGGCGTTGCTGCGCCGCCATGGTACCACCGCGCAGCAGGCGGCGCAGCAGCGCCGCCCTACCACCCCTGTTGAATTTCGAACTAGATTCCATCGTCTATGCCGCTTTACGAATACGAATTGTGTGAAGGCGATTGTAAGGTTTGCGGCGGGCGTTTCACGCTACGCCGACCATTAACTGCGCAGCCTCTGACCAATTGCCCGCTCTGCAAAAAGCCCGTCCGAAAACTGATTTCCAGCTTCAATTCACCAGTGAAGCTCAAGCCGGTGTCCATTACTGACGCGAAGAAAGCCGGTTTTACGGTTCTTAAACGGTTGGGCAAGGGAGAATACGAGAAACAGTGAGCTTCCTGAGTTTCCCGGAACGAATTGCAAGGGCTGCGGTCTAACCTTAGACGAAATGCGCCGGACTGTAGGGTGCTCTTTGTGGAGATTGATAGTGCTGCGAACGCCAGAAAAGCGGCCAAGTCATTGCTTGCCGGGAGCGGTTTGGCCAATTATCTTGAGAGCAACTTTTTCTCTTTCACAGGCATGAGTGACATTCAGATGATTGAAACGCTGCTTCAGCGCACGGCTCGGCGACGTCGTTGGCAAAATGCTTGGCGCGGCGCCTGGCAAGGTCTCCTCATGGGCGGCATTCTTTGGCTAATCGCCCTGATTGCCTTTAAGCTGCTTCCTGTAACGCCCACGATTTTATTAGTAGCTGCCTTAGCAGCCGGCGGGTCACTCTTGATCGGATTTGCTGTCGGTTGGCGCCGCCGCGTTACAGTGTCCGAGACAGCTCGCTGGGTTGATGGCCGCCAGAAACTACAGGAACGGCTTAGCACGGCTTTGGAAGTGGCGGAAACGTCCGCAACCGATGATTGGCGGAAGTTGTTGGTGACGGATGCAGCCAAGTGCATCAGCCAGGTCGATCCTAAGAAGATGCTTCCATATCATCTGCCCAACGCGAGCAAGTGGGCGTTTCTGGTGCTCATATTGGGGGCTGGACTCGGCTTTGTTCCGGAATACCGCAGCAAGAGCTATGTGCAGAAACAGCGGGAAAAGGAAGTTATCCGCGAAACCGGCCGGCAATTGGCCCAGCTAACGCGACGAAATCTTGAAAGTCGTCCGCCTGCACTGGAACCAACTCGCAAGGCACTGGATTCGGTGGTTGAACTGGGAGATCATCTTGCCAAAGCGGAGTTGACGCGCAATGACGCGTTGAAGGACCTGTCGAACGTTGCCGAGAAAATCAAGGAACAAACCCGCGAACTAGGCAAGAACCCGGCCTTGAGAACGATGGAACGTGCCGCCCGCAGTTCGAACAAAGGTGGCTTGCCCAGCGGCACTGAATTGCAGAAGCAAATCGAAGTGTTGCAACAATCGCTCGGGAAAGAGGCCGCCGACTCTAAAGCGCTCGAGAAATTCCAAAAGGATCTCGCCAATGCCAGCAAGGCTGCGGCCGGTCTGCCGGACAAGAACTCGGCCAAGGCCGACGAAGCCCGCGACCAACTTGCCAAGATGCTCTCCGATCTGGCGAAGCAGGCCGAAGACATGGGATTGTCTTTGCCCAGCCTCGAGGAAGCGATTGCCGCACTAGCGGCCAGTCAAATTGACCAGCTGCTCCGCGACTTGGAAACGGCTGAGACAGACTTGGAAAAGCTTCTCGAAACCGCCAAGACTTTGGAGCAGCTTCAACTTAAGGCGGAGAAGATCGGGAAAGACTTGGCCGAACAGTTGGAAAATGGCCAAGCCGAAGCTGCCCAATCCACTCTCGAAAAAATGGTCCAACAGTTGAAATCTGGCGCGCTTGGCACTGAAGAGCTGAAGAAACTTCTCGACGAAATCTCGCGTGCGATCAAACCGGCCGGGCATTACGGCAAAGCTGCCGAACTCTTGAAGCAAGCTAGCCAGCAGATGCAAAGCAATGAGAATCCCGCGGCAGCGCAATCGTTAGCCGATGCCGCCAAGGAACTCGAGAATCTGATGCAGCAATTGAACGACGCCAAATCGATGATGGCTTCCCTGCAAGCGTTGCAACGAGCGCAAATGTGCATTGGCAACGGACAATCCTGGGCCAGCGGTCCGCCGCGCGCCGGTAAAGGGCAGGGGGTTGGAGCAGGCGTCGGCACTTGGGCCGATGACAGTCAATGGCTGGACATTTCCGAGGTCCGAGAGCGCTGGGATAATTCTGGCGTTGTTCGCCCGGACGAAGAGGCGCGCGGGATTACTGACCGCGGTGGCGCACCATTGCCCGACAACTTGGAAAGCACGAAGATTAAGGGACAGATTAACCCGGGCGGTCCGATGCCGAGCATTACGCTCAAAGGAGTCAGCATTAAAGGAGTCAGCAAGGTCGATTTCAAAGAAATGGCTACGGCTGCCCAAACGGAAGCCCAAAGCGCGTTGAGTCAAGAGCAGGTCCCTCGGGCTTACCAGGGTGCTGTACGCGATTATTTTGACGACTTGAAGAAGTAACCGAAGCTCTGGGCGCCATGCATATCTGGTAGGCGGCTGGTCCACTCACGCCTTAGGTCTCTAGGGCAGCCAAAAGTTCCGCCGCATCGCGCACTCCCTACCAAACGCGGCATCCTCGACTGAACTAATTCATGAACACCGAAGAACAGATTCAATTGTTTCGCCAAAGCTACTCTGCCCTGCGCGACGAAATCGCCAAAGTGATTGTCGGACACGAGAGCATCGTCGAAGGCACGCTCATTGCGCTGTTGTCGGGCGGCCACGTCCTGCTGGAAGGCGTGCCGGGCCTCGGCAAAACGCTGCTCGTTCGAACCCTGAGCGAAGTCCTGGACCTTTCCTTCAATCGCATTCAATTCACTCCCGACCTGATGCCGGCCGATATTCTGGGCACGAATATCGTCATGGAAACGCCTGGCGGCCGCCGCGAGTTCCAATTTCAGCGTGGCCCCATCTTCGCGCATCTGATTCTGGCAGACGAAATCAATCGCGCGACGCCTAAAACGCAGTCCGCCATGCTCGAAGCGATGCAGGAGAAAAGCGTCACAGCCGGCGGTGAAATTCGCAAACTTGCCGAGCCGTTCTTCGTGCTGGCGACCCAAAATCCGATTGACCAGGAAGGAACGTATCCATTGCCGGAAGCGCAACTGGACCGTTTCTTCTTTAAACTGCTGGTGAACTATCCGACGGCAGAAGATTTACTGGAGGTGTTGAACCGGACAACGGAGGGGAAGAGCGCAGACATTAATAAGGTTTTGACTCGCGAGACGTTGACGGAACTCCAGCAGTTGGTGCGGCAAGTGCCGGTCGCTTCGCACGTTAAAGATTACGCCGTGCGCCTAATTATGGCGACGCATCCCAAGGCCGAAACGGCGATCGGCGTGACCAATCAATACCTTCGTTTTGGCAGCAGCCCACGCGGCGGGCAAGCGGTCTTGCTGGCAGGCAAGGTCCGAGCGCTGACGCAAGGCCGGTTCAACGTGAGCTTTGATGACCTGCAAGCCGTGATTCATCCGACATTGCGGCATCGACTGATTTTAAACTTTGAAGCGGAAGCTGAGGGAATCACGACCGATCATATCATCGACCAGATTCTCAAAGATGTTCCCCGTGATGCCGCGGTCGCGGCGTGAGTTAACATTGACCAATCGCGACGTCACCTTGTCTTCTCCCTCACTTCGCAAGGGCGAGGAGAGGGAGAGAAGCGCAAGCAATGAAAATGCACCTCCTCTTCATGAACCTCCGGGCAGGACAGGGCGTCTCGCCTGTCCAGCATCTGCGTACACCAAAGACAGCAGAGGCGGGACGCGCTGTCCTGCCGCGCTCATGGGGTGCCATGCGCGAAAGGTAATTGGATGCTCGATGCCTAACTCATTGCTCAGTCCAGAACTCCTTCGGCGCCTCGAACAATTTCAATTGCTCGCCCAACGGCGCGCGAAGAGTTCGGCCAGAGGCGAACGCCGCAGCCGCGCCCGCGGCCAATCCGTAGAGTTCGCTGACTACCGAAACTATGCCGCGGGCGATGACTTTCGATGCCTGGATTGGAATCTCTTCGGACGTTTGGAAAAGCTCTTCCTTAAACTCTACGAAGAGGAACGCGAACTGCCCGTCACGATTTTCCTGGATGCGAGCGAATCGATGACCTTTGGGACACCGCGGAAGTTTGACTTTGCCAGACAGGTCGCAGCCGCGGTGGGTTATGTCGCCTTGTGCGGATTTGATCGCGTTTCCGTTGCGGCATTTCCCGATGCTCTGCGCGAAGGCGCGGTCCGCGATGGTTTGCGATCTGTGCGGGGCCGCAAATCGGCCCTGCAATTCTTTCAGAACTTGAGCCAACTGACGGCACAAGGTGTGGCCTCGCTAAACGAATCGCTGCGACGAGGCGCGTTGATGGCGCGGCAACCTGGCGTGGCGGTGGTATTGAGCGATTTCCTGGATCCAGCCGGCTACGAGACAGGCTTGACCGCTTTGGTGGCGCGCGGTTTTCAGGTTAGCGCAGTCCAAATTCTGGCGCCGGAAGAAGTGAACCCCTCTGCATTCGGCGACTTGCGGTTGATCGATTCGGAAACGGGTTCAAGACAGGAGATCACATTTGGACGCTATCGGTTGACGGCGTACCAGCAAACGGTGCAGAACTTTTGCCAACAGCTCCGAGAGTTTTGCCAAGCGCGTGGAATCAATTTCTTCACGACCACATCCGAAACTCCCTTGGAACAACTCTTGTTGCGGCAATTGCGCGAAGCGGAGGTGTGGGGATGAGAACAGTGCGGAATGGGAATGCGGAGTGCGGAATCCGGCGCATGAAGCTTAATCCCTTGCGCCTTACACATGAGTAAATAGGAAGTCTATGAGCTATGAGAATCTGAAGAAGCGAACCCGTGCTTCGCACTCTCAGTCGTGAATTTTCTCGCGCCAGCAGCATTCTGGTTTGCCGCCGCGATTCCGGTGGTCATTCTGTTTTACTTGCTAAAGCGCAAACGCGTTGTCCGCCTCGTTTCGAGCACGTTGCTTTGGCAGAAATTCCTGGCCGAGACACAGGCCAGTGCGCCCTTCCAAAAACTCCGCCGTAATTGGCTGCTGGTTTTGCAGATTCTCCTTCTGATCCTCGCCATCCTCGCGTTGGCTCGACCTTATTTCGCCGGTAAATCACCGGGCGGCCGCCTCGAGGTGGTCATACTGGACGCTTCGGCTTCGATGCAAAGCACCGACGAATCGCCTTCACGCTTCGAGAAGGCCCGCAGCGAAGCGCTCAAGCTGGTGGACTCTCTCCATGACAACGATCACATGGTGGTTTTGGTGGCCGGCGCGAACACTGAAGTGAAGCAATCGCCAACCCGCGAGAAAGCGGCCTTGCGTCGTGCAATTCAAGCGGCCAGCGTGACTGATGCGCCCAGCCGGTTGCAAGAGGCGCTAAAATTGGCTGACACGCTGATTCGCAATAATCCCAGTGCCGAGATTCATCTGTTCAGCGACGGCGCGGTGGCCGCTCTCGACGAATTCGAAAACAGCGGGTTGCCGCTGGTCTATCATCGAGTCGGCCAGCGCGCGAATAATCTGGCGATCACCACTCTGGATGTCAGGCCCAATCCCGAGAATGCAGCGCAACGCGCCGTCTTCACGAGCGTCGTCAATTACTCGACGAACGCGCAACAGACTCAACTCGAGTTTCGTTTCGGCGACCAGATCCTCGAAGTCAAAGCGCTCACGTTGCGACCCAAGGAGAGCGTGCCGCAGGTCTTTATTGCCAACCAAAGCGAGGATGGCGTCTTTTCCGTGAAGTTGACAGGCCAAGACGATTTGGCTCCTGACAACCAGGCATTGATTGTCAGCCTTCTTCCCCAGCCGGTCAAAGTTCTGCTGGTTACGGCAGGAAACCAAGTGCTGGAAAAAGCTCTGCGCGTCGCACCGAACGTCGAATTGAGCGTGGCCAGCGCTTTCGCAAATGGAGAACCTAAGCCAGATATCGTCGTTCTCGATGGAATTGCGCCCGCGGAGCGGCCCATCGGAAATGTCCTAGCGATCCATACGGCGAACACGAATTGGTTCGCGGGATGGTCGAAGCTCGAAGCGCCGCCCATTGTAGCGTTGAAAAGCAGTCACGCCGTCCTCCGTTTTGTGAGCTTTGATAACGTCTTCATCGCTGAGAGCATGGCGGTCAACACGCCGAGCTGGGCTGTTTCACTGGTCGAGGCGCCTCAAAATCCTCTGATCCTGGCCGGCGAACTGGGCCGTCAGCGCATTGTCTGGGTTGGATTTGACATCTTGCAGAGCAGTTGGCCGCTGCGAATTTCTTTTCCCATTTTTGTCGCCAACGCCATCGAGTGGTTGAACCCAGCCGCAGCAAATGCCAGCCAGCTGCTCGTCCAAGCCGGCAGTCCGTTTCGCATCGGCGTCACCGAGTCGGTTACTGCGGCCGAGGTAAGAATGCCGGACGGCACAGTCAAACCCTGGCCCGTAAACGCGGCGAAAGGCGAGTTGGTTTTCGGTGACACGATGAAACAAGGGACGTACCACCTGAAAGCGGGAACAAACGAAGTCGCATTTTGTGTCAACTTGCTGGACGCCGCCGAAAGTAACACGAACCCCAAAACCGAACTGCAATTAGGAAAGTATGCGAAAGTTGAGGAAACGACGCTCCGTCGCGCGAACTTGGAGATATGGCGTTGGATTGCCGCGGCAGGCTTGGCGGTATTGATGTTTGAATGGTGGTACTATCACAAAAGGACGGCATGATGAGGTGTCGAGTGCCGAGTGTCGGGTGTCAGGTGCTCTCTCGGCATCTTTCGTGCGTCTGCGCTGCCTCCAGTGCCGGCTTCGCATGGCGCATCCTGGCTGCGCTGACCATCTCTTTTTTGGCTGGGTGCCATTCGCGCGAACACTCTGAAGTAGCCGTCTATACTTCCCAGGATCAGGTTTATGCTGAGCCGATCCTGAAAGAATTCACTCGCGAAACTGGGATTCAGGTGAAGGCCCTTTACGACAGCGAAGCCATTAAAACGGTCGGACTCGTCAATCGCCTTCTCGCGGAACGGAATCATCCTCAATGCGACCTTTTTTGGAACAACGAGGAATTACGCACTCGACAGTTGGCTGCGCAAAACGTGTTTCGCGAAGTGAATTCTTGGCGCGCCGTCGGTTTCCGCAGCCGCCGCATTGTCATCAATACGAATCATGTTTCTCTTGCGTCGGCGCCGCGCTCGCTAAGCGAACTTACCAACGCAACCTGGCGGCGCAAAATCGCTCTCGCTTACCCGTTGTTCGGAACGACGGCCACACATTTCCTCGCGCTGCGACATCACTGGGACGAAGCAGTCTGGCGGACTTGGTGCGAGCGATTGCAGGCGAATGAACCGTTTCTGCTCGATGGCAACTCGGTGGTGGTGAAACAAGTCGGGCGCGGCGAAGCGTGGATCGGTTTGACCGATTCGGATGACATTGCGGCTGGGCAACGCGAAGGCTTGCCTTTGCTTGGGCTGCCCATCGGCGAAGAATCGCTGCTCATTCCCAATACAATTGCCGTCGTTAGCGGCGCTCCTCATCGCGACGCGGCGGAGAAGTTGTTTGAATATTTGCAGCGCCCAGCCGTCCTGGAAAAACTGGTCGCAGCGAATGCGCTCGAAGGACTGTCGCCGACGGAGTTTTCGGCAACGACGCTGAAACCGGACTGGGACGCTTTGGTTTATGAATTAGAAGCCGGCACGAAGGCCTTAAAGGAGATCTTTCTCAGATGAACTGGGCGCTGCTCCACAACAGTCTGCTCGTGAGTGGATTGACGACGGTAGCGTCGGTCATCTTCGGCTTTATGGGGGCGCTCTGGCTGGCTGGATTGGAAGCTCGATTACGGAATGGATTTCTGGCGGCGGCTGCTGTCGCCTTTGTGTTGCCTCCGTTTCTCGTGACGAATGCCTGGCTGCATTTTCTGGGCGAGACCGGCATTTGGCGCCACTGGTTGCCGCTCAACATTTATTCCTTGGGTGGAACGGTCTGGATTTTGACCCTGTTAACTTGGCCTGTGACCTTGTTTCTTGTATCGAGCGCGTGGCGACGCCTTGACCCAAGCCAACTGGAAAGTGACGTTGCTTTGCAGGGGTGGCCTTTGATCCGTTGGCTGCTCATTCCCTTGGCAAGACCGGCGCTCGGACTGGCCAGCGCTCTGACATTTGTGCTGGCGCTGAACAATTTTGGAGTTCCAGCGCTGCTGCAAACCAAAGTCTTTCCGGCCGAACTCTGGGTGAATTTCAATACCACCTTTAGCTATTGGAACGCGTTGTATTTGAGCTGGCCTCTGCTTGTCGCGCCTTTGCTGCTGCTGCTGTGGTTTAATCGGCGCGGCGATTCGTGGCCCGCGTTGGAACGGCCCGTCACGCCGCAGGTCTTTCGAAGACAATTGGGCAAGTCATGGCTTTGGCTGAGCGGCGGCAGCGCACTGTTTTTGGTTTTCGTGGCGGTTCTGCTGCCGCTCACACAACTGGTCACAGCGGCTCGGACCTGGCGAGAGTTGCTGCCGGCGTTTGCTGCGGGACAGACGGCCGTGGCGAATTCATTTATCTTCGCTTTGAGTGCGGCTACGCTTTGCGTGGTCCTCGGCTGCGTTATTTGGCGATGGAAGGCCGGTGCGTTGCTCTGGGTGCCGTTCCTCCTCCCGGGAGTGTTGATCGGCATCTCGTTCATCTTTGCGTTTAACCGTCCGGCAGTCGCCTTGTTTTACGGAAGCATCTGGATAGTCATCGCAGGTTTGACGTTGCGTTATCTAGCTGTGAGCTGGCACGGAGTGGGTTATGCCATGCGCTCGGTTGATCGCGATCTTATTGACGCGGCAAAACTGTCTGGCGCGGGTGCCCCGCAGTTGTTCCGTTACGGCTATCTGCCGCAGATTGCCCCGCAACTGGCCGCAGTTTGGTATGCGACATACCTCCTTTGCCTTTGGGATGTTGAGACGCTCATTTTGATTGTTCCGCCTGGAGGCGAAACATTGGCCTTGCGAACTTTTAACCTGCTTCATTACGGACACAACACACAGGTCAATGCGCTCTGCATGCTTCTGCTCGGACTGGCCCTGGCGCCGTTGCTCGCCTGGAATGGCTGGCAATGGGTCTCGAGCCGCCTCCCGATGTGGCGCGACGCAGTTCTGAACTCTCGGTCGGCGTTTGCACAGGCGGTTATTCTCGCTGCGATAATGCTGCACACTGGATGTCAGCCAACATCAACGAACCAATCGCCGGTCAACAGCCACATTTTCGCGAGTGTTCAAATTATCGGATCGCGCGGCGCCGCTCTGGGCCAATTCAACAAACCAAGATCGGTGGCGGTCGATGCGACCGATAACCTTTATGTCGTCGACATGACGGGCCGCGTGCAAAAATTCTCGCCGGATGGCGTTTTCCTCTCGTCGTGGCAAATGCCGGAAACCGATAAAGGCAGGCCGAAAGGGATGTGCCGGGATGGTTCTGGTAACGTGGTGGTCATTGAACCGCATTACTCCCGTGTGAATCATTTCTCCACTGAAGGGAAGCTAATCACGCAGTGGGGTGTTCATGGGACGAATGCAAGTCAGCTTGCCTTTCCTCGTTCTGCCGCGGTGAATTCAAGAGGCGAAATTTACGTGAGCGAGTATGGCGCGGTCGAACGAATCCAGAAATTCACCGCTGATGGAGCTGAATTCATCCAGATGTTTGGCCGCGCGGGAATCGGAGCTGGCGAATTTAACCGGCCGGAAGGGCTTGGCACCGACAAGAGCGATCGGCTCTACGTGGCCGATTCTTGCAATCATCGCATTCAGATCTTTTCTGCTGACGGCCGATTTTTACGGTCCTATGGCCGCGCCGGAAAGGACCGAGGCGAATTGAGCTACCCGTATGACATCCGTGTCGATAGCGCGGGCCGACAGTATGTGTGCGAATTTGGAAACAGCCGCATTCAGATTTTTGATGGCCACGATCGGCCGCTCGAGATTCTGGGTGGCATCGGCGCCGCCCCGGGCCAGTTTAACAATCCATGGTCATTGGCTTTCGACTCAACCGGGAACCTCTACGTCGCGGACGCGCAGAACCACCGCGTCCAAAAATTTATTCGTCGTAACCCGGAAACGCGGTCCAAGAAAACGGCCCCTACCCGTCAACCACAAGTCGCGCTCCACTCGGTATCGCTTGGAATCAGTGGCGACGACTTTTGGAGCGCGGACATTCTTGTCCGCAGCGCTTTGCAATGAACGGCAAGCGTTCGAATCTTCAAGGCCGGCGTGGCACTTCGGCTGTTGCCGCGGACAAGATTGTCCGCGGTCCGGCTCGATCGCAGCTTTGCCGCCTTGTGCTGTGTTGCAGCCAATCAGCCACCATTGAGCGGCGGAAGAATGCAGTGGCTGACAGATGCAGCCCCCCTCTCCCTACCCCTCCCCATGAACCTAAAGGTAGCGGGGCGTTGCTGCGCAGCCTTGGCAAACCCACGATGTTGGCGGCGCAGCAACGCCGCCCTGCCGACGCAGTGGTTCATGGGTTCAATGCACGAAACTTTGTTTCGGAGAAGTCTCTCCCCATCCGATGGGGAGATGGAAAAGACCTGGGCGTTGGGCGCCTTGACCCATCACGCATCGACTGTCGCAAGAGCTCAATTCCCTCTCCCCATCGGATGGCGAGAGGGTTAGGGAGAGGGGTAACATTCACCGTGCTACTCGGAAGAGTTCCAAGCTGCAGGGCTCTCCTGCGATCCGAAGCGTTGGCTCAATCTAAGACCCTGCCGACTGCAAGTCGGCGACACAGCAGAGTGAGACTCTGCGTTGCGAGACTTGCACCGCTGGAAGTACTCTCATGAACTTCCAATTCACCAATCCACTATGGCTCGTGCTGCTCCCTCTTTGCCTGGTTTGGGTGATTTGGTTGACTTTGAAATCCGATGTGCAACTCAGTCCGGGGCGCCGTTGGGTGGCGTTCGCTTTACGGGTGGTTATTGTTGGCGCGCTCGTTCTCGCTGTGGCCGGTGTGCAATGGCTTCGTCCGTTGGATGGCTTGAATGTGTACTTTGTGCTGGATCGATCCGATAGCGTTCCCTCAGCGCAACAGGAAGCGGCTCGCGAATATGTCAACCGAGCTGTTGGACAAAAGAAGCCAGTGGACAATGCCGGTGTGCTTGTCTTCGGAACCGAAGCGAGTATTGAGTCCTCACCAAGCCGAGCCGTGGACTTGCAGAAGATTCATGCTGTTGTGGGGACGGAGCGGAGTGATATTGCCGGTGCGATCCGGCTCGGAACGGCGGCGTTTCCTGAGGCTGGTCAGAAACGCTTGGTCCTCCTTTCCGACGGCAATGAGAATATCGGGGACGCGCTGGCCGCGGTGCTTGCAGCTAAACCACTGGGAGTTTCGGTGGATGTCATCCCGCTCGGTGTATCGCGTGGATTTGATGTATCGGTCCAAAAGCTGAGCTTGCCCAATCAATTGAAGAAAGGGCAAACCTTCGAAGTAAAGATCTTTGCCCAAGCGGACAAACCCCAGAGCGCAACGGTCCGCCTTTATCGGAACGATCAATTGCTGGGTGATCAAAAGGTCGAGCTGACGGCGGGCAAGAATCTGTTCACATTTCCGCAGACGCTTACTGAACCTGGCTTCTACAGTTACGACGTCGCGCTCGAAGGGACGGACGACCTCGTGGCCCAAAACAATCGCGCCACGAGCTTCACAAATGTCCGCGGCGATCCCGCCGTGTTGGTTGTTTCATCGGATCTCGCGGCTGATGCGAACTTGGTTGAAGCCTTGCGCTCGGCCCGATTGGAGGTCAAGACAGCCGATGTTACCGGGTTTCCAGCCAGCCTCGCGCAGATGCAGAGTTATGACGCGATTTTCCTGTGCAACGTCGCGGCCGGCGACCTCGGACGTGATTTGATGAAACTCCTTGAAAGCGCCGTCCGTGACTTTGGCGTCGGGTTGGTCTCTGTGGGGGGAGATCAAACCTACGCGGCGGGTGGCTATCGGGACACGCCTTTGGAAGCAACATTGCCCGTGGATAGCGAGCTCAGCAGCAAAAAGGTGCTGCCGAGCGGGGCGATGGTCTTGGTCATGCACGGAATGGAATTTAACAATGGCAATCAAGTTGCGCGCGACACCGCGATTGCCGCGATGGAAGCGCTCGGTCCGCAGGATGAACTCGGGGTAATCCTCTGGGACGGAAGCGAACGCTGGCTGTTCCCGTTGACCAAGGTCGGTGATGGCCGAGAACTTGGACGCAAGATCGCAGGCATGAATCAAGGTGACTTGCCAAGTTTTCAAGGCGTGATGAGCATGGGTTACGAAGGGCTGAAGAAATCGACGGCCAACCTGAAGCACATGGTCGTTTTCAGCGACGGCGATCCCGGTGCGCCGACTGCAGAACTGATGCAGTCGATGGTTAAGGACAAGATCACGGTAAGCACGGTCTTGATCGCAGGGCACGCCGGACCAGACACGATGATTTCCATAGCAGAGCAGGGCCGCGGACGATTTTACGACGTGCGGTCGGCCAGCCAATTGCCACAAATCTTCATCAAGGAAGCGGCTGTGATTTTGAAGTCGGCCATCTTCGAAGAGCCGTTCAAACCGCAGGTGGCCGCCGGGAGCGAACTCATTCGCGGGATTGGGCCGCAGGAGTATCCGATATTGCAAGGTTACGTGGCGACGACCGGAAAACCACGAGCCGAAATTCCTCTCGTGTCGGAAAAAGGAGATCCTCTCTTGGCGCACTGGCAATATGGTCTTGGACGCGCCGTGGCGTTCACCTCGGATGCGAAAGCGAAATGGGCGCGTGATTGGCTCGGCTGGGATAAGTATCGCCAGCTTTGGTCGCAGGTGGCGCAATGGAGCCTTCGGCGCGTTGATAATGCTGATTTCACAACCGACGTGTCGGTCGAGAAAGGGGAAGGGCATATCAGCGTCGAGGCTTTGGACCCCCAAGGTAACTACCGGAATTTTCTAAATCTGCAGACCGTGGTTGTGACACCGAAAGGTGAGCGTCAAACAGTCCAGTTGGAACAGACGGGGCCAGGCCATTACGAAGCGAAATTCCCGACGCGCGAGGTGGGCGCCTATATGCTCAACTTGATGGACATGCAGGACGGCCGTCCTCGCGGCACGCAAGTGCTCGGCGCGAGCATCAATTATTCTCCGGAGTTCAACGCGACTGAACCCAACGTGAATCTGCTGCGCCGCCTGGCTGAAAGTGGCGGTGGCAAAGTGCTTGATCCGGATCTTTCGTCTGACAACCCGTTTCTGCACGACCGGCAGAAGACCTTTCAACCGCGCGATTTGTGGGAATGGCTCGTGAAGCTGGCGGTCATCCTGTTCCCGCTCGATGTCGGAATCAGGCGCATCCACATCGATCGGGAAGAATGGCTGCGCGTCACGCAGAATTTACGGCGCTTGCTTTTCTTCTGGCGAGTTGGCCACCGGCCTGCCGAAGCCGATGAATCATTGGCTGCGCTGCTGGCGCGCCGTGAGAAAGTTCGCTCGACGCAAACCGCACCAGCCGTCGAACCCAACCCCGATCTGTTTCGGCCGGAGAAGCCCGTTGCCATTTCTGAACTGCGAACACCGACACCGGCGTCCGAGGAACAACGGGCCGCAGTGGCCCCTGCCCAAACACCCTCAGAAAAGCCGGAAGAAACCTGCACAACGAGCCGCTTGCTCGACGCCAAACGCCGCGCCCAACGCCGGCGTGAATGAGTAAATCCGAAATCCGAAACAAACTCAAAATTCAAATTGGTAAATGCCGTAAACGTCAATCGGCCTGGTTTGGGATTTCGAGTTTCCCTATTGCTGTTTTGTTTCGAATTTCGAGTTTCGGATTTGGGCGGCGGGTTCAGCGCTCTCTGTTCTTCGCGTCTCTGTCGTGGCGTGGCCCCGTTGTTTGGTCATGGCTTGCGCGTGAAGGTGTGCGTGGCATGACCGTAAAAGACTTCGGCGCACTCCATAAGCGTTTCCGAAAGGGTCGGGTGCGGATGAACCGTCTCGGCCAAATCGCGCGCTGTTGCCCCCATTTCGATCGCCAGAACACCTTCGCTAATCAATTCTCCGGCGCCAGCACCCACCAACCCAACTCCAAGGATTCGTTCCGTCTCAGGATCAATAACAAGTTTGGTCAATCCGTCTGTGCGATCGAAACTCAGCGCCCGCCCTGAAGCGGACCACGGAAACTTGGCAATCTTGACGTCCATTCCTTTTTGTTTCGCTTCGGCTTCCGTTAGGCCGCACCAAGCAACTTCCGGGTCTGTAAAGACAATGGCCGGGATAATCACGTTTTCAAAGGCGGTCGTCTCTCCCGTGATCACCTCGACTGCAACCCGCGCTTCCTTCGCGGCTTTATGAGCTAATAGGGCGCCTCCGGCAACATCGCCAATCGCATAGATCGCAGGATCGCCGGTTTGTTGTTGCGAGTTGACTTTGATGAACCCTTTCTCATCGCGCGCCACTTTCGTGTTTTCGAGACCGAAATCCTCACAGTTGGGGACGCGTCCGACAGACACAAGGACGCGATCGTATTGCTCAACTTTCTCTTGCCCACTCTCGTCAAAAGTGACTTTGATCTGTTTGCCGCTGGTCGCCATTTTCAGGACCTTGGTCTTGAGACGCACCTCCTTAAAGGCCTTCTCCGCATATTTCATGACGGGCCGAACAAGATCGGGATCAGCTCCCATCAAGATACTATCCAGTGCTTCGACAACCACGACCGAACTTCCCAGGGATGCGTACACGGTTCCCAGTTCCATCCCGATATAGCCCCCTCCCACGATGAGCAACTGTGCCGGGATTTCCTCAAGCTCCAATGCTTCCCGCGAGGTCATGATCCGCGGATTGCCGAGATCGAACGCCTTCGGCATTGCAGATTTCGAACCCACGGCAATGATCGCTTTCTCGAAATTGACGAACTTCTGTCCTTCCGGTGTTTCGATGCGCAGGGTCCGCGAATCTTCGAACCGCGCGCGGCCTGTCAAAATGAGGATGCCGCGCTTTTGCGCCAAACCGCTGATGCCCTGGCCGAGCTTCGCTAAGATCGACTCTTTCCAAGCGCGCATTTTCGCAAGGTCAATCTTTGGCGGCTCGAAAGTTATCCCGCGTGTGTGGGATTCCTTGGCTTCGGCCACCAACTTGGTCGCGTGGAGCAAGGCCTTCGAAGGAATACAGCCGCGATTCAAACAAACGCCGCCGAGGCGTTTCTCTTGTTCGACCAAAATGACTTTCTTTCCCTTATCCGCAGCATAGAAGGCAGCCGCGTAACCACCCGGTCCCGCGCCAATCACGACAATTTCAGTTTGAATAGGGTCCATGGGTCAGAAATGAGGAATGGGATATTGGATTGATCGAGAGTTGGAGTGTTGCGGTATTGGAGGCCGGTTATTTGAGACCACTGGCGACGTTGCTTTCCTCTGTGATCAAAGGGTGCGATTAAGGCTGTCGGTCAGGAGCGCAGCGTTTACGCAGCAGAAACGTTCGCACCGTTGAAACGTTCCAACGAGTTTCGAGCCGTCCGGCAAAGTTTGGACGCAGTAAGCAATCGCGTCATTCCAAACACGCAGTATTTGAGAGCCCCAGTTCTTATTTTTGTAACGTGAATCCATAATAATCCAATACTCCAGCACGCCACTACTCCGGCCTAGCTCTTCGCCTCATCCTCTTTGAACGTCTCGAATTCCTGAACCAAATCGACCACAAACCGCGCAGCCTGCCCGCCATCGATGAGCCGATGATCGTACGAAAGACAAACAGGAAGGATCAATCGTTGTTCGATCTGATTATTCCTTACGGCCGGCTTCAGCGCGCCACGGCCCAAGCCAAGAATGGCCACTTCAGGTTTGTTGACGATGGGCGTGAAATGTCCTCCGCCAATTCCGCCTTGATTTGAAATCGTGAACGTTCCGCCTTTCAATTCTTCCAACGAAATCTTGCGGTCTCGCGCCTTGACCGCCAGTTCAGCGAGTTCTTTTGCTAACGTGACTAAATCCTTTTTGTCCACATCTCGGATCACCGGCACGATCAAGCCCGAGTCAGTATCAACGGCCAGTCCAATGTGGAAATAGTCCTTATAAACAACTTCCTGCGTCGATTCATCTAAACTGGCATTGAAGATAGGGTATTTCTGGAGCACGCGGACGACCGCTTTGAGCGCAAAGCATGTCAAAGTCAGCTTGGCGCCCTTGGCTTCACTTTGTTGCTTTCGAAGTTCCGACAACCGCGTGATGTCAGCTTCATCAAACTGAGTGACATGTGGAATAGTCGTCCAGGCTTCGCGCATCCGCTGGCTGATCGTCCGACGCAGTGTTGAAAGCGGTTCTTTGCGGACCGGTCCCCACTTGGCAAAATCAATCTGCGGGGCCGGCGGCGTGGCAGGTTTCGATTCTTTCGTGGACGCTGGAGTGGATGCGAAGGCGAGCTGTTGCAGCTTTTGGATGTAGGCCCGCACATCCTGTAACACGATGCGTCCGCCGGGTTCGCTCCCGCGGACTTTGCTCAAGTCGACACCCAGATCCTTAGCCAGCTTTCTAATCGACGGCGGAGCGGGAAGAGGGATGCCCGGCGGCGGAGCTTTGGCACTGCTCGGTTCCTGCACCTTCTCGATTCGCTCAGTTGTTGCTTCAGGAGTTGGGGCCGCTTCACGACCCTCAATCGGCGACGGTTCAGAACGTTTTGGAGCAGCGCCATCACCTTCCGCCAGCGAAAGCATGACTTGTCCCACGGTCAGTTTGTCTCCGACCTTAACTCGCACCTGAATGACTTTGCCTTCGGCCGGGGAGGGGATCGGCGCCACGGCTTTTTCATTCTCCAATTCGAGAACCGGCTGATCCATCTTGAGCTGATCACCTTCTTTGACGAAGACGTTAACAACGGTCCCGGAGTCCGCGCCTTCACCTAAACTCGGCAACTTAATGTCCATAAATAGGTCTACTATATCATTGCTTCACGGGATAGTCCGAGCCTCGCTGAGCTGGATTCGTCAGCGGTCTCGCAGTCGATTGAATGACCCAGAGCGCCCGAAACGCTATGGGAAAAACCGGGACATTGTCAATTCTGGGAATTCGAGAGCTCCCAAACCAGGCCACCGCGGACTTAACCGCTCGAGGAACTGTCCTTTTCGACGCTCTTAAGCGACGCGAGTTTTGCTTTGCGTTGAACAGTTCAACAGAAAATCGCGCAGGACGCGAAGATTAGACGATTCCCAATTTTCTTTGCGCTCTTCGCGATCTTGGTGTTCGCCAATGTCTAGCTGTCCTGCTTAAACGAGATGAGGAAAGGTTTTCTCCGGATTCACGCCAAGCTCCTTGATCGCTTTCTGAACCAGTTCGCGTGGCACAGCGCCTTTCTTTGCCAACGCGTAGAGTGTCGCAATCACGGTCAATTCGGCGTCCACTTCAAAAAAGCGTCTCAAGTTCTCGCGCGTATCGCTGCGTCCAAACCCGTCCGTCCCTAGAGTGGTCAATCCGCCGGGAACCCACGGCGCGATTTGTTCCGGGACGATTTGCATGTAATCGGAGACTGCGACGAAGACCCCTTTCTCATTTTCGAGCCTCGTTTCGACATGCGACTTCTGTGGCGGTGACGCCGGATGCAACATATTCCATCGTTTCACACGCAATGCGTCGTGCCGAAGCAGCTTGTAACTCGTAGCGCTCCAAACGTCGGCAGAAACATCGTATCGTTCGGCAAGGATCTCTTGCGCTCGCAACGCTTGCCCGATGATTGGTCCGCTGCCAAAGATCTGGGCTTTGTGTTGCTTCCCATCGGGCCCGGTCTTGAACTTGTAGAGACCTTTGAGAATGCCTTCTTCCACACCGGTTGGTATCGGAGGCATCGAATAATTCTCGTTGTAAAGCGTGAGATAATAGAACACCTCTTCGCCCTGTTCGTACATGCGCTTCATGCCGTCGGCGATAATGACGGCGATTTCGTAAGCATAAGCGGGATCATACGTGAGCAGGGTCGGAATCGTGCTCGCGAGCAGGTGGCTGTGGCCGTCCTGATGCTGCAGACCTTCGCCGTTCAAAGAAGTCCGTCCCGCCGTGGCGCCGAGCAAAAACCCTTTTGCCTTGATGTCGGCGGCAAGCCACATGAGGTCGCCAATCCGTTGAAAGCCGAACATCGAATAGTAAATGTAGAATGGGATCATATTGATCCCGTGGCTGGCATAGGAAGTTCCCGCCGCAATAAACGACGACATGGCGCCGGCTTCCGTAATTCCTTCCTCGAGAATCTGGCCGTCCTTGGCTTCGTGATAGTAGAGCAAAGAAGCGCGATCGACCGGTTCGTACAATTGGCCTTTGGTAGAATAAATTCCAATTTCGCGAAACAACGCATCCATCCCAAAGGTTCGCGCTTCATCCGGAATGATCGGCACCATTTGCTTTCCGAACTCTTTGTTTCGCAGAAGGCTCGTCAGGAGACGAACGAAGGCCATTGTCGTCGAGAGTTCAGAACGGCCTGACCCTTTGTAGAACTCGGCGTATTCCGGCAATTTCGCGACCTTGATCGGTTTGGCTTTGACTTGGCGTTCCGGCAAAAAGCCGCCTAAAGCTTCGCGGCGTTTCAGAAGGTACTTTATTTCCGGATTGCCTGGAGGAGGCCGGTAAAATGGCGTCTCAGCGATTTCATCGTCGCCAATCGGAATTTCAAAACGCGACCGGAATTCCCGAAGCTCTTTCTCATTCAGTTTCTTTTGCTGATGCGTGATGTTTCGGCCTTCACCAGCTTCGCCGAGTCCATAGCCTTTGACGGTTTTGGCGAGAATAACGGTCGGTTGTCCCTTGTGTTCGACAGCCGCTTTGTAGGCGGCATAAATCTTCTTGCTGTCATGTCCGCCGCGGAGCAGCTTGCGAAGTTGATCGTCGGTCAGGTGATTGACCATCTTCAGAAGTTCGGGATATTTGCCGAAGAAATGTTTGCGAATATAGCTGCCCGGCTCGACGGAATACTTTTGATAATCTCCATCTACCGCCTCTTCCATTCGCTTCAAAAGAAGGCCCTTGTGGTCGGCCTTGAGCAGCGCGTCCCAATCGGAACCCCAGATAACTTTGATGACGTTCCATCCTGCGCCGCGAAAGAGCGATTCCAGTTCTTGAATGATCTTGCCATTCCCGCGGACAGGGCCATCGAGGCGTTGCAGATTGCAATTCACGACCCAGACCAGGTTGTCCAGATTTTCTCTCGCGCCGAGCGTTAAGGAGCCGAGCGATTCCGGTTCGTCCGATTCGCCATCGCCAATGAAGCACCAGACCTTGGCTTCTTCTCCGGTAAGGAAACCGCGCGCGCGCAGGTAGCGATTAAAGCGCGCTTGATAAATCGACATGATCGGGCCGAGTCCCATCGACACGGTTGGAAACTGCCAGAATTGCGGCATCAAATAAGGATGCGGATAGGAAGAAAGTCCGCCGCCTTCGGCAAGTTCCTGCCGGAAATGTTGGAGATGGTGGACTTGCAGCCTCCCTTCCAGAAAGGCTCGAGCATAATTTCCGGGAGTCGCATGGCCTTGAAAATAGACCAAGTCGGCCGGCAGCTTGCCATGAGCGCCATGAAAGAAGTGGTTGTATCCGACTTCATACAAGGTCGCGCACGAAGCAAAGGTCGAGATATGTCCGCCGAGGCCGCTGTGCTCGCGGTTAGCGTTCACAACCATCGCCATCGCATTCCAGCGAATGTAGCTCTTGATGCGGCGCTCAATCTCACGGTCTCCCGGATATTCCGGTTCTTCCTCGACCGGAATTGTGTTCGCATAAGGCGTGCTGACCACGGGCGGAACTTTGATTCCCGATTCACGCAGCCGTTCCAAAAGCCGGTCCACAAAAAACGAAGTCCGTTCTGATCCCTGGCTTCGCAGGATATACTCCAGAACAAACTCCAACGACTCGAACCAGCGTTGCGTTTCCTCGCCATTGCGATCCTCGGAGACTTTTCGACCAGCTGCCGCAGCACTCAGATTGTTGCCCTGTTCTTTATCTTTATATCTCATCGTAATGTTGGCGTATGGATACGGGATTACCCCGGAGTTGCCTACTTATTTTTGTCTCTGGCAAGCCAGAACAATGGATCAGCAGAAGATTCGCGCTACCGAGCCAAACCGGATCGTGCGCATCGTGCGATTGCGAGTGGACAATCGATCCGTATCAAAAATACGATACGTCAATTGCTGCCAAATGAAATACCTGGACTTAACTTTCCGCTCGCCGGCCGCCAATCTTGCATGTGATGAAGCTTTGATAGATTTGAGCGAGGATGGTTGCGAAGATGAGGTGCTCCGGTTTTGGACGGCGCCGCAGCCGTTTGTTGTCCTGGGCTTTGCCAATCAAGCGGGCGCCGAAGTGAATCTCGAGGCTTGTCGGCGGAGAAATATTCCGGTCCTACGAAGGTGCAGTGGAGGGGGCGCCGTTGTCCAAGGCCCCGGGTGCCTCAACTATTCGCTCGTGCTCCGGATTCAGGATTCAAGCCCGCTCCTGAACATCAGTGAAACGAACGTCTATATCATGAAGAGACACCAAGTCGCGCTCGAGCCGATCTTAAAGGCTGCCGTAACCGTCGAAGGCCACACGGACCTCACGCTTGGAAAACTAAAATTCTCCGGGAACGCTCAGAGGCGCAAACGCCGTTATCTGCTCTTTCACGGAACGTTCCTTCTGGATTTCGATTTGTCGTTGCTCACTGAATTGCTGCCGATTCCTGCCCGGCAACCGGCCTATCGCGAGAATCGTCCCCACGCCCGATTCGTCACGAATTTGAATGTGCCTCCCGACTCGATTAGGAGATCACTAAGCGCAGCCTGGAAAGCAACCGAGACTTTCCATTCTATCCTGCAGCCAGCGGTTGATCGATTGGTCGATGAAAAGTATTCGCGCGACGATTGGAACTACAGGTTTTAACGGCGAAACGTTGGCAGGACAGCGCGTCCGGCCTGTCCTGCTCTTGGTGTGTCTTGGTGTGCCCAAATGCTGGACAGGCGAGACGCCTATCGTACGATCGGACTGCTGACCGTTCAGCAGGTGGCGGCGAGACAGTTTTCCGGAATCTCACAGCGGGCTTTGGCCAAGAACTGGCTATGCACCTGCCGAGCCATTGATTCCATCTCAGCGCTGTCACCGAGCATTGGCTCGAAGATCACTTCCGGTTTAAGCCAGGTCTGGTTCAGCACCTGATCCCCCCGCCGCAGATAGCAACGCTGCTCAATCTTGAGCATATGCTTCGAGCCATTCAGCAGCGCGACCGTATGAGCGATTACGGACCATGGTTCGTAACTTTCGCCCGCAAATGAGGAATCCTCGATTAACGCGTCCTCGCATTTTCCCACCTCTGTCTCGCATTCAAAAACAACTTTCATAATTCAAATCGGATCCAGTGCTGCACCAGTTCTGCCCCCCGCACGAGTCAACGGCTAGGAACTCGCTAGCGGATTGATACCCTTCTCAGATAAGATTTGTCTATCGGATAGTTCGGAAATTATTCACAGCTTTGCCATCGCTTCTATTGTGCCGCTGCCTTAATGAATTTTAACGATTTAACGATTTAACCCATTTAACAATTTTAACCGCTGACCCGCGCCTGCCAAAGAAAGTTGACTCGAATCAAAATAATGCCGATAAGAAGTCGCCGAACTTGCTCAGTAACGTAATGACAATTGGAACGGCCGCTCTGGCAACGCTTCCGACCGGACCGATCCAGAACCATTCAGGAGTTAATCATGACGAGGAATCGAACCACTCTGTCGCGCCGCTCGTTCTTGGCTGCAGCTGGATCACTGACAGCCGGACTTTCCATTGTGCCGCGCCACGTTGTAGCAGGCGGAGCGACTCCACCCAGCGAGAAGCTCAATATCGCCGGTATTGGTGTCGGCGGTATGGGCGCGGCGGACATTAATGCCGTCGCTGCCAATAACAACATCGTGGCGCTATGCGACGTCGATGTGCGGCACTCGGCCCAAACATTCAAAAAATTCCCAAACGCAAAGCAATACCGGGACTTTCGCAAGATGTTCGACGAAATGGAAAAGAGCATCGACGCAGTGGTCGTTGCCACTCCGGATCATACGCATGCCGTTGCGGCAATGGCGGCTATCAAACGTGGAAAGCATGTCTATTGTGAGAAGCCGCTCGCTCACTCGGTCCATGAAGTGCGGCAATTAATGAAGGCTGCCCAGGAACACAAGGTAGTCACACAACTCGGAAACCAAGGCCACTCATCCGAGACGATCCGGCAATTCTGTGAATGGATTTGGGATGGCGCGATTGGCAAAGTCCACACGATTCACGCCGGATGTGCCGGAGTGAATTCGGGCATCGACAATCTCGCGCGGCTAAAGGAGCAGCATGCAGTGCCGGAAACATTGGATTGGGACCTGTGGCTTGGTCCCGCTCAATTCAGACCTTATCATCCGGTCTATCTCCCGGGCAGTTGGCGCGGCTGGGTTCCATTCGGTAACGGCACGGTCGGAGATTGGGTCTGTCACGTCGTTGATCCCGTGTTCTGGGCTTTAGACCTTGGAGCGCCTTCCTCAATTCGGGCTGAGGTGAAGGATTACGACCCGAAAACTCAGGGCGACGCATTCCCCAAAGGGGAAAAGATTACGTTCGAATTTCCAGCCAAAGACAGACGCGGACCAATCACGATGCATTGGTACAGCGGAACGGAGCGAATCCCACGGCCTCCGGAACTGGAAGCAGACAAGAAGAGCGTCGAGACAGGCGCCGTAGTGATCGGTGACAAGGGAACGATCACGTACGGATCCCACGGAGCGGGCGGAGTTCGTATTATTCCGGAGGAGAAGATGAAGGCTTATCAACAACCGGAGAAGCAGCTTCCAAGAGTCAAGGGGCACCAAAGCGACTGGTTGCAGGCTATTCGCGATGGCAAAAAGGCCGGTTCGGACTTCTCGTACGGCGGGCCACTGACCGAGATCGCGATGCTCGGCATCATTGCGATTAAGATGCCGGGAACTAAGCTCGAATGGGATGCGCAAAACACGAAGTTCACAAATTCTCAGGAAGCGAACCAATACGTCAATCCACCATGCCGGGCCGGATGGACTCTCTGATGTCATCGAGCGAGCGAGAAAAAGGACGAGGTGCAAAGTTTTGTCTCATATGGGACAAAAATTTGTACTGGCCAAATCACCCCGCTTTTCTCACAAAACCATTCGTGTGCCACGACCCATGAATGAATGATGATGCTCGTAGCGCAGACTGGAAAGTACTGGAAAATCTGCGCTACCGCCCTTTTCACGGGGAGTGAACAGCGTAGAGATCGGTCATCGTCGCGACGTACAAGGCGCTGTTTGCCGAGGTAACCGTCGCGCTGATGGGAACTTTGAGTTCTATGTGGGCGAGAATCTTCTTTTCCTTGGCGGCAGCAAGTACCCAAAATGCTCCGCTTCTTGTTCCGAGATAAACCTTCCCGTCCGCGACCAATGGCGACGCCCAAACTTCGCCTTCAATTTCATGCGTCCAATGCGCTTGGCCAGTGCCGGCATCGACACAATGGAACTTCCGGCCGCAATCTGCAATGAAGACGAGGCCATCATGAATCGCGGGCGTGGACATCACGTGACGTTCGAGCCGGTACGGCCAAATCTCTCCCGTGCCGGTAATGTCGCCGGTCTTGGCTGCGTCAATGCACTTGAGCCACGCCTCATTTTTGCCCCAGAAAAGGTCGCCGCCGCCCGCGACGTAGATACGATTCCGGTGAAAGACAGGCATTCCGTAGATGTTGCTCGGGCCTTCGCGCCGATTGGTGTTGTAACGATGGACATTTTCCTTCGGCGCGCCCGGATCGAAATCGAACTGCCAGACTTTCTTCAGCTTTTGCGGACCTTCACCCGACACTCTGTCCGTCGAGCCGGTTCGACCCGAAACAGGTTCAAACGCCTAAACGATCCCGTCGCCTCCAGCGAAGAAGATCAACGGTCGGCCCTTGATTTCGCCCAGCGATGGCGCTGACCATGTGGAGTGGAAAATGCGCGGCGCCATTTGCTCGTCATCGCGAGCGATCAGCCGCCCGCTCGTCTTATCAAGCACCACCAAACTCGGAGCGTCTGGCGTGCGAATGCGCTTGTGGTGTTGTCCACCCCTGTCCCGGAATTGAGGTAAAGATGCTGACCGTAGATAAGAATCGAGCTGTGTGCTGCGTCGTGAGACCAAATTCCAGCGCCTGTGGTTAAGTCGAATAGCCAGATGAGGTCGGCGTCGAGCGGGCCGGATTGGAGCGGCGCTGGTGGCGCATTGGCGCCGCGGAGTGTCATGTGAGCGCCTTCATCGCGGTAGGGGCCATCGTTGCCATTCGACATTCCGAGCGCGTCCAAACACATCACTTCGCCACGGTTGCTGACAATGTAAACGCGGTCGTCTTCCACCGTGGCCGGTCATGAAATGCCGCATTTGGGCCAGTCAAAGTAAGGGTCTTCTTCGTGTTTGGGCACGACGAGCTGCCAGAGCAAGCGCCCATTCTTTTCGTCAAAGCACATCAAAACTCCGCGATACAGCGGGCTGAAACTCTGCGCTAGGGCAGAGCATGCGGTGACCGAAAGAGCGTCCTTGAGCCAAACGTTCGTGGAGGATAAAGTAATGGCGCTCATGAATCGTGCAATTTTCGAACTTAGACATGGCGTGGTCCTTTGGTCCGTTTTGTCGCTGAACATCTGGTTTGTCCGGGCAGAGGAGCAATCCGCCGACGCGATCGATTTTTCATCGCAAATCCGTCCAATCCTCTCGTCGCGCTGCTTCAGTTGTCATGGGCCGGACGAAGGCAGCCGCAAAGCCAAACTTCGGTTGGATTTGCGGGACGAAGCTGTCAAAGAGCGCAAGGGGACGCGCGCCATCGCGGCGGGCAGTGTGACCGAAAGCGAACTCGTCCGGCGTGTGACCGCGAACGATCCCGACGACATCATGCCACCACCCGAAGCGGGGCACCCGCTGAAAGAATCGGAGATCGTATTGTTGAAACGATGGATTGCGCAAGGCGCCGCTTATTCTCCGCATTGGGCGTTCGTGAAGCCGAAACGGCCTTCCGTGACAGAAGTGAAAGCTGCTTTATGGCCACGGAATCCCATCGATAACTTCATCCTGGAGAAACTTGAAAAGCATGGTTTGGCGCCAGCCTCGACCGCGGACCGCTATGCGCTCATTCGCCGCCTGTCTCTGGATTTGACAGGTTTGCCACCGTCACTGGGTGAAGTGGAAGCGTTTGCTCAGGACAATCACGCCGAAGCTTACGAGCGTCTTGTGGATCGCTTGTTGAGTTCTCCGGCGTATGGCGAGCGTTGGGCGCGAGTTTGGCTGGATCTCGCGCGTTACGCCGATTCGGCCGGCTATGGATCGGACCCGCTGCGGCCCAATATTTGGCCTTGGCGCGACTGGGTGATTGGCGCGCTGAATCGGAACATGCCGTTCGACCAGTTCACCATGGAACAACTCGCGGGCGATCTATTGCCGAATCCGGCCCAAGATCAACTCATCGCTACAGCCTTTCATCGCAATACCATGACAAACACGGAAGGCGGGACAGATGACGAGGAATTCCGAGTTGCCGCGGTGAAGGATCGGGCCAATACCACCGCGCAGATTTGGATGGGCCTGACTCTTGGTTGCGCCCAATGTCACACGCACAAGTACGATCCGATCACGCAAAAGGAATACTACCAATTCTACGCGTTCTTCAATCAGACCGAAGACAATGATCAACCGGACGAAAAACCGACACTTCCATTGCCGACTCCTGCCGAACGCAGCAAAACGGAAAAACTGAAGTCACAGATCGCCGAACTGGAAAAAGCGCGCAATCGTTCCACACCCGAATTCGAGGCCGCGCTGGCCGCTTGGGAATCCGCGCAAACGAATGCGTTTCCCTGGATTCAACTGCCAGTCGCTCAAGCTAAGTCGCTGGGCGGCGCGACGGTTGTGCCGCTGCCGGATAATTCCGCGCTCGTTGGCGGCGCTTCGCCCGAAAGCGACACTTACGCGCTTCAGATTCAGACTGAGTTGACGAACGTCACCGCGTTTCGTCTCGAAGTGCTGCCCGACATCAGCCTGCCCAAGAACGGTCCTGGCCGCGCCGCCGACTCCGGAAAGTTTGTGCTAAACGAGTTTCAAGTTTCGGTTCGATCGCCGAAAACCAAGCCGCCGAGCGCGCGCTTTATTCGGGTTGAACTGCCCGGTGGCCGGCGCATTTTGTCGTTGGCGGAAGTGCAAGTGTTCAATGGTTCGGAGAATGTGGCGCGCGAAGGCCAAGCGTCGCAATCGAGCGCAAGCAACGATGCAAGCGCCGCGCGGGCAATTGATGGCAAGACCGATGGTGATTTCGCGGCCGGTTCGACGACACTGACTGAACCGGAGGAAAATCCGTGGTGGGAAGTCGATCTGGGTTCGGACACGCCCATCGAGGAAATCATCGTTTGGAATCGTACGGACCGGGGTTTGGGAACGCGCCTCACCGATTTCAAGGTCCTCGCTCTCGACGGCGAACGAAAAAAGGTCTGGGACAAGACGACTGGCCCAGCGCCGACGCCATTCGTTCATTTCCGTGTGCCAGAGGAGAAAACGCTTAAACTTCAGAACGCGTCGGCCACTTTCAGTGAAAAGGATTTCGATGTGGCCAAAGCCATTGATGGGAATACCGACGCGAAGTCGGGCTGGAGCATCGGCGCTCGGACGAACGGCGTCTATGCGGCTTCCTTCGAATTTAAGGAAGGTGCCCTAGGCGATGCCGGTTCGTTGCTGGCTATTACGCTTGTTCAAAGGAACGGCACGAACCAAACGCTCGGGCGATTTCGAGTCTCGGCCACGACGCAGCCCTTGCCGGTGCGTGAAACGCCGGAGAAAATTAAACAGATTCTGGCTGTTGGCACTGCTGAACGAACGGACGAACAGCAGAAGGAACTGGCCAATTATTACCGCGCCTTCGCGCCGTCGTTGACGAAGGTCAACGAACGTCTGGCCGAACTGCGCAAAGAACTGGATGGCGTCAAGCCGGTCGCTCTTCCAATCTTGCGCGAAGTGGCCGAGGACAAACGCCGCAAGACGCATTTGTTGAACAAGGGGAATTTTCTCGATCCAGGTGAAAAACTGGAGCCGGGCATCCTCGGAACATTTCATCAGATGCCCGAGCAAGCGCCCCGCAACCGGTTTGGTTTGGCGCGATGGCTCATTCACCGAGACAATCCACTGACGGCACGCGTCGCGGTGAACCGAATGTGGGCGCGGCTTTTCGGCGCAGGCATTGTTGAGACTGAAGAAGATTTTGGGACGCAAGGGACATTGCCGAGTCATCCGCAGTTGCTCGACTGGCTAGCCGTTGAATTTCGCGAGAGCGGTTGGAATATGAAAGCGCTGTTGAAGCTCATCGTGATGAGCGCGACCTATCAGCAAAGTTCGCTGTTGACACCCGAATTGCTGCAGAAAGACCCAGCGAACCGCCTCTATTCACGTGGTCCGCGTTTGCGGCTGGATGCTGAAACCGTCCGCGACCAGGCGCTGGCGCTGAGCGGATTGCTCAGCCGAAAGGTTGGGGGTCCATCTGTTTATCCTTATCAACCCGATGGCCTCTGGCGCGCGGCGTTCAATGGCGAGCGCACATGGGCGACCAGCAAAGGCGAAGACCGCTATCGCCGCGGTCTCTATACGTTCTGGCGGCGCACGGTGCCCTATCCAAGCATGGCGACGTTTGATGCACCGAGCCGGGAGAATTGCACCGTTCGTCGCATTCACACGAATACGCCATTGCAAGCGTTCGTGACAATGAACGACCCGGTTTATGTCGAAGCATCGCAAGCGCTGGGCAGGCGCCTGGTCAGCGAGGGCGGTCCTACGCCAGCCGATCGGATTCGTTATGGATTGCAGCTTTGTCTTTCCCGGCCAGCCGACGGGAATCAAACGCGTGTCTTGCTTGAACACTTTGAAAAAGAACTGGCGCATTATCAGCAACACGAGGACGACGCGAAGAAGCTCGCCACCGAACCGCGTGGGCCGTTACCAGAGGGTTTGAGCGCTGCCGAAGCAGCGGCTTGGACATCGGTAGCGAATGTGCTGTTGAATTTGGACGGGGTGCTGACAAAGGGATAAGCTGCTCCAAGCCCTGAGCTGAAATATAATGTTATGACAAAAACGGCCCTTCGGGAGTTCTATGATTCGCCCAAGGCTTTCCGGCCTTTCGGCCTTCATTTGACCAGCGGAAAAGCTTTGGTGATCGAGCATAGAGAGAACCTGCCCTTTACCAACGACCCTGATACAATCATCGTGACACCGAAGGCTGATGAGCATCCGTTTAGCATTATTTCTATCTCGGAGATCGCCGAGGTTAGCGACCGGTCCAGGTCCGGTCCAAACGGAACCAAACGACGTAAGGGAGGATTATGAACGAAACCCATCTTGCTCGAATTCGCTCAGTGACCCGCCGGCAATTCTTCAAGCAGGCGGGCGTCAGTCTTGGAACGATTGCTCTGGGCGGGCTTCTCTCTCAGAGCAATCGAACGCGCGCGAGCGTGGCGCGTCCGGAAAATCCGCTGGCGCTGCGTCCCTCGCATTTTGCGCCGAAGGCAAAGGCGGTGATTTATCTGCACATGTCCGGAGCGCCGCCGTCGCTCGATCTGTTTGATTGGAAACCCAAACTGGCCGAGTTGCATTTGAAGCCGTGCCCAGAGGAGCTGCTGAAAGGGCAACGCTTTGCCTTTATCAAAGGCGTTCCGAAGATGCTCGGTTCTCCATATAAATTCTCTCAGCATGGCCAATGCGGATCGTGGGTCACGGAAACGTTGCCGCACTTTTCCGAAATTGTGGATGATGTGGCGATCATCAAGTCTGTCTTTACCGATCAATTCAATCACGCTCCCGCCGAATTGTTCATTTACACGGGCGCGCCGCGGGCTGGCTCGGCGTCGATGGGTTCGTGGCTGACTTACGGGCTTGGCGCCGAGAATCAGGATTTGCCAGGCTTCGTTGTGCTGCTTTCCGGCGGAACGGACCCGACCGGCGGAAAGAGCCTTTGGGGAAGCGGCTTTCTCCCGTCCGTTTACCAGGGCGTGCAATGCCGCTCAGCAGGCGAACCGATTCTATTTGCGAACAACCCAGCGGGCATGGACCGGTCCAGCCGCCGCCGCACGCTCGATGCCCTGAATCAGCTCAATGAAATCGAAGCGCAACGCTTCGGCGATCCTGAAACATTGACGCGCATCGCTCAATACGAGTTAGCCTATCGCATGCAGATCTCCGTGCCCGAGGTCATGGATATTTCGAAGGAACCCGCCCACACGCGAGAACTGTACGGGGCGAAACCTGGCGAGGGCAGCTTCGCGAACAATTGCTTGCTCGCGCGCCGTCTCATCGAGCGTGGCGTCCGTTACGTCCAGCTTTACGACTGGGGCTGGGACATCCATGGCACCGGGACGGGTGACGATCTGCTCAACCAATTTCCGAAGAAATGCCGGGATGTGGACCGTCCCATGACTGCTCTCATCAAAGATTTGAAACAGCGTGGACTGTTGGAGCAGACGCTTGTCATCTGGGGCGGCGAGTTTGGTCGCACGCCGATGAACGAAGCGCGCGGCGGCTCGATCTTTCTTGGGCGCGATCATCATCCGCATTGTTTCACGATCTGGATGGCGGGCGGAGGCATCCAGCCGGGCATTAGTTACGGCGAGACCGATGAATTGGGTTATAGCGTGGCGGAAAACAAAGTCTCAGTCCGCGATCTGCAGACCACCATTCTTCATCTTCTCGGTTTGGATGCGCATAAGCTCAGTTTTCGATCGCAAGGTCTGGAGCAAAAACTGATCGGTCCTGCGGGCGAGGGTGAAGTTGTGCGCGGTATTTTGGCTTAACTTGCCTCGACGGGTTTTCAGCTTAAGACAGCCTGCCAGACTGGTTTCTCAATCAATGTAACGCTGCTGGCTTACGCGGACCGCAGGGAGGCGTCCGCACCTCGATCATTCTTTCGGTGACAGACACAAGTCGCGCAGTCGCCGAGGGAATGTTAGATTATGGCTGAGGACGTAATGATGAAAAAGGAAGCTATGAAGACCCCAAAGAATAATGCCAGAAAAGATCAACGAATGTCTCAATCAACTCGACGCAAACCGGCGTGCCGCTGGAGCGCAAGTTCATCGGTTTCGACGCCTATCAAAAAGCGATGGGCTGCTTGAAGCCGGGCGACATCGCAACTTTCGCGACGCCACCCGCCTTCCGCTGGGTTCCTTTTGCTTATCCAATCAAGAAGGGGCTGACTGTGTTCATGGAAAAACCGGTGACGGTCGACGGCCCGACGAGCCGGCGGATGTTCGAACTGGGTGAGGAATCAGTGCGCAGGAATCTCAAGGTTGGCGTCGGCTTGATGATTCGGCATTGCCAAGGCCGGCAGGAATTATGGCGCCGAATCCAGGACGGACAGATTGGCGAAATTCTCGCGATGCGTGCCTATCGGATGGCGGGAGGACGAGGCGGAACCGCCGCGAAAATCCGGGTCGCGTCAGCGATTTGCTCTATCAGATCCAACGTTTCCATGGTTTTCTCTGGGCCAGCGGCGGATGTTTCAGCAATTTCTATATTCATCAAATCGACGAATGTTCGTGGATGAAAAATGCGTGGCCAGTCAAGGCCCATGCCGTTGGCGGCCGGCATTATCGAGGAGAAATGGTGGATCAGAACTTTGACAATTACTCCCTGGAATACACTTACGCGGACGGGACGAAATTCCTTTACAACGGAAGAAACATGACCGGCGCAAAGTCGGAATTTGCGAGCTGCGTGCACGGCACAAAAGGATCGGGAATTGTATCCACCGCGAGTCACGCGCCCGGTCGAGTGCGTCTTTTCAAGGACCAGAATCCCAACCCGCGTGATTTCACCAGCGACAATTTGCTCTGGTCTTTTTCACAGCCGGGCCAAAGCGAACGAAACCCGTACGATCTCGAATGGGATGATCTTGTCGATGCCATTCGCAATAACCGGCCCTACAACGAAGTCAAACGAGGCGTCGAAGCCAGTTTGGTTGCGAGCATGGGGCGCATGGCTGCGCACACAGGGCAGGAAATCACCTATGATCAGGTGCTGAACTGCGAGCACGAGTTCGCGCGGCACGCAGACAAACTGACCATGGATTCACCGCCGCCGCTGCAGCCTGGCCCCGATGGCACATACCCGGTCCCGGAGCCTGGGGTTAAGAAAGACCGGGAATACTAAGTCCGTGTCGTTTCCTGCATTTCGCAAATGAATCTGAATCGGGATCGGAACAGCTTTGCGATAACCAGAAGACAAGCCTCCGGCGCCCCAGGAGGCATCCGAGAGAGATTTGCGCGAGATTCTGTAGCCGGTCGCGTTCGGATCGTGCGGCCAAACGAAATTGATTTGTGGTCGTGACGGCTGGAGGAGAGCGCTCACCTCGACCGAAAAGTTTCTGATGGTGGGTGCATCCCGAGGTTGTCGGCACATCGTAGCGGCGGGCATCCTGCCTGCCGCAGAGCCGAGGCATCCTGCCCGGCGGATCACGCGTACGCACTAGAACGCAGCCTCCCCGTTTCAATTCAAGCGTTGCTCCGGGCGGCAAGATGCACGCCCTCTGCGGCAGGCAGGATGCCCGCCGCTACCGCCCGCTGGTCGCTGTAGCATGAATCAACACACATTGGGTCAATTACTGTGCAGCATGAAAGGTGACGCGCCTTGCCTCCGCCACTATGCCAGCGCAAAACTCAAAAAATCTGTCGAACTCAATTCGACAAACTGTTATCCAGTGGAAATCTTTTACCATGACAAAGCCGAATACTGAACCGAGCGAAGAACACGGGGCCGGTCCTGCAAATACACCATCGGACTTCATTCGTGACATTGTGTCTGACGATTTGAAAGCCAGACGCCATAGTCAAATTAGAACCCGCTTTCCGCCTGAGCCCAACGGTTATCTCCATATCGGTCATGCCAAATCGATCTGCCTTAACTTTGGCATCGCCCGCGAATCTGGAGGAATTTGCAACCTCCGCTTCGACGATACAAACCCAACCAAGGAGGACATCGAGTATGTCGAGTCCATCCAGAAAGACGTGCGCTGGCTCATTCGAGAGTGGGCCGACGACCGCCTTGGGTTAAAGCCAAAAGGACAAACGCCGGAAACACAGTCGATCAACGGCAAACAGGATTTTCATCTGCCGTCCGCCACAGTGACAGGCGACGAAAAAACGGCCACCGCGGGCGCGCGGTCGACGATATTGGAGCCTTTCTACGCTTCCGATTATTTCGAACAGCTCTATCAATATGCGCTCCGATTAATCGAGAAGGGCCTGGCTTACGTTTGCGATCTCTCGCCCGAAGAAACCGACCAATACCGCGGAGCCCCGGACCGTCCAGGCAAAGATTCACCCTGGCGCGAGCGTCCGGCCGAAGAAAGCCTCGACCTTTTCAAACGCATGAAGGCTGGCGAGTTTCCGGATGGCACGCGGACCTTGCGGGCGAAAATCGACATGGCTTCGCCGAACATTTGGATGCGCGATCCGGTGCTCTATCGCATTCGTCACGCGGATCATCATCACACGGGCAGCGAATGGTGCATCTATCCGATGTACGATTTCGCGCATTGCCTGAGCGATTATATCGAGGGAATCACACATTCCATTTGCACGCTGGAATTCGAGGTTCACCGCCCGCTTTACGATTGGATTCTCGAGAAGCTGGAGTTGCCGCGGCCGTTGCCGCGCCAGCACGAGTTTGCCCGCCTGAATCTCGGGTACACGGTGATGAGCAAACGCAAGCTAATGCAGCTCGTGAACGAAGGATTGGTGTCCGGTTGGGATGACCCGCGTATGCCAACCATCTCCGGTCTGCGCCGGCGCGGTGTCACTCCGGAAGCGTTGCGCGATTTCGCCTATAACATTGGCATCACAAAATACAATGGACTCACGGATGTGGCCGTGCTCGAACATGCCATTCGCGAGGATTTGAACAAGCGCGCGCGACGCCGGCTAGCCGTGCTGCGCCCGCTGAAGGTTGTTCTGACGAATTATCCAGACGGAAAGGTCGAAGAGCTCAGGGCGATTAACAATCCCGAGGACGAAAGCGCCGGCACGCGGGTCATTCCGTTTAGTCGCGAAGTCTACATAGAACGGGATGACTTCATGGAGAATCCGCCGCCGAAGTATTTCCGTCTGCGGCCCGGCGGGGAAGTGCGGCTGAAGTACGCTTATATCATCAAATGCGAAAGCGTGATCAAGGACGCCGCTGGCCACGTTGTCGAGTTGCATTGCACCGCCGATCTCGACAGCAAATCAGGCGGATTGACGGCCGGCCGCAAGATCAAGGGCACGATTCACTGGGTCAGCGTGCCGCATGCAGTCGACGCTGAGGTGCGGCTGTACGACCGCCTGTTCACGGTTGCCGAACCGGATGCGCAAGGTGATTTCAAGAAACATCTGAACCCGCACTCGCTCGAGGTCGTGACGGCCAAATGCGAACCGATCCTCCGCGACGCCATACCCGATCTGCGTTATCAATTCGAACGGCTGGCTTATTTCGCGCTCGATTTAGAGAGCCAGCCCGGCAAGCTCGTGTTCAACCGGACCATCACGCTCAAGGATGCGTGGGCGAAGGAAACGCAGAGATCCTGAGCTGCCCAATCGCACTAAATTCTTCGAAACAAAACCTCGCGCATTGCGCCCATGAACCGATTGGGCGGGAGTGTCAGCCGTCGCGCCAGCGTCTTGCAGTGCGTTGACGGAGTCTGCACAGTCACCGCTTTGGCGTCCGCACTTTCCCAAACGCCCGGCAGTTGCGCACGGCTCCCTGGCTTTTTCACGCCAAAGCGGCGATTGCGCAGCCTCCATCGCCTCCATCGCCTCCCTCCAAGACCTGTCGGGCGTTCGGACGCTCGAGTTCATGGCGAGGAGGTGCTGGTGGGCGAGAGTATGGATGAAATCTCCCTATGAACCGTCTGCTATGTAGTCCCGCCTTTAGGCGGCCGCATTTGCTGGCAGCGAAACAGCTTTTGCGGATTGCAATCGCTCCGGCTAAAGCCGGGATTACATGCTGCAACGTCAGGTTCATGGGTTCAATGCGCGAAATCCCGTTGCGGAGAAGTCTCTCCCCAGCCCTCTCCTCGCTCACCAAGAGAGGGAGAGAATATCTACTGCTGCTCCAAGCGTCCCGCTGCCCAGAGCACGCCCCGTGCAACATAGGTCAAGAACACCGGATCACGGAAGGTGTCGTCCGAATGCCCGTAGGTCGTGCCGAAGACGCGCGCCTTGCCAAATTGATTTGTCCACGCGACCGGATGCTCCTTGCCATCTCTCTCGCTCTTTGAAGTCGCCAGGACTTTCGCGTTAGGCCAGAGCTTTTCGATGACATAAAGCTCATCGAGCGGCGTGACCCAATTGCTGGGCATGCCTTGAAGAATCGGATGATCGGGGGCCACGAGCTTTACGGGATAACGGCTCAGGTGGTCGTGACGCCGACTGGTTACTCCGAGAAATTCCCGCCAATCGTCGATATCCGTCGCGCGGTAGGTGTGCATCGCGCAATGAATCACGACGCCCGGCGTCCCCGTCTTGTGCGCTTCAGTAATCTTGCGGATGTAGGTGTGGTCGCGCGTATCAGCAAAGCATTCATTGTGCACCACGACGTCAAAGCCCTTCGACCAATTTGGATTGTCGTAGAGCGGGATCTGCGCCCGTGTCCCTGTGCCGCCTTCCATCACGATGGTCCATTCGACTGCGGCGAGTTTCGCGACTGCATTGGTCAATTGCTGGGTCTGCAACCGATAATTGTGGCAGCAGCCGTCCGTGATGAGCAAAGCGCGGAGCGGCTTCTGTCCTTCGGCGGACAGGAGGGTGGAAGTTGAAAGGATCAATAGTGCAGCGGTGAATAAAGGGGATCGAAGAATCATGCCGGCAGGCTACCGCACGCTCGTTCTTGTGGTCAACGCCGCACTCAGCGGGCAAGTATTGCGCTCGGGACGAACGTCGTCAGCAAACTGCGCGCACCGCATCCAAGGAGGTGGCCTTAACTGGTATCGCAACACCCGGTTATCTAGGACTTTCGCGTATTCCGGCATAAAGGTCCGCTGTTGGAGAAAGAAAATGTTGCCCCCCGAGATCTCCTCGGTCTTAACGCAAACTCCATAACATCCCGGAGCCTGATCGAGGTCCTCCTGGTGGGACGCAATGACCTCAATGACCTTTCCGGTGCTTGACAAGAGAAATACTCAAATATTCGATTGAATATATGAATAATGAAAGAAAACCTTTTCTGCGCCGCGAATTGTTCGATCAGTTCGCGCGCATCGGCAAAGTGCTCGCAAGCGGCGCGCGGCTTGAATTGCTCGATTTGCTATGTCAGGCAGAACGGTCTGTCGAAGAGCTTGCGGATGAAACGGGAATGTCTGTCGCCAACGTTTCGCAGCATCTTCAAGTGATGCGGCGTGCTCGGATGGTGGAAGTGCGGCGCGAAGGGCTGTATTCCCATTATCGTCTGGCCGACGAGAATGTATTTCGAGTTTGGCTGGCGGTACGGGCGCTTGGTGAAGCGCGATTGCTGGAGGTTAAAGAAGTTGTGCGCACTTACCTAAGTGACCGGGACAAGATGGAGGCCGTGACAGCAGAAGAATTGGTGCGCCGACTTGAAGTGGGTGACGCAGTGGTTCTGGATGTTCGGCCAACCAAAGAATACGACGCAGGCCATATTCCTGAGGCAGTGTCCATTCCTCTAGGCGAACTGAAGAAACGGTTGAAGGAACTTCCGCGTCGAAAGGAGATTGTAGCCTACTGTCGCGGGCCTTATTGCGTGCAGTCGGACGCGGCCGTCGCATTGCTCGCCAGCCACGGATTCAAGGCGCGACGGATGACAGTTGGACTGCCCGAGTGGCGCGCGGGCGGTTTCCCAGTCGCACAATCCATTCGGAACTGACGAACGTTGGAGCCGGCAACTATGTCCGAACTGAATGGGATACGACCTCTCGGTTCAGTGATTGTGCTTGCTACGCTGCTGGCGTGGGAGAGTCTTGCGCCGTTCTTCCGATACTTTGCCGGGAATAGGAAAGACCGTGTAAGTCACGGGCTAAAGAATCTGGCGTTGGGCATCCTCAATGCGTTAGTGACGGGCCTGGGATTTGCCGCACTTTGGTGGAGCGCTGCGGACTGGTCGCAGCAACACGGATTCGGACTGCTGAACTGGTTTGCGTTGCCAGCCTGGGCGCATTTGGCAGGAGCGTTTCTGCTTTTCGATGCGTGGATGTATTGGTGGCATCGTCTCAATCACCGTGCCGCGTTTCTCTGGCGCTTTCACCGCACGCATCATTCCGATCCGACGATGGACGTGACCACGGCCAGCCGTTTTCACATTGGCGAAATCGCGCTCTCATCGGTGCTGCGTGTGCCTGTGATTGCCCTTCTCGGCCTTCAGATTTGGGAATTAGCGCTCTACGAATTCGCGATGTTCACCGTCGTTCAGTTGCACCATGCCAATATTGCATTCCCGGAATGGCTGGATAGAGCGTTGCGAGGTGTGATCGTTACGCCGTTCATGCACAAGGTCCATCATTCGTGCTGGCAGCCGGAAACGGATTCCAACTACTCATCTCTCTTCTCGTTTTGGGACCGGTTTTTCGGAAGCTTCCGCCTGTGTGACGACCCGCGCAGCTTGAAGTTCGGTTTGAAGGAATTCAGCGGCCCGCAAGATCACACGCTTGGCGGTTTGTTGACGACACCGTTCAAACACGTTCAGCGAACTTCAGGGAAATCGCAGGCCGAACGGCAAACATCTCGCGCACTGGCGAATGATTCTCATGACGCGTCAGATGCACGTCTGTGATTGGGTTAACGACAGATGGTGGGCTGGACGCTGGTTTCCGAACCAACATTTTTGACGGTGTCGTGTCCGAATCGAAGAGTTACCAACTCCCTGACCGATCCTCAACTTAGGCGAAGGTAACTTGGCTGGCCCCTTTGCCGTTGCTGAGGCGGCCAACCTTCTCGCGGAGGCCGACTAAGCGCCGCTTGCATCGGCGAGTCCATGGTTTTGCATCGGTATTGATGGCTATTGAGGCGATTGTGAAAATTGCTTGCCCGTTCGTTGAACGAGCGCATAGTAGCTGTGGTTTTGGGAGAGATGGCCGAGTGGCTTAAGGCGCAGGTTTGCTAAACCTGTGTAGTCGTAAGGCTACCGAGGGTTCGAATCCCTCTCTCTCCGCCATACCTCGATTGCAACCAACAAATTCAAGGCTTCCGTGAGTTTTCATGCCGGTTCTAATCGGCTCGGATTGTCTGTAAATAGTATGTATTCTGTACCTTCTGCGCACTCTCGCGCACTATCGTTCAAGGCCGTTCTCTTCTGAAACTAACGCTAAGGGTTTGAACAATTGTTCAAAGGCTTATCCGGTCAATACGAGGGTTGAACTCGCGCTAAAACTCGAGCCGCTGCTGAGGGAAAAAGCCAAAGCGAATCTCCACCATTCTCCAGGCCGGGGCAAAAAAGGTTTGCAGAATTCTGCAAAGGTTTACGAGGCAATCGACACTCGATATGAACTCGCCAAAGTTGCAGGCGTCTCGCACGACACCTTCGCCAAAGCTAAGATCGTGGCGCAACACGCCGATGAAGAAACCAAGAAGAAACTGCGCGAAAACCAGGTATCGGTTCACGGCTCTTTCATCTGGAAAGACAGGCTGTTCGCCGGGAAAAGCCGGATGAGATTTGACTAAACTTTTGGAACGGGCTTTGGCATGCGCTTGGGATGCCAAAAGTACAAATTCCTTCCCAAACCGGCGTGCTGGAGCGCGTCTCTGTGCGGCTGCTGCTCCCTGAGGAGCGGGAACGATTCGATCAATTGCTGGAGCAGGAAGATTATCTGCACAGCGCTCGGCTTGGCGGCCAAAGCCTCCGGTATGTGGCCGAACTGGATGGCCAATGGGTCGCTCTGCTTAGCTTCAGCGCCCCGGCCCTCCAGATCAAAGCGCGCGAAAAGTGGCT
>Ga0194128_10000709_pt1 | contig 59857 bp, 40 predicted proteins | sample TA2KigCa65mmetaG_FD_148650 | JGI IMG/M metagenome (GOLD analysis project Ga0194128, IMG submission 148650) | Freshwater microbial communities from Lake Tanganyika, Tanzania - TA2015037 Kigoma Deep Cast 65m | ecosystem: Environmental > Aquatic > Freshwater > Lake | place: Tanzania: Lake...
CTGCCCCGCGCCTCCCGTGTGGCGGCGCTCATCAAGGATTCGATCGGGGCCGACACCCAGGTCGAACCCGGCGGTCGAGGTGAATTCTCGGTCTGGGTCGACGGCACGAAGATCGCCGAGAAGAGCCGCAGTGGTTTCCCCGCGGATGAGACGCTGGTCGAAACCGTGCGTCACGCGCTTGGCCTGAGCTAGTCGAAGCGGTGTGCAATGCGCGATCGTCGCTACGGTGACCTGACAGCGGCGGGCCTCTTGGTGGTGCTCGGCAGCCGTGGCCAGTCGTGGCGATATTCGTGGCCGGCGCGTCCGGCGCGCTCGTCACGCGGGGATGGGCATACGAGGGCCGGTTCTCGATTCATCTTTACGGCGCGTCGGCGGCGTTCTGTGGATGGGGGTTCTCTAGGGCATGGGCGAGGTTACAATCCCGTCAACAGCAGAAGGAGGCCGCATGCGCAGGATCCGGCAAATCACGTGGACGACAACCGCGTTGGCCGTCATGGCCGCGGCGCTACTGTCGGCGCAACAGGCGCTCACACCCGCCGACATGCAGCGGCGGCACGACCTCGAGGCCAAACTTCACAACATCGCCGTCGTCGAACGCCGGGTGATGCTGCCGATGAAGGACGGTGTGCGCCTGTCCACGGACATCTATCGTCCGAAGAATGCCTCGGGCAAGGTGCCAATCATCTTCGTCAAGACGCCCTACAACATGAACTTCTGGGACGTGCGCAACGGTGCGCCCGCCGACATGTCCCGCATCATCGAGGCGATTGAAAAGGGCTACGCCTACGTCGGCCAGAACGAGCGCGGACACTTCTACTCCGAGGGCCACTACGACATTCTCGGCGCGCCGATCACCGACGGCTACGAGACCATCGACTACCTGACGAAGCAGCCGTGGTCGAACGGCAAGGTCGGTACCACCGGTTGCTCGTCAACCGCTGAATGGCAGCCCGCGGTGGCCTCGCTCGGTCATCCGGGGTTTGCCGCCATGAACGTGCAGGGCTTCGGAGCCGGTGTCGGCAAGGTCGGTCCGTACTGGGAGCAGGGCAACTGGTATCGCGGCGGCGCGATGCAGATGCTGTTCATCACCTGGATCTACGGCGAGCAGAACCAGGTGCGGCCGATGTTCCCGCCCAACACGCCGCGCGAGGACCTGATCGCCGCCGGCCGGCTGTTCGATCTCGCCCCCCGCATGCCTCCGGTGGACTGGGACAAGGCGCTCTGGCACCTGCCGACGATGGACATCATCAAGAAGGTGAATGGTCCGAAGGGCATCTTCGCGGATCGGATGCCGGTCGAATCCGGCGGCGCCATGCAGCAGCGCGAGCCGTCGTCCGATGCCTGGCGCAAGGGCGGCCTGTGGCACGACGACATGCCGCTGAATCTGCCCGGCCTGTGGTTCATGTCGTGGTACGACGTCTCGGTCGGTCCGAACATTGAAATGTTCAACCACGTGCGCAGGACGGCACGCGCGCCGTTCAAGGACCAGCAGTACATGGTCATCGCGCCCGTGGCGCATTGCGCCTTCACCCGCGCCACCGACAACACCATCGTCGGCGAACGCAACATGGGCGATGCCCGGCTGGACTACAACGAGATCATGTACGGCTTCTTCGACAAGTTCCTGAAGGGCGATGCCAACGGGCGCATCGGCAAGCTGGCGAAGGTCACCTACTACACGATGGGCAGCAACCAGTGGCAGACGTCGGACGTCTGGCCGCCGGCGAATGCGCAGCCGATGACGTTCCATCTGTCGAGCGGCGGACGGGCCAACTCGCTGACCGGCGACGGCCGGTTGACGCTGGCGCCGCCCGAGACGGATACGCCGGACGCGTTCACCTACGATCCGATGAACCCGGTGATGTCGTATGGCGGAAACGTCTGCTGCACCGGCAACGCGATCACGGCCGGGTCGTTCGATCAGCGCAAGATGGAATCGCGCCACGACATCCTGGTCTACACCACGGAGCCGTTCAAGGACGGCCTGGAGCTGACCGGCTCGATCGTGCCGACCCTGTACGTGTCGTCGGACGCCAAGGACACCGACTTCACCGTGAAGGTGCTGGATGTCTATCCGGACGGGCGTGCCTTCAACCTGGATGAATCGATCCAGCGCATGCGCTATCGCGAGGGCTACGACAAGAAAGTGTGGATGGAGAAGGAGAGGGTCTACAAGGTGAGCTTGCAGCCGCTGACCACCAGCAACTATTTTGCGCCGGGGCACCGGCTGCGCATTGAAGTGTCGAGCAGCAACTTCCCGCGCTTCGATCGCAATCTGAACACCGGCGGCAACAACTACGACGAGTCGAAGGGCGTGGTGGCGCACAACAAAGTGCACCATTCCAGGCAGTACCCGTCGAGTCTCACGATTAGCGTCGTGCCCAGGTCCGCGCAGGCGTCAGCGCGGTAGCGGAAACCGGCGCACACCGTCATCACTTGATCTGAAGGAGACTCCCACATGACCGACCACCGACGCGAGTTCTTAGCCGCAGGCGCCGCTTTCATGGCCACCCTATTGACCGAGACGCGAATCGAAGGGCAGGCGCCGACGACTGCGTCGCGGCCGGTTGCGACCAAGGACGCGCCGGCCGTGAACCTCGATGGGTGGCAGATGACCGCAACGGAAGTCACCATTCCGCCCGGAGCCCCGCCGGGACGGAAGCATCGTCATCCCGGCTTCGTCATCGGGTTCGTGCTGGAGGGGCAGTACAGCTTCGCGGTCAACGACCAGCCCGCTCGGACGATCGAGGCCGGCCAGATGTTCTTTGAATCGTTCGACGCGCCCGGAGAAGTGCACTCCGCGTCAGCCAACGCCAGCGCGACGCAGCCGTGCAGATTCCTCGCAGTCGTGTTCCACAAGAAGGGCGATCCAGTCACCATTCCCGGCTAAGCCCCCTCGTTGACAGAAACCCTGCCCAAGGGTAATTTGCCACAGCCTGATAGCCGTTCGTCCCTGAATTCCGGCTATTCATCCCAGTTTGGCGGCTGTCCTCAGGCACACGGTCCGTCCTTGAGCGAGGGCTACCCTAGTGGCACGACGATTCTCTGTCGCCGTTTGCAGCTTGCTCCTCTTTGTGCTCCACGCGGCTCCCGCCGTCGGCCAAGGTGGCGTCACTTCCACCATCTCCGGCATCGTCACCGACAACACCGGCGCGGTCATTCCCGGTGCCAACGTCGTTGCGCTGCACAAGGCGCGCGGCGTCTCCCAGGAGGCCATCACCAACAGTGACGGCACCTTCGCGTTCCCCAGCATGCAGCCGGGCACGTATGCGGTGACCGTGACGCTGACGGGCTTCCGGACCGTGGTGATTGACGACGTGGTGCTGACCACCGGTTCGCCGGCCAACCTGCGCGCGACGCTGGAGATCGGCACGCTCAGCGAGCAGGTGACGGTGACATCGTCGTCGGAGATCGTCCAGACGATTTCGTCGACGGTGTCGTCCACCATCACCACCAACCAGATCACCAAGCTGCCGCTGACCAGCCGCAGCGCGATGGACTTCGTGACGTTCCTGCCGGGCGTGTCCACGCCGGCCGGGAACCGCGACGCCACCATCAACGGCCTGCCGCGCGGCATGATCAACATCACGCTCGACGGCGTGAACGTGCAGGACAATACGCTGCGTACGACCGATGGGTTCTTCGCGATCGTCAGCCCGCGTCTCGACGCGGTGGAGGAGGTGACCGTCACTACCGCCACCCAGGGCGCCGGTGATGCCGGCTCCGGCGCGGTGCAGGTGAGGTTCGTGACCCGCTCGGGTACCAACAACCTGACGGGCAGCGGCTACTACTACTACCGCAACGACAAGTTCAACGCCAACACCTGGTTCAACAACCGCAACGGGGTCGCCAAGGCCAAACTGGAACAGAACCAGTACGGCGTGCGGGCCGGCGGTCCCATCGTGGTGCCGAGCATGTTCAACGGCCGCAACAAGGCGTTCTTCTTCTTCAACATGGAGCAGGTGACGCAGCCGAGCGCCACCACGCGCAATCGCACGTTCCTGAACGCGGGTGCGGTCGCCGGCAACTTCAACTACGGCGGAACGACCATCAACGTCCTCGACGTGGCGTCGCGCAACGGCCAGCTCGCCACGGTGGATCCGACGATCGGCAAGCTGCTCGGCGACATCGTCAGCGCCACCAGCGGCGGATCGGTGGCCACCATTGACGGCAACTTGAGCCGTTTCACCTTCAACGTGCCGGTGGAGTCCAAGCGCATTTACCCGACGTTCCGGCTCGATTACAACCTGTCGCAGAAGCACCGCGCCACCTTCAGTTACAACTACCAGAAGTTCACCGACTTCCCGGACACGCTGAACGGTTTCGACGCCAGCTACCCGGGCTTCCCGGTGGCAGCCGGCCAGGAATCGGTGCGGATGAGCTGGAGCGCGCCCATGCGATCGGTGCTGACCTCCAACCTGGTCAACGAGGCGCGGATCGGCTACAGCGGCGCGCCGGTCCGGTTCTTCGATGAGCTGAATGTCGGCATGTTCACCGGCACGCTGGCGCCGCAGGCCGGCTACGCCATCATCTTCCCGAACATCAACGCCACGTTGACCAATCCCGGGCCGACGCCGTCGCCGCAGTCGCGCAACGCCACCAGCCTGGTGTTCGAGAACACGCTCAGCTGGCTGAAGGGCAATCACAGCATCACGGCGGGTGGTCTGTTCACGCGGTACGACATCTGGGCGGTCAACTCGATGCTGGTGCCGCAGCTGCGCTTCAGCGTGCTGCCGTCGGACCCTGCCAGTGCGATGTTCAATGCCGCGAACTTCCCCGGAGCGTCGGCCGCCAACCTCACGGCCGCAGCGAACCTGTATGCGCTGCTGACCGGTCGCATCAACCAGATTGCCGGTGACGCGCGCATTGATGAGACGACCGGCGACTACACCTGGGTCGGCCGTGGCCGGCAGACCGGCCGGCTCCGCGAGTTCGGCTTCTACCTGCAGGACAGCTGGCGCGCCCGTCCCAACCTGTCGGTGAACGTCGGCCTTCGCTACGACGTGCAACTGCCGTTCTACTCGCTCAACAGCCTCTATTCGTACGCCACGGTCGACGACCTGTGCGGCGTTTCGGGCAGGAAGGGAGACAACTCCTGCAACTTGTTCCAGCCGGGCACCATGCCCGGCACGCGCCCCACCTTCAAGCAGTTGACCGAGGGGACGCGGGTCTACGATAAGGACCTGAACAACCTTGCGCCCAGCGTCGGGTTTGCATGGACACCGAGGCAGAGGAGCGGCGTGCTTGGCGCGTTGATGGGAACCGAGGGCGACTTCGTGATGCGCGGTGGTTTCACGCGCTCGTTCAGCCGCCCGGGCCTCAACGACTTCACGTCGATCTTCAACGCCAACCCGGGTATCCGCATCATCGTCAATCGCGACGAAGCGACCGGCAACCTGGGTACGACGCCGCTGCTGCTGCGCGACACGGCGCGGTTGACGCAGCCGGCGTTCCCAACCCGGCCGGTGTACCCGATGACCGACGTGATCAGCCAGGACGTCAGCGTCATCGATCCGCACTTGCGCGTGCCGAACGCCGATTCCTATTCGCTCGGCGTCCAACGCAGCATCAGCCGAAACATGGCGCTGGAGGTGCGCTACGTCGGCACCCGAGGACGCGATTCGTGGCGCACCAACGTGCACGGCAACAACGGCGCGGCGAACGGCGCCGGCACGCGCGACCTGAACGAGTTCAACATCTTCGAGAACCGCTTCATCGACGAGTTCCGCCAGGCGCAGCGCAATCTGCGCGCCAATATCGCGAACGGCCGCGGCAACACGTTTGCCTTTACCGGCGCTCCCGGTACGGCCCCGTTGCCAACCTTCCTGGCGTTCTTCAACGGCCAGGGCGCGGCCAGCGCCGGCAACGCCGCCGCGTATACCGGCACGAACTGGACCAACGCCACGTTCCTCAATTTTCTCGCCGAACGCAATCCGAATCCGTTCGGCTTCGCCAACGCCGGGACCAACGGCCTGATGGGCAGCGCAACCTTCCGGGCCAATGCCGCCGGCGCCGGCCTGCCCGCGAACTTCTTCGTGGCCAACCCCGACCTGCTTGGCGGTGCCTTCCTTCTCTCCAACATCGGTAGCACGAAGTACAACTCGCTGCAGGTGGAACTGCGCCGCCGCTATGCCGACGGACTGTCATTCCAGAGCAGCTACGTCTACGGCAGGGGTTACGTATCGAACTGGGAAACCTGGCGCCGTGACCTGTTCTGGATTCGCGACGCCGGCACGCCCGGCGACGTGACACACGCCTTCAAGGCCAACGTCGTCTACGACCTGCCGTTCGGGCAGGGCCGCAAATGGGGCGGCAACGTCAACGGCTTCGTGGATCGCCTGATCGGCGGCTGGCAGATCGGCCTGTCCACCCGCCTGCAGAGCGGCCGCCTGATCGACCTTGGCAACGTCCGCCTGATGAACATGACGATCGCTCAGGCGCGCGACCTCTTCAAGTTGCGCTTCGACGATGCCGGCCGGAAGGTGTGGATGCTGCCGCAGGAGGTCATCGACAACACCATGGCGGCCTTCAGCGTCAGCGCGACGTCCGCGAGCGGCTACGCCGGCGCGACGCCGACCGGCCGCCACTTCGCGCCCGCCAACGGGCCGGACTGCATCGAGGTGGACACCAACGCCGACTACGGCGATTGCGCCGGACGCTCGCTGATCATGACGGGACCGATGTTCAGCCAGACCGACGTGCGCTTCTCCAAGCAGGTCAAGCTCCTGGGCCGGACCAACATCGAAATCGGGGTGGAGCTGCTGAACGCGTTCAACCAGGCGAACTTCGTCCCGGTCGGCATCGGCGCCAGTTCAGCCGCCAATCAGGGCAGCGCGATTGCCAACTACGAAGTGACGGCGCTGACGGGTACGAACACCTCGCGGCTGATTCAGTTGGTCGGCAGGATCAACTGGTAAGAACCGATCAAGAATTGACGATTGGGTGATTCCTTGATTCCTTGACTGTTGGGCGATTTGTCAATTTGCAATCGCCGAATTATTTGGCAATTGCTCAATCGCCCAGTCGCCGAACAGTCAAGCAATCAAGGCATCGCCCAATCACCCAATTCCGATTTACTGTCTCCTGAACATTCCCACCAGCGTTCCGCGCGCTCTGATCTTTCCGGCCAGCGCGGCCACGACCGCGGCCCGTGTTGCCTGCGGTGACTGGCCGACCGCCGGCACGTCGATCGGCGCGTCGAGTGCGTAGATTTCAAACACGTAGTGATGCGGTGATCCGGAGGCCGGCGCGCCGGGGCCACGATAGTACGGCCCGCTGGCACTGATCTGTCGCGTGCCGTCCGGCAACTGCGCGCCCTGCGGCACGGCCTCCGACAGCGAACGCACCGAGGCCGGGATGTTCCACAGCATCCAGTGCAGGACGTTGTCAATACCCTGGCCCACGGCCGCATCCGTATCGTGCGCCATCAGCACGAAGTGTGTCGTCCCATCCGGCACGTTGCTCCACGCCAGCGGCGGCGAAACCTGCTCACCGGCCTGCGTGTACTTCGCCGGGATCATTCCGCCGTCGCTCCACGCGGTGGTCGTCAGCGTCATCGTTTGGGCCGGGCCGCGGCGATTCTGGAAGTTGCCGCCGCCACCCTGCGGTGCCGGAGCGGGGGGCAGGGGGTTGGGCAGGCCGGTGTTCGGCGCGTGGTTGGTCTTCTTCCACGCGTCGTAGCGCAGGCGCAGCGTCTTGACCGGATTGAGGTTTTCTCCCGGCTTGATCTGGTACTCGCCCTTGCCCTGGCCGGGCTGCGACGTCGTGAGGTAGATCGCGTACTTGCCGTTGTTGTGCGAGTCGCCGTTCGTGTCCTTGGAGTCGGCGGCAAGGATGTACGCGACCGTTGACGTGCGGCCGTCGCACGGGATGGCCGGCGTCGAACCGTCCGCCGGCCAGGGTGGGCAGCTGCAGCGGCTGTCGCCGCCCGAGCCGTCGGCCGCTTCCATCGCCGCCATCACCCGGTCGGTGATCGTGCCCGTGGTCTTGATGAACGCCTGCACGGCGTTGGGCACCACGTTGCCGGGACGCAGGATGTTGCCCTGGATGGAATAGAAGATCTGCGTGCCCGGCACCTGGCCCTGCACGTCCTGCGACACGTAGCCGTTGGTCAATCCCGAGTGCCCCGCCGAGCGTCCCTGCAGATCGAGGATGCCGAACTGCCGTCCCTGGAAGGCGGGGTCCTGGCTCAGCATCGCGATGATCTGCTTTGGATCCGTGCCCTTCTGCAGCTCCTGGTAGACCAGCATCTGGTTTTTGTGCGTGCCGTCGACCGCCGCCTGGCACGCCGCCACCCCCTTGCCGGGCACGACGACGGCCTGGACCCCCATCAGGAACTGATCATCCCGATCGACGCAGGTGGCCGAGGCGATGACGACGCGTCCGGTTTCGCGGTCCACCGCGATGACCGACCATGTGGCGAAGGCGAAATCCGGCACAAACAACAGGGCCGTGAGGGCCAGGAAGACTCGGTTCATGCCGGGCATGTTACGCCAATCTTCTGTAGCATCTGCGCCTGTTCTGGCCTAAAATGCGGCATGCGAATTTTACCGGTTGTTGCGGCACTGCTCCTGGCACCCGTTACCGTTGGTGCCCAGACTCCGACGTTTGCGAAAGACGTGGCGCCGATCTTCTACGCCAAGTGCGTCGAGTGCCATCGGCCGACGATGTTCGCGCCGATGTCGCTGGTGAAATACGAGGAGGCGCGTCCGTGGGCGCGATCGATTCGTAGTCGCGTGACGGCCGGGACGATGCCGCCGTGGGGCGCCGATCCGGCGCACGGCACCTTCAAGAACGACCCTCGCCTGACCGACAAGGAAATCGCGACCATTCAGAAATGGGTCGATGCCGGCGCGCCCAAGGGCAACGACGAGGACCTGCCGAAGCTGCCGGAGTTCGCGGCAGGGTGGAGCATTGGCAAGCCCGACGCGGTGTTCACGATGGCCGAGCCGTTCCAGATCCCGGCGACCGGCACGGTCGAGTATCAGTACATCCGCATCCCGACCGGGATTACGGAAGACAAGTGGATGGCGGCGATCGAGATCAAGCCCGAAGCTCGCGCCCAGGTGCACCACGTGATCGCGTTCACGATTCCCGCCGGCGCGCCGATGACCGAAGCCGGCGCGCTTGGCCCCGGCAACATCGGCGGCGTGACGCCGAACAAGCCTGGCGTGGTGTTCGATCCCGGTGTCGGCCGCCTGCTGCAGGGCAACACCGACATCGTGCTGCAGATGCACTACACGACCAACGGCAAGGCAGCCACCGATCGCACGCAGGTCGGCCTGCGCTTCCTTGACGAAGCGCCCCAGTTCCAGCAGCGCGGCGGCAGCGTGCTGCAGCCGCGGTTTGTCATTCCGGCCGGCGCGCCCAACCACGAAGTGCGCGGCTCGCGCATCCTGCAGCAAGACACGCTGATCACGTCGTTCACGCCGCACATGCACGTGCGCGGCAAGGACATGACCTACACCGCGACGTATCCGGATGGCCGCACCGAGGTGCTGCTGCATGTGCCGAAGTACGACTTCAACTGGCAGATCACCTATGAGCTGAAGGAAGCCAAGCGGATGCCGAAGGGCACCAAAATCGAAGTCGTCGCGCACTTCGACAACTCCCCGCAGAACAAGTTCAACCCCGATCCCACTCAGGACGTCCGCTGGGGCGACCAGACGTGGGAAGAGATGATGATTGGCTTCTGGGGATCGATTGCAGAACGCAAACAGTAGTCGATGATCACGCGGCGCTCGTTTCTCTCCATGGCCGGCGCATCGGCGCCGGCTCTGGCTGCTCCGCTGCCGTGGCGTGGCAGGATGGTTTCCCTATTCGAATCTCAGGCGGCGCCGTCGATTGATGCCGCCCGCCTGCGCAACCGCCTCGAACGACTGAGTTACCACGGCCGCGGCCCCGGCGGCACGTTCGCCGACGGTGTGACCCGCGTGGCGTATTCAATACCGGACCTGACCGCGCGCGCGTGGATCATCGACGAGATCAAGCAGGCCGAGATCGTGCCGCGCATCGACGCCGCCGGCAACATCTTCGCGCGCGTCGGCGGCGACCCGCAGCGGCCGGCGATCCTGTTCGGCTCGCACATCGACTCGGTGCCGAATGCCGGCAACTTCGACGGCGACCTGGGCGTGATGGCCGCGCTTGAGGTACTGCAGGCCGTGCAGGCCGGGAAAGTGCAGACTCGCCATCCGCTCGAGATGGTGCTGTGGGCGCACGAAGAGAGCACCGCATTCGGCGTCGGCACCGCTGCCAGCCGCATTGTCGCCGGCGATCTGCAGGCCGGCGACATGGACCGCACGTGGAACGGGATGAAGCGCAGCGATGCGATCCGCCGCATTGCCGGCCGTCCCGACGAGATCGAGACTGCGATCCGCGGCAAGGGCACGTGGCACTCGTATGTCGAGCTGCACATCGAACAGGGCGGCACGCTCGACAAGGCGAAGGTGCCGATCGGGATCGTCGAAGGCATCGTCGGCATTCACCGCTACGACGTGGTCGTCGAGGGCTTTGCGAACCACGCCGGCACCACCCCAATGACCGAGCGGCAGGACGCCATGGTGGCGGCGTCGCAACTGACGCTCGCGGTGCGTGACATTGCCTCGAGGCGCCAGGGCCGGCAGGTCGGCACCGTCGGCCGCATCGAGATCGAACCGAACTCGCCGAACGTGATTCCCGGCAAGGTGACGATGAGCGTCGAGTTCCGCGATCTCTCCGAGCAGGTGCTGCGCGAGCTTGGCGACCAGATCAAGGCGCGCGGCGCCGCGATCGGCAAGGAGACGCGCACGACGATCACCTTCAGGCTCGCCAGCACCAATTCGCCGGCAATGGCGACCAGCCGCGTCCAGGAGGCGATTGGCCGGGCGGCGGCGAAGGCGTCGCTGAACACGATGCGCCTGCCGAGCGGGGCCGGTCACGACGCGCAGCAGGTCGCAAAGATTGCCCCAATGGGGATGATCTTCGTGCCGAGCATCGGCGGCATCAGCCACTCGCCGAAGGAGCTGACGTCGTGGGAAGACTGCGCGCACGGCGCCGATGTGCTGCTGAAGACCGTGCTCGATCTGGATCAGCGCGACTCGGTGTAGCCTCGCCCGCCATTCCCATCGAAGTCCTCGTCTTCATCGCCATGCCGGCGCTGATGCTTAGCGCGCGCGTTGGCGGTTGGGGGCGCGGCCTGCGGCCGCCGCGCGACGGCTGCTCAAGAGCGGCGCCGTGTAGTACGCTATTGGATTGTTTGTCGACCGTTTGTAACCACATGTCATCAGCCCGCTCATTCTTGTTCACGTTGCTGGTCGTTGGAGCCGGTTCGTCAATGGCCTGGGCGCAACCCTCCGCGCCAATCTCCGGCACGCCTGTCGCCTCCGCGTCGCGAACCGTCGAACGGCCGACGCTCGACGGCGACGTCCTTGGCGATGCCGCGTGGGCGAAGGCCACGCCAATTTCCTCGTTCACGCAGGAACAACCGGATGAAGGGCAGCCGGTGTCGGAGGGGACCGAAGTGCGCGTCATCTTCACCAACGACGCGCTCTACATCGGTGCCGTGATGTACGACCGCGAGCCTGGCGGAATCGTCATGTCCGACTCCCGCCGCGACGGCGACCTGGATGACACCGACAGCTTTCGGATGATCCTCGACACCTTTCGCGACCGCCAGAACGGCTTTGTGTTCGGGACCAATGCGGCCGGCGTCGAATACGACGGACAAGTCACCAACGAAGGACAAGGCGGTGGCGGTCTCGCCTTCGGCCGGAATCAGTCGGGAGGGTCCGGGGCAGGCTTCAACATCAACTGGGACGGCGCGTGGGAAGTGCGCACCAAGGTCGGTGACTACGGCTGGTCGGCGGAGTTCGCCATCCCGTTTCGCACGCTCCGCTATCCCGCCACCGCCCAGCAGACCTGGGGCATCAACTTTCAGCGCAACATCCGGCGGAGGAACGAGCGCGCCTTCTGGGCGCCCATCCCCCGTCAGTTCAACCTCTATCGCGTGTCGCTGGCTGGCTCAGTGACCGGCATCCAGACGCCGTTGCTGCGCAATCTGCTCATCACGCCGTTCGGGCTTGGCAACGCGTTTGCCTCCGGCGTCCGGCCTGTCGACACGAACACGGATTACGACTTCGGTGCCGACGTGAAATACAGCCTGACGCCGAGCCTGACGCTCGACGCGACGGTGAACACCGACTTCGCCCAGGTCGAAGTCGACGATCAGCAGGTCAACCTCGATCGCTTCACGCTGTTCTTCCCGGAGAAGCGCCCGTTCTTCCTCGAAAACGCCGGCTTCTTCACCGTCGGCAACCCCGGCGAAGTGGATCTGTTCTTCAGCCGCCGCATCGGCATCGGCGACAGCGGCCAGGCGATCCCCATCATGGGTGGCGGCCGCATGTCGGGCAAGGCGGGCAAGTTCAACCTCGGCTTCCTGAACATGCAGACGTCGGACAACGGCGACACGGTGGCCAGCACGAACTTCAGCGTGGCGCGTGTCAGCCGCGATCTGCCGAATCGCTCGTCGATTGGCGCCATCTTCACCAATCGCCGCGCCACCGGCGACGTGCGGACCGGGGCCATCGATGGACAGACGTTCGGCCTCGACGGCAAGGTTGGTTTCGGCCAGACGACGACGGTGTCGGGCTTCTTCGCAAAGACGGACACACCGGGTGTCGAGAGCAGCGATCACGCCTACAACCTCCGCTCGCAGATCAATCGGCCGCAGTGGGACCTGACCCTCGGGTTCCAGGAGGTCGGCTCGGGATTCAATCCGGCGATCGGCTTCTACAGCCGCCGCGGCTATCGCAAATCCGATGCGTTCCTGATGACGCGCTTCCGCCCGAAGAACTTCATCAAGATCCAGGAATTGCGTCCCCACTCGATGTTCCGCGGCTTCTGGGGCCTCGACGGCTTCCAGGAAACCGGCTTCCTGCATCTCGACAATCACTGGCAGTTCCGCGACAGCACTGAGATTCACACCGGCATGAACCTCACGCGCGAGGGCGTGCGCAGGCCCTTCGAGATCTTCCCCGGCGTGATCGTGCCGCCCGGGACCTACGATCACAAGGAAGCGCAGCTGGTGGCGTGGAGCAACCAGGCCGCACCAGTGAGCGTGTCGGTGCGCGTCTTCGCTGGCGGATTCTTCGGCGGCGAGCGCCTGGCGATCAATCCCACGTTCCGCTTCCGTACCGGCGATGCCCTGTCCGCGCAGATCGACTACCAGCGCAACCACATCGATTTGCCGTGGGGCGAGTTCACCACCAACCTGGTGCGCACGCGCGTCTCGTATTCATTCTCTCCCCGGGTCTTCACCCAGGCCTTGGTGCAGTACAACGACCGCGCCGACCTGTGGTCCATGAACTTCCGTTTCGGATGGCTGCAGGCCGCCAATACCGGCCTGTTCGTTGTCTATACCGACACGCGCGGACTGTACGACCTGTTTGACCGTCCGGAGCGGACCGATCGATCGCTGATCGTCAAGTACTCGTATCTGTTTAATGTGTTCAGGTAAACCATTGTCTGTCAGTGTGAAGGTCGAACTGTAGCGTTTTACGTTGAGTCAAGACTTCGAAGTCCACTGCTCGAGTTGCGGGTGATTGGAGGCGTAGACTCCAACTCAAATGGTCTTCGTCGGATCCTCTACCGCGGTCGGCGCCAAGCGCAGCAGCGCCATCCTTACGGCGCCAGGCATTCGAGTCATGACACCCGCCATTCTTCGTTAAACTGTGACGGCCATGAAGAGGGTCCTCATCGCCGCCGTGTTGGCCTCTGCGTCCCTATCCGCTCAAGACGCTCCACGCCTATCAACGGCCGGAGGCGATCCGTGGTTCGGGACCTTTTCAATCATCGCCTTCGACCCGGCTGCCAACGAGCTGGGCGTCGGGGTCCAGTCGCGGGCGTTTGGGGCCGGGGCGGCTGTGCCATACGCGAAGCCGGGCGTGGGTGCGGTGGCCACGCAGGCGTCGGCGAACCGGCAGTACGGTCCCAAGGCGATTGCGTTGCTCGAGCAGGGACTCTCGCCCGCAGAAGTGGTCAAGCGCATCACCGACGAAGACCCCGGCCGCGATACGCGGCAGGTCGCCGTAATCGATGCCAAGGGGCGTTCCGCCGTGTACACCGGCAAGCGTGTGATCGATCGCAATTCAGATCCGAAGGACCTGGTGCATCTCGGCGGGTACGCAGGACACGTCTCCGGCATGAACTTCTCGGCCCAGGGCAACACCCTTGCCAGCCGCGCCGTCGTTGAGGCGATGGCCGATGCCTACCAGAACGGCACGGGCACGATGGCGGATCGGCTGATGGATGCGCTCGACGCGGCGCAAGCCAGGGGCGGGGACACCCGCGGCATGCAGTCCGCGGGCATTCTCGTGGTCCGGCCGCTCGATCCCGCCTCCCAGTCCACCGTCGAACGGATCGTCGACATTCGCGTCGATGACGGCCCCGAGCCGTTCATCGAACTGCGCCGGCTGTTGCAGATGACGCAGGGCGTGCCGCAGCGTTTGCTGTCCAGCGCCACCGAACTGTCGAAGGCCGGCAAGCACGCCGATGCGATTGCCGCGGTGCAGAAGGCGCTCGACATCAACCCGCGCGCGGAGACGGCCATCTACGCGCTCGCCAGAGTCTACGCGCTGTCGGGCGACGGCCGGCGCGCGGTGGAGCAGTTGTCGCGCGCCATCGCCCGCCAACCGAAGCCATGGAAGTTCGAGGCCGCCAACGACCCGGCGTTCGCGAAGCTCCGCGCCTCGGCGGAATTCCAGCAGCTGATCGCACCGTAATGATCCGATTGGCGACATCTGTTCTTGCCGCGCTGCTGGTGTGCGCGGCCGGCCTTCACGCCCAGACCCCGGCAACCCCGGCTCCCAAGCCGGCGCCTGCGGAACAGAAGCCCGAGGAGCCGGAGCTCGAGCACGAAGAGGAAGTGATCGTCACCGCGACGCGCACCAGCGGGCGCATCGACGATCAGCCGACGCGCGTCGAAGTGCTGGTGCGCGAAGAGATTGAAGAGAGAATGCTGATGACGCCCGGCGACATCGTGATGATGTTGAACGAAATAGGCGGCATGCGCGTGCAGGCGACCTCGCCGGCGCTGGGCGCGGCAACGGTGCGCGTGCAAGGCATGAAGGGCCGTCACACCCGCGTCCTGTTCGATGGACTGCCGTTGGCCGGGCAGGAAGTGGGCGGCCTGGGCTTGTTACAGATCCCGCCGATGGATCTTGGCCAGGTCGAAGTCATCAAGGGCGTGGCGTCGGCCCTGTATGGATCGGGCGCGATGGGCGGCGTGATCAACCTGGTTGCCAGGCGGCCGCAGGACGATCCGGTCCGCGAGTTCCTCTTCAATCAGTCGACGCTCGGCGGCACCGATGCCGTGGCGTTCCTCTCCGGATTCCTTGCGAGGCGCATCAGTGCCACGTTGCTGGCCGGCGGCCACCGCCAGTCCCGCCAGGACATCGATGACGATGGGTGGAACGATGTCGCCGGGTATGCGCGTGGCGTGCTGCGCACACGGCTGTTCTGGGCGGACGGCAATGCCACCAGCGCCTGGGCCACGGCCGGTCTCACCTCTGAAGGCCGCACCGGCGGTGCTGTTGAAAACAGTTCGCTGGCGCGTCGAATCGGCGGCGTCGAATCCATCGATACCACCAGGGGCGACGTGGGCGGCCACGTGCAGCACATCCTCAACGGCAAGTACGTGCTCACCGGCCGCATGGCCGCCACGTTCCAGCGCCGCGATCATGTGTTCTTCGTCGCGCACGAACGCGATCGCCGCACCAACATGTTTGCCGAAGCGTCGATCGGCGGCGCTTCGGGGCGCCACACCTGGGTCGGCGGCGCAGCTTTCGAGCGTGATTCATTCGACCCGCATGAGGTGCCGCGGTTCGCCTACTTCAACAGAGCCACCGGCCTGTTCGTGCAGGACGACCTGCGATGGAACGACTGGCTGACGGTGTCGGCCAGCGCCCGGCTCGATGCGCATCACACCCACGGCAACGTGTTCAGCCCCAGGGCCTCGGTGCTGGTGCATCGTGACGGCTGGACCAGCCGCGTATCCGTTGGCCGTGGATTCTTTGCACCGACGCCGCTGACCGAAGAGACCGAGGCCGCCGGTCTGTCGCGCCTCTCGATGCCGGCGCCGCTCGAAGCCGAGCGGGGCACGAGCGTCTTGGCCGACGTGACGCGCGCCGCCGGCCCGTTGTCGATGACAGCGACGCTGTTTGCCTCCCGGGTCGGCAACGCCGTCGAGGTGGAGCGAGAGACGGCCTACGTGATTCGCAACTCCGGAGGCCCTGCCACCAATCTTGGCCTGGAGGTGCTGGCCACGCTGCGCCAGGCGCCGTTCGTGCTGACCGGCACCTACGCCGCGGTGCGGTCGCGCGAAGAGCGCAACGGCGCGCGCGTCCAAACGGCCTTCACGCCGGCCCACAGCGCCGGCCTGGTCGGCATGTGGGAAAAAGAGGATGTCGGCCGCGTCGGCCTTGAGTACTACTTCACCGGCGCACAGCGTCTTGAAGGGAACCCGTATCGCACTCGTTCGAAGGCCTACGCGGTGGTCGGCGTGCTGGCGGAAAAGACGTTCGAGACGTTCCGGATCTTTGTGAACGCCGAGAACATCACCAACGTCCGGCAGACGAAGCACGACCCGTTGACCAGGTCGCAGCAGGCGATCGACGGCCGCTGGACCGTGGACGCCTGGGCGCCGCTCGACGGCCGATCGATCAACGCCGGCGTGCGCCTGATGTTCTGATCCCTAATCCCTAATCGCTGATCACGCCATCCGTGACGGCTGCCACTGCAGCCCCAGATTGATGATGCGTTCGATCAACTTCGCGTAGGAAACCCCCGCGCGCTTGGCCGACTCCGCGAAGTCCTCACCCTGGGCGAGCTGCGGGTTCGGGTTCGCTTCGATGACGAACATCTCGCCGTTGTCCTTCATGCGCAGGTCGATGCGCGCGTATCCAGACAGGTCGAGCGCCCGATAGACGCGTTTGGCGACGTGCTGCACCCTGGCCGATTGATCCTCGGTGAGCCCCGCCAGCGCGGTATCGATGCCGTGCTTCTTCTGGTACTTGACGCTCCACTTCACGCGCTCGGTGGCGATCTTCCAGTTGTTGTCGGGCATCTTCGCGAACGACATTTCCCACACCGGGAACGTCTGCAGGCGGTCGTTGCCCATCACGCCCACGTACAGCTCGCGTCCATCGATGAACTCCTCGACGATGGCCGGCGTCATGATGGTTTCGTGAATGAACTGGACGCGCTTGTTGAGCTGCTCCTCGTTGGCCACCACCGACGCCTGTGAGATGCCGGTAGACGACTCGTAGGTCAGCGACTTGACGATCAGCGGAAACTGCAGGCGCTTGGGCAGTGTCGGCCTGGCATTGAGCGGCACCACCAGGAAGTCGGGCACCGGAATGCGGTGGTAGGCCATCAGTTTCTTGGCCAGCGCCTTGTCGCGCGACAGCGTCATGCCGCGTGGATTGCAGCCGGTATACGGCACCTTCAGCAGCTCCAGATAGCTCACCACGTTCTGATCGAACACCACCACATCGTCGAACGCCTCCATCAGGTTGAAGGTGATGGTCGGCTTGAATTCGTCCATGGTGCTGCGAATCGGCGTCAGGTCGTCGTGCACGCCAATGACGCGCACTTCGTGGCCCAGCACTTTCAAGGTGCTGACGACGTCGTATTCCATGCGCCACTCGGCGGTCTGGGCGGTGGTCTTGTCGACCTTTTCATCGGGAGGCTCGAGACCCTTGTGCACGAGCGCGAGCACGCGTTGTGGTTTCATCGCCGGTTCGTCAGAGCGCGATGCGGTGGCGGCCGCTGTGCAGGTAGTTCATGACCTGCACGGTCAGCAGCACGGTGAATTCCTGCAGCGCCTCGTCTTCGGGCGTGGCGAGGCGGAGTTTCAGCTCGCGGCATCGGACGATGATGTCTTCGAGCACTTTGTCGATGGTGTATTGATAAATACCGGTCCAGTTGGCCACGACCTTGCGGACCGGCCGTCGCACGCGGCCCAGGAACTGGGCGGCGGTCATGTGCGCGGAATGTTCAGGCGCGTCGGAGAACAGCTTGCGCAGGTCACGATCGTAGAACGCGGGATGCTCGACACCGTAGTGACCGCGCTTCTTCCGGTAGTGATAGCGCAGCGTGCGATGCAGGCGGCGCAAGGGATCGACTTCCTCGACCTTGTTGAGCAGCGGCTGCCTGGTGACCAGCGACTGCATCAGTTCATCCATGTAGTGCAGCTTGCGGATGGCGGGCCAGCCGGCGTAGCGCGTCTTCCAGTTCGACTCGGGCGTCAGCCACACCGCGAACGTTTCGGCGAAGTCCTCGTCGGGATGGCTCTGTGCGTACCACGGATCGAGATGCAGCACGTAGCTCTTGCTGTAGGGCCGCGGCGCGTAGAACTGCGGGTACGGCTTGCTGGGATTGCCAAACAACCGGCGGCGTTGCCTGCGCAGCCGCAGCTTGTAGGCGTTGTCGATGACGTGGCCGGCCTCGTGGCGGAGAATGCGCATGCACCACTCGTGCTCACCGCCCTCGACGGCCAGCATCTGCGTCTTCTCGAGCCGCTCGAGCCGCGGATGCGCCAGGTAGAACGGTACCGCCATCGACGCCTGCCCGTCGGGCGTAAACCATTCGTCCGAGAGATAGAAGTGCAGCGGGAAGTTCAGCCCGCGCGCCGACAGCTCGCGCTTCAACTGGTCGATGCGCGCCTCGAGCACGGTGCCGTCGAGCGTCAGCGGCAGCTCGGACAGCCGGAGATTGAGCAGTTGCTCGTCGCTCAGTTCAGGCCAGTTGGACGAAACCGCTTTCGGCATGGTCGCTAATCGAAGTGTTGGCCTGCCATGAGTGAGCAAGCGACGCGCCGAGCGCGGCGTTTGCGAGTCGAATGGTGCGCTCGGCAGGACTCGAACCTGCGGCCCTCTGGTTCGAAGCCAGATGCTCTATCCATCTGAGCTACGAGCGCGCAACGCTCGTATTATGTCGCTTTTTTCAGCCGGTCCGAGAAGGCCTTTTCGAGCTTCCTGACCTTGGGCATCGCCACCGCCGCCACGTACGGCTGCGCGGGATTGCGCGCCGCGAAATTCTGGTGGTAGTCCTCGGCGTCAAAGAACTGCTCCAGCGGCTCGAGCGTGGTGACGATCGGCGATTCGAACACCTTCGCGTCCTTCAACTGCTGGAGGTAGGCGGCGGCGACATCCCGCTGCCGCTCGCCGGCATAGAACACCGCCGAGCGATACTGGCGGCCGATGTCGTTGCCCTGGCGATTGAGGTGCGTCGGGTCGTGCGCGACCGCGAAGAACACCTTGAGGATCTGCCCGAAGCTGATGCGGCTGGAGTCGAAGCGAACGCGAATGACCTCGGCGTGATCGGTGGTGCCGCTGCAGACCGATTGGTAGTCGGCGGTGCCGGCGGTGCCGCCCGCGTATCCAGACGTCACCGACATCACACCGTCGAGTTTCACGAACACCGCTTCGGTGCACCAGAAGCAACCGCCGCCGAGGACGACCGACTGAGGCGTAGTCGTGGGATCTGGCGGGATGTCGAGGGCGGGATCCGGAAACTGATCGGCCGGAACACCGGCGCTGCCGCCGAACAGCTCGCTGAGTGTCATACGCTCTCCATTATGTGCGGACTTGCTGGCGCCGGCTGAGGATGCCCGCGGCGGCAACCGCCAGGGCGGCGACCAGGAGCCCCAGCGCCAGCGGCCGTGTCCACAGCACCGTCCAGTCACCCTGGCTGATCGACAACGCCCGCCGCAGATGCTGCTCCGCCGCCGGGCCGAGGATCAGGCCAATCATCACCGGCGCCACCGGCGCGTCCATCAGCCTCATCATGAAGCCCACCACGCCGATGATCGCCACCAGCCACAGGTCGCCCGCGGATCGATGCACGCTGAATGCGCCGAGCGACGCGACCACCAGGATGCCGGCGTAGAGCCAGTGCCGCGGGATGGAGAGCAGCTTCACCCACAGCCCGACGAGGGGCAGGTTGAGAATCAGCAGCATTGCGTTGCCGATGTAGAGACTGGCAATGACGCCCCACACCAGCGCCGATTCGTGATCGAACAGCAGGGGTCCGGGTTGCAGGCCGAACTGTTGAAATGCCGCCAGCAGCACCGCAGCGGTGGCCGACGTCGGCAACCCCAGCGTCAGCAGCGGCACCAGCGTGCCGGCCGCAGAGGCGTTGTTTGCCGCCTCGGGTCCCGCAACCGCCTCAATGGCGCCGCGGCCAAACTCTTCGGGCCGTTTCGAGAGTCGCTTCTCGATGCCGTACGACATCAACGTCGGCAGCTCCGCTCCGCCCGCCGGCAGCGCGCCGAGCGGGAACCCAATGGCGGCGCCGCGCAGCCACGGCTTCCACGACCGCTGCCATTCGTCCGTGGTCATCAGCAGCGATCCGCGCACCGGGAGAATCTCTTCCACGAGCGGTCCACGGCTCGCCACCCACAGGGTCTCGCCGACGGCGAACAGCCCGATCGCGACGATGACTGGATCGATGCCGTCGAGAAGATAAGGGATCCCGAACGTCAAGCGCGCCTGTCCGCTCAGGCCATCGATGCCGACGAAGCCGAGCGTCAGGCCGAGGAGCAGGCTCAGCCAGCCTCCTAGGGGTGAGGCGCCGAGCATGGTCGTCACCATCACGAACGCCAGCACCATCAACGCGAAATACTCGGCCGGCCCGAACGCCAGCGCAAGCTTCACCATCAGCGGCGCGGTGACTGACAGCGCCAGCGTGGCCAGCGTCCCGGCGACAAACGACCCGATCGCGGCCGTGGCCAGCGCGGCCCCGGCGCGGCCGCTCCGCGCCATCTGGTGGCCGTCAATCGCCGTCACGATCGTCGCGCTCTCGCCGGGTGTGTTCAAGAGGATCGACGTGGTCGATCCGCCGTACATGGCGCCGTAGTAGATGCCGGCAAACATGATCAGCGCCGCGGTCGGGTCGAGGTGGTAGGTGACCGGCAGCAGCAGCGCCACGGTGAGCGCCGGGCCGATGCCCGGCAACACGCCCACCGCGGTGCCCATGGTGGTGCCCGCCAGTCCCCACAGCAGATTGGCGGGCGTGAGCGCGACGGCGAAACCGTTGAGCAGCTCGCCCATCAGAAGGTGAGCGAGGGGAGCGCCACGCCGAGTCCCCGGGTGAACACCATGGACAGCGCCAACGAGAACGCGACGCCCACGGTGAGATCGATCGCGATGGTGCGAATCGCGAGCGTCGAGCGCATCGCCGTGGCCACCATCGCGAAGAGCAGCGTGGCGGCGAGGACGAACCCCAGACGTGTGAACACGACCGGCAAGAGGACGAGTGCCGCCGCAATCGTGCCGCTCATGCGGACACCAGGTTGGCCGACTGGTTGGAAGGCGCGTGCGGCCTTCGCGCCGGCGGCCAGCAGCATCAGCAGCAACGTCGTCCCGATGACCGTTGGAGTGGTGGACGGCGTGAGCGCAGGCCCCCTGTTCGACGGCTGCGACTGGTCGGCCGCCGACAGTCTGCGAAGCACGTCTTCGATGCGGGATTGCTCGGCGAGCAGAAACTGTCTGAACGGCGCACCGGCCAGGAACTGATCGTCCCAGCCGTTCTGCCGCAACGTCTCTCGCCACTGCCCGCTCACGGCGAGGCGCGTGATGCGATCGGCCAGCGCCGCTTGTTCAACCGCCGACAGCCCCGGCGGCGCCACGACCGCCCGCCAGTTGGCCAGGTCAAGATCGATCCCGCCCTCGCGCACCGTCGGCGCGTTGATGCCGGTGACGCGTGACGGCGACGACACTCCCAGGATGCGCAGTTGGCCGGCGGCAATCTGACCGGCGAACTCGGCATAGCCGCTGACCGCGGCCGAGAGCTGGCCGCCAAGTACTGCCGCCAGCGCCGCGCCGCCGCCGGGAAACGCGATGTAGTTGACACGCGAGGCGGGGATGCCGGCTTGCTCTGCCAACAGCCGAACCAGCAGGTCGTCGGTGCCGCCGGCGGAACCGCCGCCCCACGAGATCGATCCGGGATCCTGTCGAAACGCCGTCACCAGATCCCGCAGTGACCGAAACGGGCTTGCCACCGGCACGACGATCACTTCGTACTCGCCGGTCAGTCGAGCGATGGGCGTCGTGTCCGCCAGCGACACCGGTGAGCCGTTGATGATGACGCCGCTGACCATCACCAGACCGGTCACCAGCAGCGCGTGTGGATTGCCGCGCTCCGAACGGGCGAATCGCGCCAGCCCGATCGTGCCGGCGGCGCCGGGCACATTGTCCACCTGCACGCCGGCGCCGGGTTCGATCTCGGCCAGCACGCGCTGCATGGCGCGCGCGGTTTGATCCCACCCGCCTCCCGGCGCGGCAGGCGCGGTGATGACCAGGGGCTGGGCGCCGGCCAGTGACGGCAGCGCGATCAGGATCGCGAGCGCGAGTCGCACGGCGGAATTGTATCGCCGTCGCCAACGTGCCTATCGAACAGCACGAAGCCTGATCATGCGTGGCGATGGGCCGGCCGAGCCGCTTGCACATGCGCATCGAACAGGACGCCGGCGGCGCCATCACGCGCGTGCTGGTGGGCGGGACATCCGTGCGCGTGGGTGAAGGGACGATCGATGTGTAGCGCCGGAGCCGGCTCGCCCGACTAAGGGGCGAGCCGGCTGCGCGCCCACGAGCCGTCCGCCTGTTTCACGTAGAGCAGCCGATCGTGGAGCCGGCTCGCGCGTCCCTGCCAGAACTCGATGCGATCGGGCTGGACGCGGTAACCGCCCCACGACGCCGGCCGCGGCACGCGGCCGTCCGGATGCTGCGCGAGCGCTTCGGTGTAGCGTGCTTCGAGATCGCCGCGGCTGGGGACGGGCCGGCTTTGCGGGGAGACGATTGCGCCGATCCGGCTCTCGAACGGGCGCGATTCAAAGTACGCGTCCGATTCCTCAGTCGACGTCCTGGTCACCGCCCCGTTGATACGCACCTGGCGCTCGAGCTCGCGCCAGTAGAACAGCAGGCTGGCGCGCGCGTTGGCGGCCAGGTCGCGGCCCTTGTCGCTGTCGTAGTTGGTGAAGAACACGAAGCCGGCCTCGTCGAATCCCTTCACCAGCACCGTGCGCGCGGAGGGCTCGCCGCTTGCCGACACCGTGGCCAGCGTCATGGCATTGGTGTCGATCGGCTCCGCCTTCAGGGCTTCGCTAAACCACACGCCAAACTGCGCGATCGGATCGGCGTCGGCGCCCTGTTCGTCGAGCGCACGGCTGGCATATTCACGGCGGAGATCGGCAATGTCGGTCATGGTGTCCCCACCGTAGCACTGGCGGAAGTGGGCTGCTTCAGCTCAACCCAGATACCGAGAAAACGCCGATCGGTCGACTTCGGATCGGCGTCCTTCGGAGAGAATCCGGACTCGACGTCGATGGTCAGCGGGATGACGCCGCTTGGGAACAGCGGCAGCGCCACGTCGGCACCGTTGCCGGGCGTCAGATCCAGTGCCTGTCGCCAGCCGAACGTGCTGAAGGTGACCCGGTTCGGCGTCGCGCCCGAATGGACGCGCAGCGTGACCGGGGATGCCTGGCCGGCCGGCACCGCGACCGTGACCTGCGATGCCTGCGCCCCCATCGTCCAGAAGCCTTGCGGCTCCGGGTACATGCCTTCTTCGTGGAAATACACGTTGGCCGCGGGGTAGGTGGCGGCCGCCAGCACCACCGGCACGAGCGGCCGATCGCCGGCATCGACCACCGCGGACGGCGCGATGGTAATCCGTTCCACGGCGCGCTCGATCTCGGCGGGACCACGCAGGCCGACGAAGTTCGCATCCACCGGTAACCACAGCGTGGTTTCCCATCGCTGATGGGGCTGCGGCTGCAGGTCCCACGTCTGCAGCGGCGGACCGTTGCGGCCGACCTGCAGCGACACGGGATAGGCGCGATCGAAGGTGCGGTCGTTGAAGTCCACCGCGATGGTGTAGCGGCCCGCCGGCAGCGAGAAGCGGCCGTTGTGAATCACGCGCACCGGCTGCGGATCAAAGCGCTGCATCGGCTTGACGCCCATGACCAGCTGGGGGATCACGTCCACGGCCGCGCCCCGCCGCACCGGGTCGTAGATGATCGACGCCGGCCGCGCGCGGGCGTCGAAGCCGTCGAGCGCCGAGCGCCGGGCACGCGCGCCCAGGTCGACGCGCGGGATCGGCGGGCCCTGCGGCAGCCATGGCAACGTGAGCGCGACGATGATCAACGCGCTGCTGAAGGTTGAGAACGCGACCAATGCCGAGACCCCGGCCCGGGTGCTGCCGACGCGCGCCAACACCGTGGCAGCGGCCGCGGCAATCGCGATCCACCACAACATGTGGATCCACGCTGTGCCGGTCCATGCCGGCACGACGAAGGTCGGCGCCAGCGACCACAGCTCCCAACGCGGCGACCAGAAATCGAGCAGCGCCGACGAGCCGTCGCGGTTGTTGTTGATCAGCAAGCCGTTCTCGCTGACCGCCAGCGTGATGCCGATGCCGACGCTGACCCACAGCAGCAGGTGCTGGGCGGCGCGGCGCGGCGATGCCACCGGGGCCGATCGAAACGCCATGGCCATCGGCAGCATCAGCAGCGGCAGCCCCGACGCGATCGGCCGCGCCGCGGCCGACGCGCCACCCCACCAGATGCCAAACGCGCCGACCATGCCGAGCAACGCGGCAAAGATCACCGTAATCTCAATTGCCAGCCGGCGCAGCTCCGCGCCGCTGCGCCACATCTGGTACAAGCCGGTCGCCGCCAGGATGTAGACCGGCGCGTAGGCGAGCAGTCCGTACTCCTGATCGAATACCAGCCCAGGCGCACCGAATCGCAGATTCATCGGCGTGGTCTGCACCAGCGCCCCATACGGCGCCATGGGGAGCGGAGTCCCCCAGATCGCGTAGAAGAATGCGAACCACGCGATCAGCGACATCGCGTAGATCGCCACCACCGCCCACACTCGAGCGTCGCGCCGGCGAAGGAATACCACCAGCAGCAGCGCGGCCGACATCGGCGCGTATTTGGTGCTGAACCACGGCAGTGACGCGATCGCGATGCCGATGGCGATCCAACGCGCCCACCCGGTGTCGCGCGTCGCCGACAGGGTCGCCGTAAAGGCGAACATCACCGCCAGCGAGGCGGCGATCTCCGGGTAGACCGTGAACGTGTTGAACATGAACGGCGCGGTCAACGCCACCGCCGCCCACGCGAATATGGCGGCGCCCGGCGCATGCAGCGTCGCCATCGTCCATCGCCAGGCCATTGCCGCGGCGATCGCCCCCATCAGAATCAGCGCCCACACCGAGCCCTGGTAGCCGGCCAGTGCGTAGATTGGCGCGAGCAGCACCGAGATGCCGATCGGATGAATCGAGTAGATCTCGCTGTCGGCGCCGCGGGTCAGGTAGTGCGGCTCGAGGTCATCCGGGTAGTACTCGCGGTAGTCGCCGCGATGGTGGTTGTTCTCGATCTTGAGATCGCCGTCGCGCCACAGGCTCTGGGCGATCACCAGGTAGTGGGGCTCGTCTCCTGACGGGAACAACGCCGTGCCGGTCAACCGCTGCGCGGCGGCGCCGGCGGCCAGCATCGTGGCGGCGACCAGGGCGACGGTGACGGTCGTGACGCTCCATCTTTCCATGGCGCGCGCGGTGACCAGGCGCGATTGCCACAGCACCCAGACCTGGAGCGCGGCCACCGACAGCCACACCATGGCGCCCAGCGGTCCCGCCAGCGCCTGCAGCGCCGGCAGTCGATCCGGAATCACCGGCAGGTAAGGCAGCCACAGCGCCAGCAGCCCGAACAGCGGCAGCACCAACTCGCCCAGGCGCGGCCGCGTGGACGTCGTGGTGCCGCTGGGCGCGTTCAGGCGATCGATCAACAGCAAGAGCAGCCCGGCGAGGCAGATGAAGCCGAGCAGGGTCTGCCACGGCGGCAACATCGCAAAGCGTGTGACCGTGTCGCCACTCGCCGTCTGGTCGAGGACGCCTCGCGTCGCGTAGAGCGCAACCCCCGTCGTCGCGCACGCTGCGAACGAGACCAATCTCGACATCCAGAAATGATTCTACATAGGATTTCCACCTGCGCTCGCGAATGGCCGCGAGCTACTATGGATTAGCCCTATGAATCGTCCGATCGCTCTGCTCGTTCTCCTGGCTGCGCTGGCCGCGTGCCGCCAACCCGCTGCACCCGCCGCACCGGCCCAATCCGCCCCGCACGCCGACCTGCCGTTTGACGTCTTGATCACCAACGGCCGCGTGGTGGACGGCACCGGCGCGCCGTGGTTCCGCGCCGACGTGGGCATTGTCGGCGATCGCATCGCCGCCATTGGCCAGCTGGCCGGCCGCGAGGCGAAGACGCGCATCGATGCGTCGAACCTGGTGGTCGCGCCGGGGTTCATCGACATGCTCGGCCAGTCGGAGTTCAACGTGCTGGTCGATGCGCGCGCCGCCAGCAAGATCACGCAGGGCATCACCACCGAGATTACCGGTGAGGGTTCGTCGATTGCGCCGCTCAATGACGCGCTGGTGAAGTCGGCGCAGCCGACCTACGACCGCTTCAAGGTGTCGCTGGATTTCCGCACGCTGAGCGAGTACTTCGCGCGGCTCGAACGGGACCGGCCGGCGCTGAACGTCGGCACGTTCGTCGGCGCCGGCAGCTTGCGCGCCTACGTGGTGGGCAGCGAACAGCGGCCCGCCGGTGCCAGCGATCTCGAGGCGATGAAGCAGCTGGTGGCGCAGGCCATGCAGCAGGGCGCGCTCGGCTTGAGCACGGCGCTGCAGTACGTGCCGGGGCGCTTTGCCACCACCGACGAGATCGTGGAGCTGGCCAAGGTCGCCCGGCAGCACGGCGGCATCTACATCACGCATCAGCGGTCGGAATCGGCGCAGATCATCCCGTCGCTCGACGAGGCCTTTTCGGTCGCCGAGCGCGCCGGCATTCCAACCGAGGTGTGGCACCTCAAGACGGCGTACCGGGCCAACTGGGGCCGCATGGGGGAGGTGCTCGAGCACTTCGACGCGGCGCGCGCGCGGGGCCTGGATGTGACCGCCAACATGTACCCCTACGATCGCGCGTCGAACGGCCTTGATGCGTGCCTGCCGCTCTGGGTGCGCGAAGGTGGGCTCGATCGCATGCTGGCGCGCCTGCGGGATCCGGCGATGCGTGAGCGCGTCAAGCGCGACATGGACGATCCCAACGCCAAGGACTGGGAGAACCAATGGTACGGCTCCGGCGGCGGCGCCGGCGTGATGGTGTCGACCGTGCTGGATCCGGCGTTGCGCAAGTGGGAAGGCAAGAACCTGGTGGAGATCGGCAAGGCCATGGGCATAGACCCGCGCGATGCGGCGATGGACCTGGTGATCGCCGACAAAGGCGAGACGTCCGTGATCATCTCGATCATGCGCGAAGACGATGTGCGGCTGGCGCTGTCGAATCCGATGATCTCGATCGGCACCGATTCGGGGGCGCGCGCCGAAGACGGGCCGCTGTCGGAGTCGAAGTCGCATCCACGGGCGTGGGGATCGTTTCCGCGCGTGCTCGGCAAGTACGTCCGCGACGAACAGCTGATCACCCTGGAGGAAGCGGTGCGGCGGTTTACCTCCCGCCCCGCCGCGCGCGTCGGCCTGGCCGATCGCGGCATCCTGCGTGCCGGGATGAAGGCGGACGTGACGATCTTCAATCCCGACACGGTGCGCGACCTGTCCACGTTCGTGGATCCGACCCACTACTCTCAGGGCATTGAGCACGTCCTGGTCAACGGCAAGGCCGTGGTCTCCGGCGGCAAGATCACCGCCGAGCGGCCCGGCCAGCCCATCCGGGGACCTGGCTACCGGCCGTAGCGTCCTAAGGGCATAGTGACCTGACGCACGCTCCCCACGTCGGCGGTGCTGACGAGGTGGTCGGCCGCCCGCGACACGACCGATCGCAATGCCACCGTGGCCGCGGCCGAGCCCGAAGAGCTGGCGATCGAGGCGACCGATCAGCGGCTCGATCAAATCGCCACCGCCTTTGCAGGGGTGTTCGACGCGGAATCGAGCTTCACGTTCGAGCACTCCGATCGCGTGGCGGCGCGCCTGGGATTCTCGGAGGCTGAGCTGGTGCGGCTTCGCCGCGCGGCGCAGTTGCACGACATTGGCAAGCTCGCCGTGCCCAACGCCATCCTCGACAAGCTTGGTCTGCTGACCGGACCGGAGTGGGAGATCGTCAAGCAGCATCCGGCCCATACGCTGGGCGTGCTCGCCCAGGTGCCGGTGTTCCGCGAGCTCGCGGAGGACACGGCCAATCATCACGAGCGCATCGACGGCCAGGGCTACTTCCGCGGCCTGACGCTCGTTCAACTGACACCGGCCGCACGCGTGCTGGCGGTCGCCGACGTCGCGGACGCGTTGATGAGCGCCCGCCCGTATCGCGGGCCGCGGCCGGTTGATGAGGTGATTGCGCTGCTGCGGCAAGGCCGCGGCACGCAGTTCCGGCCTGACGCCGTCGACGCCATGACGGTGTCACTTGCCGCGGCTCCATCCGCCTGACTACGCTTGTCACGATGCGCATCGGCATCGACCTGGGCGGCACAAAGATCGAAGGGCTTGTCCTGGCAGACGACGGCCGTGAGTTAGCGCGACGCCGTATCCCTGCGCCGCGCGGGAATTACGACGACACGGTTCGAGCGGTCGTTGAGCTCGTCTCGGCGGTCGAGACCGGAGCCGGCTTCGTCATCGACGGCCTCGCGCCTTCGGCGCTCCGCCGGGACAGGCCAGGTGTCGGCATCGGCATACCCGGGGTGGTCTCTCCCGCAACCGGCCTCATCAAGAATGCCAATTCAACCTGGCTGAACGGCCGTCCGCTGGCCGAGGACCTGACGCGCGCGCTTGGTCGCAAGGTGCGCCTGGCCAACGATGCAAACTGCTTTGCGCTGTCCGAGGCGACCGACGGCGCGGCGGCGGGCGCGGCGGTCGTATTCGGCGTGATCATCGGCACCGGCACCGGAGGCGGCCTCGTGGTCAACGGCCGCATCGTCGTTGGCGCCAACGCCATTGGCGGCGAATGGGGGCACAACCCGCTGCCCGCGCCGCAAGACGACGAGCGGCCCGGGCCGCCGTGCTCCTGCGGACGTTCGGGATGCATCGAGACCTTTCTGTCGGGCCCGGGGCTGGCCGCGGATCACGTGCGGATCGGGGGTGACCAGGTGCCCGCGGTGGAGGTGGCCGCTCGCGCGGAGCGCGGCCATCCAATCGCGGAGCAGTGCCTCGAACGCTACGAGCGGCGCTTCGCGCGAGCGATCGCTTCGGTCATCAACGTGGTCGATCCGGACGTGGTTGTGCTGGGCGGCGGGTTGTCGAACATCGAGCGGCTCTACGACCGGATCCCGGCGCTGTGGGGGCCGCACATTTTTTCCGATCGGGTCGCCACGCGACTGGTCCGCGCCAGGCACGGCGACGCCAGCGGCGTCCGGGGCGCGGCTTGGCTCTTCGATTAGGCTACAATTCAGGTCATGAAGCTTCGAATTGCTTTTGGCGCATTGGCACTCATCTGGCTGGCCGGCTTGTCCCACAACGCCGCTCGGGCCGAGCAGAACAAGACGGTGTGGGACGGTGTCTTCTCCACGGCACAGGCGGAACGCGGCGCGGCGGCCTACAAGACGGCGTGCTCGGAATGCCACGGCGGCGACCTGATGGGTGACGGCTTCGCGCCGGCGCTCAGCGGCGCCGAATTCATGGGCAACTGGAACGACTTGTCGGTGGGCGATTTGTTCGAGCGCATCCGCGTCTCGATGCCGCCGAGCAGCCCGAGCGGCACCCCGCCGGCTCAGAAGGCCGACATCGTGGCCCACATCATGCACATGAACAAGTGGCCGGCCGGCGAAGGCGAGCTCGAGCCGAAGACCGACGTGCTCAAGCTGATCAAGATCGAACAGAAGAAGTAATTGCGGCCGGAGCCTCTTACGGGGTCTTTCTCCACCACGGCGTGCCGAGATTCGTGAACGGCCCGCCGTCGACCGAGATCGCGCTCGCGACGCGGTAGTTCAGCGGCGAGAGCAAATGCAGGGTGTTTCGCACGCGCACCGTCTTGCCGTTCACGGTAAACGGTGCGCTGTCGAAATGGATGTTGTAGATCCCGCCCAGGTCGCCACCGATCGGACCAAACTGCAGGTAATTGAAGCCACGCGAATCAGTCACCTGACGCGCCAGCGCCCGGTTGTTCTTGTGGTACGCAATGACGTCGCGTGCCTTGAAGGCGCCTGACGGTCCCTCGCCCTCGGTCACCGCCTCGTAGAACCGATCATCGATCTTCGTGACCGTCGTCGTGCCCGCGTACGGCCCGGCGGGCCCCAGCGGACTCTCGGGCATGTTCCACTCGAAGGTCCACTTGCCGAGGAAGTAGGCGTCGAAGTCGAACAGCGGCACCTCGTCGCCGGTCTCTGTCGGCCTGCCCAAAGCCGGCATCTGGCCCTTCGGTACCTGCTGCGCAGCGTTGTCTGTCGCGCCCTCCGGGCGCGAGGTTTCGCCACTTGCCGACGCACCGACTGCCGAAATGGCAACTGCCACTGCGATGGCAACTGCCATTGCAACCGGCAACCGCCAACTGCCAACCGCCAACTGTTTCACTTGATGTATTCTCACGCGCGGAGAGTATATGCGACGACTCGTGCTCGTGACAGCCGGCATTGCCGCCGTGGCCCTGATTTCAGTGGGCGCGCACACTCAGCCCGCGCCCGTCGCGGCGCCGACCGACGGCGGCTACCGGCTCGTGCCGAACTGGCCGACGCTGCCTCCCGGAGAGTTCTTTGGATTAAAGACGCCGCCGCTGCCGCCCGCCGAGCGTGAAGCGCAGGCCGCCGCGCGCCGCGCGATGGGACAGACCGGCAACGCGCCGCGGCCCGCCGGGCAAGGGCCGACGAATCAGCCCGGCATCTCGGGGCTGGCGATCGATCAGCAGGATCGCATTTACGTGTTCAACCGCGGCGCCAAGCCGGTCCTGGTGTTCAACACCGACGGCAGGCTCGTCGCGTGGGGCGGGGACATCGAGCTCAATGGCCGCAAGCTCGATCCGAACTACCAGCACTCGGGCGCGGTCGACTGGGAAGGCAACGTCTACATGATCGAGCGCGACGCGCATCGGGTCGTGAAACTCACTCCGAAGATGGACAAAGTCTTGCTGCAGCTTGGCACGACGATGGAGAAGGGGAACTCCGAGAAGCATTTCGATCTCCCCTCAGGAGTTGCCGTGCTCAAGAACGGCAACATCATCGTGACCGACGGCTATGGCAACAATCGCGTGGTCATGTTCGACAAGACCGGCAAGTTCATCAAACAAGTGGGACGCGGTGCCGGCGGCCCGGCCGACAAAGGTACTGGGCCAGGCGAATGGGTGTTGCCGCACAAGCTGGCCGTCGATGCCCAGGAAAACATGTACATCATCGACCGCGAAGGGCACCGGTTGCAGGTGTACGACAAGAACTTGAACTATCTGCGAGAGATCAAAGTTGACGGCTGGTACCCGTGGGACATTGGCATTTCCCGCAAGGGTGATGACGGTTATGCGTACATCGCCGACCACACGCTCGAGCGTGTGCACAAGTTGTCGCTGAAAGACGGCAAGCTCGTGGCGACCTGGGGCAAGCAGGGACTCGGGCCGGGCGAGTTCGACTGGGTGCACGGCATTGTTGTCGACTCGAAGGGCGCGGTCTACGCGGCGGATACGTACGGCCAGCGTGTGCAGAAGTTCGTGAAACAGTAGCTACCGGCTACTCACCACTCACCACTCACCACCAACCACACGAGCAATCGTCCACCATATTCCGACCGCCGCGATCGCGACCGAGACGGGTATCACCACGCGTGGGCGATACCAGCCTTTCTTCAGGAGCGCACCGGTGGCGATCAACGCGCCGGCGATCACCGTCAGTTGACCGCCTTCCACGCCCAGATTGAACGTCAGCAGCGCCGTGAGGAATTCACCGTGCGGCAGGCCGAGTTCGCGCAGTACGCCGGCGAATCCCAGGCCGTGCAGCAGTCCGAACATGAAGACGAGGGCGAGACGCCACGGCTTCAGCTCGCGCGTGACGAGGTTTTCGATCGCGACGTAGGCAATCGACAGCGCGATCAGCGGCTCTACGATGCGCGACGGGAGTGCGATGAGGCCGTAGATTGAAAGGCCAAGCGTGATCGAGTGGGCGATGGTGAAGGCCGTGACCTGCAACAGCAGCGGCTTCATGCGCGGGCTCAGCAGGAAGATGCCGAGCACGAACAGGATGTGGTCGAGTCCGTTCGGCAGGATGTGGGTGTAGCCCAGCCACACGTACTGCCGCGCGATGTCGGTGCGCGTCGGCCGCGTGAACGACTTCGACAGGTCGATCACCTCGCTCCAGTTGGTGCCGTCGATCCACTCGATGGTCGACGATCCGTCGGGCTGGCGGATCTCGAGCGGGTAGCGATCGCCCACCAGCCCGTAGAGCCAGCGCAGCCGCGTTGCATCGCGCGGCATGATGCCGGTGAGGCGAAACGACGCCAGGGCCCCAGAAGGCTCAGGCAGCACCAGGGCCGCAGAAGGCACAGAAGGCGCAGATGGCTTCCGGTACTCCACCGTGGTCGCTCTCACTTCATGAGCATCAACAAAAATCACGATTCGATCCGCGAACACGGAAGTGAGTTGCGCGAGGCGCGCGTCGCGTTGGTCGGGCGTCATGTTCGGCGGCAGGGTGCCGCCGGCAAACGTCTCGAGACGCAGCAGTAGCCACGTCGGATCGTTGGCGACCGTCAAATCGAATGTGCCGTTTGCGGAGAGCGTTAACGTGACCTTGGTGCGCTCGGCCTCATGCGATGCAACCGGGGCCGCGGCCAGCGCGACGAACGTGAGAAACAGAAAGGCGCGACGCAATCGCGGCTATGATATGCCGCGTGTTGATGCCTTTCTTGTCTGTGCTGGCTGTGCTTTCTGCGGCGATGGTCGTGTCTGAGCCTTCGGCGGCCCAGGCGCCACCGGCCAGGAAGACCGTCGAGATCGTCAGCGTGACTGGCTGCCTGCGCGAGCAAGGGACCAGCTGGATGCTCGTCGCCGCTACCGAGCCCACGCCGAGCCTGGCGAACCAGGCGGCAGGGGATGACATCCCGAAAGCGCCGCCGGCCGGCAAGAACACCTTTCGCCTGATCGGCACGAGCGAGTTCAACCTGCCGCAGATGAAAGACAAGACGGTGGTGATTCGCGGCCTGTTCATCAAGGACAAGGTCAGTCGCATCAACGTGACGTCGGCGGTCGAGGCCGTCGCCACCTGCGCGACAGTCGCGCCCAAGTAGGCTAGTATTTGCGTGGATGTCCCGTCGGCCCGTTCGCCCGTAGCCCGTAGCCCGTAGCCCGCAGGAGCACGAACATGAAGCGTCTCGCGTTGATCACCCTCGGCGTTGCAGCCCTCGCGTCGTTCAACGTTTCCGCACAAAGTCAGGCCCCGCGCCACGCGCCGACGTTTGCGAAGGACGTCGCGTCAATCATGTTCAACAAGTGCGCCACGTGCCATCGGCCCGGCGAAGTCGCGCCGATGTCGCTGATGTCGTACGAGGACGCGCGGCCCTGGGCCAAGGCCATCAGGTCGAAGGTCGTGTCGCGCGAGATGCCGCCTTGGGGCGCCGACATGTCGCAGACGCTGCCGATGCGCAACGACATCAGCCTCACGCAGCAGGAGATCGACACCATCGCCGCGTGGGTCGATGGCGGCGTGGCGCGCGGCAACAGCGCCGACATGCCGCCGGCGCCGAACTTCAAGACCGGATGGACCGCGGGCACCGAACCCGATTTGGTGCTCGAGATGCCGGTCGAGTTCGAGATTCCCGCCGAAGGCGAGCTCGGCGTGCAGATGTTCTATTCGAAGGTGCCGTGGGACGAGGATCGCTTCGCGGAAATCGTCGAGCTCAAGCCGAGCAACCGCGCGGTGCTGCACCACGCCGGCATCTACTTCGTCGACATTCCCGAAGGCGCGCGCCTCGAGAACGGCCGCATCATCGGGCCTGACGGCAAGGTGATCGGCGATCGCGGCTCGCGTGGTCTGCCGTCAACCGACAGCGGCCTGCCTGGATCGAGCAAGTTGCTGTCGTGGGTGCCGGGCCGCGGGCTCGACCACCATCGCGCCGACATCGGCAAGCGCATTCCCGGCGGCAAGTACATCAACTGGCAGTTGCACTACAACCCGACCGGCAAGCCCGAGAAGGACCGCACCAAGCTGGGCATCTGGTTCAACAAGGTGCCGGTGACGCACGAAGTGCTGATTCGCCAGGCCGGTGATCCGCTGGCGACGACCAGGGGCGGCTTGTCGATCTATCGCGCCGAAGGCCGCGAAGTGGAATACAAGGCGGACCCCGGCAGCACACGGCGCAGCCGCACCACGCCGAACATTCCAGCCTACGCGGAACACTGGCGTCTCACCGGCATTACGCCGGTGACCGAAGACATCACGCTCTACGCGATGTCACCGCACATGCACCTGCGCGGCAAGAGCCTGAAATGGGTCATCGTCTATCCCGACGGCCGCGAGCAGACGATCCTCAACGTGCCGAAGTTCGACTTCAACTGGCAGTTCAACTACGAGTTGAAGGAGCCGCTGAAGATCCCGGCCGGCAGCAAGATCCTGGGCCTTGGTGTCTACGACAACTCGGTCCGCAACAAGTGGAATCCGGCGCCGCACCTCGAGGTCTACTGGTCGGAACAGAGCTGGGATGAGATGTATCAGCCGTTCACCGAGTATTCGGTGGACTCGCAGGATCTGACGGTGCTGAAGCCGGTCACGCAGCAGCAACGCCGGTAGCGTTCGGCGCGAGCCGTACTGTTCAAGCAAAGGCGGACCTTCCGGTCCGCCTTTGCTATTTCACGCCTACTTCACGACCTTGCCGCCCTTGCGGTTATCCATTACGAAGCGATCGCGCGCCGGCATTTTCACCGCCGGCAGCGTCGAGCGATCCATGACGGCGTTCTCCGGGACGATCTTGTTCAGGTGCAGGATGTAGGCCACCAGGGCATAGGTGTCGTTCGCGCTGAGCGTGCCCGGCTGCATGAACGGCATGGCGCGATACGTGTAGTCGTAGAGCGTGGTGGCGTACGGCCAGTAGTTGCCGACCGCGCGCGGCAGCTTGGGGTTGGTGGCGAAGTCGAAGTTCTTGCCTGAATCGGTGGCGACGAGGCGATCGAAGCTGGCGCCCTCGCCGTTCTTGCCGTGGCACGAGGCGCACTTCGCCGCGTAGATGGCCGCTCCCTCGGCCACGGTGCCCTGGCCTTCGGGCAGTCCCTGGCCGTCGGGCCGCACATCGATGTCAATCTTCGCGATGTCGGCGGGCGTGGCGGCGCGTCCAATGCCGAGCGGCGCGGCGGCGGGCTTCTGCGCGAGGGCGACAGCCGAGCAGCCGAAGAGCAGCAGCACCGCCGTGACGAACCCCCGTGAAGAACCTTCGTGAAGAACCCTGGTGAGGAACCTTGGCATCACAACGCCCCGCCAAACTTCACCGTGCCGTCAGCGAGGATTTTCCACGCGCGGATGTGGTTGAAGTGATACGCGGTCGACGGCCCGCGCGCCGCGAGCAGCACGTCGTAGGTGGGCTGCGAATAGCCTGTGTCGTCGGTCGCGCGGCTCGCGATCATCGCTTCGCCGCCCTTCCATTGCCACGGCAGCCGGAAGCGCGTGTGGCACTTCGGCAGGACCGGCTCGTCGAGCCTGGCGAGCTGCCACGTCTTGCCGCCATCGCCGCTCACTTCCACTTTGGCGATCTTGCCGCGCCCGCTCCACGCGATGCCGCGAATCTCCCACCACCCCGGCCCGGTCAGCTTGTCCGGGAACGACGGCTCGGTGATCAGCGACTTCGCATCCATGTCGAGGCTGAAGATGCGCGCGGTGCCGTCGGGCAGCGGGTCGGTGTACTTCGAGGTTTCCTCGCGCGTCATGAACGGCTGGTCGCCGATCTCGATGCGGCGCAGCCACTTCACGCTGGCGTTGCCTTCGACGCCGGGGAGGAACAGCCGCACCGGATACCCCTGCTCGGGGCGCAGCGGTTCGCCGTTCTGGCCATACGCGATCAACGCATCGGCCCAGGCCTTGGCCATCGGCACGCTGCGCGTCATAACCGCGGCGTCCATTCCCTCGGCGAGAAACCAGGTGGCCTTCTGCGAGGCGCCGACCTCGCGGAGCAGGGTCGAGAGCGCTACGCCGGTCCACTCGCTGGTCGACGTCAGGCCGTCGATCTGCTGCGGCGTAAGGTCAGTCTGGCTACCTTCGCGGCGGTAGACGCGCCCGCCGTTGCCGGAGCACTCCATCATCCGGATCATCGACATGCCGGGGAAGCGACGGAGATCGTCGAGCGTGAACACCATCGGCCGCTCGACCATGCCGTGAACCAGCAGTGAGTACTGCTGCGGATCGATCGCCGGCACGCCGCCGTGGTGACGCTCGAAGTGGAGGTCGGATGGCGTGATGATGCCGTCGAGATCCTGCAGCGGCGTGAGGCTCGACGTGCGGCGATCCGAGAACGAGAGCCGCTTCGGCCGCTCGAACGGCGACCGTCCGCCGACATCGGAGGCCGGTGGCCCCTGGACCTTGGTGGGGTCGGCCGGGACCTTGGGGCGAGCGGCCTGATCGGCACTCTGGCCCGCGATCGGCAGCGCCGCGCCGACGATTCCGGCCGTGCCGGCCGCCAGGACGCGTCTTCTAGAGATGGATTTCGGTCGTTCCATGAGCCCTCCAGCCCCAATTTCCCGGGAGGTTATCACGCAGTTCCGGTGGGGGCTGGCCCCAAATGTCGCATCGGACTGCAGAAATAGCCGAAACCAGGCCGAAATTACGGCATACATGCGACATGTGGGGCCAGCCCCCGTGGGTCCCGTCGGTTACCCGTCGGTTGCCCGTCGGTTGCCCGTCGGTTACCGGGCGTGACAAACGTTGACACCTGAATGACCGCTAACTCGTTGATAATGCGGGTTGTTAGTGTTATCAACGGCCGTGCTGGGAGCGGCCCGTCCGTGAGGACTGGGCACCTGATGAAGAAGTTCTCGTTTGTTGTCATTTCCGCGTGGGTGTTGGCCCTTGGCCTGCGCCTGTACGCCGATCAATCACCGCAGCCGTCCCAGACGGGCGCGCAGCCGCGCGTGCCGGTGACTTCTACGCCGGCGGCCGCGCCGAAGCCACAGAGTGCCCCGGCCATGGCCGCGAGCCACTCTGCCGCATCCGCCTCGACCTTCGCGTCACAGAACGCGCTCGTGAAGCAGTACTGCATGACGTGCCACAACGATCGCGGCAAGGACAGCGCCGGCGGGCTGTCGCTGCAGTCGTTCGATACAGCGAAGGTCGGCCAGGAGGCGCACGTTGCGGAAGTGGCCGAGAAGATGATCCGCAAGCTGCGTGCGGGGATGATGCCGCCGTCGAACGCGCGGCGCCCCGAGGGCAACGCGCTCGCCGCGCTGGCCGACTCCATGGAATCGCGCCTCGACCAGGCCGCCGCGCTCACCCCCAATCCCGGACGTCGTCCGTTCCAGCGGCTCACTCGCGCCGAATACGCCCGCGCGGTCAACGCGCTGTTGAACCTCGACGTCGACGTCACCGCATTCCTGCCGCCCGACACCATCAGCGCCGGCTTCGACAACATCGCCGATGCGCAGTCGTTCTCGGCGACGTTGATGGAAGGCTACCTGCGGGCGGCCAGCCGCATCAGCGCGCTGGCCGTCGGCGACCCGAACGCCAGCGCGTCGGAAGTCACCTACAAGGTGCCGCGCACCGGCTCGCAGATGCAGCACGTCGAAGGCGCGCCGTTCGGCACGCGCGGCGGCCTGGCGACCACGCATACGTTCCCGGCGGACGGCGAATACAGCTTCCGCATGCAGCTGCACTCGATCCCCACCGGCCAGTTGTTCGGCAGCACGGTGCGCGGCGAGCTGCTCGAGGTCTCAATCGACGGCGAGCGCGCCGCAGTGCTCGAAATCAATCCGCGCATGAGCGAAGCCGATCCGAACGGCATGAACATCGTGACGCCGCGGATTCACGTCAAGGCCGGCACGCACCGGCTGGCCGCCGCGTTCGTCCAGCGCTTCGATGCGGTGCCCGACGATCTGATGCCGCCGATCGATCACACGCTGGCGGATTCGCAGATCGGCTCCGGGTTCGGCATCACCACGCTGCCGCACCTGCGCGAGTTTGCGGTCAGCGGCCCGTTCAAGGTCACCGGCGTGTCGGAGACGCCGAGCCGCAGGAAGATCTTCGCGTGCCGGCCGACGTCGACGCCCGAAGAGGCGTCGTGCGCGAACGAGATCATCCGCAAGATCGCGACGCTGGCGTATCGCGGTCCGGTGAGCGCCCAGGACCTCGAGGGGCTGACCAGGTTCTACGCGCAGGGCCGTAAGGATGGCGACTTCGAGTCGGGCATCCGCATGGCGTTGCAGGCCGTGCTGGCCAGCCCGCGGTTCCTGTTCCGCCTCGAAGAAGCGCCGGCCACGGTGCGCGCCGCGCAGGGCCGGGCCCCTGGCGCGGCCGCCGCGCCAGGGTCGCAGATCTATCGCATCACCGATCTCGACCTGGCGACGCGGCTGTCGTTCTTCATCTGGGGCTCGGGCCCGGACGAGGAGCTGTTGAAGCACGCGCAGCGCGGCACGTTGCGCGGTCCCGGCGTGCTGACCGCCCAGGTCAAGCGCATGCTGGCCAGCCCGAAGAGCGACGCGTTGGCGACACGATTCGGTGCGCAGTGGCTGCGGCTGCAGGACCTCGGGAAGATCTATCCCGACGCGCTGCTGTTCCCGTACTACGACTACGGCCTCGGCGAAGCGCTTCGCAAGGAAACGGAACTGTTCTTCGACAGCATCGTGCGCGAGGACCGCAGCCTCATCGAGCTGATCACCGCCGACTACACCTTCGTCAACGAGCGCATTGCGAAGCACTACGGCATTCCCGACGTCAACGGCGCCGACTTCCGCCGCGTGACGCTGACCGATGACAACCGCCGCGGCCTGCTCGGACAGGGCAGCATCCTGGCCTTGACGTCGGTCGCCGACCGCACCTCGCCGGTGCTGCGCGGCAAGTGGATCATGGAGGTGCTGCTGGCCTCGCCGCCGCCGGCGCCGCCCCCGAACGTTCCGACGCTCGACGAGACCAGGGCGGAGGGCGGCGACGGCCACTTGCTCAGCACGCGCCAGCGCATGGAGCAGCACCGCAGCAATCCGCAATGCAGCTCGTGTCACCGCGTGATCGACCCGCTCGGCCTGGCGCTCGAGAACTTCGACGTCACCGGCCGCTGGCGCATTCGCGACAACGGCCACCTGGTCGATCCGGTCGGCGATCTGTACGACGGCACGAAGATGGCCGGGCCGGGCGGCCTGCGCGCCGCCCTGCTCAAGCACCAGGACATGTTCTTCACCAGCTTCGCCGAGAGCCTGATGACCTACGCCCTCGGCCGCCGCGTGGAGTACTTCGATCAACCCGCGATTCGCCGGATCATCCGCGACGCGGCCAGGGACCACCACCGCGTCTCGGCGTTCGTGCTGGGCGTGGTGCACAGCCGCGCGTTTCAAATGTCGCGCGCGGACGACGTCACGACAACGAACGACGACAAAGCAGTAGCCGGTATCCGGTAGTCGGTCGCCAATAAGGGCAGGAGAACTCGATGGAGTTTCTGACGAAAAAGCACATCTCACGCCGCACGTTGCTGCGCGGTCTTGGCGTCACGATGGCGCTGCCGATGCTCGAAGCGATGACGCCGTCGGGCACGGCGTTCGCCAGGACGGCCGCCGGCGCGAAGCAGATTCGCATGTCGGCGATCGAGATGGTGCACGGGTCGGCCGGCGCCACCCAGGTCGGCATCGGCAAGAACTACTGGTCACCGGCGGAGGTCGGCACCGCGTTCGACCTGAGCCCCGGCTCGCTGTCGACGCTGGAGCCGTTCCGCGACTACCTGACCATCGTCAGCAACACCGACGTCCGCAACGCCGAGGCGTTCACGCTGCCGGAAATCGGCGCGGACCACTTTCGCTCGAGCGCGGTGTTTCTGACGCAGGCGCACCCCAAGAAGACGCAGGGCTCGGACGTCTACGCCGGCACGTCGCTGGATCAGCTCTATGCCCAGAAGTTCGGGCAGGATACGGCGATCCCGTCGATGCAGTTGTCGATCGAGACCGTCGACCAGTCCGGCGGCTGCGCCTACGGTTACAGCTGCGCCTATACCGACAGCATCAGCTGGGCGAATCCCACCAAGCCGCTGCCGATGGTGCGCGACCCGCGCGCGGTGTTCGATGCGCTGTTCGGCGTCGGCGCCACGCCGGTCGAGCGCGCCCAGAGCCGGCGCGCCGACAAGAGCATCCTCGACTGGGTCTCGACCGAAGTGTCGCGCCTCAGCAAGGAGCTGGGCGCCTCGGACCGCCGGCGCCTGAACCAGTACCTCACCGAAATTCGCGAGATCGAGCGACGCATCCAGCGCATCGAGGCGCAGAACAGCAGCGGCGACGTGCGCGAGCTGCCCGACGCGCCGGTCGGCGTGCCGGATGACTTCGCCGAGCACGTCAAGCTGATGTTCGACCTGCAGGTGCTGGCGTTCGCGTCCGACACGACCCGCGTGTTCTCGTTCAAGATGGGTCGCGACGGCTCGGCGCGCGTCTACCCGGCCAGCGGCGTGCGCGGCGCGTTCCACCCGGCGTCGCACCACGGCGAGCGCGAGGAACGCGTCACCGACTTCATGAAGATCAACCGCTACCACGTCTCGATGGTGCCCTACTTCCTCGAGAAGCTGAAGGAGACCCCGGACGGCGACGGCCAGAACCTGCTCGACAACACGCTGGTGATCTACGGCTCGCCGATGGGCAACTCGAACGTGCACAACCACAAGCGCTGCCCGCTGTTCTTCGCCGGCAAGGCCGGCGGCGCGCTGCGTGGCAACCTGCACCTCAAGGCGGCCGACGGCACGCCGATGGCCAATGCGTTCCTGTCGGTGCTGCAGGACATCGGCCTGCACGACCTCGCGTCGCTGGGCGACAGCACCGGCCGCTTCGATCTGAAGACGGTGCCTGCAACGACGGCGGCGGCTGAGTAGAACGCCACGGAGCCACGGAGCACGCTGTTCTCAATGCGAATGCTGCCGAGCGCCACTGGCGTTTCCAACGAGTCTCCGTGTCTTCGTGGCTCCGTGGCTGGATGGTGACTGTGAAGGACTGACTTATGCCGAGAGCAAGTCGCAACGTGGGATTGGGTCTGGTGGTCGCGGCGATGCTGACCGGCCTGGTGCATGGCGCCGGCCCGGCGCCGGTGGCTGACGCTGCCATGGCCAGGAACCGCGAGGCCGTGAAGGCGCTGCTGAAATCCGGCGCCGACGTCAACGCGGCGCAGGGCGACGGCATGACCGCGCTGCACTGGGCGGCCCGCGCCGGCGATCTCGAGCTGGCGCAGATGCTGCTTTACGCCGGCGCCAACGTCAAGGCGACGACCCGCCTCGGCGCCTACACGCCGCTGATGATGGCGGCCGACCAGGGACACGCACCGGTGATCGCAGCGTTGCTGGCCGGCGGCGCGGATGCCAAAGCCGCCAACTCGCTCGGCACGACGCCATTGATGCTGGCCTCGGCGTCCGGTAATCCGCAGGCCGTGACCACCATCGTCGAGAACGGCGGTGAGCTCGCGGCCAGGGAAAAGACCTTCGGGCAGACGCCGTTGATGTTCGCGGCATCGAACAATCGCGTTGAAGCGGTGAAGGCGTTGATCAAGGCCGGCGCCGACCTCGAGGCGACGTCGAAGGTGAACAACGTCGGCAACCTGAGCGGTCCGCAGCAGGAATTCCTGGCGCAGGCGTCGGGTTCGGGCAACCAGGCCGGCGGCAACGGCACGGGCCGCAGCGGCCAGGTGGTGGCAACCGGGTCGGGCCAGGCTCCGCCCAACGCGCAGGGACAGGCGCAGGGTGGCGGCGGTGGCGGCCGTGGTGGTTTCGGCGGCAGGCCCGGCGTCGAGCGCCCGTTCTTCTACAACGAATTGATCGGCTACCAGGGCGGTCACACCGCGCTGATTCTGGCCGCGCGCAGCGGCTACGCCGATGTCGTCAAGACGCTGGTGGCGGCCGGCGCGGGCGTCAATCACATCAGCGCCGGCGATCGCACGAGCGCGATGTTGATCGCGGCCATCAATGGGCACTTCGATCTCGCTCGGTGGCTGCTCGATCAGGGCGCCGACCCGAACGCCGCCTCGGAGAACGGCGTGACGGCGTTGTACGCGTCGTTGAACGTCACCTGGGCGCCGCGCGCGCTCTACCCGCAGCCGCGCGCCTTCAACCAGCAGCAGATCACCTATCTTGATTTCATGAAGGCGCTGCTCGCCAAGGGCGCCGATCCGAATGCGCGCCTCACCAAGAAGGTGTGGTACTCGGAGTACAACTTCGACCTCGCCGGCGTGGACGAGGTCGGCGCAACGCCGTTCTGGCGCGCCGCGTTCGCCGGCGACGTGCCGGCGATGCAGTTGCTCATCGACCACGGCGCCGACCCCAATATTTCCACGATGAAGCCGGCGGGCCGCCGGCCGCTCGGCGATGTCGGCGCGGCGCGGGAGTCCAAGGACGTGTCGGGCCTCGAGCCGGTTCCGATGGGTGGCCCGGGCATTCCGCCGCTGCAGGCGGCGGCCGGCGTCGGTTTCGGTGAAGGCTTCGCCGCCAACTCCCATATTCACTCGCCGGCCGGCTTCCTGCCCGGCATCAGGTTCATCGTCGAGCAGACCGGCGCGGATGTGAACGCGGTCGATCACGAGGGCAACACCGCGCTGCATCATGCGGCGGCGCGCGGCGACGTCGACAGCATTCTCTACCTGGTGTCGAAGGGCGCCGACGTCAAGAAGGTGAACCGCGAAGGGCAGACGGTGGCCGACATGGCCAACGGCCCGGTGCAGCGCGTGCAGCCCTGGCCGGAGGCGCTGATGCTCCTCGAGAAGCTGGGATCGAAGAACAGCAATAAGTGTGTGTCTTGTTAGGCGAATAGGCGAATAGGCCGAAGCTCAGATGAAAAGACTCGCGGTTGCCCTTCTCGTTCTCGTGCCGGTGTCAATCGCTGCCCAACAGGCGGCGAAACCTGTTGCCGCGCCGGTGAAGCCGGTGGTATCCCACGCGCCGGCGGTCATGACGATGTTGCCGGCCGAACAGACGGCGCTCGTCAAGCAGTACTGCGTCACGTGCCATAACGATCGCAACAAGGACCGCACCAGCGGACTGTCGTTTCAGTCGTTCGACGCCAACCAGATCACCGACCATGCCGACGTCGCCGAGAAGATGATCCGCCGCCTGCGCGCCGGCATGATGCCGCCGGCGGGCTCGCGGCGTCCAGGCCAGGCGACGATCGACGCGCTCGTCACTGCGATGGAGACGCGCCTGGATCGCGCGGCGGCCCTCAATCCGAACCCGGGCTGGCGTCCCTCGCAGCGGTTGAACCGCGCTGAGTACCAGCGTGCGGTGAAGGACCTGCTGGCGGTCGACGTCGACGTCGACCAGTTCCTGCCGGCCGATACGGTCAGCGACAGTTTCGACAACATCGCCGATGCCCAGACGATTTCGCCGACGCTGATGGAAGGCTACCTGCGCGCGGCCAGCCAGATCAGCCGTCTCGCGGTCGGCGACCGCAACGCCTCGGCCTCGTCGACGACCTGGAAGGTGCCGCGCACCGCGTCGCAGATGCGGCACGTCGAAGGCGCGCCGCTCGGCACGCGCGGCGGCATGTCGGTGCTGCACGTGTTCCCGGCCGACGGTGAGTATTTCTTCAAGATCATGTTGCACATGGGCCCGACCGGCGACTTGTTCGGCGGCCCATACGCCGGCGAGAAGATCGAAGTCTCAATCGACGGCGAGCGTGTGGCGTTGATGGACATCAACCCGCGCATGAACGAGCAGGACGCCACCGGTATGACGATGCAGACGCCGCGCGTGCACATCAAGGCGGGCCAGCGCCGGGTGTCGGCAGCGTTCCTGCAGCGCTTCGACGGCCCGGCCGACGACCTGATCATGCCGATCGAGCACACCCTTGCCGACACCAACATCGGCGAAGTGTTCGGCACGACCGCGCTGACGCACCTGCGTGACTTCACGGTGAGCGGTCCGCTGTCGGTCACCGGCGTATCGGAAACAGACAGCCGACGCAAACTGTTCGCCTGCCGCCCCACGAGCGCCTCCGAAGAGCCGGTCTGCGCCGCCGACATCGTGCGCAAGCTGGCGTTGCAGGCGTATCGCGGCAACCTGCCGGCCGAAGACTTCAGGGACCTGATGTCGTTCTACGAGCGCGGCCGCAAGCAGAGCGATTTCGAGGGCGGCATCCGGATGGCCGTGCAGGCGATTCTCGCGAGCCCGCGCTTCCTGTTCCGCATCGAGCAGGTGCCGTCTACGCTCAAGCCCGGCCAGACCTATCGGATCAGCGATGCGGATCTGGCGTCGCGCCTGTCGTTCTTTCTCTGGGGATCGATGCCGGACGCCGCGCTGCTGAAGGTCGCCGCCAGCGGCACGCTTCGCACGCCGGCGGTGTTCGACAAGCAGCTGCAGCGCATGCTGGCCGACGGCCGGTCCGAGGCGCTGGCGACCCGGTTTGCGTCGCAGTGGCTGCGGCTGCAGGACGTGGAAAAGGTCCGTCCCGACCACCACTTCTACTCGTACTGGGACACCACGCTGTCGCAGGCGATGGTGCGCGAGACCGAGCTGTTCGTCGACAGTTTGATCCGCGAGGATCGCCCGGTGACGGATCTGCTGACGGCCGATCACACGTTCGTGAACGAGCGGCTCGCCAGGCACTACGGCATACCCAACATTCTCGGCAACGAGTACCGGCGCGTCACGATCGCCGACCCGAACCGTCGCGGCGTGCTGGGCCAGGGCAGCGTGCTGCTGCAGACGTCGATTGCCGATCGCACCTCGCCGGTGCTGCGGGGCAAGTGGGTGATGGAAGTGCTGCTTGGCTCGCCGCCGCCCCCGCCGCCGCCCAACGTGCCGCTGCTCGAAGAGACGGCGACGGTGGATGCCGGCAAGGTGCTGTCGACGCGCGAGCGCATGGAAATGCATCGCAAGAATCCGGCGTGCAGCTCGTGCCATAAAGTGATCGATCCGCTCGGCCTGGCGCTCGAGAATTTCGACGTCACCGGGGTGTGGCGCATCAAGGACGCCGGCAGCCCGATCGATCCGGTTGGCGATCTCTACGACGGCACCAGGCTCGACGGCCCGATTGCGCTGCGCAACGCGCTGCTCGAGCACCAGGACGTCCTGATGCTCAGCTTCACCGAGAGCCTGATGACCTACGCGCTGGGCCGCCGCGTCGAACACTTCGACATGCCGGCGATCCGGCAGATCGTGAATAACGCCAGGGCGAAGAACTACCGGTTCTCGGCATTCATCTCTGGCGTCGCCAACAGCGCCGCCTTCCGCATGGGGCGCGTCGCCCCGGCGGAGATGACCGAGGAGAGAAGTGAGAAGTAGGAATTAGGAATTAGGAATTAGGAATTAGGAATTAGGAAGTAGCGCCCGCTAGCCCGCTAGCCTGCTAGCCCGCTAGCCCGATGAGGAGATCGCGATGGAGTGTCTGACCAGGAAGCACATGTCTCGACGCACGGTCCTGCGTGGTCTCGGTGTGACCATGGCGTTGCCCATGCTGGAGGCGATGACGCCCGCGCTCACCGCGCAAGGCAAGGCGGGCAAGGTGCGCCTCGCGGCCATTGAAATGGTGCACGGCTCGGCCGGCGCCACCAAATTCGGCCTGCAGAAAAATCTGTGGGCGCCGGCGGCGGTGGGCAAGGGCTTCGACCTGTCGCCGACCAGCCTGGCGTCGCTCGAACCGTTTCGCGACTACCTGACCATCGTCAGCAACACCGACGTGCGCAACGCCGAGGCGTTCGAACTGCCGGAGATCGGCGGCGATCATTTCCGCTCGAGCGCGGTGTTTCTCACGCAGGCGCATCCGCGCCAGACGCAGGGCTCCGATGTGCGGGCCGGTATTTCGCTCGACCAGGTGTACGCGCAGCAGTTCGGGCAGGACACCCCGATCCCGTCGATGCAGCTGTGCATCGAGGCGGTGGATCAGGCCGGCGGCTGCTCCTACGGATACTCGTGCGTCTACACCGACACCATCAGCTGGGCCGACAAGGATCAGCCGCTGCCGATGATTCGCGATCCGCGGCTGGCCTTCGATCAGCTGTTCGGCGTGGGCGCCACGCCTGCGGAGCGCGCCGAGCGCCGCGCCGAGGACAAGAGCATCCTGGACCTGATTAGCGCGCAGCTCGCCCGGCTCAACCGGGAGATTGGCACCGCCGATCGCGTGCGCCTGTCGAACTACCTCGATGAAGTGCGCGAGATCGAGCGCCGCATCCAGAAGGTCGAGGCCTACAACAAGAGCGGCGAGCCGCGCGAGTTGCCGACCTCACCGGTCGGCGTGCCGGACTCGTTCGACGATCACGTCAAGCTGATGTTCGACCTGCAGGCGCTGGCGTTTGCGTCGGACACCACGCGGGTGTTCTCGTTCAAGATGGGCCGCGATGCGTCGAGCCGCGTCTATCCGACCAGCGGCGTCAGCACCGGCTTCCACCCCGCGTCCCACCACGGCGATCGCGAGGACCGCATCCTCGACTTCGCCAAGATCAACAAGTACCACGTCGGCCTGCTGCCGTACTTCCTGAAGAAGCTGAAGGACACGCCGGACGGCGACGGCAACCTGCTCAATAACACGCTGGTGCTGTACGGCTCGCCGATGGGCGACTCGAACATCCACAACCACAAGCGGTGCCCGCTGTTCTTCGTGGGCAAGGCCGGTGGCGCGCTCAAGGGCGGCCTGCACCTCAAGGCGGCCGACGGCACGCCGATGGCCAACGCCATGCTGGCGGCGCTGCAGGGTATCGGGCTGAGCGGCCTGACCGAATTCGGCGACGCCACGCGGGCGATGGATCTGAACGAGCTTCAGGCCACCACTGCCGCCGTCTAGATGCGCCGCCGAGACACGGAGACACGGAGCCTTTTCCTTATGGGATCTCAGATGCGCAGGTTGCTTTCCCTCAGCGCCGCCCTCAGCTTCGCCGTTGCGCTCAGCGCGCAATCGGCGGCGCCAATCGCCACCGCGGCCCAGAACAGCGATCGTGACGGCGTGCGCGCGCTACTGAAAAAGGGCGCGGACGTGAACGAAGCGCAGGGCGACGGTACTACCGCGTTGCACTGGGCGGCCATCAAGGGCGACGCCGAGATGACGCAGATGCTGCTGGTGGCCGGCGCCAACGTGCGCGCCACCACTCGCCTGGGCTCCTACACGGCGCTGTATCTGGCGGCCAAGGGCGGCTACTCGGATGTCGTCGCGGCGCTGCTCGTCGCGGGTGCCGATGCCAAGGCGGTGACCTCCAACGGCACGACGCCGCTGATGATCGCGGCCGCGGCCGGTGACACGAAGTCGATCACCTCGCTGGTCGAGAACGGCGCCGAGATCAACGCCACGGAAACCAAGGGTGAGACGCCGCTGATGTTCGCCGCCGGCTTCAATCGTCTCGAGGCGGTCAGGTTGCTGTTGGCGAAGGGGGCGGATCACAAGGCCACCACCAAGGTGACCGACCTGTTCGGGCTGACGGCGCCGGAAGAAGAGAGCATGGCGCGGCAGGGCATGGCGCGGACCACCACGCGCCCGGCGGACGTGGCCGGGGCGACCCGCGGCTATCGTTACAACGAGCTGATCAGCACGCAGGGCGGGCTCACCGCGCTGCTGTTCGCCGCGCGCCAGGGCTACACCGACGTCGTCAAGGCGCTGCTTGACGCCGGGGCCGACATCGGCCAGCGTAACGCAGGGGATAAAACGACACCGCTGGTGATGTCGATCATCAACGGTCACTTCGACCTGGCGAGCTACCTGATCGAGCGGGGCGCCGACGTCAATGCCGCGGCGTTCAACGGCGTGGCGCCGCTCTATGCGGCGCTGAACATCCAGTGGGCGCCGAAGTCGCTGTATCCGAGCCCGAAGGCCCACCAGCAGCAGAAGACGACCTATCTCGAGCTGATGCAGGCGCTGCTCTCGAAGGGCGCCGATCCGAACCGGCGCGTCAGCCGGAAGGTCTGGTACCAGGCCTACAACTCGGATTACGCGGGCTTCGACGAGGCCGGCGCGACGCCCTTCTTCCGCGCGGCGTACGCCAGCGACGTGGCGGCCATGAAGCTGCTCCTGGCGCACGGCGCCGATCCCCACATCGGCACGTTCAAGCCGGCGGGTCGTCCGTTCACGGGTGAGGGCACGCGGCAGATTCAGGACATCTCGGGTCTGGCGGTGATTCCCTACGGCGGCCCCGGCATTCTGCCGCTGCACGCCGCCACCGGCGTCGGCTACGGTGAAGGCTTCGCCGCCAACTCGCATCGCTACGCGCCGACCGGCTTCCTGCCGGCCATCAAGTTCCTGGTCGAGGAGACCGGCGCCGACGTCAACGCCGTCGACCACGAAGGCAACACGCCGCTGCATCTGTGCGCGTCACGCGGCGACAACGCGTGCATCACGTTCCTGGTGTCGAAGGGCGCCGACGTCAGGCGCGTCAACCGCGAGGGCAATACCACCGTCGACATGGCCAACGGTCCCGTGCAGCGCACGCAGCCGTACCCGGACACCATCAAGCTGCTCGAAGGGCTTGGCGCCAAGAACAATCACCGATGCATCACATGCTGAGACTGCGGGCCACGGGCTACCGGCGACGGGGCCATTCACTCGCGGCGGGCGCCGCGCTGCTGGGGGTGTGCGCGGTTGGCGTGTCGGCGCAGCAGGCGCCGAAGCCGCCTGTGAAGCCGGTTGCCGCGCATGCCGCGATACCTGCCGGCACGAAAGCCACCGAGCAGACCGCCCTCGTCAAGCAGTACTGCGTCGGCTGCCACAGCGACCGCGGCAAGGCCGGCGGCCTGACGCTGGCGTCGTTCGACGCCGCGACGATCGAGGCCAACGGCGAGCTCACCGAAAAAATCATCCGCAAGCTGCGCGCCGGCATGATGCCCCCGGCCGGTGCCCGCCGCCCCGAGCCGGCGGTGCTGCAGGCGATGGTGACGTCGTTTGAATCGCGGATGGATCGGCAGGCGGTGCTGAACCCGAATCCCGGCTCGCGCCCGTTCCAGCGTCTCAATCGCGCGGAGTACGCCAACGCGGTGCGCGACCTGCTGCATCTCGACGTCGACCTCTCCACCTATCTGCCGCCGGACACGATCAGCCACGGGTTCGACAACGTGGCGGACGCGCAGACGTTCTCGCCGACCTTGATGGACGGCTACCTGCGCGCGGCCAGCCAGATCAGCCGGCTGGCGGTGGGCGATCGCCAGGCGTCGGCCTCGTCGGTGACCTACAAGATTCCGCGCGCCGCGTCGCAGATGCGCCGCGTCGACGGCGCGCCGATGGGCACGCGCGGCGGCTCCTCGGTGGTCCACACGTTCCCGGCCGACGGTCACTACGTGCTGAAGGCGTCGTTGCACTACGAGCCGCTCGGCGGCCTCGCCGGCCGCAACTCGATGACCGCCTACGACCTCAAGGAACAGGTCGAGTTCTCGGTGAACGGCGAGCGCGTGGCGGTGTTCGATCTGAATACCCGGATGAGCGAGACCGATCCGAAGAACAGCCTCGAGCTGGTGACGCCGCCGGTGCACATCAAGGCCGGGCCGCAGCGCGTGACCGCCGCCTTCGTCCAGAAGCTCGATGGCCCGGTCGACGATCTGCTGATGCCGCTCCAGAACACCCTCGCCGACGTCAGCATCTCGTGGGGTGTCACCATGCTGCCGCATCTGCGCGACTTCATCGTGCGGGGGCCGCTCGACGTCACGGGCGTCTCGGATACGCCGAGCCGCCTGAAAATCTTCACCTGCCGTCCGACCGCCGCCGCCGAAGAGGAGGCCTGCGCGACGGAGATCGTCAGGAAGCTCTCGACGCAGGCGTTCCGTGGCGCGCCAACCGCGGCCGACCTGCAGGACGCGATGAAGTTCTACGAGCAGGGCCGCGCCAAGGGCGGCTTCGAGAGCGGCATTCGCACCGCGGTGCAGTCGATCCTGATGAGCCCGCGCTTCCTGTTCCGTCTCGAGCAGCAGCCGGCGGGCATTCGCACCGCCGCCGCCGGGGCCCCCGGCGCGCGGACCTTGCGCGACGGCGTGGCGTATCGCATTGCCGACGAGGACCTGGCCTCGCGCCTGTCGTTCTTCCTCTGGGGCTCGGTGCCTGACGCCGAGCTGGTGCGCGCCGCCACTGCGGGCTCCCTGCGGACCGCGGCCGGCCTCGAGAAGCAGGTCCGCCGCATGCTGGCCGACCGCAAGTCCGAGTCGCTGTCGACGCGGTTTGCCTCGCAGTGGCTCCGCCTGCAGGATCTCGACAAGATCTTCCCGGACTACCTGCTGTATCCCCAGTACGACGACACGCTGGCGCGGTCGATGAAGAAGGAGACCGAGCTGTTCTTCGACTCGATCGTCCGCGAGGACCGCAGCATTCTCGATCTGCTCACCGCCGACTACTCGTTCGTCAACGAACGGCTGGCGATTCACTACGACATCCCGAACATCACCGGCAGTGCGTTCCAGCGCGTGACGCTGCCGCCGTATCGCCGTGGCGTGCTCGGTCACGGCAGCATCCTGACGCTGACGTCGGTGGCCGATCGCACCTCGCCGGTGCAGCGCGGCAAGTGGGTCATGGAGGTGCTGCTGGCCTCGCCGCCGCCAGCGCCGCCGCCCAATGTCCCGTCGCTGGACGATTCGGTGAAGGCCACCGAGGGCGGCAGGATGCTGTCGACGCGCGAGCGCATGGAGCAGCACCGCGCCAACCCGAACTGCACGTCGTGCCATCGCGTCATCGATCCGCTCGGCCTGGCGCTCGAGAACTTCGACGTCACTGGCGCCTACCGCATCAAGGACAACGAGATCCCGGTCGACGTGACGGGCGATCTCTACGATGGCACGCGCATGGAAGGCCCGGCCGGCCTGCGTGCGGCCTTGCTCGAGCACCAGGACATGCTGCTCACCAGCTTTACGGAGAGCCTGCTGACCTACGCGGTCGGACGCCGCGTTGCATACACGGACATGCCGGCGATTCGCGCGATCGTGAAAGACGCGTCGAAGAAGGACAACAAGCTGTCGGCGTTCGTGCTGGGCGTGGTCAACAGCCAGGCCTTCAAGATGGGGATGTCGGACTCGGCAAAGCAGGACACCCGCGCCGCCGAGCGGTGATCAGGGATCAGGGATCAGGAGAACACATGTATCTCACTCGGAAGCAGTTGTCGCGGCGCATGGTCCTCAAAGGTGTTGGCGTCACCATGACGTTGCCGTTCCTCGAGGCGATGGTGCCGGCGCGCGCGTCGGCTCAGGCCGCGCGCGGCAAGGTGCGCCTGGCGGCCATTGAAATGGTGCATGGCTCCGCCGGCAGCACCGCATTCGGCATCAAGCAGAACATGTGGGCGCCGGCCGCCGTCGGACGCGAGTTCGATCTGTCACCGAGCAGCCTGCTGCCGCTCGAGCCGTTCCGCCAGCACCTCACCATCATCAGCAACACCGACGTGCGCAACGCCGAGGCGTTCACCGCCCCTGAGATCGGCGGCGACCACTTCCGCTCGAGTGCGGTGTTCCTGACCCAGATGCATCCGAAGCAAACCCAGGGCTCGGACGTCTACGTCGGCACGTCGCTCGACCAGTACTACGCCCAGCGCGCCGGCCAGGACACCGCGATTCCATCGATGCAGCTGTGCATCGAGAACGTCGACCAGGCGGGTGGCTGCTCGTATGGCTACTCGTGCACCTACACCGACTCAATCAGCTGGTCGGCGCCCGACCAGCCGCTGCCGATGATTCGCGACCCGCGCACCGTGTTCGACGCCCTGTTCGGGGTCGGCGCCACGCCGGCCGAGCGCCAGGAGCGCCGCGCCGAGGACAAGAGCATCCTCGACTGGCTGGGCGGCGCGGTGGCGCGCCTCAACAAGCACCTCGGCGCCGCCGACCAGGCGCGTCTGGCCGACTACCTCGACGACGTCCGTGAGATCGAGCGCCGCATCCAGCAGGTCGAGGCCGCCAACAGCAAGGGCGAGCCGCGCGAGTTGCCGGGCGCGCCGATTGGCGTGCCCGACGATTTCGCCGAGCACGTCAAGCTGATGTTCGATTTGCAGGCGCTGGCGTTCGCGTCGGACACCACCCGCGTGTTCGCCTTCAAGCTCGGCCGCGATGCGTCAAACCGCGTCTATGCGGAGAGCGGCTACAAGGCGGCGTTCCACTCGGCGTCGCACCACCAGGATCGCGACGATCGCATCACCGAGTTCGCCAAGATCAACAAGTACCATGTCAGTATGATTCCGTACTTCCTGGACAAGCTGAAGAACACCAGGGACGGCGACGCGACGCTGCTGGACAACACGCTGTTGATCTACGGCTCGCCAATGGGCAACTCGAACCTGCACAACCACAAGCGGTGCCCGCTGTTCCTGGCCGGCCACGCCGGCGGCGCCTTGAAGGGCGGCCTGCACCTGCGCGCCGCCGACGGCACGCCGATGGCAAACGTGTTCCTGGCCGTGTCGCAGATGCTCGGTATGAACGACCTCAAGTCGTTCGGCGACAGCACCGGCGCGTTCGATTTGAATACGGTGCCGGCAACGACGGCCGCCGCAGTTTAAATGCGCCGCGGAGACACCGAGGCACGGAGGTGGCCTGGTTTGAGCCCCAGCTCTGTGCTCCCGTGTCTCCGTGGCGCATTCGTGTGACTGGAAGCCACTATGCATAGAGTCGTTTCGACAATTGGGTTGGTCGTTGCGCTGTCGATTGGCGCGCATGCGTCGATCGCGGCTTCGCCGATTGCCGATGCGGCGTCGCGAGGCGATCGCGAGGCGGTCAAGTCGCTGTTGCAGAAGGCCGCCGACGTGAATGCGGCGCAGGGCGACGGCATGACGGCGCTGCACTGGGCGGCCATGAACGGCGACGCCGAACTGGCGCAAATGCTGATCGTCGCCGGCGCCAACATCAAGGCGACGACGAGGCTGGGCGCCTACACGCCGCTCTACCTGGCCAGCCAGCATGGCCAGGCCCAGGTGCTGCAGGCGCTGATCAAGGCCGGCGCCGACACCAAGACCGGCACCAACAACGGCACGACGCCGCTGATGGCTGCCGCCGCCTCGGGCCGGCTCGACGCGGTTCGTGTGCTGCTCGAGCACGGCGCCGACGTGAACGCGAAAGACGGCGTGCGTCACCAGACGCCGCTGATGTACGCCGCGGCATCGAACCGAGCGGCCGTCATCGAGTTGCTCGCGGCCAGGGGCGCGGACCTGACGGCGACCAGCAAGGTCTCGGAACTGGCCAACCTGTCGCGTGACGGCGCGGGGTTCGGCGGTAATCCGCAGGTGCCCGGCGCCCCGGGCGCCCCGGCGCGTCGTCCGCAAATGGCCGGCGTCGATCGCAACTATCAGCTCAATGAACTGATCGTCGCGCACGGCGGCCTGACGCCGCTGCTGTATGCGGTCCGCCAGGGCTTCCACGAATCCACCGAGGCGCTCCTCGAAGCCGGCGCCGATGTGAATCTGGTCTCGGCCGGAGACAAGACGACCCCGCTGGTGATGGCGATCATCAACGGCCACTTCGATCTCGCCAAGGTGCTGCTCGATCGGGGCGCCAACCCGAACGCCACTGCCGCCAACGGCGCCAGTCCGCTGTATGCGGTGCTGAACGTCGAGTGGGCGCCGAAGGCGCTCTATCCGCAGCCGCAGGCGCACAAGCAGCAGCAGCTCGGCTACCTCGACCTGATGGAGGCGCTGATCGACAAGGGCGCCGACGTCAACGCCCGTACCCGCATGAAGATCTGGTACTCGGGCTATAGCTTCGACCTGTCGGGCGTCGATGAGATCGGCGCCAGCGTGTTCTGGCGCGCCGCCTACGCCAGCGACATCGCGGCGATGAGGCTGCTGGTCGCCAATGGTGCCGACCCCAACGTGCCCACCATGAAGCCCGCCGGCCGGGCCCGCTTCGGCGACATGCTCGAGACCCGCGAGGTGATCGATCAGTCAGGCCTGCCGCCGGTGCCGATCGGCGGCCCGTCGGTGACGCCGCTGCACGCCGCCGCCGGCGTCGGCTACGGCGAGGGCTTTGGCGCCAACTCGCATCGCTACGCGCCGACCGGCATGCTGGCGGCGGTGCAGTATCTGGTGGAGGAGTTCGGCGCCGACGTCAACGCCGCCGATCATGAAGGCAACACTGCGCTGCACCATGCGGCGGCGCGCGGTGACAATGAGATGATCCTCTATCTGGTCGCCAAGGGGGCCAATGTGAAGGCCGTGGACCGAGAGGGTCGGACCACGGTGGACATGGCCAACGGCCCCGTGCAGCGTATTCAACCGTTTCCCGAGACCATCGCCCTTCTCGAAAAGCTCGGAGCAAAGAACAACCATAAGTGCATTTCCTGTTAGTCGCGCTCGCTCTGTCCCTCTCCACCGCGCCGGCCTTCGCACAAGCCTCAGACTCTGAGGCTCGTGCGGGGTCTGCGCACGCCGCGGCACCCGCGATTGCCATCGACGGACCCGCGCCGTCGGATCAGCCCAACGTGATGGTGCGCGATCCGAAGACGTTGAAGTCGACCGTCCGCGCCATCAAGTTGCCAGAGCCGCTGCGACTCGACGGCAAGCTCGATGACGACGTGTACTCGAACTACCAGCCGTTCGGCGGCCTGGTGCAGGCCGCGCCAGACTACGGCAAGCCCTCGACGGAGAAGACCGACATCTGGGTGATGTTCGACGGCGAGAACATCTACGTCGCCGCCAGGTGCTACGACACCGCTCCGCCGGAGCGCTGGATTGCCAACGAGCTGCGCCGCGACACGTTTCAGATGGTCAACAACGACCACTTCGGCGTGGGGTTCGACACCTTCTACGATCGCCGTAGCGGCGTCATGTTTTACGCCAATGTGCTGGGCGGCTTTGCCGACTATGCGATTGTCGACGAGGGCAGCCCGAACAAGGACTGGAACCCGGTCTGGGACGTGAAGACCGGCCGGTTCGATGGCGGCTGGACCATCGAAATGAGATTCCCGTTCAAGACGCTGCGCTACTCCTCCGGCGACGGCCAGGTGTGGGGCGTGCAGTTCCGCCGGGCCATTCGCCACAAGAACGAGTGGACCTACTGGACGCAGGTGCCGCGCCAGATGGCAGGGCCGCAGGCGTTCAATCGAGTCAGCGCCTTCGGCACTGTGGTCGGCCTCGATCTGCCACCCGCCGGACGCAACCTCGAGCTGAAGCCGTATGCGCTTGGCAAGACGTCGACCGATCGGCTGACCAATCCGCCATCATCGAACGACCGGGATGGCAGCTTCGGCGGCGACGTGAAGTACGGCGTCACTGCGAATCTGACCGCGGACCTGACCATCAACACCGATTTCGCGCAGGTCGAAATCGATGAACAACAGGTCAACCTGACGCGCTTCAACATCTTCCTGCCGGAGAAGCGCGAGTTCTTCCTCGAGGGGCGGGGGTTGTTCGACTTTGGCCGCGGCGGCGCCTCGGGCGGCGGCAACTTTGCCCTGTTTACGGGTGGCGGTGGAGGAGGGAGCAGCGATACGCCGTATCTGTTCTATACGCGCCGGATTGGCTTGAATCGCGGCCGCGTCGTGCCGATCGATGCGGGCGGACGTCTCACCGGCAAGATCGGCGGGTTCGGCGTCGGTGCCATGAACATCCAGGCCGGTGATGAGGCCGTCTCGAAGAGTCCGGGCACGAACTTCACCGTGCTCCGCATCAAGCGCGACATCCTGCGCCGCAGCACCATTGGCGCCATGTTCACCAACCGCAACAGGCTGACGTCGAACCGGCCCGGCGACAACCAGGCCTATGGTATCGATGCGGCCTTTGGCTTCTATCAGAACGTGGCAATCAGCAGCTATTACGCTCGCACCGAGACGACCAACCTGGCGGGCGACAGCGAGAGTTATCTGGGCAAGTTCGACTGGCAGCCGGATCGCTACGGTTTCAGTGCCGAGCACCTCAAGGTCGGCAAGGCGTTCAATCCTGAAGTCGGTTTCCTGCGCCGGTCCGACTTCACGCGCTCGTATGCGCAGGCCCGCTTCAGTCCACGGCCGAGAGGGTCGAAGCGCGTGCGCAAGTACACCTCGCAGCTGAGCTACGAGTACTACACGAACGGCGCCGGCGACGTCGAGTCGAAGCAAGCCACCGGCAGCTTCAACATCGAGTTCAACAACAGCGACACGTTCAACGCCGAGGCCAACGCCAGCTACGATCGACTGCTGACGCCGTTCTTACCCGCGCCGGGGCACCCGATTCCGGTCGGCGGCTACCACTACAACGACCTGTCGATTCGCTACAGCATGGGCCAGCAGCGCCGCCTGTCGGGCAATGTCGGCGTGCAGTTCGGTCAGTATTACAGCGGTACGATCCGCGCCCTGACGTTCTCCAACGGCCGCTACGCGATCCTCGAGCAGTTCTCGATTGAGCCGCGCCTGTCGATCAACAACATCAACCTGCCGTCAGGCGGTTTCACCACCAGGCAGTTCGGCGTACGCACCGATTACGGATTCTCGCCGCGCATGTTCGCCAGCGCGCTGGTGCAGTACAGCTCCGCCGACCACACGTTCAGCAGCAACGTGCGCTTCCGCTGGGAGTACCGCCCGGGCAGCGAGTTCTTCATGGTCTGGACCGACGAGCAGGACACCAATCCGCTGGAGCCGCAGCGCGGCTCGCTGGCGCTCCGCAACCGGGCGTTCGTCGTCAAGATGACGCGCCTGTTCCGTTTCTAACAGGAGATCAAGGGGCTGACAAGAGAGCAGGAGAGCAGGAGAACTCGTTGATGGTTCTCCTGGTCTCCTATACTCCTGTTCGCTCCCTCTTGGCCTCTGGTCCCGTGACCGGCGTGCGGCACCCCTATAGCCAGCTTGTACGGCATGATTGATCCAGCCATCGTGCCCGCCCCCCTCGACGAATACGCCGTCCGCAAGTCCGCCCGCGAAGCCACCGTCGTGATTCGAGAACGCCGTCACGTCCATCTCGGCAACGCCAAGGTGACGCTGTTTCTCGCCGCCGTGGTCTACAGCGTCGTCGCGCTGGGCGACGATCCGTCGGCAATCGCCTATGGCGTCGGCGTGGCGGTGTTCATCGCGCTGTCGGTCTGGCACGAGTCGGTGATTCGCGCGCTGGTGCGCGCGCGCGGGGCGGTGGCGTACTACGACCAGGGCGCGGCGCGCATCGAGGACCGCTGGATGCGCGGCGAGGCGAGCGGCGATCGCTTCCGCGATCGCGACCATCCCTACGCCGACGATCTCGACATCTTCGGACCGTCGTCTTTGTTCCAGTTGCTGTCCGGCTGCCGGACGCCGATGGGGGAGGCGCGGCTGGCCTCCTGGCTGCTGCGTGCATCGCCGGTCGCCGAGATCCGCGATCGCCAGGCCACGGTGGCGGCGCTGCGCGGCTACATCGACCTGCGCGAGCGGATTGCCGTCGTGAACGCCGGCCGCCGCCGATCGATCGATGCGGTGCGCCTGATTGAGTGGGCAGAGCAGGGTGGGGAGCTGCCGCGGATCCGGCCGTTGGTCGTCGGTGCCGGCATCGCGTTCGCCGTGACGGTCGGCCTCTATCTGAACGGCGGTCCAGGGACCCCGGCCGTCGTGGTGCTGGCCGTGAATGCGGTCTTGATGGCCTGGCTGTTCAAGCGCTGCCACCTGCTGGTCGAGCGGCTGGCCGGCGCCACCGAATCCGCGGCGCTGGAATTGATCGCCGCGGTCATCGGCGAGATCGAGCGCGAGCCGTTCCAGGAGCCGGCGCTCGTCGAACTGGCGAAGCAGCTGCGCGGCGACGGCGGCGTCCCATCCGCCTCGCGCGGTCTGTCACGCATGGCGCGCATCACGGACTGGGTGGATGGGCGTCACAACGCGTTCCTCCGGATTTCCGAGATCCCGTTTCTCTTCACGCTGCAGGTGGCATGCGCGGCGGACAGCTGGCGACGAGCGCACGGTGGTCAGCTGCGCGGCTGGGTGGACGCGATTGGCGACATGGAGGCGCTGTTGTCACTGGCTGGATACTCGTACGAGCACCCGGCCGACCCGTTCGCCGAGCTGCTGGACGAGGCGACGCCGGTCTTCGACGCCACCGAGATCACGCACCCGCTGATCCCCGCTGGCGATGCGATCCGAAATTCGCTGACGCTGGCCCGCCAGTCCGCCACTCCGCACGTGCTCCTGGTCAGCGGTTCGAACATGTCCGGCAAGAGCACCTTGATGCGGACCATCGGCATCAACACCGTCCTGGCGCTCGCGGGTGCGCCGGTGCGGGCGGTCCACCTTCGCCTGTCGGTGCTTGCGGTCGGCACCTGCCTGCGGCATACCGATTCGCTGCAGGAGCATCGCTCGGGTTTCTACACCGAAGCGCTCCGCATCCGCCGGATTTGCGATGTGCTCGACGGCCCGCTTCCACTGCTGTTCCTGTTCGATGAGCTGCTGAGTGGCACCAACTCGAAGGATCGCCGGGTGGCGGCCGAGGGCGTGGTGCGCACCATGCTGGCGCGCGGCGCCATTGGCCTCGTGACCACCCATGATCTGTCGCTTACCGAAATCGCGGCGCTGTTTCCGGATGAGGTCAGGAACGTGCATCTGCAGGACAAGGTAGAGAACGGCCGGATGTCGTTCGACTACCAGCTGCGCGATGGTGTGATTACGCATAGCAACGCGCTCGAGTTAATGCGCATGATTGGTTTGGATGTTTAAGATCGTGCTGCTGGCTGGGGCGCTGTTGACCGCGCAGAACAGCCCCCGCGTGGCGATTCTCGAACAGGCTGGCTGGGCCGCAATCAAGGCTGGACAGCCGCAGGTCGCCATGGAATCGTTCTCCGAAGCGATCAAGCTCGATCCGAAGAACGCGTTGCGGCGCCTGGGCGCGGGTATAGCCGAATTTCTGGCGCGGCACGACTCTGAAGCGAAGGCTCATCTCGAGCAGGCGCTCGCGCCCGAGCCCACGCAGGTTCGCGCCCGCGCGCAACTGGCGCAGGTTGTGAGGCGCCAGGCCGACTTCCAGGAAGCGATTCGGCTGTATGAGATTGTCTCCACCGAAGTGCCCAACGATGCCGGCGTGCGCGACACGCCGGAGCGGTGGAAGCGAGAGCGCGACCTGCACGACCGCATGCGCCTCGAAGTCGGGCACTTCTTCACAATTTCATTCGAAGGCGCGGAAGACGCTGAGTTGGCGGCACAGGCGCTCGAGTCGCTGAATCGCGCCGATTGGCGAATCTGCGACTTGTTTGGTGCCTATCCGCCCAAGTCAGTGCCGGTCGTGCTCTACACCGGGGAACAGTTCCAGGACATCACTCGCTCGCTGAAGTGGGCGGCGGCGTTCGACGGCATTAACCGCATCCCGATGCGCGGCGCTGGAGAGAACGGCGAAGAGCTCGATCGGGTGCTGGCGCACGAGTTCACGCACGCACTGATTCGATCGAGCGCCACTCGCGGCCTGCCGACCTGGCTCAACGAAGGCCTGGCGTCGGTGCTGGAGAGTGACAACATGGACTGGGCGACTAGGCGGCTGGAAAAGGTGGAGAAATTGCCGTCGCTGGAGGCGCTGTCGGCGCCGTTCGGCAAGTTGAGCGGCGCAGACGCCACCATCGCCTATGCCGCCAGCATCGTGGCGGGGCGCCGGCTCCTCGACGAAGCCGGCCCGGCCGCGATTACGAACCTGCTACGGGATCTTGGCAACGGCGTCGATTTTGAAAGCGCCTTCCTGCATCGAATGCAGCGATCGTTTGCAGACTTCGCCGGCTCACTTGATCAGTAACCCGTAGCCCGTAGCCCGCAGCCCGAAAGTGGTCGGGGCGACTGGATTCGAACCAGCGACATTCCGCTCCCAAAGCGGACGCTCTACCAGGCTGAGCCACGCCCCGACTCACCCATTCTACCCCTTACTGGAGACGGGTGAATGGTCCGGCCTCCATCAGCAACGTCGTATTGGGATCCAGGCTCACCGATGCCGGCGGCGCGTCC